>Ga0210408_10002780_pt1 | contig 16678 bp, 14 predicted proteins | sample IncBWH4MmetaG_FD_155471 | JGI IMG/M metagenome (GOLD analysis project Ga0210408, IMG submission 155471) | Forest soil microbial communities from Barre Woods Harvard Forest LTER site, Petersham, Massachusetts, United States - Inc-BW-H-4-M | ecosystem: Environmental > Terrestrial > Soil >...
AGGCGTTGGACACGTGGGAGCAGGGGGCCCACATCGGGACGTTCCGGGGGCACCAGGTGGCGATGGCGGCGGGGGCGGCGGGGATCGGGCTGATGCGGGAGCTGGACCTTCCGGCGCACGCGGGGGAGCTGGGGGAGCACGCGCTGGGACTGCTGGGCGACGCGGCGGCGGCGGAGGACCTGGGAGCGGTCGGCGAGGTGCGCGGACGGGGCCTGATGATCGGGGTGGAGCTGGTGCGCGAGCGGGAGAGCAGGGAGCCGTGGCCGGAGCTCGCGGCGGCGGTGCGTCGGGCGTGCTGCGAGAAAGGCCTGATCATCGAGCTGGGGGGCCACTTCGGCAACGTGGCGCGCTTCCTGCCGCCGCTGGTGATCACCCGCGAGTTGCTCACGCGCGGAATCGAGATCTTCGCGGAGGCGCTGGGGGAGTGCGAACGGACGTCGAGCAAACGCAGCATGCGCTGTTCGGGGTGAGCTTTTGGGATCGTCCGCGCGGGCCCGTACGCCCGCCGAGGTGGCGGGCGCGGGGCTTCCGTGCCCCGCGTCGGCGCGCGGGTGGGGGTCCTCAGGAGGGCTCGCTGCTGCCGCCGCCGGACTCGGGTCCCAGCGCGAGCTGATCGCCGGCGAAGGTGACGCCCACGGGCTCGAGGATCACCTGCCGGGGACCCTCCTCGACGGCGCCGGCAAGCACTGCGTGGAGGCCGAGCTCGCCGGCGATCTCCACCACGCGCGGGCCGCCGCCGGGGCGGCAGTAGACGGCGAAGCCGGCGCCCATGTTCAGCGTGCTGTAGGCGGCGGCGGGGTCCATCGCGGAGCGCTCGACGAGGAATGCGAGCACTCCAGGCACGGGGGGCAGGGCGTGGATTCTGTAGGTGAGCTCGCGCCGGGGGCGCATCAGCTTGAGCAGGCCGTGACCGGTGATGTGGCTCAGATAGGTGAGCTTCACCTGCCCGTCGCCGAGCAGCCGGCGGACGAGCTCGACGTACAGAAAGCTGGGCGCGAGCAGCGCCTCGCCAAAGTCCACGCCGCTCCCGGCCCGGTCCACGCCGTCGGTCTCGCCGCCGCGATCCCGCGCGGCGATGCTGTCCTCCCCAGGCAGTCTGGTGAGCAGGCCGTCGGGCAGGTCGCGGGCGATCCTCCGTGCGAGCGAGGCCCCATTGGCGTGCAGGCCGTTGGAGGCGAGCAGCACGATCTCGTCGCCGGGGGCGAGCTCGGCGCCGAGCAGCGGCTCGCCGGGGGGCGGGACGAAGCCGACGGCGCTGCCGGCGAGCTCGATGTCATCCGGGGCGAGTAGCTCGGTGAGCGAGGGGGACTCGCCCCCGCCCCACGCGCAGTGGGCGTCGTCGCACGCGCGACGCCAGCCGGAGAGCAGCGCGTCGGCGCGCTCTGAGTGCTCGTACCAGGCGCTGGAGCCGGTGGCGAAGTAGGCGTTGATGACGAGTGGCAGGGCGCCGACGCAGATCAGGTCGTTGAGGACGGCGGCGACGGTGTCGTAGGCGACGTGGTCGAAGCGGTTGACGCCAGCCGATTCGTGGTATTCACGGGCGAGGATCGACTTGGTGCCGAGGGTCTCGAGCACGAACGCGAGGGTGCTGCCGGCGAAGCGCAGCACGAAGGCGGGCTCGCCGCGGGAGTCATCGTGCGCGCGGGCGCCGGTGGCGGCGAGCCAGTGGGAGGTTGCGAGGGCCTCGGCGAGCGCGCGGCGCTTGCCGGCGTCGAGCACGGCGTAGTCGACGCCGGCGCGGCGGTAGACGCTGTGAACATCGGGGTCGGCCACGGGGGGAGCCTATCCCGCGGTTGCGCGGAGGGTCGGGGCGACTCGCGCGGGGCCTGTCAGACCCGGTGGGCGTCGCGCACCAGGCAGGTGGTGGCCAGCCAGCAGCCGGGCTCCCCGGCGGGAATCAACGGGAAGGCGAGGTCGTCGAGCAGCGCCCACATTTGGGTTTGTCTGTTGGTGTCAACCCAGGTGGGGGCCCAGCGGGTGAGGTCGGCCTCCTCGAAGGCGAGTTGGAGCGCCTCGCTGACGGCGTCGATCCCAGGGGTGCGGATGCGGCCCCGTTTGCGGAAGCGCAGCACGCAGTGCTCGGAGGCGATCACCTCGGAGATCTCGGGATGGTCGGGCCGTACGACACGGATGCGCATACACACACGGTATTACCCCCGGGGGGCGTGAGCGCCACTAACCGGGCGCACTGACGCAGGCGCTACTCCGCTCTACTGAACTCCCAGATGGCGATACACAGCATGATCAGGCCGAGCACGGCGATCACGCCGGCCTCGACGATGCTGGGGACGTGCCAGCCGAACCAGGTGACGCCGGGGACGAGCGCGTGGCGGGCGGATTCGCCGATGTCGATGTGGGCGAAGATCGCGCGGCGCATGGGGTCGACGGCGTAGGTGAGGGGGTCGAGGCGGTTGAGGATCGCCAGCCACTGGGGCAGCTGGGCGACGGAGAACATGGCGCCGGAGATGAAGAACATGGGCATGATCGCCATCTGCATGAGGGCCATGAAGGACTGCATCTGGTTGATGCGCGCGGCGGCCATCATCCCGAAGGCGGTGATCGCGAAGGCGAGCAACATCGCGAGCGCGAAGAGCTCGAGGATCAGGCCGAGCGAGTAGGGGACTTCGACGAGGCCGGCGATCGCGATCACGATCACGCCCTGGAAGCCGGCGACGGTGGCGCCTCCGAAGCACTTCCCCAGCACGATCGAGGAGCGCCGCACGGGGGCGACCATCATCTCGCGCAGGAAGCCGAACTCGCGGTCCCACACGATCGAGGCGGCGGAGAACATGGCGGTGAACATCACCGCCATGCAGAGCACGCCGGGGTAGATGAAGGTCTTGAAGTTGACGCCGTCGGTGCTCGCGGAGACCAGCGAGGAGAGCCCGGTGCCGAGCACGAACAGGAACAGGAAGGGCTGGATCAGCGCGGTGACGATCCGCAGGCGGTCGCGGCTGAAGCGGATCAGCTCGCGCCGCCAGACGACCTTGATCGCGCGCAGCTCGCCGCGCAGGCTGCGGGTGGGCACGCGCACCTGGGCGACCTGGTGGGTCACAGGCGGTGGCGCCTGGGCGAAGGGTGTCTCGGTGGCGCTCATAGGAGATCCTTTGTCTGCCCCAGTCTTCGCAGCCCCGCGCTCGTCAACGGCTCCCTAACTCGGCTGGCGTGTAGGCGCCAGCCACCTTGGCCGGCAAGCCACACAAGCCGCGGTGGTCCGGGCGAGTCAGTGCGCAGCCCTCCACGCCGTCGCATCAGCGGCTCATCATCTTGGCGAGGTTGCGCCGCTGGTCGGTGAGGCCGGAGTCCTCGGCGTCGCGGATGGTGGTGCCGGTGTAGGACATGAAGACATCGTCCAGGGAGGGGCGGGAGACGCTCACCGAGCGGATCGGCTGGCCGAGCTCGGCGAACAGGCGGGGCACGAACTGCTCGCCCGCGGGGACCCCGAAGGTGACCGCCCCCTCCGCCATCTGGGCCTCGATGTCAAAGCGCTCGCGCAGGGCGGCGATCGCGGCCGCGTCGTCGGGGGTGTTGATCTGCACGCGATCCTTGCCGACGCTGGCCTTCAGCGCCTCGGGGCTGTCCAGGACGATGATGCGCCCCTGGTCCATGATCGCGATGCGGTCGCAGTACTCGGCCTCGTCCATGTAGTGGGTGGTGAGGAAGATGGTGATGTCCTCGCGCTGCTTGAGCTCGTCGATGTAGCCCCAGATCGAGCTGCGGGTCTGGGGGTCGAGGCCCACGGTGGGCTCGTCGAGAAACAGCACGCGCGGGGAGTGCAACAGGCCGCGGGCGATCTCAAGGCGCCGCTTCATGCCCCCGGAGAAGGTGTTGACGAGGCTCTTGCGGCGCTCCCACAGGCCGACCATCTCCATCACCTGCCGCAGCCGCGGGGCCACCATCTCGCGGGGCACGCCGTAGAGCTCGGCGTGCAGGCGCAGGTTCTGCTCGGCGGTGAGGTAGCCGTCGAGGGTGGTGTCCTGGAAGACGAGGCCGATGTTGCGGCGCACCGCGTCGCGTTCTAAGACGACATCGTGGCCGGCCACAAGCGCGGAGCCGCCGGTGGGTTTGACGAGCGTGCAGAGCATGTTGATCGTGGTCGACTTGCCCGCCCCGTTGGGCCCGAGGAACCCGAAGACCTCGGAGCGGGCCACCTCGAAGTCGATGCCCCGCACGGCCTCGATCTCGCCGTAGCGCTTGGTGAGCCCTTTGACGGAGACGGCGTTCATCAGGGCTCACCGTAGCGCGGACCTCAGCTGCTTTCTGGGTTCTCGGGCTCGGCGCCGTCGGCCAGGATGCGGTAGAGGTCGCGGCGCGCGTTGACGAGCACCTTGCGGGCCTGCTCCTGCTGCTCCTCGCTGCCCGCACGCATGACCTGCACGAAGGCGGAGGCAACCTCGCGCATGATCTTGCCGAGCTCGTGCGCCTTGGCGCCGACGTCGCCGCTCATCTGCTCCCAGGGGGCGGGGCGACTGGCGTCGCGCTCCTCGACCTGGGCGAGGCCGGAGACGGTGAGCCGGAAGACCTTGCGCCCGTCGAGCTCCTCGGAGCGGATCAGGCCCTCGTCCTCGAGCTGCTGCAGCGCCGGGTAGACCGAGCCGGGGCTCGGACGCCAGGCGCCCTCGCTGCGCTCCTCCACCTCCTGCATGATCTGGTAGCCGTTGCGGGGCTCCTCGGCGAGCAGCAGCAGGGCGGCGGTGCGGATGTCCCCGCGCCGCGCCTTGCGCCCCCTGCGCCACGGCGGTCCGCCGCCCGGATCAAACCCGCCGAAGGGGAAGCCGCCTAACCCGCCACCGCGCGGCCCCGGTCCCTCGGGTCCGCGGTGGCGGCGGTGGTGCCCGCCCCGTGGGCCGCCCTCGCCATAGGCGCTCATGGCGCGCCACAGGGAGCGCAGGTCAAAGCCCTCGCCGGGATTGCAGCAGGGGCCCTCTGTGGTTGTGTATATCGCATGGGAATGCATATCGACTCCTATCGTTGAACATCACGATAGTAACACGATATATCTTTGAATAGGAAAAGAAGCCACTTTCCCCCGCGCCTAGAGGGCAATAGGAGCCTTTTGCGGAGATTCAGTGCCGGAAGTGGCGGACGTCTGTGGCCACCATCGCGATGCCCGCGGCGTCGGCTGCGGCGATGACCTCCGCGTCGCGCACGGACCCGGCGGGCTGGATGATCGCGCTCACGCCCGCGTCGATCGCCAGCTGGGGGCCGTCGGCGAAGGGGAAGTAGGCGTCGGAGGCGAGCACCGCTCCGGCGAGGTGGGTCGGCTGGGCGGCCTGGGCCTTCTCGACGGCGATCCGCACGGCGTCCACGCGGCTCATCTGCCCGGCCCCGATGCCGACGGTGGCGCCGCCGCAGGCGAGCACGATCGCGTTGGAGCGCACGTGGCGGCAGACGATCCAGGCGAACAGCATGTCCTCCCACTGGGACTCGGTGGGGGCGGTGGCGGTGAGCACGCGCATCTGCTCGCGCCCCTCGCTCACGACGTCGCGGGTCTGCACGAGCTGGCCCCCGACCACCGGCTTGCCTTCGACCTCCCGGATCGGTGGCGGCCACTGCGCGAGCTCCAACAGGCGCACGTTCTTCTTCTCCGTCAAGACCTCGAGCGCGTCCTCGTCGAAGCCGGGGGCGAGCAGCACCTCGATGAACTGCTTGGAGAGCGCCTGCGCGAAGGCGCGGTCCACCCGGCGGTTGACGGCGATCACGCCGCCATAGGCGCTCTGGGGATCGCAGGCGAAGGCGCGCTCGTAGGCGATCTGGCCGGTCTCCCCCAGGGCGCAGCCGCAGGGGTTGTTGTGCTTGACGATCGCGCACCCCGCGCCGGAGAGGTCCTCGAGCAATTCGCGCGCGGAGCTGAGGTCGAGCAGGTTGTTGAACGAGAGCTCCTTGCCGTGCAGCTGCTCCACGCCGTTGAGCAGGTGCGTGGGGGAGCCCACCCGCGCGTAGAACGCGGCGCGCTGGTGGGGGTTCTCGCCGTAGCGCAGGTCGCTCACCTTCTCGAAGGCGTCGCGCCAGTGCGGCGGGAAGCCCTCGCTGTGGGTGCGTAGCGCGAACCAGGTGGAGATCGCGGCGTCGTAGCGGGCGGTGAGGGCGAAGGCCTCCGCGGCGAGCCGCTCGCGGGTGGCGAGGGAGAGCCGCCCGTCGGACTCCCGTAGCTCGGCGAGCACGCCCTCGTAGTCGGCGGGGTCCACCACGACGGCGGCGAAGGCGTGGTTCTTGGCGGCGGCGCGAATCATGGTGGGCCCGCCGATGTCGATGTTCTCGACGATCTCCGCCGCGCCGGCATCCCCGCGGGCGACCGTGTCCTCGAACGGGTAGAGGTTCACGCAGACCAGGTCGACCGGCTCGATCCCGTGCGCGGCGGCGGCGCCCAGGTGCTCCTCGCTGTCACGTAGGGCGAGCAGCCCCGCGTAGAGGCGGGGGTGGAGGGTCTTCACGCGCCCGTCCAGCATCTCGGGGAAGCCCGTGAAGTCCTCGATCGCGCGCACCGGCACCCCACCGCCGGCAAGCTCGCGGGCGGTGCCCCCGGTGGAGACGATCTCCACGCCCAGCTGCACCAGCCCGCGGGCGAAGTCGACGATCCCGTCCTTCTCGGAGACCGACAGCAGCGCGCGACGCACGCGCACCTCGCCGGGCGCGCAACGCTCGATCTCCAGGGGCGCGCTCAAGCGGCGATCGGGTGTCGCTGCGCGACGATCCGCCGCACGGCCTCGGGCAGCAGTGTGTGCTCGAGCGGGCGCAGGGCCCGCAGCACCTCGGCCGGATCGCTTGTCCCCGGCAGCGATACCGAGCGCTGCGCGATGATCGGGCCGGTGTCGATGCCGGCGTCGACGTAGTGCACGGTGACGCCGAAGGTCTTCTCGCCGTGTGCGAGCGCCTGCTCGATCGCATGCAGGCCGGGGTAGGCGGGCAGCAGCGATGGATGCACGTTGATCACCGCTTCGGGAAAGTGCGCGAGGAAGCGCTCGCCGAGCAGCTCCATGAACCCAGCGAGCACGATCAGGCGCGCCCCGCGACTGGATAGCCAGGCCGCCAGGGCCTCGTCGCGCGCTTCACGGTCGTGGTACTCGGCACGTGCGAAGACGGCTGTGGGTATGCCGTGGGCATCGGCGCGCGCCAGGGCGGGCGCATCCGCGACGCTGGAGGCCACCGCGACGATCTGCGCCTCGCGCCCGTGCACGGTGTCCAGCAATGCCTGGAGGTTCGTGCCCGTTCCGGATACGAGTACCGCGATCGGAGACGGCTCCTCGAAGTGGTTGATGTGAGCAAGCATGGGGCCTGTGACGATAACGGACAGGCCGGCATGAGCGGGTGGCGCTCGGAGCTCGATCGAGAGGGGCGGTGCGTCCCCCGGCTGTGTGTGGATCGCGCTCAGGCCTGCACAAGCGGCAGCGGGATTCCGGCGGGCTCCTCCAGCGCGTACTTGCCGTTCGCCTCGCCGGTTCCGTCCAGGGGGTATTCGCCGCTGAAGCAGGCGTCGCAGTGGGATTGGCGCCCACCCGCCCCGGCGCCGACGGCCTCGTAGACCCCCGCGAGCGAGAGGTAGTGAAGGGAGTCGCAGCCCAGCTCGGCGGCGACCTCCTCGGTGGTGCGCCCGTGGGCGATCATCTCCTCGCGGGTGGACATGTCGATGCCGTAGTGGCAGGGGTGCTTGATGGGGGGGGCGGAGATCCGCATGTGCACCTCGCGGGCGCCGGCGTCGCGCAGCATCTGCACGATCTGACGGGTGGTGTTGCCGCGCACGATCGAGTCGTCCACCACGACCAGGCGCCGCCCGGCGATCACCTCGGGGAGGGGGTTGAACTTGAGGCGCAGCCCGTGCTTGCGCAGCTCCTGGCCGGGCTGGATGAAGGTGCGGGCGACGTAGCGGTTCTTGACGAAGCCGTCATCCTGGGGGATGCCGCTGGCGCGCGCCAGGCCACGGGCGGCGGCGTTGCCGGAGTCGGGCACCGCGATCACGAGGTCGGCCTCGACGGGCGCCTCGCGCCACAGGATCTCGCCCATGCGCCCCCGCGCGACCTGGAGCGCCTGGCCGTTCATGCGCGAGTCGGGGCGGGCGAAGTAGATGTACTCGAACACGCAGAACGCCCTGCGGGCGTCAGGGAGGACGATCCGGCTGTGCAGGCCATCCGGCCCCAGTGTCACCAGCTCCCCCGGCTCCACGTCGCGCAGGTGGCGCGCCCCGATGATGTCGAAGGCGCAGGACTCGCTGGCCACGCAGTAGTGCACCCCGCTGCCGACGCCCTCCCCGGCGCCGGGCTCGGCCCTCTTCCGGGCGCTCAACTCCCCAGCGTTCCCAGCGACCGTCTCGGCTGTATCGTCCGAGCCCGACGCATGCCCCACGCCCGGCCGTCCCCCGTTGTGGGAGTCCAGCACGCCGAGCGCCAGCGGGCGCAGGCCGTGGGGGTCGCGGAAGGCGAGCACGCGGTCCTTGGTCATCGCCACGATCGAGAAGGCCCCGCGCAGGCGGGGGAGCACCTCGGCGATCGCGTCCTCGATCCGCTCCGCGGGGTGGGTGGCGATCAAGGCGGCGATGATCTCGGAGTCCGAGGTGGAGCTGAAGGTGACCCCCCGCTCGAGCAGCTCGTTGTGCAGCTGCACGGCGTTGATCAGGTTGCCGTTGTGCGCCAGCGCGAGCTCGCGGCGGGAGCCGTGGGTGCCCTCGGAGCGCTGCACGGGCTGGGAGTTCTCCCAGGCGTTGGAGCCGGTGGTGGAGTAGCGCACGTGCCCGATCGCGAGGTCCCCGGCGAGCGTGCGCAGGTCGTGCTCGCCGAACACCTGGCTGACCAGTCCGAGCTCGCGGCGGGTGACGATCTGCCCCCCGAGGTCCGCCGCGGCGATGCCCGCGGACTCCTGGCCGCGGTGCTGCAGCGCATACAGCGCGAAATAGGAGAGCCGCGAGCCCTCGTGCCCCGGTGCGCATATGCCGAAGACACCGCACTCGTCGCGCGGCCCATCGCGTTCGGAAAGGCTCGAGCCGGCGTCCAGCCGGCTCTGCTGAAGGGGAAGGACACCCTCCGGGTGCCCTTGACCGGAGGGCCTGACGGCCCTCCTTACAGGCGTGGGCCTCACAGCCACAAGCTAGCAGTACTCATCCGAACAGCTCTGCCAGTGCCCCGTGCGCCTCTGCCAGCTCGTCGAGGGTGACACTCAGTGCCTCTCCGGCGATTGCGATGCTCAGCGCATCCGCGCTGACGGTCCCGAGCACCTCCAGTGGAACGCGCGCTGCGAGCTCCGCGAGTGCCTCGTGGGCGCCCGAGACCACAAAGCCTCCCGATCCCTCGCCGAAGAGGCGCTCCCGCGGGTCCAAGGAGCGGCGGCGGGCGAGCGTGGCATCGAAACGCCGCTCCGATGGGCCTGGCGTGGAGGCGGAAAAGGCAAGCGTGGCTCCAAGGCCGCCGGCGAGGCAGCACTCGGCCAGCGCCACGGCGAGGCCTCCCTCGGAGATGTCGTGGGCGCTGCTCAGCGTCCCCGCGCGCACAGCGTCGCGCACGGCGGCGTGGGCGGCGAGCACGCCGTCCAGGTCGATCGCGGGCAGCCCGTCGGGCAGCGGCTCCCCGCGCAGCTTGGCGAGCTCGCTCGCGGCGAGCGAGGGGGCGAACGGCCCGAGCAGCGCAATCGCGTCTCCCTCCCGCGCGAATCCCAGCCGCCCCGCGCGTGCCGCGTCGGGCAGGCGTCCGACCATTCCCACCACGGGTGTGGGGTAGATCGGGCCGGCGGGACCCTCGTTGTAGAGCGAGACGTTGCCCCCTACGATCGGTGCCTGGAGGGCCCGGCAGGCATCGCCCAGACCGCGCACGGACTCGCTGAGCTGCCAGGCGATGTGGGGCTTCTCGGGGTTGCCGAAGTTGAGGTTGTTGGTGGTCCCCAACGGCTCCGCGCCCACGCAGGCGAGGTTGGCGGCGCACTCCAGCGCTACCGCGAGCGTGCCGCGGTAGGGGTCCGCGGCGACGCGGCGCCCGTTGCCGTCGATGCTCACTGCCAGCGCCGGCAGCGGCTCCTCCGAGCGATCTGTGGCCGTGGCGGCGTGTGCGGGCGGCTCGTGCGGAGCCGCGCACGCCCTGCCCGCCGCCCCAGGGCTCCCGCTGTCCACCGCCGGGAGGCTCGGCCCCGGGCGCAGCGCGAGCACCGCGGCGTCCGCCTGCTCGGGGCGGCGCACGGTGCGGGACTGCACGATTGCGTCGTACTGCTCGAACAGGGGGCGGCGCGAGGCGACGTTGGGGGAGGCGAGCAGCGCCAGCAGGGTCTGCGCGAGGGTGGCGCCGGGGGCGAGTGTGGCGGGGGGCGGGGGGTAGATCGGTCGCGCGGGCTTCTCCGGCGCCAGGTCGTACAGCGGGCAGTCGTCCACCAGGGCCCGCACGGGCATCTCCCCGACGAGCCGCTCGCCCTCGAAGATCCGCATTTGGTGGGTGTCGGTGACTGTCCCGATCGCCGCGCCGCCAACCTCCCACTTCTCGCATAGCCCCAGTACTGCGGGCACGTCCGCGGGGGCGACCACGCACAGCATCCGCTCCTGGGACTCGGAGACCATTACCTCGAACGGCTCCATCCCCTGCTCGCGCAGGGGGATTCGCGCCACGTCGATGTCGATGCCCACCTCCCCCTTCGAGGCCATCTCCGCGGCCGAGGAGGTCAGCCCCCCCGCGCCGAGGTCCTGCAGGGAGACCAGCAGACCCCGCTCCAGCAGCTCCAGGGAGCACTCCATCAGCTTCTTCTCCTCGAACGGGTCGCCCACCTGCACCGTGGGGCGGCGGTCCTCATCCCCCTCGCCGTGCTCGGCGGATGCGAGCACGGAGGCGCCCCCGATCCCGTCGCGCCCGGTGGAGGCCCCGAACAGCACGATCGCGTTGCCCACGCCCGCGGCGGCGCTGCGCACCAGTTGCGCGCGCTCGCAGAGGCCGAGGGCCATCGCGTTGACGAGGCAGCTCTGCTCGTAGGGCCCCTCGAAGTAGACCTCCCCGCCGACCGTCGGCACCCCGATCGAGTTGCCGTAGTGGCCGATCCCGCGGACCGCCCCGTCGAGCAGGTAGCGCGTGCGCACCGCACCCTCATCGCTGCTCTTCGCATCGCTCCCAACGCTGTTATTCGCATCACCCTTGTCGCTGCCCCCATCGGGGGGGGAGCGATGAGGGTCCAGATGGGGCTCGCCGAAGCGCAGCGAGTCGAGCACCGCGATCGGGCGCGCCCCGATCGCCAAGATGTCACGCAGGATGCCCCCCACCCCGGTGGCCGCCCCCTGGAAGGGCTCCACGGCGCTCGGGTGGTTGTGGGACTCGACCTTGAACGCGCATACCAGGCCGCCTCCCACGTCGACCGCCCCAGCGTTCTCGCCCGGGCCCATCACCACGTGGGGGCCCTCCGTGGGCAGCGTGCGCAGCAGCTTCTTGGAGTGCTTGTACGCGCAGTGCTCGCTCCACAGCAGCGAGTACATCGCCAGCTCCACCTGGTTAGGCGCGCGGCCCTGCTTTTCACGCACCAGCTCGTACTCCGCGCGCGTGAGGCCCAGCGCGAGAGCGTCCTCGACCGTGGGGAGTACGGCGCTCTCAGGCACAGGCCAACCTCCGCGGCGCTGGGGTGCCCGGCCTCCCCCGCGGCACGCGCATCCGGTTCTCAGGCACGCACACCCTCCACCGCGAGGCGCATCGACTCGAAGATGCACAGGCCGTCCGTGGAGCCGGTCAGCTCGTCTACCGCGTGCTCGGGGTGGGGCATCAGCCCGAACACGTTGCCGGCCGCGTTCTGCACCCCCGCGATGTCGCGCAGCGAGCCGTTGAAGTTCTCGCCCGAGGAGTAGCGCAGCACGACCTGGCCGTTGCTCTCCAGCTCGTCCAACGTGCGCTCGTCCGCGTGGTAGCGCCCCCAGGAGTGCTTGGCCGGAATGCTCAAAGACCGGGGCGGGTGGGCAGCATATCCACACGCCTTGGTGAAGGCACTGTCGGGGTTGACGACATCGAGAGCGACTTGACGGAAGGTGAAGCGCAGGTTTGCGTTGGGAAGCAGGGCGCCCGGGAGTAGATGCGCCTCACAGAGGACCTGAAAGCCGTTGCAGATCCCGAGCACCAGACCGCCCTCCCGGGCGAACTCGATGACGGCCTCCATCACCGGCGCGAAGCGCGCGATCGCTCCTGCGCGCAGATAGTCGCCGTAGGAAAAGCCGCCGGGAACGACGATCGCGTCGGCGCCCCTGAGATCGCGCTCGCCGTGCCAAAGCAGCTCCGCGTCCCCCACCCGGCGGGCGGCTTGAAGCGCGTCCACCTCATCGCAGGAGCCGGGGAACTGAAGGACGCCAAACTTCATCTCGCGCGCCTGGGCGCGGCGCATATCTGCGTCGTCGGCCCTTGCCTTGGCCCACCAAATGCGGGCCTCTTCCTTGATCTGCTTGGCCCAGACACGCGAGATCGGAGCTTCAGTTCTCAATGAGGATCTCGTAGTCCTCGACGAGCGGGTTTGCGAGCAGCTTCTCGCACATCGACTGAAGCTTTGCGGGGTCCTCGACGTCGAGCTCGACGAGACGCCCGACGTGCACGTTCGCCACGCCTGCGAAGCCCAGCGCTGGCAGCGCGCGCTGCACCGCCTCGCCCTGGGGGTCAAGGATGCCCGCCTTGGGGCGGATCAGCACTCTCGCGCGCATCACGCGCCCGAACGCTCGAGCCACGCCTGGAAGGGCTCCCCGGCGATCCGCTCGTACGCCTCTACGTACCTCGCGCGGGTGCCCTGCACCACGTCCGCGGGGATCGCCGGGGCGGGGGGGCGCTTGTCCCAGCCGCTGGCCGCCGCCCAGTCGCGCACGTACTGCTTGTCGAAGCTCGGCTGACCACGGCCCGGCTCGTAGCCGTCGAGCGGCCAGTAGCGCGAGGAGTCCGGGGTCAGCACCTCGTCGCCCACCACCAGCTCGCCGTTCTCGTCCAGGCCGAGCTCGAACTTGGTGTCCGCCAGGATCACCCCCCTTGCGCGGGCGTGCTCCGCGGCGAACGAGTACAGCTCGATCGACACCTCCCGTACCCGCTCCATCAGCGCCCGGTCGCCCACCAGCTCCGCCGCGCGCTCGAAGTCGATCGCCTCGTCGTGGCCCACCTCGGCCTTCGTGCTCGGCGTGAAGATCGGCTCGGGCAGCCGCTCGCTCTCGCGTAGCCCCGCCGGCAGCGCGATCCCCGAGACCGCGCCCGTCGCCTGGTAGTCCTTCCAGCCCGAGCCCGTGATGTAGCCGCGCACCACGCACTCCACGGGCAGCATCTGGAGCTTGCGCACCACCAGCGCCCGTCCGCGGGCCTCCGCGGGAACGCCCTCCGTTGCGGAGATCAGGTGGTTGGCGACGATGTGCTCGGTCTTCTCAAACCAGAAGACGGATAGGCCCGTCAGAACCTTGCCCTTGTCCGGGATCGGCGTCGGGTGGACCGCGTCGTAGGTCGAGATCCGGTCGCTCGCCACCATCAGCAACCGCTCGGAGCGGGCGGGGTGGGCGGGCTCCAATTCATACATCTCGCGCACCTTGCCGCGGGCGAGGAGGGGCAGATCGGCGAGCGCGGTCATGGCCCTGACTCTACCGGCGGGGGCGGCGCGGGTGGGCGCCCGGAGGGGCCGGCGGGGGGGTGTGGAAGAGGCAGACGGAAGTGTGGGAGACGCCGAGCCGGCAGCACGCTTCGGTGCGGGCGGTGGCGCCGGACGCTCTGCCTCACACGATCTCGTCCAGGCGCGCCACTATCTCGCGGGCGTAGCGGATGTAGCGGCTGTAGTCGAAGATCGCGTCCGGGTCGAGGGGGGACGCCGCCGGCTCGACCGCGATCAGCTCGCGCAGGGGGGTGCCCGTGTCCCATGCCTCCTGCGCCGTTCGCTGCACGATCCGGTACGCCTCGTCGCGCTTCATGCCGAGCTGGCCCTCTGGCCCGCGGCCTTCCTGCACCAGCGCGAGCAGCAGCGCCTGGGAGAAGATCGCCCCGTGGGTGAGGTCGAGGTTCGCCCGCATCCGCTCGGGGTGGACCACCATGCCCTCCACCAGCTTGATCGCGCGCTGCTGGAGGTAGTCGATCAGGATCGTCGAGTCCGCCAGCACCACCCTCTCCACCGAGGAGTGGGAGATGTCGCGCTCGTGCCACAGCGCCACGTTCTCCAGGCCCGCCTGCGCGTTTCCCCGGACCACCCGCGCGAGGCCCGTGATCTGCTCGCTCTTGATCGGGTTGCGCTTGTGGGGCATCGCGCTCGAGCCCTTCTGGCCCGCCGCGAACGGCTCCTCGACCTCGCGCACCTCCGTGCGCTGCAGGTGGCGGACCTCCGTGGCGAAGCGCTCCATGCCCGCCGCCGCCAGCGCGATCGCCTGCAGCAGCTCCGCGTGGCGGTCGCGTGCCACCACCTGCGTGGAGACCGGCTCGCGCTCCAGGCCCAGGCGTGCCAGCACGCGCTCCTCGAAGCGCGGCGAGGTGGCCGCGTAGGTGCCCACCGCGCCTGAGAGCGCGCCCACCGCCGCCTGCGCGAAGGCCCGCTCCAGGCGCTCCGCGTTGCGGTGCGCCTCGAACGCGAAGCCCGCCAGCTTCACCCCGAACGTCGTCGGCTCCGCGTGCACCCCGTGCGTGCGCCCGATGCACACCGTGTCCACGTGCTCCCGCGCGCGCGCGGCGAGGGCCGCGACCAACTGGCGGGCGCCCGCCAGGACGATCTCGCCGGCCGCCCGCAGCTGCAGTGCCAGTGCCGTGTCCAGCACGTCCGAGGAGGTCAGCCCGTAGTGGATCCACCGGCCCGCCTCCCCCGCGTTCGCGGACAGCACGTCCACGAACGCCGCCACGTCGTGGTCGGTCGTGCGCTCCCGCTCGCTCACCGCCTTTACCGTGAACGTGGCCGCGCGGATCGCCTCCAGCTCCGCCGGCGTGGGGCCCCCGCCCTCAACCGAAGCCGGGGGACACTCGCCTGCGAGCGAAGCGGGGAGACACTCGCCTCCGGCTCGCATCCCCCGTTCGGCCAGCATCCCCGTTTCGACCGAAGCCGGGTGACACGCGCCTTTGGCGCGAGTCCCCGTTTCGGCCAGCAGCCTGGGCAGCTCCTCGCACGCCGCCACCTCCACCCGCCGCCACGCCTCCATGCGTGCCGCGTCCGTCCAGATCGCCCCCAGCTCGGGGCGTGTGTAGCGCTCGATCACCCCCCGATTATCGCGGTCGGGCCGCATCCAACGTGTTCACCTCGGACGCCCCCCCGCGCCGCGCGGGCAGAGCTCCCGGTCTGAGCGCTGCCGTCATGGCCCGGTGGGCGCACGCTCACGCTGTCAGGATCTGCGCGGCGAGGATCGCCGCGTTGCGCGCGTTGTTCAGGCCCACGCACGCCACCGGCACGCCTGGGGGCATCTGCACGATCGAGAGGATCGCGTCCAGGCCCCCCGCTGCGCTCAGGCGGCCCGAGAGGGGCACCCCGATCACTGGCAGGTCCGTGTGGGCTGCCACTGCCCCCGGTAGTGCCGCCGAGATGCCCGCGCCCGCGATGATCACCCGCAGGCCCCGCATCTGCGCGTTCTTCGCGTACTCCGCCACCACATCCGGTTCGCGGTGCGCCGACATCACCCGCAGCTCGTGCAGGATCCCCCGCGCTTCGAGCTCCGCCGCGGCCTTCTGCATCTCCTCCATGTCGCTCTTCGAGCCCAGCACGATCCCCACCCGCGGGGCGTCCACGTCGATGCTCTCCAGCTGCGTGCGCACCTCCGTCTCCGTCAGCGGGGTCGCCAGCGGCGTCACCTCACCCACGCTCCACCTCCGGCTCGAGGCCATACCACTCCCGCAGCCAATCCTCGAGCTGCGGCAGGTCCGGCTCGGCCTCCACCTGGGCCGCCACGTCCCCCCGCATCTGCTTGCCCTCGAAGGAGATCATCCGCGCGGCAGCATACGCCGACTCGCGCGCCGCCTCCGCGTTCTCCCCGAGGGCCGTCACGTTCAGCACCCGTCCCCCCGCCGTCACGATCTCCCCGTCGCGCCGCGCGGTGCCCGCGTGGGTCACCTCCACGTCGTCCGGTACCCGCTCGAGCCCCGTGATCGGATCGCCGCTGGAGGACGAGGCCGGGTAGCCAGCGCTCGCCAGCGTCACCGTCACCGCCCATTGCTCCGACCATCTCGGGAACCGCGCTTCGTCGCTCTCGTCGCGCCTGTTCAGCAAGCCCGCCGAGCGCGACGCGCACAGCAGCAGGTCCAGCAGGTCCGATTCCAGGCGCGGCAGCAGCGCCTGCGCCTCCGGGTCGCCGAAGCGCACGTTGTACTCCAGCACCCGCGGGCCCTCCGCCGTCAGGATCAGGCCGGCGTAGAGCACCCCGTGGTAGGGGGTCCCCCGCCGGTGCATCAGCTTGACGATCGGCTCGTGCACCACCTGCGCGAGATCCCACTCCCCTTCGCTGCGCAGCTCCGTCACCGGCGAGTAGGCGCCCATCCCGCCCGTATTCGGGCCCCTGTCCCCGTCGAAGATGCGCTTGTAGTCGCGCGCCGGGCTCAGCGGCCACGCCGTCTCCCCGTCGCACAGCGCCAGCAGCGAGAGCTCCCTGCCCGTGAGGCGCTCTTCCACCACCGCGCTCGCGCGTGCGTCCGCGCCGGCGTCCGCGGCCGGGTGGGCGGGGTGCGGATCGGGTGGGTCCGGATCGGCTTGTCTGGGGCGAGTCGGATCTGAGCCAGGTGGGCCGGGGTGGGTCGGGTCTGAGCCGGCCGGGCTTGGGTGGGTC
>Ga0210408_10002781_pt1 | contig 16665 bp, 9 predicted proteins | sample IncBWH4MmetaG_FD_155471 | JGI IMG/M metagenome (GOLD analysis project Ga0210408, IMG submission 155471) | Forest soil microbial communities from Barre Woods Harvard Forest LTER site, Petersham, Massachusetts, United States - Inc-BW-H-4-M | ecosystem: Environmental > Terrestrial > Soil >...
GAGATCGCCGCTTTCTGTCTCAATTCCAAATTCGTTGGCAATAGAGTCCCAGCGTGCCAGGCAGGCCCGTGCGGAGATCTTCCAGCTTACTGCGTCATGTACTTCCTCCCACTGCTTCTTTTGTGAGGGAGCGGAGCCAAGTAGGGTGACACTGGCGATCATCTTGCGGACGGTAGTCTTGCCAAGCGGCAGCGCGAATGCCGATTTCCCATCCTTCAGGCGCTCTACCGCTTCGAGAAAATCCTCTTCGTCTTCCGCCCCCGATGGGAGCGCGACCGCTCTGGTTACAAGACTCCGGCGGGTGTTATCCAACTCCTTCAGCTCTTCGCACAGATTGAGAAAGGCGGCGAGCAGAGTATCGTCCGGGTCGAGTCCAGCCATTCGCGTGGAGAAACCATCAAGCCCGATCGCTGGGGCAGCGGCGACCTTCTTCTGCAGTGCTGCACGCCTGTTCAACAATTCAAGCAATTCCACTGCCTTGTCATAGGTTTCGGGTTGCGAATCAACCAGCGGCAGAACCGCACCCCGAAGCACATCCGCATCAATCGACTTCGCACTGACAAGATCGCGATGTATGGCCGCGAGGTCCTGCCACGTCGGAAGATCATCAGCGGCAGGAAGAGTGGAGTCAATGTTGCAGAGGTCTACGCCCACGCGAATCCGCGCCTGCCGCAGCGAGTCTATATCGTTGTCGTCGATTTGAAGGCTTGCCACGCCATCCACTGGGACATCGTCGTCGAACCACGAAAACCTGCCCTCGTTTTCAATGACATAGCGCGCGATATCCGCCGGGCTTGTGTCCGCGCCACGGAACGGAAACCTCTTCATGTGTTGGGAGGCATGTTGACGAAGCGTTAAGTCAACACCGGCAATCTCGGCGTGATAGCGATTGACTTGATCTTCGAGACGAGCAATTTCCCCCTCCGTGCGCCGCGGGTCGAGATCTGAGACTGTTGAAGCGATGGTTTGGATGGAGTGCTCGAACGCGCGCATACCTTCACGCTCATTCGAGAGAAGCGCCACCGCAAGCGGGCGAATTCGTTCGGGCAGCTTTTTGACGACTTCGGTGAGTGCGGTCTCGCCCTTTGACGAAACCAGCACCCGCTTCCCCATCGCCAGGTAGTGAGAAATGATGTTCGCGATCGTATGCGTCTTGCCCGTGCCCGGAGGCCCCTGCACTACAACGCCATCATCATGCTCGAGCTTCTGGTGAATGGATACTTGCTCGTCGTTATAGGGAAGCGGGAAATAAAGTTCGGTAGCGCCGGCTGGAGCATCGCTTGACAGCAGTCCGCGAATAGGCCGGTCAGATCGAACCTGTATCTCGGTATCGCCGCGCTCCACAAAGCTGCAGATCACCGGGGGCAGTGCGTCAACCTCGCGTACGTTCGCCTTTAACCTGTCAACGTCTTCAAGAAACACCGTTGCAGTTCGCCGGCGCGCAAACAGAACCCACGCGCTGGTGATCTGGAGTTTGCTGGTCGCTTGCGGCAGAGCCAGATCGTCCATGAGCTGCACATAGCTTCCCTTGGGATCCAGACGCGCGGCCGCTTCCTTGAGGATCGCCTCGAAGCTCGAGACATCAAACGGGTTCACGCGATTCTCACGGGTCGCGGCGGTGCCCTTCCAGAAAGCCTCCAGCTGATGCACTCCGGGAATTTCCATTTCGCTGTAAGAGTCGAGCTCGATGCGGGCGTCTGCCTGTCGCGGCCGGATCTCCAGCTCGAAGGTGAGGCGGTTGAGCGTGATCTCGCAGGCCTGTGTGATGAGTGGGTACTTCAGCGTGCTGCGACCGCTCTCTCTCTTCCAAAGGGCAACCCCCATGCCCCAAACAAGTTCAACCGGCGTTTCGGCGCCGTCGCTCGCGATCGCTTGATGCAGCCCGAACAGCTGGTTGTAACGCTGGATCGTTTTGCGGCGCGGCAACTCCGCAGCCGCCCAGGGACCCCACTGGTTCTCCACATACCGATCAAATTGTTCGCGGGCTTTACCGCGCACCCGGGCCTGTTCAGGTGTCTCCAGGAGACCTGGCAGAGCGACTGAAGGCGAAAGTTCCGGGGCGTTGACCGGGCTCCGATGCAGGGTCATCCACTCGGAAAGTTTTTCGTCCGGCTCCGGCGGCGGAGTCTCCTTGAGGCGAGGTATCGAAAGCCAAATATCCTCCTCCTCAGCCTGAATATTGAAGCGTATGCCCGGCATGCCTTTGAGTTCTGTCTGGTGGGCAGCGAAATACTCGTCAGGCACAGTGAAAGCCGGCCTGATCTTGAGTTTCTCGACTTGCTCAATGTAGGTGAGGAGTTCAAGAACAAGAGCACTATCTGGGGCCATCGTCAGTTCCTGGGGACGAACTAGGGAGTGCCGTGTAGCTAGCTTTTTTTGAATACCAGTCAAGCATAGCGGATTCCGTCGGCTTGCGGGCTTCATTCTTTGCGCAGCGAAAGAGAAGAGTGAGCGAAGGTCATCAAATCAAAGGCACTATTAAACTGCATTTCGGTGGAGGCCGAGCTTTGGCGACCAGGCCCCTGTGAACGGGAAAGGCCGCGTCCAGCGCGGCCTTTTGCATTTTCAGCCCCAATCAGGGAAAGATAGGAAGAAACTTGACCTCCGCATCGCCGCAAAACGCCGCCACGCCCTCACTCTCTCTGAGCTTCACTCGTTCCCTTCTTCACTCCTTCACCCGACCTCGATCGACTGTTCACCGTCGTCTGCCCTCTGTCTTGTGGTGTTTTAAATCACATTCAACACGGAATTGCTCCTAACCCACTCACGACAAAGATGATCCCCGCGTTTTTGTGCGCGGGCGCGAGCCGCGACAAAGATTGTTCTATTGAATTCTTGTAGCCTCAACAAGCGTTTCGACCGGAGGCGCAACCATCAGTAGAAGCACTGCGTGCGGCTTTGCGGCAGCTTTGAGAAAGTCGATCTTTCGCTGCCGTGCTTCCCGGTCGGCAAGGCGGTTCTGTTGAAGATCATCCAACGCCTGCACGCCGATGGCCGCAACCTGGAACAAGTTGCGGGAGACGGAAGATAGATCCTGCGTGAGAGATGATCGTGCCAGCACAGGCTGGAGTTTGGCATCGTTGTCCCGCCAGAGAATGAGCCATTCCCGTGCTTGCCGCCAGTCGTCGAGTGTCCCCCTCCCTGACGCAATGCGCTGGGCAATCCCGCTGAAGATGCGGGCGGTCTCACTCTCCGGCGGCACCGCATCATCGAGCCGGTTCAGCGGCGTAAAGTCAGAGAAGTTTCGCAGCTCCTGACGATCGTAGCCCTTGGGCGGCTGGACAACGTCCGCCAGCACTCTGAGCGCTACTGGATTAGGATCACCGCTCATCCGCTCGAGCATCTCCTCGGTGATGAGCCGGTGGCGTAGATCGTGGTAACCGAGTTTTTGCGACACGATCGAAAGCCGCTCGTACATCGAGTCAACATCCCGCACCTCTGCCGGCGACCAAAGGCGTTCGGCAATTGCGGCCGTACGCGGCCACACCCGGTTGTCGAGGTTTTCGTCGGACACGATGTCGGTCCACATCGTCGGCTCGCCCCCAAGAATAAGGGCCTCCTCATTGCGTGTCAGGGTGGCGACGCTCGGATCTTCCAATGGGTCCACGCGATAATGCTCCGCCGCCGACTGATTCAAATCAATGTAGTAGCCGGAGGAGAGTACACCACGATTGCCGTGTCGAGCAGCATCTGCCAGAGACTTTGGGCCGCGCCAAGACTGGATGACGACATCTTTGGGCGTGTCGGGCCGAAGCACCTCGTCCCACCCCATCATGATTTTGCCGTTGTCGGCCACGACCTTTTGGATTCGCGAAGTGAAGCCTGCTTGCAGCCCCGCACCATCCTTGATCAGGTGCGCGCGCATGTAGTCCTGGATGCGCGGGTTGGATTCCCACTCGTGAAAGTCGCATTCGTCTCCTCCCGTATGGAAGTAGGCATCGGGAAAGAGGGCGGACATCTCTTTGATAAATCCGCTCAGGAATGTATACGTGGTCTCGCGGGTAGGATCCATGGCCGAGCTGTGACCGGGATCCTGGCCGCTGCCCAAATCGGGATAGCCAAGAAACCAGGATCCGGTGTGACATGGCATGTCGAACTCCGGCATCACGCGGATCCCGCGATCGCGCGCGTACGCGACGATTTCCTTGACCTCATCCTGGGAGTAGTAGAAGCCTCCCGAGGCCCTCTCCTGCAATAAGGGGAACTTCTTGCTTTCAATGTGGAATCCCTGGTCGTCCGCGAATCGCCAATGGAACACATTCAGCTTCACTGCCTCCATGCCATCGAGATTGCGCTTGATGACGGGCAGGCGAACGAAACGATGCCCGGCGTCAATGAGGAGCCCGCGCCAGGGGAAACGAGGTGCGTCATCGATGGTGACAACAGGAACAATAAGGCCCTGGGAGGTAACTCGTACCAACTGAAGGAATGTTTGCATCCCGTGCATCACCCCGAGGGGATTCGCTGCTGTCAATTGAACGTCAGAGCGGGAGATCACCAGGTGATAGGATTCATCCTCGCCTAGCTGTTGCACCGGCAAACCGGGTCCTGAAGCATAAATCGTGAAATGCGGTCGGTTGACGGCCGCCTCGCGCCACAAGGGCATACCCGTTTCCCGCGAAAGTGTATCGAGAAATCGCTGCCGGGCGCGTTCCAGCCGAGGTTCGGTATACCCCCTCAACTCGACGCCAAATGTCCCATCGATCAGGAACTCCCCTTCGCCCAGAACCGCATGCGAGGGCAGCGGCATGACGGACAGGGGGTTCGCCTCCTGGGCCGCGACCTCCCAGGGAGCGCTCAGCATGCAAACGAAAAGAATGAACAGATCTAAGAACCCCACTGGGCGAACAGATGACACGACTACATCTCCGGGATTTCAGGTTGTTGGATCGGCTGCATGTTTTAAAGGCGGAACCGCTACGGGATTCCTTTGAACGCCAGGCTCTTCACGGTACGCTCCAAATTCCGCAAGATCGTCTTCCCCGAGCCAGGTTGGAAGTTCAACCGTTTTGAGACCAAGCGTGGATGCGACTCGCCGCCATAGGCTGGTCCGCTCGTACCTCTGATGTACCAGTTGAAACCTGGCGCCCATCAGCATCTGAAGCGCCGCATGAGCATCGCCCCGATCAAGCAAAAAGGCGGCGCGACGCTCAATCAACCACTCGTCGTCCAGTGCAGCGACGGCGTTGAGCCAACTTGTGCGCTCTTCAATGGTTTCACTGCCGAGAGCGGCGAGCGCCTTGTCGCGCTCGATCACAACCTGCGGATGAAGCGAAATCGCTGGAGACTCGATTGCACGAAACGCCGCAGCAGCAGCATGCGCATCATGCATGTATAAAAACCAAAGACGCCCGGCAAGTGCTCGGGCACGGTCGTCGCGCGACTGCGACAAGACTTGCAGCCCGGCGTCAGGTTCGCCGCGTCCCGCCAGCCACGCGCCGCGTTGAAATAACCATTTGTCTCGCTCACCGTCATCCGTCAACGACACCGCCCATGAAAGCGCGTCGCCCAATTCTGCGATCCCGCTTGGCGCCCAGTGGTTGCTATCGACATCGGGACCCTTGGGGATCTGGCGCACATTAAATGCTTTGTGCGCCGAGATGAGTTGGAACCACTCACTGATGTCCTGGTATCTCGCCCATGTAAAGAGCGGGACATCTTTGAGCGGCCTCAGTTCAGGCGCAGGAAGGAGAATACTTCGAATCTCCATACGACAAGCAGAAGGGATCCAGAATTCGACATGTTGGTGCAGTTGTCCGGGCCCGAGCGTGTCCTTCACGGATTGATCAATGAGCGGGCCGGATTGAATCTCCAGGCATTGCTTGCCATCGAGCGTGAATTGGCTCACCCACGCCTCGTCGCGTCCGATGCCGTCGCTCCATAGCTTGATTCCTGGCGCCTGGAGAGGATCCGCCGCGTGATAAAGACCGGCTCCCAGGCTCGGAGTGAAAGTTCCGAATGCGCCACAGTCTGCCTTTTGCCAAAAGTACCCGGTCATCCGGTGCACGTCAGTCTGTCCCCGTGGACCTTCCGTCTTCCAGTTAATGGTGCGAATCTGCGAATCGTGCGCGAGGACGGGACCATTGGGGAAATCGAACACTGTATCGGCCCGCGCGGGTACACCGGCGTTCGACCACGACATCCATGGGTGGGCCTCGCGATCCGGGTTGAAAAAAACAGTTCGTTGAGTCAGGAATGAATCCGTTTTTCCAAGTGAGTATTCGACCGTCCAGTGCATTCCGAATCGGAGTTCCCGCTCCCCACAGGAGACGTAAATGCGATCCTCGCTGTGTGCAATGTCGTGAACAACGGACACAATCTCAACCGGGCTATGCGAAATTGGAAAACTCAGCTCTATGCCACCGCCTGTGAACGCCTGCCGCGGCAGAATGCGCACGGGCCTGATCACCGGAGGAAAGAAGAGAGTTTCTGTCGCAGCTTTTTTCAGCCAAAGAGAGCACACACGACCGCCAAGGTCCGGGCAGATCTTCACGCGGATCTCATCGTTCTCGATTGTGACCATGCGATACCTTCGTATCTCAGGCCTTCTGCTGGTCTCGCAGAAACTTTCATAGGGGTAGATTCCGTCGGGATCGTGGGTTGTGGGGATGGGCCCTGCCGGAACCAGGGTATGGGTCAGCAACAACTCGGTCGTCTCGTTCGATTCAAGCATGGTCAGAATCGGCGCCTCCGACGTTTCGCTTCAGGCAAATCCGAGTAAGCCACATCGGTCCTGGGCGCGATCCGCCGTCGTCTTGGATCCCTGGGGAGTGGGTGGACCCAATCACAGAGCATGCGCACCGCAAGACCGCGTTCAGAAAACCTCCGCCCCATGATGTCAACCGACGGATCGAGCCTAAAACATATATCAAACCGTCGCGGGATCACCCGTTGTCTTCAAACGCAATGTGGCGTTGTTGACCAGCGGCCTTGCCCAGAAGCCGACACCAAGAATATAGGCGAAGGGCAGATAGAGAAGGAGCAATCCGTTTCTCAATCCGAAATGATCGCCGATCCGTCCGATAACGGCTGGCAGAACGGCGCCTCCCACGATACCGGTTGCCAGGATACCTGTGAAAGAGCCGTGGTATTCAGAGACGGAATTGAGCGCAAGAGAGATAAGAATGGGCCACATGACCGAGGCAAACAAGCCGACCAAAGGAAAACAGATGGCAGACATCCTGCCCTGAGCAAATAGCGCAAACGTGAGAAAGAACAGTGCGCCGGTTGATGCGCCGATTAATACGCGCCGGCTATCGAATATCTTGAGCAGCAACACACCACCAGCGCATCCGGAGGTCATGAGCCCCCAAAACCAAGCCACCGCGCTTGCTCCAGTCGTGTGAGGATCAAGGTGGTGATATTGGCTGAGGAATTGCGAGATCCAGTTGGAAGTGCCTTGTTCGCAGCCCACGTAGGCAAAAATCGCGAAGAAATAGAGCCACACAAGACGCCGCCGCATGAGGCTCCCATACATCTCGAATGTGCCGGGCCGCTCTTGGTCAGTGTGTTGGACCCGTGGAAACTTCGACACGCAGAGAACCGGAATCATGACGACTACAATCGCGGTAAAGATCCAGTAGAGCGAAACCCAGGGCAATTCGACAGGAGTGACCCTTCTTAGCCCACGGAGCAGAAGATTGGAACCTTGCGAGCCATCATTCAGGGCTACGACGAGATAGGAATAAACGTGGGGGCTGATAAACGACGCGGCTCCAAAAAATAGTTGCGCCAGAACTTCGTTGAATGCGAAATGTTCTTCTCCGCCGGCGACGCGCAGCAAGGGATTGATAGCAACCTGCAGGACTGCCATTCCTGCGCCGATCGTGAACAGCGAGATAACCGCAATTTTGTAGTCCGGAAAGAGCGCGAAGCTCGAAGAGCCTGTCGCTGCGGCCACGAACGCCGAAATCATCACTGGCTTTTCGCCAAACCGCTCCACCAGAAATCCGGCTGGAATGGACATTACTCCGTAGGCGATGAAAAAGGAGAAAATAAGAAAGCCGGCTGCAGTCAGACTCACATGAAAGTTGTTGATAATATCGGGCACAATGGGCCCGAGGATATTTGTGAGCAGAGATATGACGACAAAGGTTAGAAGGACCAGGAACACCATGTACCCATTTTTTGTCATAGGCGCCCGACTCCTCTTCTACTTCTCTTTTCGCCAAGGCAAGACGCAGATATCCTGCGGCTACACCTGTCAGGTTGACGGACAGAGGTATTTGTCATGCTGGTTAAACCGTTCGTGCCAGACCCGACCGCCTCCAATGGGGTTGGCATCGTCACCGAGAGAGGCCAGGGTCAGCTCAATCTTTTCGAGCGGGACGAATCGACATCCCCGGCGCATTGCTTCACGAATCCCGTCAAGAAACATATCGGCACTCTTCATCACGCTTCCGCTCAGAATTACGGCATCCGGCGCAAACAGGTTCACGAGATTAGCCAGCCCGATTCCCAGATAGAACGCCTCCCGGGCAACGGCGCGCAGGGCCAGCGCGTCGCCGGCGTGGGCGAGCTGACAGATACGTTTGGCTGTGAGCTCCTCAGTGCCGACATTCTGGCTGGCTTTCCATCCATCGAACCATGGCCGGACCGGCAGCGAGCGAGTCCCAGCAACCCTCGAATCCGCAAGAGCAATGAGGACCAGATGTGTTGATGATGCCGCCGCCGATTCCTGTCCCAATTGTGACGTAGATGAGACGCGACTTGTTTCGTCCCGCACCCCAGCCCGCCTCGGCAAGGGCATCTGCATCGTTCTCTAGCGCTACCGAAACATGAAAATGCCGCTGCAGGTCGCCACAGATATTTGCGCCCTTCCATCGCGGCAGAAAATCCAAGTCGCCGAAGCATCCGGTCATGGGATCCACAGGGCCTGTCGACCCGATACCGATCCCTTCGAGAATCAAACCTGCGTCTCGGCTCATCTGGCCCAGCATCTTCGTGATGAGTTCTAGTCCGTCGTGGTAGCCTTCTGCCTTGCGGGACGGGGATTCCATTCTGGAAAGCACGCGCCCGTTCTCATCGACAATTCCAACGGCTAGCTTCGTTCCTCCTATGTCGACGGCGCCAATTGCAGTCATAGCCGATTCACCGACCTTGCCTAAGTTCGATCTGATTGCAGCGACGAAGAAATGATTTCGTTAGGCAGCAACCTGTCGTCGTCTTCAACAATGTAGGCTGCGAAGCGGAACGAGTCGCAATCGACTCCCGCGAGGCGCGCTAGACGTTCGGCCGCCAATTGTGCGGGAAGAATATCCGCAAGAAATTGCCAATGACGAGGAAATCGGGGAATCGAGAAAACCAGATCCGAGGCACCTTCGGGAATATCGCACCCAACGAGCATCACTGAAGCTCCCAGGCCTCTCAAGTCATGGGCTATCGCAAGGTCCTGATCGCGCACCTGATCCCCGTCAATCCACATTGCCATGCGGACCTCTTGCATCATCATTTCCTGGGGACCATGTCGAAAGCTGCCCGTGCCCATCGCGGAGGCTGGCAATTTCGCTCCCTCTTCCCAAAGCAGCCTTGTCTCATAGGCGCTCGCCAGGCTGGAGCCGCGTGCCAGAAAATAGTACGTTGCACCTGGCAGGAGCCATGAGGTAAGTGCCAGTTGTTGTTGCCATCCCGGAATTCTCTTTGCTGTCTCACTTACGGCCGCAGTGAGCGCAGCTGCCAGATCGTCATCAAATGAGTTCACCGTTATGGAGGCTATGGCTGCCGCGGCCGCGGCCAGGGCGGAGTATGTATTCACGGAAATGCCATGGTCCGCTTTCACAGGCACAACAACGCTTAGGTCGCATTCATGCGCCAGCGGGCCATCTTCGAAATTGGTGACTCCGACAACCGTCGCGTGAGCGGCGCGAGCCTTGGCGAGGAGTTTCACGATTTCTACGCTCTTACCACTGCGGGAAAGAACCAGGATCACGGAGTCCGGCGGAATATTGCTGAACTGCAATAACTCTGCCGCATCCAGCATGTATACGGGGGTTCCCCCGGTGTGGAAGATTGATCCTGCACTTAGAGCGGCATTCCAACTCGCGCCGATTCCCGTGACGTAAATGTGGCGCGCACCGCGTATCGTCTGAGCCGCAGAATCCAACAACTTGCGTCCCTTGCCATTGAGGTAATCGATGACCCGCAGCAGTTCCTCGGGCTGGCGAACGATATCCTGCAGAAATCGGGTCATTCGTTACCTCGACATTGGTCGTCTTTGAAAGGACTCTGTTCCTCAGACGGTACTACTTTGCCGGCGTAATCACAATATTGCGAAATGCGACGTGGCCCTTTTCACTGCCCTGCAAGTAGATCGGCCCAGGCATTCCTTCGTGACTATCGACCGCGCCGCCGGTGATGCCGGGAATCACCTGGTTATCGATGATGGTAGTTCCGTTCTGGATGACCGTGACTCTCCTCCCAATCAAAGTGATGTCGAATGTCTGCCACAAATCAGGGGTGCGTGGCGACTCCGGCGAGGGCGCAATAAATCCGTAGACACCTCCCGTGTGATGACTGGGCGGTTCTGCCTCGGACTCGGTTTCGATCTGAACTTCATAGCGGCCCCGCAGATAGACCCCGCTATTCGAATCCTTGCCGCAATTGAATTCGATGTGCAGCTTGAAATCCTGAAACTTGGATTCACTGACAAGCTCAGGACCGTGTCCCGGGCTGACGATCGTTCCGTTTTGCACTGTCCACGCCGGCAGCCCGGAGGCGCTCATCGTCCAGCCGTTCAAATCTTTTCCATTGAAGAGCGGAATGGGCTTATCCCACATGTGTGCGCCGGCTCTCACCAGATCTGGCGCTCTCACGCCCGCCCACTGCCAGGCTTTTCCGTCCGGACCATTGACGATGCCGGTCAGCGTTTTGCCCGTCAGCTTGCCCTGAAACACCAGGTCTTCCTTGCTGTCTTCCTCTTCCTTTGGTGAGACAAAGGTTAGCTCACCATTTGATATCTCAACTTTCGGCAATGGCCGGGCGTTTCCCCAGCGGCCTACCATGTGCGCTTTTAGCAGGCCATCCTGCTGTTGTAGCTCCAGCCATGACGGATACTCTCGGTCCGGAGCCTTCAACGTCAGGTCCCATCGCCCAAGCATGAGCGCCGCCGTAGATGGCTTCCCGTCTGAAGCCGACACCGGGCCATCCACGAGCCACAAGGCGAAAGCTATGACGGCGGCAGCCAATGTTGCGAAGCTGAGTCTACGCATGATCACGGAATCTGAACTCCTCTGTCTTGTCTTGGTGTCCGGAATGGGGCCCCGCGAGCGCGAATCATCCTTGGGCTTGTCCGCCTCACCCGAGCGTGATTGTCTCCGAAGCGGTGTCCCATGAGACAGAGCTCTTGCGAAAGTACGATTCATTCGCAAGATGACATGCTAGCGCCGCGTGATGGCCGAAGACTGCATCCTGTACAACCGCCTTGCGCGACCGAACCGCCTCAAAAAATTTCCACAGGTGTGGTTTCAGATCGTCATAATCATTCCCATTGAAAGTAATCGACTGTGGTAGGGGTTCCTGCCCGGGAGCGGGATCGTGCTCCTCATGCCACTGCTTGACATAGACGTTTCTCATGGCGGATGGGAAAGACCCCGTATAGTAACTTGGCAAGAGATCTACTCCGGCTTGCGGGGTGTACGTGACGCTGAACTCGCGAAGTTCGATCGCGCCTTTAGGCCCCTGAAAACGCGTGACCTCAGTCGACTCGCACGCAAGACTCAATCGCATATAGACGGGGACCTTGCCGTATTCGAAGAGCACGGGATGCACGTCCGGCATGTTTCTCCCGTCCTTCCAGTGGTAGATGCCACCAAAAGCTGAAGCGCGCTTGGGAGCCTCATTGATACCGAGAACGAACTGCATACCGCTGATGAGATGAACAAGCAAGTCGCCAGCCACTCCGGTCCCGTATTCTTTCCAGCATCGCCAGCGCGCAAAGGCTAGCGGGTCGAATGGTTTCTTTGGCGCCGTCCCCAGCCACGTATCCCAGTCGAGATTCTGGGGAGACAAGTCCAGCGGAGGAGGATATTCCCAGCAGCCGGTCGGATCGTTGCGGCCATAGGTTGCCTCCACCAGGTTCAACTCCCCGATGGCGCCATTTTCATAGAGCTCTTTCGCTTTCGCGCAGAGAACGGAACTCGTGCGCTGCGCCCCGATTTGCACGATTCGATCGGTCTTTTTCGCGGCTGCGACCATCGCCAATCCATCCGCCGGATTGTGAGACATCGGCTTCTCACAGTACACGTCCTTCCCCGCAGCCAAGGCGTCGACCACGACCTGCTTGTGCCAGTGGTCGGGGACAGCGACGATGATGGCGTCGATATCTTTTGCGTCGAGAAGTTCCTTGAAGCGGCGCGTCGTCCGGATCTGCTTTCCTGCAATCTCCTTCGCCAATTCATGGCGCCCATCGTACAAATCGGCAGCGGCCACGCACTCCACTCCCCTGAGTTGGATAGCCGTTGAGAGCAGGCCCGAACCTTCCATCCCGACTCCCACGATTCCGAACCGGACTCGATCACTTGGGGCAGCCGTTTGCGCAGCCGAAGGAATAGGCTCGGCAGTGAGAAAGTTGGCTCCCGAAACCAGCGAAGCGCCGGCGGCCCCTGCCGTCGTTTGCAGAAAATCGCGCCGCGAAAGGATCGTCATGCTTCCCATTTCCCTCCTGGACTTCCTGAAAAAGTTCTGCTCTACAGTTGCCGCGTGTAGCGGGCTTCAGATTTCCGCAATCGGTTTCTGAAACCGATTGCAGAATTGTCTGCCTCCCCGATTCGGCTTGTCAAACGGATTCTGAACCCTCTCAGGATTCTGCCCCGCTGCTTTCGCAGCCCCCTGGATCATGGTAACTTTTGAATGACTTCTGGGTCTTACGACGCTCGGGAAATAGGAGTTACCTTCCTGAGAATGCCCTCGACTTTGGGCAGACGAGAGCCTGGATCGAGAGGAACCTACATTGGCCCACACCATGAAGGAAGTCGCCAAGTTGGCGGGGGTCTCTCCTGCAACTGTATCCCGTGTGCTCAATAAGACCCATTACATATCGGCCGAAACCGAGAAGTGCGTCCTCGAAGCGGTAAAGAAACTCAATTACTACAAAAACGTCCACGCAAAGCGGTTGGCGACGGGCCAAAGCGATCTGTTCGGCCTGGTTATCTCGGAGATTGCGAATCCATATTTCCCAGAGATCATTCGCGGCTTCCAGGCGGCGGCGTGGGATCGGGGATTCGATGTCTTGCTGTGCAATACCGAGTACAACCCGCAGCGCATCCAAGCCGTGATCAGAAAGCTGGTACAAAGCGATGTTCGGGGTGTGGCCATTGTCACCTCCTCCATCGATACCAGCATGACACCTGATTTAATCGAAGCCGGGATCGGTGTGGTCTTCTGCAACCTGTGCCATCCGGGCAAGCTTGTCAGCAATATCACCATCGACTACCAGCGTGGAGTGTTGCAGGCGATTGAACATGTCGTATCGCTCGGCCACCACTGCGCCGCCGTCATCGCGGGCCCTGAGACAAATCGAACCGCGACAAATATCCGCCAGGCGCTGCTGGCCGGATTGAAGCGCAGAGGGATACGGCCTTTTCCCGTGATCAGTTCCGATTACCGGATTGACGCAGGCGCGTCGGCAGTTAGCGCAATTCTTTCCGCCCCGGAACCACCTACCGTGGTTTTTTGCGGAAGCGATCTTATCGCCATGGGGGCGATGAACGCACTGGAAGGGGCGGGCGTTCGAATCCCAGAGGATCTTTCGATCATCGGCATAGACGACATCTCATTTGCCTTTCTCGCTCGCCCGCCCCTTACGACCATCAGCGTTCCTCGTGAACGTCTCGGGATGACCGCATTTCAGGCCCTGGACAAGATGCTAAAGCTGAAACGGCAAAACGGGGCAGACTATGGTCTGGAAACCGAGTTGGTTGTCCGGAAATCCACTGCCCGTGCCAAGCGATAGCCACTTCGAACCTTCGATTTGGCAGCCGACACTGCCACCTGACGGCTAGCAAGGCAACGCAAAGGCGTCCCAAAAACAACAAGATACGGCTTGGCAGATGCTGAAGCCTCGCGCGCAATCGGCGTGAAAAAGTACATTCTGTCGGCAAAGAACTATTGACAAAATCCGGTCTTCGGTGCACAAATGGATGCGGTTTCTGAAATCGGTTTCCTACGGTCATTTCGGCCGTCGAGCACCTTTCCGTCGTGAGCGGCTTCGAGCGACAGACGGCTTTCCGTCCATGTCTTCGATAGATCGCATTATTCACGCGGCTCGACGCCAGTTGCGCTGGGTGGTGGTACAAGCGCAGACCGCACGTGTAAGAGCCCGAAAATGTAACAGCAAATAAACCACTTCCAACTATGAGAGCGCTCCTTCTGGCCTTTGAATCACGGGTTCACAACGCCGTTGTCATGCACGCGGTTGCAGGGAACTCTGCAAGAATCGTTCGGCTGGTTTTTGTCGTAACTGAGTCAATAGCAGTGACAAGTAGCAGGTTTGGGAGGCACGTACATGAAGACAATTGCGCAATGGCTCCTGGCGGCCCTGGTGGCGCTGGGAAGCGGGGAATGTCTGGCCCAGAGCGTCAATGCCGGAGACATTCGGGGAACCGTCACCGATCACACAGGCGCGGTCATTCCCGGAGTCACGGTTGGCGTCCTCAACGTCGATACCGGGGTGCAGAAAGACTTCGTCACAAATCCCGCCGGCCTGTACGACACCAATTCAATCGTTCCGGGGCGCTACCTTCTGACGTTCCAGCGGGACGGCTTTGAAAAACTGGTGCGGGGACCGATCACCCTGGAAGTCGGCTTCACCACAGTGAATGCGGATATGAAGATCGGTTCTACAACGGAGCAGGTCACCGTTAGCTCCGACGTGCCTCTGCTGGATACGGAGACCGGGCAGCAGGCAACAACCCTTGACGCAAAAACGATGGACGAGCTTCCCCAGGTGACGCAGGATTGGGAAAACTTTGTGATCCTGTTGCCAGGATCAGCAGGTACCCCCGGATCATCCGCGGGGTCTTCGAATCCGGGCCAGGTCGCTTCAGTGAACGGCAATCTGCCTTATAGCAACGTCCTGGCCGACGGCGCATCGACCACACTGTCGCACAGCCAGAACGCGAATCCGGTCACCTTTGAGAACGTCGCCGAGCTGCAGGTGAACACTTCCTCGTTCTCCGCCCAGTATGGAATTGGTGGCGTGCTCTTCAACCAGATCAGCAAGGGTGGGACGAGTTCCTATCACGGGACTGCCTACGATTTCATTCAAAACAACGCATTCAACGCTTACGCCTATCAGTTCGGCGTCAAGCCGAATCCGCAAATCCTGCGCTACAACGACTACGGCGCCAGCCTGGGTGGTCCACTGCTGAAAGGGCCGCTGCACAACAAGGCGTTCGTCTACTTCAATTTCGACAGGATCGTCAATAACAGCTCCTATCCGGCACTGTCGAGCGTTCCCAGCGACGCGATCCTGAGCGGTGATTTTACCGGGCTCACCACCCTGTACGATCCGACGACTCAAACGATCGCGCGCGATGCCGGCGGCAATCCGTACCCCGTCCGCAAGACGTTTATGGAAGAGTACGGCGCCAACAAGATTCCTGCGGCGCTCATGGATGCCGTCGCAACCAAGTTCCAGGCGTTTTATCCTTCAACCAGCCACCACATTTCCAACGGCCACTTTGTCACCGGCGGCGGGACCGGACCGCACAATGAGCCTATCCAGAACTTCGTTGCGTCGGTTCCCAGCAAGAACCCCTGGAACAAATACTTCGGGCGCATGGACTACGACATCACCACGAGGAACCGGCTGACACTGTCGGATACGCAAGCGGATAATCCGGCGGTTTATCCGAGTTCCGTAGCGGAGTGCCCGGTCGGCTGCCAGGCTGGAGACGTGGACAACAACAATGCGCAAATCACTGATGTCTGGAATATGACTCCGAATTTGGTGAACGAAGCGCGCATCGGCTACACGGCGCAGTTGAACTTCTTTTCCGACCTGGCGTTGGGAAAAGGCTACCCCAGCAAGTTGGGATGGCAATTTGCAAAGGCAGATACTTTGCCGGCAATCGACTTTACCGATGGCGACTGGAACTATGCCTGGATCGGTCCTTCAACGAACTCAGTCTACAAGGAGCATGTTTTCGATCCGTCCGATGTGGTGACTCTGATTAAGGGAAAGCACATTCTGCATTTTGGCGCCGAAGTGCTGATCTATCGGGATAATTCCACGGCCTGGGGCAACACCAATGCCGGCACCATGGACTTTGGAAGTCCGGCATGGGGCTCCAACCTGAACTACACCGCCAACTGGGTGCTGGACTCCAATGGAATGGCTGCCATCGATTCCAGTACGGGCTGGGATTATGCCGACTTCCTGCTCGGCGATGTGAACACGTGGACTGCAAGCGTGACGCCGGAATATGGAGCGCGCCTGAAGTCCCCACAGTTCTTTGCCCAGGACGACTTCAAAGTTACCCCGACCTTAACGCTGAATCTGGGAATCCGCTATCAGTTCACGCACGGCTGGAGCGAGGTTCACGGAAACATCGACAGCTTTGATCCAAACGTGAAAAACACCGATGGCACGTCCGGTGCGATGTGGTACGCGGTCACGCATGCCAATGGCCGCAGCGCTTTGCAGCAGGACAGCTATAACACCTGGCT
>Ga0210408_10002782_pt1 | contig 16663 bp, 18 predicted proteins | sample IncBWH4MmetaG_FD_155471 | JGI IMG/M metagenome (GOLD analysis project Ga0210408, IMG submission 155471) | Forest soil microbial communities from Barre Woods Harvard Forest LTER site, Petersham, Massachusetts, United States - Inc-BW-H-4-M | ecosystem: Environmental > Terrestrial > Soil >...
AGCCGAAGCGGCTCGCGACCTCGCGTTGGAAGGGGGTCGGCGAACTCATCATTTACCAACAATGCCGATCCGGCAGGCAGCATCCGCGTCGCGGCGCAACTCCCCGGCGCCGAAGGTCCGAGGGCGGCGGGATCGTAGCGCGGCAACGCCGGCCGCGCCACTCCCGCAGTACCGCGCAAACGTGCGGCAATCTATGCGATTGTCGGGAACCGGTCTTACCGGCCTTGGCCGGCGGCCGAAACCTGCGCAACAAATAAAATAAGACAATCGCGCTTGTCCGGCGCGAATTTAATCGCCGTTGTGGCGGATAGGTGACAGCGCGGCGGCGGATCGCGTGTTATCCATGCGTCGCATCGTGACCCGCGGCGGCTTCACCCGTCGCCCCATCGCTGCAAGGGCCGCTTTCCGGAGCGGCCCTTTTCGTTGTGCAAGGAAGGCCGCCGCTCTCAATGCATACGCAAGACTGGCGACAGGCCGCGCGCCCCGGCGAGGACGCGGGGGTGAAGGCAACGCTGTTGCTCTATCGGCCGGGCGAGCGTCAACCCGACGTCCGCGATTTTGCCCGCGAGCCCACGCTGTGGGAGGTCGAACGCCGCATCGGCGGCCGGCCCGAAACGGTCGCCGGGTTTCTGTCGATCGAGCATCGCGGCGTCGTCCGCCGTTGCGTGGCGCTCTTCGACCGCGACGCCGGCGCAAAAAATGCGCCGCTCAACGTCACCGCCACGCTGTTGTGGGACAGCGCGCTGCGGCGCGACTTCGGCATTACGCTGCTGCGCGCGCACGGCCGCGCCGACGCGCTGTTCGGCACCGTCGCGGTGCTGTTTCTGCACGAAGACGTCCGTAGGGTGGGCTAAGGCGGAGGCGCGAAGCGCCGACGACGTGCCCACCACAGAGCAACGACAAACGAACATCGTTGGTGGGCACGCCCGCTTTCGCTGCGCTTCGCGGGCTTAGCCCACCCTACGGCGCGGCGGGCGGGGCACCCTCTCCCCGCAAGCGGGGAGAGGTGGAGCGCGCCTCATCCGCACGGCGCGGCATTCACAGAGCCGCGCGATGCCGCTAGCCTGTGCGCGGGAGTGACAACAGAAAAAGGAGAGGAGCATGCGCCAGCTGAGCCGGCGAGGAGTACTGCGCGGGGCGACGACTCTTGCGGCCGCGGCGGGGCTCGCACGCCCCTTCATCGCCAACGCGGCCGCCAAGACCGCGAGCGTGTGGTGGGTGCAGGGCTTCGTGCGCGAAGAGGACGAGGCGTTCAAGCGCGCCGTCGCCGCGTACGAGAAGACGAGCGGCAACGTCATCGACTTGAGCCTCGTGCCGTTCGGGCCGCTGATGCAGAAGATGGTGTCGGCGCTCACCAGCGGCGACGTCCCCGACGTGATGAACCACAATACCGCCTTCGCCACCTTCGTCCCGCAAAACGCCTGGAACGACAAGCTCGAGGACGTGACCGACGTGGTGGAGACGCAGAAGGACCATTATCACCCGACCGCCCTGCTCTCCGCCCGCTATTACAACAACATTGCCAAGAAGCGCAGCTACTACTACGTCCCCGACCGGGCGACCGTGCCGCCGTTCCATATCTGGAACTCGCTGGTCGAGAAGGCCGGCTACAAAATCTCAGACGCGCCGAAAACCTGGGACGCTTTCTGGGATTTCTTCAAGCCGATGCAGAAGGCGCTGCGCGACAAGGGCATGCGCGGCTTCTACGCGCTCGGGCTCCAGGCCACCACCACCGGACCGGCCGACGGCAACGCCATGTTCCACCATTTTCTCGGCGCTTATGGCGGCTACGGCATCATCAGCAAGGACGGCAAGCCGCATCTCGACGACCCGCAGGTGAAGGAAGCCGTCATCAAGGCGCTCAGCTACATCACCACCGCCTTCAAAGAGGGCTACGTCCCGCCCGGGGCGTTGAGCTGGAACGACGCCGACGACAACAACGCGTTCCACTCCAAGCAGATCCTCATGACCCTCGATGGGTCGATCTCGACCGAAGTGTCGCTCTATCACAAGAAGGACGTGTACGACGAAATCGCGACCTTGGGCCTGCCGCAGGACAACGCCGGCAAGCCGGTCCCCTCGCAGCTTGGCGTCATCGGCTCGGTCGTCCCCAAGGGGGCGAAGAACGTCGAGGTCGCCAAGGACTTTCTCAAATATGTGATCCAGCCGCCGGTGGTGAACGAAATTCTCAAATCCTCGCTCGGCCGGTTCCTGCCGACGATGCCGGAAATCGTCAAGAACGATCCGTTCTGGCTCGACCCCAACGACCCGCACCGCGCCAACTACGCGCGCCAGGGCCTGCTCGAGCCGACCGTGCCGGTGCATCCGGTGTTCAACCCCGGCTACGCCGAAGCGAACGCCCAGCAAATCTGGGGCGCGGCCGAGGCGGACGTCATCCGCGAAGGAATGACCCCGCAGGCGGCGGCCGACAAAGCGCTCAACCGGATCGGTGCGATCCTGGCCAAATATCCGATCGCCGAAGGGTGAGAGAACCGAGTCGCGTAGGGTGGGCTAAGCGCGCCGATGGGCGCGCGTGCCCACGCGATCAAACAAATGGTGGGCACGGTCTCCGGCGCTGCGCGCCGTTCGCCCTTAGCCCACCCTACGGCGCCGACCTCGTCTAAGTACGCTCTGCCACCGGCAGGAAACGCACGCCGACTTGATCGTCTTTGCGCCAAACCAGCTCGCATGCCCGCCGCACGTGTCCGCCCTTTGACAACGCCAGGATAAGGTGGCCCGGCAGCTCGTCCGTGATCTTGTGCACGAACTTCGCTCCACCCACTGAAATATCGCGAACGACACACTCGCCGATCGGCCACCCGTCATTGGTGTAGAGGTAGCCAACCGCCTTGATAATTTTGCGGGGGTGCTTGCGCGTGCGCATAGCTTCGGGTCCAGGTTCGAGAGACCAACGTCAATTTGCGGCTCGTATTTGCCAGAACCGGAGCGTCCTTTGCGCGCTCGCGTGAGAGAGCGTCAGATAGTCTGTTTTCGCCAAAGCAAATTCTTCATCAGAGATGGAACGATGAGCAAGACGGTTGCGCAAAATCGCCGACGCCGTCGGCCACTTCAACCCGGCGGCTTTGCACGCGACGACCAAGCCTTCGTTGCGGTCGCTCTTCATAAGAGCAGCAATCAGCTGGACCGACGCTGAGCAGAGGGCTGCGAGACCGACCACCATTTCCTCATAACGGCGCCCATTTGCAAATTGCAAAATTGTTGCTTCGTTCAATTCGTCATTCTTCTGCATACCCGCAATCATCTGCTCCGCCCGCGTAAAGTCGCGTGGCGCGCTGATTTCCTTGGCGATCGTGGCCGTTGCCGACGCAAGAGTGTTTTGGATGTCCGCTTTGGCTTCGGGCGGAGCATGGGACAAGAGCCAGGACCGCACCGCCTCGGTCGCCTTCGCCAGCAAGGCTTGCAAAACCGAGAGTGGCAGGTCGAGCCGCACACCCATGGATTTAGCGAGCGCTTCGTCCGTCTCGGCGCTGCTCACCAAGGTCGTAAAACCGCGGTCGGAGAACTTGGCGCCGGCGTTTTTTGCGAGCTTGTGGGCAACCTCGCGGTCTCCCCGGTCCAACAATTGATCCGTGACCGCTTCCTCGATCTGCGCGCGCCCGGAGATGGCCAGCAGGTGCGCCTGGCTCTTGGTGCGCGCGATCTCCACCAAGTCGCCGGTCGTCAGTCGCGCGGATTGGGTCAAAACCGGGCCCGCGACGGTGATCTCGTCGCTGCGGGCGAGGCGGCGGATGACTTCGCCGGGCGCGTTGTGGACCGGCGCCAGACGCGCACTCAACTGGGCCAGCGCCTTCTCTTCCACCCGCTGGATGAGATGAATCAGGACGTCGTCGAAGACGCCGATTTGCGCCTCGTTCAGCCGATCGGCCCCATGCAGAAAAAGGTCGGTGACGCGCCGCAGCGTTTCAACCCGTTTCGATTGCGAACCGCTGTTGATTGCTTCCTCAAGCTCGGCGATGAGCGAATTGTTAGTTGTCATTTTGCACTTGGCGAATGAAGGTAGATTGTTTGTCCCCGTGGACGGAAAATATAGCGAATTGCACATAAAAAACGGTAAACACTCTTCTGCAGCCGATCACTGATTGTTAGTTACAGAATACCTTCCTTAGGTTCGTCCGGCCTCGCTCTCGGCACGCGGCGCCTTCACGCGCGGCCGGCCGATCGCCTCACCGTCCTGCCTAACATTTCCCCGGCACCGTGAGCCGCCCATCGCGCTCGGGCTCGATCCGCAGCGCCTTGGTCAACAGCCCGGTGCTGTAGTACGTGCCCACGGTATAGCTGATCTCGACGATTTGCTGCGGCGTGAAATATCGGCTGAGGGCAGCGAACGTAGCGTCGTCGACGTTGCCGCCATGGGCCATTTGCTCGACGTAGCCGAGCAAGGCGCGCTGTTCGTCGTCGAACGACGATGAGCGCCGCCAATCGGCGATTTCGCCGATCTGCTGCTCGCCATAGCCGCACATTTGCATGAGCGGTTTATGCTGGTTCAGCTCGTAATCGGAGCCGACGATCTGCGCGGTTCGAAAGATTGCCAGCTCGATCAAGCGCCGCGGCGTGCTGGTGTCGAAGCGGATCGCAAACGCCATCGCGGCGGACGCGCGCGCGAATTTCGGCGCATGGCCGGTCGTGAGCGTAAGATTGATGACCGCGCCTCCCATCGCGCGGCGCTGTTCGAACATCCCCTGCAGGATCGGGTCGAGCGGCCGCGGCAACGGCGGAAGCCGGGAAACCGGCGCCTGTTCCTGCGCGAGCGCGATCGGCGCCGCCACCAAGAAGCCCAGCAATGCAAAACACAGTGAGCCGCGCCCGCGCATGATCAAACCCGTTTGCTCCGCGGTTCCTGCCCGGCCGGAAACGCGTCGGTTGCCGAGGGCGGTTAAAATAGCATGGACGAGCACGATAACCTTCCTTCCTTATGCCAATGGCAGTTGTCTCTCAGTCGTCATGCCGGGCGGAAGTGCTCGGCGAACGCGTGGGCACAGCCGCTTCGCGGCCTTAGCCCACCCTACGCCGCTGAGGATCGACGTTTCGCCCGTATGCCATTTCCCGCGCCACCGATCCGCGTCCGGCCTCGCGGCGGGGCGCTAAGAAATAATTCCAACGAGATAAGCAAATGAAATGAAGAAGACGCGCGCCAGCCCGCCGGCCGTGAAATCTCCGCCCTGCTTGCGAAGGTGCCTCGCTTGCCCCAGGGCGATGAAGAGCAATATCCAAGCTGCCGGCTCAACGAAGAGCGCAAAGAACGCCCACGCAAGCGCCTCCATTGCATCCTGCGACAGCGCGAAGTACGCCAGCAGCAGCAACGGCATGGCGACCAATCCTGGCAGCGCCAGACACAACAGCAACACGGTGTCGCGGGCGAACCCCGCAAAGCAGCACAACGAGATAAAGCCCGACGCCGCCGAACAGCAGCGAAGAGGGATGCTTGAGAGGCCACAGAAGGACCGAGCCGAGCGAGTCCGGGCGGATCACGTAGGCGGCGGTCATGCCGACGATCAACGGGAACGCAGCGGCCCCGCCGGCGACCCCGAGGCGAACCAAGACGCGACGGTCGAGTTTTGGATTCGTTCTTTCGTCAACGCTCGTGGGCTCCGCTCGTATGAGGTCAACGACGTACGCCACGAACTCGAAGACGGGCGCCAGTACAATGATGGCGATAACCAGTACAATGATGGCGATAAATAGCCAGGGGATGTATGTGCCGGGGATGAGCATCGTCGATGCCGAATCCGGATTTTGGGATGAAGCTAGCTAAAGCAGCCCGTAGGTGTAGGAAAATGAAATCAGAACCAAGCGGACAAACCCGCCGGCATTGAGGTCATCTACCGGCTTGCGAAGCAGCCTCGACTGCCCGATGGCGATGAAGAGCAATATCAAGGCGCCCGGTTGAAGGAAGAATATGAAGGCATCCCCTAAGAGCGAATCGACTACATGCTTCGAGTGCACGGACTCCCGCACCATCAGCAGCGGCATGATCACAAGTCCCGGCAGCGTGAGACAGAACAGCAACACGGGCTGCCGCGGCTTGACCCCGGAAAGAAGCGCGACGGCATAGAACACGACACCGAAAGGCAGAAGCCATTCGGGATGACCATTAACGGGCCGCACAAGGACCCACTCGGTCTGTCGCGGATCGAGCGAATACCCCACGATAATTGCAGCCACGACAGCAAAAGCGGCCGCCCCGCCGACCAGTGCAAGGCGGAACACGACACGACGGTCGAGCACCGGCCACCACTTTGCATTGGCGGCATCGGAAACCGGCGTGCGCATCGCGTCGCGGTAGAACGTCACGAGCTCAACGACGAACGCCAGCACGACCAAAGCAAAAAACAGGAGGAGGATGTATGTGCCGAAGGTAACCAGATCGAGGTCGGCGCGCATCGGCATTCGCTCCGTGTGGTCGCGCGATCGGCGAAATCTAAATCCAAACTCGGCGTGTGCTCAACAATTGTGTGGAGGCAATGCGGCGCGAAGGTGGCATTGCACCGCTTCGCAACTCATCCACCCGGTCTCCAAGCCCCGCGCCCCCCATCCTTTCCGCGGCCGAGCAATACTCTCAGTTGGCCGGAGCGTTTAGAGAGTGCCCCTCACCCGACCTCGCTTCGCGAGGTCGACCTCTCCCCGCAAGCGGGGAGAGGTGAAGCAAGCCGCGTTAACAGCCCGTTCACCATCCGGTGGTAAATATCGATGGGTCTTAATGTTTTCGAAAGGGTTTGCCGATGCCGCAGGACCCCTCTCAATGGCTGCGCGGGCACATGCGCGAGCATCTCGCCCGCCCCGCCGACGCCCCCGCCAAGGTGGTGACCTTCGACCGGCCGGCGCCGGGCGCACCGCGCACGCGCGGCACGGCCGCGCTCGAACTCGTGCAGCGCGCGGCCGAGGCGATCAACGACATCGAGGGGCGCGCCAACGACACCGAGGAGCGCGCGAAGTCGCTGGTGCGCGGCGCGATCGAGAAGCTCAACGCGGCGGAGGCGCGCATCGAAGCGGCCGAGACCGCGCGGCGCGAGGCGATCGACGAAACCGCGGCGCGGCTCGCCGAGGCGGTCGAGGCGCTCAAGCGCGCCGAGGCGCGGGTCGCCGCCGCCGAGGCCGCGACGCTCACGGCCGAAACGCGGGCGCAAGCGGCGGAAATGCGCGCGCTCGAGGCGGAGACGGCGCTGCGCAACATCGAGCACGCGATCCGCACCAAGCTGCTGCGCGAAGCGGGCGCGATGCCGTCAGTCGGCGTCGCCGCCTGACGGCGGCAATCAGTCATCAGTTATCAGTGACCAGAAAAGATCCGGTCACCGGTCACTAATGCTTGGCCCGCCGGCCGCGCTTCGCCGCCGGCGCGCGCGCCGCAGCCGACGCGGCGCCCTCCACCATGTGCACGATGCTTTCGCGCAAGCCCGCCGGCTTCTGCGGGATGGCGTTGAAGGCCTTGAGCAGGCGGAGCGCGCCGATCTTGCCGAGCATGCCCACCGCTTCGGAATACTTCGCCTGGTCCTTCGGGTTGACCGGAGCGCTCGGCGCCGCGCGCCGGTTCGCGCCGAGCAGATAGGTGACGTGGACGCCCAGCACCCTGCCGATACGGGTGAGCCGGCCCATCGAGATGCGGTTCGCCCCGCTCTCGTATTTCTGCACCTGCTGGAAGGTGACGCCGATCTGGTTGCCCAGCTCGGTTTGCGAGAGGCCGCGCGAGATGCGCTGCACGCGCACCAATCGTCCGACTTCGACGTCAATGTTATCCGGTCTTCTCGGGTCTCGCGCCTCGGCCGCCATCGAAGCATCCCTCCTGCTGTTACGTCAGTTCGTAGCCCACATCCCCGCGGCCATTTTCGGCCTGCGCGTGCCCCGACTCGATTCGAGCGGGGAACACAAGCGATAGCACATGTCGGTGGCGGGAACGAGCGTCCATTTGTTGACGCTACGGCAACCTATGTGGCGGGGATTGCTCAATCATTGGTCCGTATAACAGATAGGCATGGCCCATAGCGCCAGCAAGAGGTCCGGGGAAACATCATTTTAGGTTGGATGAACCTCGGAATCGCACGATCCGCGACAACCCTGGCCGGTTGACGTAACGGAAGCTCTACTTGTGAATGGAATCCGGCACCGTAAAAAAATACAGAGCCGAGAAGCGTAAAAATATAGAGCCGGGAAGCGTTGGCTTCCCGACTCTATTTCTCTTCAGGTCGCTGCGGTGGTTATCACCAACCCGCACCGCCCCAACCCGGGCCGCCCCAGCCGGGGCCGCCCCAGCCGGGGCCGCCCCAACCGGAGCCGTAACCATAGGCGTACGACCCGCCGCAAGTGTTCACATAACGCCAGCCGTCCCAGGCGACGCAGTCGTCGTCGTAGCCCCAGCCGCCGTAGGCGAGACCGAGGCCGACGCCGGCCGCAACCGCCGCACCCGGAAGCCAGAAGCGGCGGCCATTCCGCCAACCCCAGTGCCCGCCGCCGCGAGCGGCGACACCACGCCCGGCCCAGGTGCCGCCTCGACCGGCCCACGTGCCGGAGCGGCCGGCGAAGGTGCCGCCGCGATTGAAGCTGCCGCCGCGATTGAAGGTGCCGCCGCGGTTATAGCTGCCGCCGGTGACCGCCGCGCGCGGCGCCGCGCTGGCGCCGAAGCTGCCGCCGCCGCGTCCGCCGCCGTAGCCACCGCCGCCGGCCGAAACGTGACCGCCGCCGCTGAAGCCACCGCCGCCGCGCATCGCCGCGAACGACGGGTCCGCCGTAGCGGCGGTGAGCAACAGGGCCGCCGCACCAGCAAGGAGTATTTTCTTCATGCACGCCTCCATTTGTTCCTTAACCACGAACGTGGGCCGGAGGCGATGGTTCCGCCGAACTACCGGCTACTCCGCGGATTTGCCCGCGACAATTAACCAAGGCGCGCGGAGATCGGCGGGAGCGCCTGGACACCTCCGCACGGAGGCGACAAGGTGAATGAAATATGAACGGGGAAGGTAGAAACAGGACAGAGTCATGCGTAACAGAAAGGCGTACTTGCGCGCCACCGCCGTGGTGCTCGCCGGCGCGGTGCTCGTGCCGGCAGCGGCGCTCGCGCGCGGCGGCGGATTTGCTCCCGGCGGCCACGGGCCGGCGTTCGGCTTTCATCACGCGCCGGTCGTCGCGCATCGGCCGTTCCGGCCGGTGTTTGCTCCCCGCTTTCCGGGCCGGTTCGCTCAAGTCTGGCGCCTGCACCGTTTCGGCCATCGCGGCAACGGGAACGGCAACGGTATCGCCGACGCGGGCTACGCCGGCGGCTACTATCCGGGCAGCGCGTATGCGCCCGGCGACTATACCGGCACGATCGCGCCGCCGCCCGCGGTGTTCGCTCCGCCCGCCCCGTCCGCGGACCACGTCGGCTGCGTCGCGCGCGCCTACGACGTCGTCAGCGAGAGCGGCGGCATCGCGCGGGTGACGGTGACGCGATGTTGAAAGCGGCGAATAGCGAATAGTGAGTAGTGAGTGGTGAAGCCTGGCGGCTTCTTTCTATTCGCTATTCGCTACTCACTATTCGCGGCGCGCGCAGCGCGCCTCTTCATCTTCGCATCCCCAGCGGCTTCACGTAGGCCTGCGGGATGCCCCAGCGGAAATAGCTGCCGAGATCCGACGAGGAGATCGACAGGCTCAGATAGCGGCCCGACGAATGCCAGTCGATGAGCTGGTCGCCGGGCGAGACGGTTTCCGTCTCGCTGTCTTGCGGTGACGGGTCGCCCAGGCGGTCGTAGGTCGAGAGCGTGAACGTGATGTTGCCGCTCTGGTCCTTGAAGTCCGACTCGAGCCCGTGGATCTCGCAAACCGAGAGCGATTTGTCCATCGCGTAGGGCGCGAGCGTGAGCGACCACGGCAGGGCCGAGCCGTTGGCGTCGTTGCCGTTGTCGTGCTGATAACCGTAGCCGTCGACATCGAAGGCGATGACGCGGGTGTCGCCCTGCTGGAAGTGGGTGCCGGAGCAGCGCGTGCCGCCGGCGATTCCGGGCGCCCAGCACTGGTCGTTGATGTGATAGCGCACGAGCAAGGTCGGGTTGGAATTGCCCGAGGTCGTATAGTGGAAATCGATGCGGTTGTACTTCGGCACGTAGACGGCGTGGCACTGATAGGAGCCGATGAGCTTGTCGACCGCGTCGAACACCGCCTTGCGGATGTCCTCGACGTTGAAGATCGGGTGCACCGAGCCGTCGTACATGAAGAAATTGTCGAACCCCATCCAATAAGCGACGCCGTTGACGGTGACGGCGGCGCCGGGCGAGATGAGGCCGCATTCGGTCGCGAGAATCGAGGTGTTGTAGACGTAGAGGCTGCCGGTCCACTGCATCAGATAAGCGGCGGCGTCCGACCAGACGAGCGAGAGGAACGGCCCGAGCACGCGTCCGGCGACAAGCTTGGTGCCGACCGTGAGCGTGCGGCTGTTGGCGGTGTTGGTCGCCGACGGCGTCCACGTGGTGTAGTCGCCCTGCGAGCACCATTGGAGCACCATGCCGGTGCGTAACGCCACGACGAAGCGCTCCTGGGTGACGAACATGTAGCGGCAGTCGGTCGGCGCCTGTGCGTCGCTCGAGGCGAGGCTCGCGCGCGGCCACGGCTGCGGCTGGGTCGGATCGAACTGATAGATCTCGCCGGTATTATAGGTGCCGAGCAGGATTTGCCCGAAATGGTCGAGCGACCACACGCGCGGCTCGATGTAGATGTTCGAGCCCGAGCGCGCCGTGCCGTAGGTGCCGGTGCCGTATTGCCCGACGCCGAAGCCGGTGCCCTGCGCGCCGAGCTCGGTGCCGATCGTGACCTCATATTCGTATTGCACGGTCCCGCCGCCGGTCGCGGCCGAGGCGGCGGCAACGCCGCAATCGAAGACGTAGTGGTTGGCGTCGGCGACGCTGAGAACGAGGAACGTGCCGGTGAGCGCGGCGGCGGAAATCCCGCCCACGGCCGCGCCGACCGAGGTGTAGATCACGCTATCGCCGACGGAAAGGCCGTGCCCGGTGTGGGCGACGGAGATTTGCGATTGCGTTCCCGCCGTGGTGTTGGTGGTGAACGGGTTGGTGAGCGCCGCGCCGCCGCCGATGCCGCCGCTGGTGAGCCGGAACGGCGTGATGTCGTTCTGCGCCAGCGACGTGTCGTAGGCGTAGAGCTTGCGAAAAGTGCCGACCGCGATGAACTCGTTCGCCTGGTTGTCGCGCCAGGCGTGCGCGGCGCGCGGCTGGCCCGAGGTCGGCGTGCGCGTCGAGCGCACCCAGCCGCCGATCTTCTGCGGCTGCCCGCGCACGAAATGCACCGCGTCGCACGCGGTCCAGCGCCCGGCCGCCACCTTGCCGGTCTCGGTGATGACGACGCCCGGCGGCGGCGCGATGGGAAGGGGGATCGGATCGGGCATTTTTGCGTTGCCGCGAGCGCGTAGCCGACGCTCCGCGTCGGCGTGATGTTTGGAAGAACGGCGGCCGAAGGCCCGCCTATGGCCGCTCGGTCTGTAATGCGCGGCCGCGCGCGGCCGCTAGCTGAGAGACGAAGCAAACACGCGGTGCCGTAGGGTGGGCTAAGGCCGCGGAGCGCAGCGGAGCGGACGTGCCCACCAACGATGGACCTTTCAAACAAATGGTGGGCACGCCGGCCCATCGGCGCCCCGGATTTAATCCGGGACCGCCCCACGGCGCTCCACGAGGTAAAGCGGGCGCGACTACTGCGCGAGGCAGTCGGCAATCTGTCTCCTGCAGTCGAGGTAGCACGCCGGAGGCCAGCCATCTTGGCCGATGCAACATTGCCAGGAGAACCACTCCGCACCGTTGGAGCAGGTTCCCCTGCAGGTTATGGAAGGCCCCGTATTGCAAACCGGCAGGCCCTCCCGGCGTCTCGCAGGAGATGGGCAGCGCGCCGCCGATTTACCTTGGACCGCGGGCGCCGGCGCAAACGTGTCCAGTGCGGGCCCGAAACCCGCGGTGAGATTCGGGCGACAAGCAGACGGCGCCGCAACGGCCGGTATGACCGCTGCGGCGGCAAAGAACGCCACCATCGTCAGGCTCACGATCCTCATCGTTTCCTCCGCTCCAGATCGATGTACGAAATCATTGCACACGATCCGGCGGGGAATGACAACGGCGCGATGCGGGAGTCGGCATTCCGTAGGGTGGGCTAAGGCCGCGGAGCGGAGCGAAGCGGACGTGCCCACCAACGATGGGTGTCTGTTGAAGCTCTGTGGTGGGCACCGCTGCTTCGCGCAATGCGCTTCGCAGCGTTAGCCCACCCCCGGTCAAGCCCGGGGCAGGCTCTACGGCGCCGTGCGGGCTGCACGCATCACAGCTTGATCATCACGTTGAGGAACGCGCTCGGCTGCATGTTGTTGTGCGCGCCGCCGCCGCCAGTCGATCCGGTAGTGAAAGTATGATTGTGCGTAAGGGCGATTTTCGTTTGATTGAGGGTCTGAATTGCCGGCGCGCCGCCCGCATTCGCTGTAAAGTTGACGGTGTTTCCCGACACATTTGAGTCTACCGGCGTGCCGCCGGCGGCATCGGCGTTATCAGTCGTGCCGCTGTGATTGTGCGACGGCATCTCGCCGGTCGTGAGCTGGTGCGCCTCCTCGCCGAGCGCGTGGCCCAAGGCGCGCGCGGTGAGCCCGGCGCCGCTGCCCGCCGCCGCGAGCGCGCGGCCGAGCGTGAGCGGCAAGGTCAGCCGGCAGTGATTGGCGAAGGCGGTCGCGGCCGAGCCTTGCGCGCCGCGCGTCGTCGCCGCGCCACCGCTGGTGAGGATCGGCGCGTCGGCGTCGGAAATGTTGTTGTAGAGCAGCTGGAACAATGCGCTGTTCGCCGCGCTGGCGTGCGTCGCGTTCGACGAGGCGTCGCCGAGCGTGGAATCGTCCATCATCACCCAGCCGGGATCGGCCGTGGTCTTGAAGGTGAGCTTCACGTCGCCGGTGGTGAACGTGCCGACGCTCGTTCCCGCGACCTGCAGGCTCTCCGGGCTGAGGATGTTGACGACGCTCGGCGAGGAAGCGCCCGCGCCCGTCACCTGCAGGACGTCGGCGCCGTTGACGGCGAGGCGGATATCCTGGGCGCCGTTGCGGTACCAGCCGGAATTGGTTTCGTTGAGGAACGAATAGAACGGTGCGGCGGCCGCGCCGTTCGGTCCCTGCACCTGTTGCCAGGTGAACGGCGAAATGACGATGACGTTGCCGGCCCCGGAACAGAACACATCGACGGTGCCGCCCGGCAGCGTTACCGGCGTTCCGGTCGGCGTCGTCATCGCGATCGAGAAGCCGTTGAGGCCGGCGTTGTTGAAGACGAGCCAGCGCTTGTCGAGCGCCGGCACCTTGATCGTCAGGTTGCCGGTCAGCGACGAGGTGATCACGATCACCGCGAAGCGCGCCGCGCTCGGGCCGAGCGGCGGGGCGTTCGCCGACAGATCGAGCGTGCCGCTCGTCTGCGTCACCGTGAGGCGATTGGCAATCGCATCCTCGAGGATCTGGATCACGGACGCGTTGAGGTTCGTGCCCCAGGTATTGTTGTCGCCGCCGATCCCCATGAGGATGGCGCCCAGGGTGGAGGTGTAGGTGTCGGCCATGATCGGAGTCCGTAGGGTGGGCTAAGCGGGCGCAGCGAAGCGGAGACCGCGTGCCCACCAACGATGGATGTTTGTTGACAGACCGCGTGGGCACGCGCGCCCATCGGCGCGCTTAGCCCACCCTACGGCGCCGTACCCCGCGCGCCTCACTCATCGTGCAAATAGGTATCGAACGCGGCACCGCGGTAGACGAGGTCGCTCTCGGCGTTGACCTGCTCGACGAGGGCCGTGAGCGCGGCCACGTCTTTCTGATACTCCGCCTCGTTGCGCAGGAAATCCCAGGCCTGCGCGGTCGCCGCCTTGCGCAACAGATGCGGATAGCGGTTGGTGAGAAAGTTCGTCGGGTTGGCCGCCGAGAGGATCGGCAGCGACTGGAAATATTGCAGATTGCAGGTGGCGCTTTGCGCGAACGCCACGTCGAAGAACAACGCCTCGGCGATCGTCCCGCCGCTCTGGACGCTCCAGATGCCCCAATAAAGCGGGGTGCCTTGGACGAGATTATCGGCGGTGTAGGCGACGGCCGACCCGCCGCCGGCGCCGCTCGCCGAAGGCGTCGCGCCGAGCGGGGTGATGTCGATGACGAAATTATTGGCGTCGACGATCGCGACCACGTCGAAGGTGCCGGCGATCGTCACGCCGTTGAAGGCGGTCGCGCCGGCGGTGAAGAAGACCGAGCCTTGCGCGAGCCCGTGGTTCGCCAGATTGACGGTCACGGCGGTCGCGCCCGACGCGGTGGTGAACGGGTTTGCCGCGAGCGTGCCGCTCGTCTCGGTATAGGTGCGCCGGCGCTGGATGAAGTTCGGGTAGCGTTGCGCGGCCTTGGCGCCGGTGCCGAGCAAGGAAATCTTGCCGATCGGATCGAGGAAGCGCGCCGGCAATCCGACCTGCGCCGTGCCCTGCGCCATGTTGAAGTTATACTCCGCGCGCATCTCGCGGATGCGCAGCATCGAATAGATCAGGCTTTGCGCCTCCTGCAGGATCTGGTCGGCGTCGAGCTTGGAATAATTGACCCAGCGGGCGATCGAGCCGGCGGTGTTCTTGTCGCCGACGAGCGACGTGTAGGACATGGCGTAGGCCATGATAGCCCTCGATTGCCGTAGGGTGGGCTAACCCGCGGGCACTTCGTCCCGCGGGGTGACCACCAACGATGATTGGTGAGTAACGAGAATCCCCCTCACCCGGCCGCTGCGCGGCCGACCTCTCCCCGCAAGCGGGGAGAGGTGTTCATCGCGCCTCAGTGATTCGGAATGTACGGGCTCTCGTTCCCGTCGTGCGGGCCCATGACCGCCGTGCCGCCCTCGAGCGAGTGCGTCGAGAGGTTGGTCGGGCCGCCGCGAAAGCCGTCCATGCCGTGCTCGTTCGGCAGCGTCATGTCGGAGGTGTCGAGCGGATAGGCGCGCTTGACCGTCTGGCCGTGCGCGACCGTCTCGTCGACGATGCCCGAACTCTCGTGCAGCTTGGCATTGCCGCGGCCGGTGCCGGCGTCGGTGCCGGCCTCGACTTCGGCTTCGGTGAACTTGCCGAAGCGCGGGTCGGGTTTGCGCTCGCGGCCGTAGGTGGTTGCCATGGAATTTCTCCTGAGTGTTTGTGAGATTGCGAATAGCGAATAGCGAATGGCGAATGGTCGGTCTTAACTATTCGCCACTCGCCACTCGCCATTCGCTGGTTCAATCCGCATAGTCTTCCGCGTCGCCTTCCGGCGGCCAGTCGACGCGGGTGCCGCCGCCGGCGGGCGGACGCACGCCGCTCTCGCGATCGGCGCGGGAGAGGCAAGTGTAGCCGTCGCGGCCGGCGTCGCCGGTCGCGGAGACTTTGTCGTTTTGCGGGAGCGGGTTCGCGGGGCGAACCTTCTCCGGGACGTTGCGCAGCTTTCCAAACATTGCGGGATCCTCTCAACGTTCCCCGTGCGCACCGCAGCACGAAGTGATGCGGTGCAGACACGGGGTCCAGGGGCAAAAGGCGTGGACCCCGGGTCTGCAGCGCACGCCGCTGACGCGGCGCAGCGCTGCGCCCGGGGAACGCATCGCTAGAACCACTTGATGATCACGTACACGCGCGCGGTGCCGGCGGGAGCGCCGCCGGTGCCGGCCTTGAGCGTGATCACGAACGCGGTGTCCTTGGGGATGCGCGCCTTGTTGAGCGCGACGTGCCCGGCGAAGTCGGAGAGCGTGATCGGCGGGTTGCCGGTCCACGCCTCCTGCTGCGCGCGGCGGATGCCCTGCGCGGCGGTGTAGCCGGTCCCGGCGGCGGTGCCGAGGCGGTACTGCGCGTAAGTCGTGTCGCCGGAAGCGGTGCCGACGTCGACCTCCGGCACGGCGGTGGTGCCCACCATGTCGGCGGTGATGTCGGCGACGATGTCCTCGACGTGGCCCTCGCGGCCCTTGGGGCCGATGTAGTTGAAGGTCGTCGTCGAGTTGCCGAACGCCTGCGAGCCGAGTGCGATCACCTCGGTTTGCGGGACGGCATAGTGCGCGGGAGTGGTCATTGTGATGTTCCTCTTTGTTTGAGACCGCGAATGGCGCAATCGGCGAATAGCGAATGGCGAGTGGCGAATGGTTTCTTCGCTGCCCGGCTCTACTCGCTATTCCCTACTCGCTACTCGCCCGGCGGCCGTCAGGCCGCGCTATCCCACTTCACGATGCGCCCATTGGTGGCGTCGTCGTGAACGAGGCCGAAGCCGCCGAGGTAATACCAGGCGATGCCCTTGGAGCGGCCAAAGTCGCCGGGGATTTTCGCGCGGATTTCTTCGGGGATGCAGATCGCCTCGGTGACGGTGTCGCCGCCCATGAAGAAGGCCCACGACGACTGGCCGTTGGTCCACGCCTGCGCGCTCCCCGCATACGGATCCCAGGTGGTGGCGTTCGCCGCGCCCCCTTTCGGGATGAAAGTCTGCTCGATGAAACGGCAAGACTCGTACCGACCGACTTCACCATTAAATATGAAGACGATTCCAGTCTCCGTATATTGGTGAATTGTCTCTAGCTGATTTTTGAAGTTCCGGTACGTCGTGGGGTGACTGATCACCACATAATCGTCGGCGATATACGGCGGGACGTTCCTTTCTTTCATCGTGTCGACGATCGCCTTCACGTGACCGGTGCCGAGC
>Ga0210408_10002783_pt1 | contig 16657 bp, 11 predicted proteins | sample IncBWH4MmetaG_FD_155471 | JGI IMG/M metagenome (GOLD analysis project Ga0210408, IMG submission 155471) | Forest soil microbial communities from Barre Woods Harvard Forest LTER site, Petersham, Massachusetts, United States - Inc-BW-H-4-M | ecosystem: Environmental > Terrestrial > Soil >...
CACTGGAAATCAGCGGTGGTGCCGGGAGCCGAAGCTCTTCAATTCCGTGATGTGTTCGGCGTCAGCGACAAGGTGGCGTATCTGATGTCCATCGGAAACAACACCACCGATTTTCGCATTTACAAAACCACCGACGGCGGCGCGAACTGGACCATCGAGTTCACCAACCAGACGGTGAACGCCTTCTATGATTGTTTCGCATTCTGGACTCCGCGGCGCGGCATCACCCACAGCGATTCGGTGAACGGAGTGTTCCCTGCGATCCGCACAACCGACGGAACCACCTGGCAGTCCATCGCCGCGAACATGCCGCCGGCATTGCCGGGGGAAGCTTCCTTCGCGGCCAGCGGAACCTGCATCACCACCGAGGGAAACAGTAACGCGTGGATTGCCACCGGCGGCTCGACCATAGCGAGGATTCTGGCCACGCGCGACGGAGGCGACACCTGGAATGCGTATGACACGCCGCTGGTGAGTTCGCCCAGCGCAGGAGGGATTTCCGTGGCCTTTCGCGACGGCCGGCACGGCATCGTGGGCGGCGGCGATTTGGCATCGAATGACAGCGCGGGAACGGCCACGTCGGATGACGGCGGGCAAACCTGGACGCTGACGAACAAGCCGCCGGTCCAGGGAGCCATTTTCTGCCTCGCGTACGTGCGCGGGCATCGTCATGGAGATGCTGAAAAATCAGGCCGCGAAGGCAATCGCCGCGGCGATGATGACGATTTCGATCTCGAACGCGCGGTTGTGATTTCTGCGGAGACGGCCCCGGATTTCAGCTCAGGACCAGCGGCGTGGACTCCCGATGAAGGCCGCACGTGGTTCACCATTCCGGAAGTGAGCGGCAACTGGGCGGTCGGTTTTGCGAATCCGGAAGCCGGATGGTTCGTTGGCAACAATGGTCAGATTGTAAAGATCAGCTTCTGACAGAGAACCGGAAACTTCGGCACATAATTTCAAGCTGACCTGCGGCAGAGCAAGGCGTTTCCTTGACGGGCGCGCCCTGCTTTGCTAGGCTGCGCGCGTTCCCTCCCCACAGACCGAGCGGAAACCGTCCCGCAATGGGCGAGCGAACTTGTCCCCACCCCTGGGAGAGCCATGGAAACAACTTCCGCGCTCTTCGAACTAGCGAGCGTGTCTCTGGCCTGCCGCGATCAGGACACGCTGCTGAAAACATTCGCGGCACGTGTGGGCGCTGCCCTCGGCGGGCGCGCCGTGCTGGTGTGGATTGCCGAACCCGGCGAGGAAGGGCTGGTCTGCCGAATGCACTGGACCGAGCCGGGCGAGCGGCTGAAGCCCGTTGAAGAAGCGGTCACCGAAGGCCCGCTCGTGGTTGTCTACGAATCCGCGGCCACGGCGCGGCTCACCTCCAAGGAAATTTCCCCGGAATCGCTGGAACATCTGGAAGTAACCAGCCGCACGCGCGTGAAATCGGCGCTGTACGCCTCGATTCCCGGCGGACAGACGGCTGCCGGCGTGGTGGAAGTGCTGAATAAGCACGCCGGAGAATTTACCGCCGAAGACGCGCATTTCCTGGAGGAGGCCAGCCGGCTGGCCGGGCAGGCGCTGACGAATCTGGGCGCCATCGAAGGCGAGCGGCACGCGCAACTGGCGACGCTCGAGCGCCTGACGGCGCTGTACGACCTGGGCCGCACCTTTACATCCACGCTGGAGCTCGGCGAACTGCTGCCCATCGTTGCGGGAAAAATTCGCGACATCCTGGGCGCGGAGGCTTGCAATCTCTGGATGGTCGATCCCGACGCCAATGAACTGTACATGACCCAGCAGGCCGGCGAGGATCCCAGCGTCGAGGAAGATTCGCGGACGTCACTGACGGAAGGATTGCTCGGCCAGGTGGCGCAGGAAGCCAACCCCAAGCTGGTGGAAGACGCCGCAGAAGAGCCGGGCCTGGAAGATCGCCGCAAAGCCGCCGGCGAATTCGAATTTCAATCGTGGATCGCCGCGCCGCTGCGAAAAGACGAAGAAGTGCTGGGCGTGGTGGAGATCATCAACAAGTCTGACGGCACGCCGTTCACCGAGGACGACCTGTTCTTTCTTTCCAGCATCAGCGAGCAGGCCGCCGTGGCGATTCACAACGCCAACCTGCTGGAATCCGAGCGCAAAGTCCACGCGCTCGATGCCCTGCTGAAAATTTCGCAGGAAATTACCTCCACGCTGGATCTGGACCACGTGTTGACGACCGTGGTGCAGCACGCCGCCACAGTGGTTCCCTTCGACAGCTGCGTCATCGGATTTTTCGACCGCCGCCGATTTGTGCTGGGAGCCGTGTCGGGAGAAGCGGAAGTTCCCAAAACTCGCGAGATGAGCGATCTGCGCGAGCGGCTGGAGTGGGTGGCGGATCAGGAGACGGCGGTGTCTGCCGATCTGGACGAAAGTGGCTGGCGGCTGGAGCCCAAGGAAGCGCACGCGCAACTGGTTTCGTTTCTTGAGGCCCACGAATACAAGGGGTTCTATGCGCTGCCGTTGCGCGACGATCAGGGCACGCTGGGCGTTCTGGCGCTGCTCAGTAGTGAGGCCGATTTTTTGACCGAGAGCAACCAGGAAACGGTGGCCATTCTCGCCAACCAGACCACGGTAGCCATCCGCAACGCGCAACTCTATCAGCAAGTGCCGCTGGCAAACCTGTTGCAGCCGTTTGCCGATCAGAAGAAGAAGCTGCTCGGGGCCATCTCACAATCGCGCTGGGTGCAATACCTGCAACGCGTGGGGATTGCCGCGCTGCTTCTGATTTTCGTTCCTTGGCCGATGCGGCTGGGGACGGATGCCACGGTGGTGCCGGCGGAGCGGCGCGTGGTCAGCGCGGTGGACGGCGGAGTGGTGGAGCGCGTGTTCGTTCACGAAGGCGATGTGGTGAAGGCGGGACAGGTGCTCGGGCAGCTTTACAACGGAGACGATCGCGTGCGGCTGGCGCAAGCGGAGGCGGCGCTCTCGCAAGCGCGCCGCGAATTGGCCGACGCAGAATTTCACAACGACCCGGGGGCAGCGGGCCAGGCCAAAATTCGCGCCGACCTGCACGCCGCGGAAGTGCAATTGGAGCAGCAGCGCGTGGCTGCCGCGCAACTGGTGTCCCCGATCACCGGAGTCATCGTCACGCCGAAGATTGAAGAGAAGTTCGGGACGATGGTGAAACCCGGCGAAAGTTTTGCCGAAGTGGTGGCGCAGGAGCGCATGGCCGCGGAAATGAGCGTGCCGGAAGGCGACCTGGCGTTGATCCGGCCGGGGAAAAACGTGGCGCTGAAGCTGAATGCGTTTCCGACGAAAACGTTTGAAGGCAGAGTGGAGCGAGTCGGCGCGCAAACGCGTTCGGACTCCGGGGAGCAGTATTTTCTGGTGCGCGCGCTGTTTGAGAATCCCGGAGGGAGCGCGCGCTCCGGAATGGTGGGCAGGGCGCGAGTGACTCCCGGGGGCGGATGGTTTGAGAGCGGCTGGTATTCGGTGGGCTATGTGCTGCTGCGTTCGCCGGGACGGTGGTTGTGGCAGAAGTTGTGGGCCTGGATGCCGTGAGGGAAATGAGGCAAGGAACATGAAGAAACGCGCGAGCTGGATTTTTGCGGGAGCGCTGGCGCTGGCCACGGCCGGCTGCGGCAACTCCTCGGATGCGTCCGGAACAGGCGCTGCGCCCGCGACACCAGCACCAAGCGCCACGCAACCGGCCACGGGAGCGGCACTGGCAAAATCAGCGGATGCCGGAGAGATATTGAGCGTGCTTTCCGTGGAACACCAGGTGGATGTGCCCACGCAAACCGACGGCGTGGTTGCCGAAGTGGTGAAAGAAGAAGGCGGCAGCGTGAAGGCCGGCGAAATTCTGGCGCGCCTGGACGATCGCACCATCACCGCCGAACTCGAAAAATCCCAGGCCGATCTCAAGGTTGCGGAAAACAACGTCAAGTTTCAGGAAGCAGAGCTGAAAGCCAAGCACGCCGCATACCGGCGCCAGCAGCAATTGCGCGAGTACGGCCTCAGCAGCCAAGCGGATCTGGAAAAGGCGGAGTTCGAATCCACGGGCGCGGAGTACGATCTCGCCAGTTGGAAGGCTGGAATTGATAGGGCGAGGGCAGAGATTCGGCGCCTGGAAACGGAACTCGATAAAACGCGGATCCGGGCGCCTTTTGACGGCATGGTCGGACATCGGTACATCCGCGTGGGGCAGGGCGTGAGCAAGTCGGAGAGATGTTTCCGCGTCAGCCAGCTTTCTCCCCTGCGCGTGCAGTTCCAGGTGCCGGAATCTTCCGCGCACCGCCCGCATGCAGGCGACATGCTGCAAGTGCAGGTGACCAACGATTCCGGGCGCGCCTTCCCGGCTCGCGTAGTCAAGGTCAGCCCCACCGTGGATCCTGCCAGCGACAGCTACGACGTGACCGCGCAACTGACTGGCACGGGCCTGTCGGATTTGCGTCCGGGGATGGCCGTGCGTGTGGACTGGCCCGGCGGTCCTCGCCGCAATCCCTAGCCATAAAGTTCACCCATGCGCTTCGGCCCCACCAGCCTGCAAGTCTCCAGCGTCCTGGCCAAAGGACTGCGCCGGCCGAAGCTGCGCTCGGACCTGCGCATCAGCGAACAGACCGTGGCGGGCGAAAAAAGCTACGTCATTAAGAACCGCGAGACCAACGCCTACAACCGCTACGGCCCCACCGAATATGAACTGCTGACGCTGTGCGACGGCACGCGCACGCCCGCGGAAATCGCCCAGGAATTGTCACTCCGGGATCCCGAAGCTCCCATTGACGAAGCGGAAGTGCTGGAATTTCTGGACAGCATCGATGTGGCGAATTGGGAGCGGTCGCTGGGCGAGAAGAATCTGGCGGTGCTGGAGCGGATTCGCGACGAGCGCAAGAGCCGCATAGATCAGTCGAGCGTGCTGTACATCAGCTTCAAAGCCTGGGACCCGGACAAGACGCTGGAAAAAATTGATCCATACCTCAGCTGGATGTTCACCTCGGGGTTCGTGGTTTTTTCCACAGTGCTGTTCATTACCGCCGGGCACCTGCTGGCCGCGGACTGGACGCGGGTGCAGCGCGATACGGTGGAGCTTTATTCCTTCGCGAACAAGACCGCTTACGATTTGTGGGCCTTCTGGCTGCTGTTCCTGATCCTCGGGGGAATCCATGAATTTGGACACGGGCTGACCTGCAAGCATTTCGGCGGCGAAGTCCACCAGATGGGGTTCCTGCTGATTTATTTCACGCCCGCGTTTTTTACCGACACGACGGATATTACGCTGTTTGAGAAAATCTCGCGGCGCCAATGGGTGATTTTCGCGGGCATCTGGATCGAGCTGTGCGCCTGCGCCGTCTCGACGCTCATCTGGCATTTCACCGTGCCCGGCTCGATCATCAATGATCTCTCTTACAAGATGATGCTGCTCAGCGCCATCCAGGGCGCGTTGCTGAACCTGAACCCGCTGATCAAGGCGGACGGCTATTACGCCCTGGCGCAATTCCTGTCTATCGATAATTTGCGGGAAGACTCGTTTGCCTACCTGCGAGGCTGGGCGCGCAAATATATTTTCCGGCAGGACATTGACCTGCCGGCGGCCAGCCGGCGCCACCGCCGGATTTACTTTATCTTCGGGATGGCAGCGATGGCCTATAGCGCGGGGATTGTGGTGCTGTCGGTGTTTTTCGTGCGCAACATCATGGTGAACTCGTTCGGCGATTGGGGATACTTGCTGACGGTGCTGGTGGTGTACTTCTTTGCGCGCAAAGGCTTGAAAGCCGCGCTGCCCCAAGTACGCGCGTGGCTGCGGGAGAAAAGGGAGGCATACATGGCCTGGAAATTGACGAGAGGTCAGGCGGCCGGAGCCGTCGCCGCGGCCCTGCTGCTGTTCATTCCGCCGGTCCCCTCGAGTGTATCCACGGAAATGATCCTGGAGCCGGGGCACGTGGCGGCGCTGCATGCCGAGGCTGGCGGGAAATTGCGCCAGGTGTTGGTCCGTCAGGGTGATGCTGTGAAAGCCGGGCAACTGGTGGCCATTCTTGCGGATCCGGAAATTGAAGCCACGGCGCGAATCCTGGCGGCGCGGCTGGCGCTTTCGACCAGCAACCTGCGGAGCAACGTGGATTTGAATCCCGACAAGGCCGCGCAGGCGGCGCGCGAGCGATTGCGGTTGCAACAGGAATTGGCGCTGGCGCAGCATGATTTGGCGGCGCTGGAAATCCGTGCGCCGTTCGCCGGAGTTGTCACCACACCCGAGGTGGAGCAGAGAATTGGCGAATACCTGGCGCCCGGGGAGGAATTTTGCCGCGTGGCGGACCGCTCCGCGATGCGCGCACGCATCCTGGTTCGCGACTGGGAACTGGAGGAAATCAAACTCGGCGCGGCGGCCAAGGCCAAGGTGCAGCCGTACCCGTTCCGAACCTTTTCGGGACGGGTTGACCAAATTCTTCCGGCCGCGGCGGAAGACCGGCCTGTCAGCCAGCCTCACAAGCTTGAGCGCATGGGCCAGGAGTTGACGAATTACTTCGCCGTGGTCATGGATTTTCCGAACCCGGATGGCACGCTCGTCGAAGGGATGACCGGCACAGCCAGAATCCGCGGCGCAAGTTCGCCGCTGGCGTGGAAAGCGGGACGAAATTTCTGGCGGTGGGTGCGCTCGCAGGTGTGGTAAGGGCGGGGCCTTGCGGGACAAGTCACTTCAGGGAACCGGCGCCTAGCAGAAGGAAAAGGGCCGCCGTTCCTGGGACGGCGGCCCTTGGGGGTTGCTGCTACTTCAATTCACCGGCTAGGCAGCGGGCCCAACCGGGAGCTTGTTCGCGAAAACTGCCGCGAGGAAGTCTTTACTTTGCCATTCTGAGCGGAGCGGTCAGCTCAATTTTTTTGCCGCTGGCCAGTTTCTTGCCGGGCTTCGCTGCTTTCGCCTGCACTTTCATGTGCTGGATGCCCCAAGTAGAACTAGCGCCCCGTCATCGGCGTCCTACACCAATGCAATCATCGCTCCAAACCGTTTCACCACAATTCGGCCGGAGCGGGATTCGAAAGACGAGACTTAGCGATTGCGCGGCGCAATTTATGGTTGTGCGGCATGCCGGAGGGCGGTGAATTTTGAATGGCGCGTTGAATTTTTCAATATAGCCGGGGTTGTGGGGATTTTTAAGACCAGATGGCGGGCGTTTTTCGAAGAACAACTGGTTCCAATCCGGAATCATTCACCCCCGTATTATCCGGAGACAAATAAAAAAGGCTGCCCTGGAATGACCGGCAGCCCGCAGAACAAACGCTAGGCAAGGCCGGGCGGTTACGAACGCCCGGACGACTGGATCACACTATCCCTGTACCCAGGGTGACCTTGAAAGCGGCTTGGTGGCTCCGATTTTCAATGGCTTCTTCAGCCGTTTCAGTGTTTTCTTGGCCTTCATTTGCTGTTCCCCGATTCGTCGTACACCAACAGTGTAAACCATAATGAGAGCAACTTCACGGCCATCGTTCCGAACTTGAACTCAAATTGCTAAGCCTTTTGATTTCTGTGCGTTTGGCCCCAACCAACTTCAAGGAATCCAATTTGCGCCCAGCTCGCTGCGTTGAATGGCTCAGCAGTTGTTGGCTTTTTCAATAAAACCAGCGCGATCCAGAGGCAGCGGACACGGCGGTGGAGACAAAGAAAAAGGGCTGCCTCGTGTGAGGCAGCCCCTTGGGTCCCGTGCTACTCAACTCTTAGAGCGGGTGTGCCATGGACGAAGAAATTGGCACACTCAGAAAACTAGCCAACGCCGAGCTTGCGGAGAGTCTTGCCTGCTTCAACCTTCGTGGACTTCTTCAGACGCTTGATCGCTTTCTTGGCCATTTCGTTTCCCCTCTCTTAGTCTCTTTTGCCCCTCTGGGGCGATGCCTTCCTATATGCAAGTGGCGCGCCAATCGGCGCGCTGCATAGTGGGTTTACTAAATCCCATAGAATGTGTAAAAAGGGGGAGTCTTCCGGCGATGGAGGACGGTGGAGGGGGCTTGGAGGCGTTGACAAAATCAGCTGCGGTTGAATTTTTCAGCATATCACCGCGCTGGAAACCCCTCTGAAGCGTCCCGGCAGTCACAACGAGGCTACCCGCGGCCACCTACCAGAACGGCGACCTCCTCAGCGTAGCCATCCACCAGCGGTTTGGCAGTCATCCGGGCGTAGCCGCCAGCAGCCCGGCCTGCGATAGTGAAAATTCCCAGGGCAATGTGCCGCGGGCCTTGGGGAGTTTGGACCGGCACGGACTGGAACAGGCGCTGAGCGGCCCAGCCGGTTGGGTCACGCTGCGCTTGCCGCAGGATTTTCTTGTATTTCGCTTCTTCCGTGATGCCCGGCATGGCCAGTCCCACGCCGACGCGGCCGAGCACGGGTTTGAGCACCCAGCCCTTCAGGGCGGCGGCATCCAGCTCGCTGGGGCAGCGTGTTTCAGGCAGCAGAGCGCGCCAGGTGGGCATTGGCGACCTTAATTTGTCCCAAATGAGAGGCAATCGTTTGCTCTGGATCAAGACGGAGGTGCCCGGATTGCTCATGGGCGTCTGGCCGCCTGCAAACCAGAGCGTCCACTGCGAGCGGTGATGCAGCCGGGGAAGCCAATCGGTGTTGACGAAGCGGATTAGAAGACCCGGCTTGCCATGCCGACGCGAGCCCGCTATGTGCGCCTGCCCTGCGCTCCAGTTCAATTGTCCCGGCTTGCGCATCAACGGGCGCAGCCCGTGGCGGCGCATTTCCCGCGCCAGGGCCTTGATCCCGCGATAGCGCGTAAACAAGGCATTGCGGACGAACACGATGGCGGCACCTTTGCCCGTGGCTTTGCGGACCGCCTCCGCGTAAGCCCGGGCAGGATTGTCCGGCGTGGCATAGCGCGGGACGTAAGCAGCCATCAAGTCCGTCATCCCGGCTCCCTCGATGAATCCGCCCACGACGTCGGCATTCACTTCCGTGATGCGCCAACCTTGAGGGGTGAAGTGAAAATCGAAGCGCATCACCCGGGCCGCGCCTCGGGGGGGCCCTTTGCGATTGCACTGGCTGAGAGCGGCTCTGATATTGGCCGGGATTCCGAGTTCTGCGTGGAGTTCGGGCCTGCGAATTAGCTCGGATTCCGCGGCCAAAATTTCACGGGTCAATTTCTCCGCCATGTGAGAGAGCTTGCGCCAGATGCGTGGCTCCACCAGCAGGGGAAACCGGGCCAGAGTGAAGTATTCCGACGGGGGAACGCCGCAGTCGCGGCAGTCCAGCAGCACCTGGCGGCGGTAGGCGGCCCAATCTCTTCTGGATAGGAGTTTTCCGGCTTTCCAAGGTTGCTTCACAAAGCCTCAGCGCAGGTTGATTGTGCCTCGGCATTTGGGAGAACCGCAATGGCACCCCACGCGCTCGCCGCGCTTGTCGAAGCGATAGTCCCAGCTGAGTTCTTCGCCTTTGCGAATGGGGCGCAGGCTGAACAGCACCACATGCCCGCGCGCGCGCCGGGCGCGCAGATTCGGCTCGCAGGAATGGTTGATGTACTCGGCGCCGCTGCCGCCGTCGGCGCCATCCAAAATCCAATACCGATTGATCCGCGCCAGGTAAATCCAATTCCGCAAAGCGGCGCGGGTCATGCGGCGGGCCCGCTTATAAATGGCCTTCCGGCTCCATCGCCGGCCGGTGTATTCGATTACCGCCCGGCCGCGCGGGATTGTTTCTGCGGCAAACACACCGAAGCGGTGAATCGGCGAGCGGCGGATTCGCAGTTTGTATTTGCAGAACGCGGGGTTGGGAGTGGGCAGAGGTCTTCGTTGCATGGTGGCCCGGGAGAAAAGGGCTGCCTGAGAAATTTCGGCAGCCCCTCGTGTCTCCGTCGTATGCTTCAGCAGCTTCGCTACGCCCGTGCGTGCGACAAAGCGGAGCTTACACCTTCTCCAGAAGCACCTTGAGAGATCGCTTCGGTGCGATTTTCTTGCTCTTCTTCAGTTTCTTGGCCATAAAGTTTATCTACCTCCGTTAAGGAAGCCCCTCTGGGGCGCTGCGTGGTTATATGCAAATTCCCGGCCAATGTCCATCCATCCATGGGTCCATCCCTGGCGGAACAAAAGAAGAAGGGCTGCCGGCCAAATTCCCGGCAGCCCCTCTGTTTCATCTTCCCGCTGCAAGGCGTCAAGCGCCTGTAATTTCAGCGCTCGACAGCGCTTGTTACTTCCAATTCATGCGTAGCGACTTCTTGGCCGCGATCTTCTTGCCCTTCTTCAGTTTCTTTGCCATCAGGTTTGCCTTCCTTCGGTAACGGAGCCCCTCTGGGGCACCGCGTGGTTATATGCACATTCCCGGCCAATGTCCATGGCCGGGTTAGGGCCGGAGAATGTGCACAAAGTGCGGGACTTGCGAGTGGCGGGACACCCTGCGCTCTTCGTCGCGGGCCATGAGAAATCAGAAAAGCCGGCGTTTCGTTGAAAATTTCAACGCCGCGGTCACAGACTGTACTTGCGGCAGAGGTAGTTCAGGCGGTTGCGGTCCACTCCCAGCAGCCGTGCGGCCTCCGACTTCACCTGCTTGGCCTGCTCCAGCGCTTCCTGCACCCAGCGGCGCTCGAAGGACTCCATTTCCTTGTCCAGGTTGATGCCCGAGGAGGACATCCGCAGCCGCCCCCGGGAATCCCGCCCGGCGGCCTGCACGATTTCTGGCGGGAGATCCTTCGCCGTAATCAGATCGCCGTCGGTCATGATCACCAGGCGCTGGATGGCGTTCTCCAGCTCGCGCACGTTTCCCGGCCAGGGATAGCGCTTCAGCGCCAGCATGGCGTCGTCGGCGATGCGTTTCAGGGGGAACCCATTGGCCGCGGAATAGATGCTGACGAAATATTCGGCCAAGGGGGGAATATCGTCCACGCGTTCGCGAAGAGCGGGAACGAAGATGGGCACCACGTGGATGCGGTAGTACAAATCTTCGCGGAAACGTTCCTCTCGCACCATTTCTTCCAGGTCTTCGTTCGTCGCGCTGATCAGCCGGAAATCAACCTTCATCTGCTTTTTTCCGCCCAGGCGCGTGAGCGAGCGGTCTTCCAGCACGCGCAGCAGCTTGCTCTGCAGCGCGGGTGTGAGCGTGGCGATTTCGTCCAGGAACAACGTGCCCTGGTGGGCCAGCTCGATGCGCCCCTCTTTCATGGCCACGGCGCCGGTGAACGCGCCCTTCTCGTAGCCGAAAAGCTCCGCTTCCATCAGTCCTTCAGGAAGCGCCGCGCAGTTGACGCTTACGAAGGCGCGGTTGCGCCGCGGGCTTTGCTCGTGCAGCGCGCGGGCAACCAACTCCTTGCCCACGCCGCTCTCGCCGCGAATGATCACGTTGGTGGTGGCGCGCGCCATGCGCTTGATGGAATCAAACACGTGCTGCATGGCGTCGGTGGCGCCGATCAGGTCGCCCAGGGCATTTTTGCGGCTGATCTCCTCGCGCAGCAGCCGGTTTTCGCGCTGGATATGTAATTTTTCAACGCCGCGCTCGAGCAGGTGCCGCAGGACATCGGTGTCAATGGGCTTGATGAAGTAGTCGTAAGAGCCCGCATCGATGACTTTCAGCGCCGTGGATTTTCTTTCGTCGGAGCTGAGCACGATGACCAGCGTGTCAATGTCGCTGCCATCGAGCCGCCCGAGCAGCTCGGTGCATTCGCGCACCCCACCGGAAAGTATGGGCAGTCCGAGCAGCAGCACGTCAACGCCGGATTCCTGCAACAGTTTTACCGCCGCGTCGTAATCCTCGCCTTCGAAGATTTCAAACTCCGATCGCAGCGCCGAGGCAATCTTCGAGCGCAGGCTTTCGTCGTCGTCCACAATCGCAATTTTTGGCTTGGGTGCCCCGAGTACGATGGGCCGTCTCCGGCGGAGGACACGCGAAGCTCGCAGGGTCGGTGCGACCGGTTGGTATCCCGCGCCGCCGCGATTCTAGGTGCCGACTGCCCCGCTGTCAACGTCGTGTTGAGAAAATCAATATATGGCTTCGGAATAGCTCCACACGCCGCTGGTCGGGCCTTTTGGTCCCGGATGCCACCGTTACTGTTTTTTCGGCGGCAAATATTTCTTCTCGATTTTGGCGATGACCACGTAGTTCGGATCAACCATTTCCGCCAGGTGAATTTTCGCCACCTTGGAAAGCAACTCGTAAGCGTCGAGTTCCGAGAGGCCGTAATCCGCGTGAATCCAACCAATCAATTGTGTGAAGGCGATGCGCAGGGCATCGTCGAGCGGGCGGTAGATTCCGGCGGCCATGATTTCGTCCTGATTCTCAAAGCGCGGCCATTCGATATTTTTTCCTTTGATGACAGAGACACGCAGCTTTACGCGCAGTGGAACTTCCACGGCCGTCCCGGCCACTTCTCCATCGCCCATCGCCGCATGCCCATCGCCCATATAGAGCAGCGCTCCCGCCACATTCACCGGCAGATACAGGATGTTGCCCACGCTGGCTTCCGGCGCGTCCATGTTGCCGCCGAATTCGGCGGGCACAACGGAGCTGCGCGCCTCTCCACCGGCGGGCGCCACGCCGATGCAGCCGAGAAAATTGTGGATGGGAATCTTCACGGAAAAATTGGAGTCCAGCGCGTGGAACGTGGCCGTCCGCGCGGTATTGTCAATTGGATAGAACCAGATTCGTTCCGGCAGCGGCGGATTCACCATGGGCGTATAGAAGGTCGAGTTGAGCGCGCCGAATCCCGGAGCAAATGCGCCCACGCCCTGATTCGAATTCACCTCCAGCGACAGAAACTCGACCGCCAGCGTGTCGCCCGGCTGCGCACCCTCTATATAAAAAGGACCGGTGAGCGGATTATCGCCCTTCACCAGCGCGAGCGTGTCGCCCGGCTTCTGGATGGCGTCGCCAAAGGCGTCCACCGTGTTCGTTTCAAGCACGTCCCCGGAAGCGAGTCGCGCGACGGCGGTAGCCGGGCCATAGGTGTACTTCACCGTGTCCATGCTCGCCTTGTAGTTGACTACGTGCGGCGCCGCTCCCTGTGCCGCGGCGATTGAGGCACAGCCGAGAAGAAGAATCCATGCTGCCATCATTCGACGTATCATCAGCCGTCCTCCTCTAATAAGTATTGCTCCATCTCCCGATCATGACCCCGCACGCGAACACCAAGACGCCGCCAACGATCACCTGCAACGCCGAGGATAACAACGGTGTGTCCATGTAGCGGTGACGCACGTAGCTGATAATGGCCAGCTCGACGGCCACCACAATCACTGCAGCAATGAAAGCCGCATGAAAATCCGAAATCAGGAACGGCAGCGTGTGGCCTAAACCTCCCGCGGCAGTCATAGCGCCGGTGACGATTCCGCGCAGCACCGGCTTGCCGCGGCCGGTCAACGAACCATCGTCCGAGAGCGCTTCAGCAAAGGCCATCGAAATCCCCGCGCCGACGGAAGCCGCCAGGCCCACCAGGAATGCGTCCCAAGTTTTGTGTGTTGCCAGTGCAGCGGCAAAGATCGGCGCGAGAGTTGACACCGAGCCGTCCATCAGGCCCGCCAACCCGGGCTGCACGATTTGCAGCACGAACAGGCGCCGCTTAGACATTTCCTCTTCGTTGCGCATGCCCGGAGTCAGGTGTTCCAGTTCCAGCGATTCCGCCTTGGCGTGGTGCTGGCGTTCCACGTCCGCCAGGTCGCCTAGCAATTTTCTCGTGGAAGCGTCCGAAATCCTCTCGAGCGCACGCTCGTAGAACCGTAGTGTCTCGAGCTCCATGATTTCCACTTGCTTGCGAACGGCGTTGATTCCCAGCGGCCGCACCAACCAGATGGGACGGCGCTCCACGAACCCTTTTACGTCCTGGCGGCGGATCAGCGGAATGTGCTCGCCGTAATGCTGGCGGTACGTGTCAATCAGGCTCTGGCGGTGGCCGGACTCCTCCGCCTTCATCTCGTCGAAAATTCTCGCCGTCGAAGGATACGCCTCGCGCAGCCCTTCCGCGAAATCGCCGTAAATCCGGCTGTCTTCCTCTTCCAGCGAAATCGCCAGCGCCAGAATCTCCTGCTCCGTCAAATCTTTGAAATTCTTCTTGGCCATCGAATCTCTCCCTGCAACCCGGGAAGGCGTGCAGGATTATATCCGCGGAGCGCGCACCAAATGGACGGAATTCACAGCGGCGCTCGAAACCGCGAGGCCATCTATGACAAGATGCGCAGCGAAACCGTGGTGCATCCAATCCCGCAGGCTGACGAATAATTCGCAACTCTTCGGAGGAGGTCAAACATGACCGAAACATTGGGGTTCATAGGTTTGGGAAACATGGGCGCGCCCATCGCCGCCAATCTCTTGCAGGCTGGCTACGGCATGCGCATCTACAACCGCACGGCGTCAAAGGCCGCGCCGCTCGCGGCCAAAGGGGCCACACTCGCCGCCAGTGCAGCCGATGTGGCTGCGGCAGGCGGGATCGTCATTACCATGCTGGCCGACGACCGCGCGCTCGAAGACGTCTGCCTTTCGAATGGCTCGTTCGTTGAGCGGTTGGGGCGCGGCGGAATTCATCTTTCGCTCAGCACCATTTCTCCAGAGACAGCGCGCCGCCTGGCCGAGCATCACGCCCGGCATCAAGTGGCCTACGTGGCCTCGCCGGTGTTCGGACGCCCCGATGCGGCGGCAGCCAAGCGCCTGTGGGTTTGCAGTTCAGGTCCCGCTGCGGCGAAACAGCGGGTTCAGCCGATTCAAACGGCCATCGGGCAGGGCTTGTTCGATTTCGGGGAAGACGTGGGCGCGGCCAATGTGGTGAAGCTGTGCGGCAATTTCCTGGTGGCCGCGAGCATTGAGACGCTTGCGGAAATGTTGACGCTGGCCGAAAAAGCGGGCGTGAGCAAGAAAGCCGTGGCCGAAATGATCGCCAAGCTCTCGCCGCTGCATTCCGGATACGCCAATCAAATCGTCGAGCAGCGATTTGCACCCGCCGGATTCCGGCTGGCACTCGGATTGAAAGACATCAATCTCATCATGGGCGTCGCTTCCTCCAGCACCACGCCCATGCCGCTGGGCAGCCTGCTCCATGACCGCTATGTTTCCGCGGTGGCCAAAGGCCGCGGCGATCTCGATTGGTCGGCCGTCGCGCTGAATGTCTCAGAAGACGCGGGCATCGCCGTGCGAAAGGCCGCCGGATGAAAGCCTGCGTGCTCGATTCGCCCGCGCCGGTCGGGACGAATCCGCTGGCTTACCGCGACGTCGCGGTTCCCGCGCCGCGGCCGGGCGAAATCCTGGTGCGCGTGAATTGCTGCGGCGTGTGCCGCACGGATCTGCACGTGGTCGAGGGTGAATTGCCGCCGCGCAAGTCTCCCGTAATTCCCGGACATCAGGTGGTGGGCACCGTCGAGAAACTGGGCCAAGGCGCGCGACGATTTGCGGTAGGCACGCGTGTGGGAATCGCCTGGCTGCACAGCACCGACCAGACTTGCGAATATTGCCGAGCGGGTGCGGAAAACCTGTGCGACCAGCCGACTTTCACCGGCTATACGGTTGACGGAGGCTACGCGGATTACGCCGTGGCGAATGAAAAGTTCGTCTACGCCATTCCAGAGAAATTCAGCGATCAGCAGGCCGCGCCATTACTATGCGCCGGCATCATCGGCTTCCGCTCGCTGCGCCTTTCCGGTGTGAAATCCCGCTCGCGCCTGGCGTTTTACGGCTTTGGAGCCGCGGCGCACGTGGCCATTCAGGTGGCGCGGCATTGGGGCGTGGAGGTGTACGCCGCCACGCGCGGCGCAAAGCACCAGCAACTCGCTCTTGAACTGGGCGCCGCGTGGGCCGGTGAGGCAACCACGGAGCCGCCCGCCAAACTCGACGCGGCCATCATTTTCGCGCCGGCGGGCGAGCTGGTTCCTCCGGCGCTTAAAGCGCTCAAAAAAGGCGGGGTCCTGGTGCTGGGCGGAATTCACATGAGCCCGATTCCTTCGCTTGATTACGATTTGCTCTACCAGGAGCGCGTGGTGCGCAGCGTGGCCAACAATACGCGGCAAGACGGCGAGGATTTTCTGCGTGTAGCCGCCGAAATTCCGATCCACTCGCAGGTGAATCTGTATCCTTTGCGCGAAGCCAACCGCGCGCTGAACGATCTGAAGAATGACCGCGTGAACGGCGCGGCGGTGCTGGATTGCCGAAGTTGAGGCGCGCGAGTCAGGTCCAGAAAGGTAAAACTACAAAAACCATATGAAACTACTGTCCATCAACGTCGCACGGCCACGCATCATCCTGATTGGTCAGCAACAGGTCTCCACGGGAATTTTTAAGGAGCCGGTCGAAGGACCGGTGATGATGCGCCGCCTGAACCTGGATGGCGACCGGCAGGCCGACCTGAGCGTGCACGGCGGCCCATCGAAGGCGGTCTACGGCTATCCCTCAGAGCATTATCCTTACTGGCGCGAAGTGCTGCCCGGAATGGAATTGCCCTACGGCATGTTCGGTGAAAATCTGACCACCGAAGGAATGAATGAAGAGGAGACGAATATCGGCGACCAGTTCCGCATCGGCGAAGCGGTGGTGATGGTCACCCAGCCGCGCGAGCCTTGTTACAAGCTGGCGGCAAAATTCCGCCGCGAAGACATCATCAAGAAATTCTTCCTCAGTGGCCGTTCCGGATTTTATTTTTCCGTGGTCCAGGAAGGAATGGTGCAAGCGGGAGATGAAATTGAAGCGGTGCATCGCGATACGAATTGCGTAAGCATTGCCGACATCAACCGCATCAACACGCACGGC
>Ga0210408_10002785_pt1 | contig 16651 bp, 12 predicted proteins | sample IncBWH4MmetaG_FD_155471 | JGI IMG/M metagenome (GOLD analysis project Ga0210408, IMG submission 155471) | Forest soil microbial communities from Barre Woods Harvard Forest LTER site, Petersham, Massachusetts, United States - Inc-BW-H-4-M | ecosystem: Environmental > Terrestrial > Soil >...
CTGCCCTACCTAGTGGACTCCGCGTCGCCGACCCGGACGCCGAGCGCGCCCGTCGCCACCGTCGTGCCGGAGCCCGATTTGAAGAGCTTCCCGCCACTCTCGGAGGCGGCCCGTGGCGACGCCCGGGCCGGCGCTTCGGATTCGCGGGGCGCGCCGGGCAACCGCACGACGGGCGATCTCTTCCGCAACAACGCGCCGCCGGCGCCGGTCCCCCCGGCACCGGCCCCGACAGTGCCGATCACGCCAGCGCCGATCCCAGAGGAGCCGAAGGTCGAGGAGCGCGCCGCCGCGATCGCGCCGGAGCCGCCTCCGTCCCTGCCGCCCGCACGCCCGACTCCGACTCCGGCGGAACGGCCGGCCGCCCGCGAGCCCCGGGCGCCCGAGACCCCACGCGCGGCGGCGCTGCCGCCGCCCTCGGCGCCCGCCCCTACTCCCGCGCCGCCGGCCGTGTCCGAACCGCGCCGCGCCGCCCGCGAGTCTCGCGAGTGGACGCCGGCGGCCGCCTTCACGGATCGCGCGGCGGCCGGACGGCTGGCGAGCAGCATCGAGAAACAGGGCTATCCCGTCGAGATCCGACAGGATGCCTCGTCCTCGAGGCCGTGGGTGGTGTGGATCGGCGCCCAGCCTAGCGGCGGCTCGCGCCGCCGCTAGGCGGCGCGGTCTAGGCGCGCTTCTCCGGCTGACGATCCAGCTGCAGCTCCCGCCAGCGGCGTGCCTTGTTGTGGAGGGTCTTCGGGGTGGTTCCCAGGATCTCGGCCGCGCGGGTCTTGTTGTTGTTCACCGACTGGAGCGTTCTCAGGATCAGCGCGCGCTCGCCATCGTCGAGGGTGGTCCCGAGCGGGAGCACCACCACGTTGGCCCGCTCCACCGGCGGGGTGCCGAGCGGCGACAGGGGCAGGCACTCGGGCGTGATGAGCCCTTCCTCGCACGACACCACCGCGCGCTCGATCACGTTGCGGAGCTCGCGGACGTTGCCCGGCCAGTTGTGCTCGTTCAAGAGCTTGAGCGCGGCGCCGTCGACGCTGCGCACCTGACGGCTGTACTTCTCGTTGAACTCGGCGATGAACGCGTCGGCGAGCAGCGGGATGTCCTCCGGGCGCCGCCGCAGCGGCGGCAGCGGAATCGTCAGCACGTTGACCCGGTAGTAGAGGTCCTCGCGGAACACGCCCTCCTGCACCGCCTTGACCACGTCCTTGTTGGTCGCGGCCACCACGCGCACGTCGACGCCGATCTCGTCGTGCCCGCCCACCCGGCGCACCTGGCTGTCCTGGAGCACGCGGAGGTACTTCGCCTGCAGGTTCGAGCTCATCTCCGCGATCTCGTCGAGGAAGATCGTGCCGCCGTCGGCCAGCTCGAAGTAGCCGGGCCGCCGGGCCATCGCGCCGGTGAACGCCCCCTTCTCGTGCCCGAACAGCTCGCTCTCGAGGAGGGTCTCGGGGATCGCCGAGCAGTTGACCGCCACGAACGGCCCCTTCGCCCGCTGGGACATCTGGTGGATCGTACGGGCCACCAGCTCCTTGCCGGTCCCCGTCTCGCCCAGGATCAGCACCGGGGCCGGGCTCGGGGCCGCCATCTCGATCAGGCGATAGACCTCCTGCATCGCCGCGCTCACGCCGAGGAGCGGGCCGAGCCCGCGGCTCTCCTTGAGCTGGCGGCGGAGCACGGTGACCTCGCGGTTCACCTGCACCTTCTCGACCGCCTTCTCGACCAGCACGCGCAGCCGGCGCGGGTCCACCGGCTTGGTCATGTAGTCGTAGGCGCCCTCCCGCATGGCCGACACCGCGGTCTCGATCGAGCCATGAGCGGTCAGCAGGATCACCGCCGCCTCCGGCACCGCGGCGGCCAGGGGCTTCAGCAGCCCGATGCCGTCGATCACGGGCATGATCATGTCGGCGATCACCACCGAGGGCCGGAACGCGGGCGCGCGCTCGAGCGCATCCTTGCCGTCCACGGCCTCCTGCACCTCGTACCCCCACATGCTCAGGAGCGCCGCCAGCCCACTGCGGCCGGACTCGTCGTCGTCAGCGATCAGGATGCGGTGCTTCATTGTTCGTCCCCTTTCGGGTGAGGGATGTGCGTCGGTGGCAAGCTCGATTGACACTCCGCGTCCGGACTGCAATCGATGTGCCTCGAAATTTCCCGGTAAAAAAAGGTTCCGGCTTTGAGGCCACAAGTCCATTTCAAACAGCCGCTTTGCACCACGACCTGAAGGCTGGATCTGAGGCGAGGGAACCAGCCCTGCCGCCCGGGTGGCAGGAAGATTTTACCGTGTAGTTACCACCCGGTGGCTGCGGTATCCCCCCAATCGAGGTCGATAAGGGCGAGACCGGTGACCGGGTCCGTCTTCCTCTGGAGCGTGGCCTGCTCCTCCACGAGGGTGACCTCGAGGGTCGGGTCCACGCTCCCCCCGAGCAGGTGCCCGCCGAGCGCCCCTCCGTCCGACCGCCCGACGACCACGTGGGCGTGCACGCGAGGGCTCCCCTGGTCCAGGGCGATGTTGCCGATCAGCGAGACGACCTCGACCTGCTCCCGGATGACCCGACGCCGGTAATCCCGACGGGCGTGGTCGAAGAAGCCCAGGGTCACCGCCGCGAACGCGCCGATCCCGGTCAGCGAGGCGGCACGGAGGTCGAAGCGCTTGGCCGCGTCGGTCAGAGCCTCCACCGGATCGTCGCCCCGGTCGCAGACCAGGACGAAGGTGCGCCGGCCCCCCGTATCGCCCAGCTGCCGGATCTTCACGGTGCGCGCTCCTCTCAGGCCCGCTCGGCCACCGCTTCCTTGTCGCGCTTCCGCAGCCCCACCAGACAGGTCACCAGCACGCCGGTCATGACGGTGAGCAGGCCGAGCTCGATCATCGCGTAGCGGAAGGCGGACTCGCCCTGGTCCGCGAGAGTCCCGAACTCCGCGGTGATGACCAGGATGCGCCGCACCCCCGCGATGAGGGCCACCAGCACGAACGGCTCGGGCACCAGCACGTGCTCCCGGAACGAGACCTGCACGGTGTAGAGGATCTCGATGATCATGAGGATCAGGAGCAGCTGGTCCAGCACCGCCACCACGCTCGGCGCGACCGCACCGCCCAGGAGGCCCCGGCCGAAGTGGACCCCCGCGTTCACGAGCAGGGCCGCGCCCCCCGCCGCGAGCACCACCCCGAGGCCCACGTAGAGCACGTCCTCGACCTTGGTGAACGCCTGCGCGATCCGCTCGCGCGCGGGCGCGCTCTGGCTCGTGCGGCTCATCGCCCGACGCCCCGGAGCCCCCGCCGCCACCGGGTCACAGCCGCCCGGTGAGCACGAGGGCCAGCAGGATGAGGAGCGCCACCGTGAGCGCGCTGCTCGGGTAGTAGCCCCAGTCCCGGCTGTACGGCCACGCTGGAATCGCGCCGAGCGGCAGCACGACCAGGACCACGATGAGCACGAGCGGCATGTCGAGATCGCCTCCGACCGGGCACGGGGCAATCGCTGTGCCAGCCGATGGGCACGCGCCGCCCGTCGCTAAGCGCTCGGAATTCGACACGGCGGCGGAGTCCTCGACCCCGCGCCCGCGCCGGCCACGCGCGCGGCGCCGGTAAACGTTACCGGAGCGGCCCGGTAACGCCGACCGGACCGTCGCGTCTTTCTGGCGCGTGGCCCGCGTGGTACCGTGTGAACGACTTGCTGGCGTCGACCCTGCTCTTCTGGAGGCGCGGATCATGACCGATATGTGGGGCGATCTGGTGTGGGCCGCTCTCGGCGATCTCAAGACGAGGCTGATGCTCGTCCTCCCGGGAATCCTGGCGATGTTGACCCTGGCCGCGGTCGGGCTCGCCGGCGCGTGGATCAGCGCCCGCGTCGCGCGCCGGCTCGCGCAGGCGGTGGCCTTCGACCGCCGCGCGGAGGCGTGGGGCATCGTGGCCGCGCTCAACCGCGCGGGCGTGCGCAAGGCGCCCTCGCAGGTGCTGGGGCTCGTCGTCTTCTGGAGCGTGCTCGTGCTGTTCCTGCCGGTGGCCATCGACGCCCTCGCGATTCCCGGGACCGGGCGCCTCACCGAGTTCGTCTTCTCGTGGGTCCCGCGCGTCATGGGCGCCGCCCTCATCCTGCTGGTGGGCTGGCTGGTCGCGAACTTCCTCGGCGAGGGCGCGCTCATCGCGGCGGTCAACGCCCGCCTGCCCGAGGCGCGGCTCCTGGCCCGCGCCATCCGCTGGGGCGTGCTGCTCTTCGCGAGCGCGACCGCGATCACTCACCTGGGCATCGGCAAGGAGATGGTGCTGGTCGCGTTCGGGATCACGTTCGGCGGGCTCATCTTCGCCCTCGCGCTGGCCTTCGGCCTCGGCGGGCGCGGCCTGGCCCGCCAGATCCTCGAGCGGCACATCCGCAGTCGCGAGCCGCACCCGCGCGAGACCCTGACCCACCTCTAGGCGCATGATCGACGCCGGCGTGCTCCTCCAGCAAGCGGCGGCCGCGCTGCGCCACGAGCGCCGCGCGAGCTACCGCCTCCAGCTCGGGAGCGCGCTGGGCTTCGACGACGTGGCCGCCCTCGCGCCCTACCTGGACGCGCTCGGGGTCAGCGACGTCTACCTCTCGCCCTGCTTCCGGTGCGGCCCCGGCAGCTCCCACGGCTACGACGTCACCGACCACAACGCGTTCAATCCCGAGCTCGGCAGCCCGGCCACCTTCGACCGGATGGCCGCCACCCTGTCCGCGCGCGGCCTCGGCCTCATCCTGGACGTGGTGCCGAACCACATGGGCATCGCGGGCGACGCCAACCCCTGGTGGCTCGACGTGCTCGAGAACGGCCCCGCCTCCCCGCGCGCCGAGTTCTTCGACATCGACTGGGCCCCGGCCAAGGCCGAGCTGCGCAATCGCGTGCTGCTGCCGATCCTGCCCGATCAGTACGGCCGCGTGCTCGAATCGCAGCAGCTCGCGCTCGAGTTCGTGGACGGCGCCTTCCACCTGCGGTACGCGGGCGCGCGCCTGCCGATCACCCCGCGCACCTACCCGCAGATCCTCACCGACGGGCTCGAGCCCCTGGCCGAGCGCCTCGGGCCGGAGGACCCCGGGCTCCAGGAGCTGCGCAGCATCCTGACCGCGATCGAGCATCTCCCCGGGCGCACCGAGACCGATCCGCGCCGGGTGGAGGAGCGCATGCGCGAGAAGGAGATCGTCAAGCGCCGCCTGCTCGCCCTCGTGAAGGAGTCGTCCGACATCCGGGAGCACATCGAGGAGACGGTGCGGCGGTTCAACGGGGTTCCCGGCGATCCGGCCTCCTTCGACGCGCTCGATCGGGTGCTCTCCGCGCAGACCTACCGCCTGGCCGACTGGCGCGTCGCGGGCGACGAGGTGAACTACCGCCGCTTCTTCGACGTGAGCCACCTCGCCGCGATCCGCATGGAGCGCCGCACCGTGTTCGACGCGACCCACCAGCTCGTCCTGCGCCTGGTCGGCGAGGGCAAGGTCACCGGGCTGCGCATCGATCACCCGGACGGCCTCTACGCGCCCGGCGAGTACTTCCGCCGCGTGCAGGAGGGCGCGCTGGTGGCCACCGCGCGGCGGCTGGTGCCCGAGCTGACCGGGCCGGAGGCGGAGGCGCTGGCCGCGCTCTACCGCACCCACGCGGCCGATCAAGCGGCCAGCCTGGAGGCCCGGCCGCTCTGGATCGCGGCCGAGAAGATCCTGGGCACGGACGAGCCCCTTCCGGGGTGGTGGGTGGTCGCCGGCACCACCGGCTACGATTTCCTCGCCAGCGTGAACGGGCTCTTCGTCGACCGCGGGACCTCGCGGCAGATGACCGCGCTCTACGCGCGGGTGGCCGGCGACGGCGCCCGCATGGCCGATCTCACCTACGAGGCGAAGCGGCTCATCATGCAGGTCTCGATGGCGAGCGAGATCAATCAGCTCGGCTACCACCTCGACCGCATGTCCGAGCGTGACCGCCTCGCCCGCGACTTCACCCTGCCGAGCCTCGGGCGCGCGATCCGCGAGGTGGTGGCCGCCTTCGCGGTCTATCGCACCTACGTGGGCGACGACGGAAGCGACGGCCCCGGTCCGCGCGATCGCGGCTACATCGAGTCCGCGGTCGCGGAGGCCAAGCGCCGCAACCCCACCGTGAACGTGTCGATCTTCGACTTCGTGCGCGACGTGCTGCTGCTGCGCCACCCGGAGCGGAGCGGCTCCGACGAGCGCGCCGCGCGCCGCCACTTCGCGATGCGCTTCCAGCAGACCACCGGGCCGGTCACCGCCAAGGGGGTGGAGGACACCGCCTTCTACCGCTACAACCGCCTGGTCTCGCTCAACGAGGTGGGCGGCGACCCCGCGCGCTACGGGGAGTCCGTCGCGGTGTTCCACGCGCGCAACCAGCAGCGGCTCGAGCGCTGGCCGGAGTCCATGCTCGCCACCTCGACCCACGACACCAAGCGCGGCGAGGACGTGCGCGCCCGCATCGACGTCCTCTCCGAGGTGCCCGACGCGTGGGCCGCCGAGGTTCGCCGCTGGCGCGGGATCGCCCGGCGCCTCAAGCGGCAAGTCGATGGCGAGGCCGCGCCCGACCGCAACGACGAGTACCTGCTCTACCAGACCCTGATGGGCGCCTGGCCCGCGCGCGACGAGGACGAGCCGCTCGCGACCGTCACCGATCGGCTGGTCGCCTACATGGAGAAGGCCACCAAGGAGGCGAAACGGCGCACGAGCTGGGTCAACCCGAGCGAGGGCTACGACGAGGCGATGCGCGGCTTCGTGCGGGCCCTGCTCGCCCCGGACGGCCCGTTCCTCGCCGCCTTCCGCCCCTTCCAGCGGCGCGTGGCCGCCCACGGGGCGGTCAACTCGCTCGCCCAGACGCTGCTCAAGCTCAGCGTCCCCGGCATGCCCGATCTCTACCAGGGCACCGAGCTGTGGGACCTCTCGCTGGTCGATCCGGACAACCGTCGCCCGGTGGACTTCGCGACGCGAGGGGCGCGCCTCGAGGCTCTGCGGGCCCGCATCGCGGCCCTCGAGGCCGCGGGCGGCGACGCCACCGGGCTCTGCGCCGAGCTGCTCACCCAGTGGCCGGACGCCGGGGTGAAGCTCTACCTCACCCACCGAGCGCTCACCCTCCGGCGCGAGCGGGCCGCGCTCTTCGCCTCGGGCGCCTACCGCCCGCTCGAGACGAGCGGCACGCGCGCCGATCACCTGGTGGCGCTGGCCCGGACCGCCGGGGCGGACGCGGTGGTCACCGTGGTACCGCGCCTCACCGCGCGGCTCGGCGGGCTCACCGGCCGCATCCAGCTGGACGCGGCCACCTGGGAGCGGACCGCGGTCGTCCTCCCCGAGGAGCTCGCGGGCGCCTATCGCGACCGTCTCACCGGCCTCGGCGTGACGAGCGAGCGCCGCGACGGGGTCGCGGTGCTGCCCGCCGCGGCCCTCCTCGCCCGCTTCCCGGTCGCGCTCCTCGAGCGCGTCGTCGCCCCCGGTCCCGCCCGATGACCGCGACCCCCACCGTCCGGCGCGCGCACCGCATGCCCTTCGGGGCCCTCCCGCAGGGCGACGGCGGCACCATGTTCCGGCTGTGGTCGCCGGGCGCGGACCGGGTCGAGCTCTGGCTGGAGGAGCCGAAGCGCGCGGTGCCGATGCCGCGCGACGCGGGCGGCTGGGCCGAGTACGTGAGCCGCGAGGCGCCGCCCGGCACGCGCTATCGCTACCGCATCGACGGCGAGATGCTGGTGCCCGATCCGGCCGCCCGCTATCAGCCCGGCGACGTGCACGGGGCGAGCGAGGTCGTCGATCCGCTCGCCTACGGCTGGCGCGACGGCGCGTGGGCCGGCCTGCCCCCCGAGCGGCTCGTCTTCTACGAGCTGCACGTGGGCACGTTCACGCCCGACGGCACCTTCCGCGGCGTGGCGGACCGGCTCGACCACCTGGCCTCGCTCGGGGTCACCGCGATCGAGCTGATGCCCGTCGCCGACTTCCCCGGCCGCTGGGGCTGGGGCTACGACGGCGTGCTCCTCTTCGCCCCCGAGGCGAGCTACGGGCACCCGGACGATCTCAAGGCCCTGGTGGACGGCTGCCACGCGCGCGGTCTCGCGGTCTTCCTCGACGTGGTGTACAACCACTTCGGCCCGGAGGGGAACTACCTCCACCGCTACGCCCCGGGCTTCTTCACCCCACGCCACCGCTCGCTCTGGGGCGACGGCATCAACTACGACGGCCCGGGGGCCGAGATCGTCCGCTCCTTCATGATCCACAACGCGCTCTACTGGCTCGAGGAGTTCCACCTCGACGGCCTGCGCCTGGACGCGGTCAACGCGATCGTGGACGACTCGGCCGCGCATCTCCTGGTAGAGCTCGGGCGCGCGGTGGCCGATGGACCCGGCCGCGAGCGCCCGGTGCACCTGGTCCTCGAGAACGGCGCCAACGAGGCGCGCTACCTCGAGCGCGCGGCGGATCGCCGCCCGCTCTACCAGGCCCAGTGGAACGACGACGCGCACCACGCGCTCCACGTGCTCCTCACCGGCGAGTCCGGCGGCTACTACGAGGACTACCAGCCTCCGCTGCCCCATCTCGGACGCTGCCTCACCGAGGGGTTCGCGTTCCAGGGCGAGCGCTCCGGGTACCGCGACGGTCTGCGCGGCGAGCCGAGCGGGCACCTGCCGCCGACCTCGTTCGTTGGCTTCCTGCAGAATCACGACCAGGTCGGCAACCGCGCGATGGGGGAGCGCATCACCGCGCTCGCCCAGGCGGACGCGGTCCGCGCGGCCACCGCGGTCCTCCTGCTCGCCCCCGCCCTGCCCCTGCTCTTCATGGGCGAGGAGTGGGCCGCCCCCGAGCCCTTCCTCTTCTTCAGCGACCTGGGATCCGACCTGGGGCCGTCGGTGGCGGAAGGCCGGCGCCGCGAGTTCGCGCGCTTCCCCGAGTTCGCGAGCCCCGCGATGCAGGAGCGCATCCCCGATCCCCAGGCCGCCACCACGCGCGCGCGCTCCGTCCTCGACTGGGGCCGGCTCGCCGGGCCCGAGCACCAGGCCTGGCTCGCGCTCCACCGGACCCTCCTCCGGGTCCGCGCGGAGGCCATCGTGCCGCTGCTCGCGGCCGAGCCGACCCCGGCCGCTTCGTGGAAGGCGCTGGGCGAGACCGCGATCGAGATCGCGTGGAAGTTCCCGGCCGGCACGCTGCGCCTGGTGGCGAACCTCGGGGCCGCTCCCGTCGCCCATCCCGGCCCCGGTCCCGACTGGGGCCGGCGGCTCCACGCGCTGCTCCTGCCCGAGGGCGCCTGGCTGGAGCTGCCGCCGTGGAGCGCGGCGTTCTACCTCGCGGAGCCGGCGCGGTGATCACCCCCGGGGGGCTCACCGCGGGCGGCGGCCTTGGCCGCGATCGCGTCCCGGTACACCGCGAGCGTGCGCTCCGCGATGCGGTCCCAGGAGAAGTGCGCCTCGACGCGCCGGCGGCCGGCCTCGCCCATCCGACGCGCGCGGGCCGGATCGGCGAGCGCGACGCGGAGCGCCTCCGCGAGCGCGGTCGGATCACCCGGCGGGACGAGCCAGCCGGTCTCGCCGTCCACCACGACCTCGGGGATGCCGCCGACGCGGCTCGCCACCACCGGGGTGCCGCACGCCATCGCCTCGAGGTTGATGAGGCCGAACGGCTCGTAGATCGACGGGCACACGAACACGGACGCGTGGCTGTAGAGCTGCACGACCTCCGCGACCGGCAGCATCGCGTTGATCCAGCGCACGCGGGAGCGGCCGGCCACCGCGGCCTCGAGCCGGGCGGCCAGCTCCGGGGTATCGGGGCTGCTCGCGCAGAGCACCAGCGAGACGGCGTCGGGCAGCGCGCGGGCCGCCTCGAGCAGCGGGAAGATGCCCTTCTGCTCGCTGATGCGGCCGACGAAGAGCACGTACGGCTCGCGCACCCCGTGCCGCGCGAGGGCCTCCCGCTGCTCGGTCCGGCGGAACGCCTCCGCGTCGACGCCGTTGTGGATCACCACCACCCGGTCCGGCTCCACCCGGAAGTGAACCAGGATGTCCTCCCGCATCTGGGCCGACACCGCGATCACGCGCTCCGCCCGCTCGACCGCGAGGCGCTCCGCCCAGGTCGACACCGCGTAGCCGGTGCCGAGCTGATCGGCCTTCCACGGCCGCAGCGGCTCCATGCTGTGGAGCGTGACCACGAGCGGGAGGTCGTGGATCGCCTGCACCAGCATGCCCCCGAATCCCACGTACCACGTGTGGGTGTGGACGAGGTCGGCCGCGACCGGGTCGCGCGCCATCGCGAGCCCGACCGAGAGCGCTTCCAGCGCGGGCGCGTACGCGACCTCCGGGCCGCCGTGGAGCCGATCCCACGGGGTGTAGCCGCGCACGCTCAGGCGGGCCCCCGCGAGCGCCTGGTCGCCGAAGCAGCGCACCTCGACGGTGGCGCGGCGGGCGAGCGCGCGGCTCAGGTGGTCGACCACCACGCCGGCGCCGCCGTAGACGTGCGGCGGGTACTCTCGGCTCAAGAGCAGGATTCGCATCGACCTCGTCCTTGGGGAGAGCTTACCGCATGAGCGAGACCCAGCCCTTCGTCTTCCTCGGCTGCCTCGACCTGAACGAGCTGCTGCCCCACGAGGCCCACGACGCCCGGGAGCTCGTCCAGCAGCTCGAGAAGGTGCCGGTCGAGTCGATCTTCTGCCACACGTCGGCGGCCCTCCTCCATCGCCCGGTGCTCGCGGAGGCGTACCCGAACGACTTCTCGCTGTGGGTGGGCACCGAGGTCCGCGACGTCCGCCTCGCGGAGCGGCTCGCCGCGGTGGACGCCTTCCACGCCGGCTCGATGGAGCGCGTGCGCGAGGAGCTCATCGCCACCATCTCCGATCACCTCCAGCACCTCGGCACCGCCCCGCCGCGCACCCAGGGCAAGCGCTTCCGCTTCTACCAGGTGCACCTGGTGCCGGTGCCGACCGGGCACCAGGCCCGCACCCTCACCGAGTTCCGCGACGCGCTCGCGGAGGTCGACGTGAGCGCGCTCTTCTACCACACCATCGAGGCGCGCTATCGCGCGGGCCGCGGCCGGGGCGACTTCGCGGAGTGGGTCGGCGGGGTCCTCGCCCGTCCCGACCTGGCCGATCGGCTCGCCCACATCGATCCGCACGCGGGCAGCCTCGAGCGCATCCGCGATCGGCACCTGAGCGTGCTCAGCGACGCCATCGCCGGCGAGGCCGCCTGATGGCCCCCGGCGCGCTGGTCAAGCTCGACGACTACCGCCAGGTCGCCCCCCGCGGCACGGTCGACTTCCTCATGCGCATCGGCGAGCGCCTGCGCGGCAAGCGCCTCCTCCACGTGAGCGCGTCGCGCTACGGCGCGCTCGCCGAGAGCCTCGGCCGGGTGGTGGCGATCCTGAACGACCTGGGCGTCGACACCACCTGGGAGATCACCATCGGCACCGCCGACTTCGACCAGGTGAGCCGCGCGGTGACCAAGGCGCTCGGGGGCACCGAGCAGGTCATCACCGAGGGCATGCTCGCGCGCCTGCGCGAGACCGGCATCGACAACGCCCGGCGCCTCAGCCTCGACGCCGACCTGGTGATGGTGCACGACGCGGCCCCGGTGGGCCTGGTGGAGCCGCGCGGGGAGACCGGCCGGTGGGTGTGGCGGTGCCACCAGGACCTCTCCTCGGCCCAGCCCCAGCTCTGGAACGCGCTGCGCCCGCTGGTCCAGCGCTACGACGCGGCGGTGTTCTCGCTCGCCCGCTTCGCGGCGCCGCTCTCCATCCCGCGCTTCATCGTCTATCCCGCGATCGATCCGCTCTCCGAGCGCAACCGGGAGATGAGCCGCAGCGAGCAGGCGCAGCAGATGGATCGGCTGCGGGTGCCGCGCGACAAGCCGATCCTCCTCCAGGTCGGGCCGTTCGAGCGCCAGCACGATCCGGCCGGGGTGATCAACGCCTACCGGCTCGTGAAGCGCCACCACGACGTCCGCCTCGTGCTGGCCGGGCCGCCTCCCGCCCCCGGCGGCGACGCCCTCGGCGACCTGCAGGAGGCGGCCTCCCACGACCCCGACATCTCGGTCATCCTGCTGCCGCCGGATCCCCAGACCGAGCTGAACGCGCTCGAGCGCGCCGCCACCATCGCGATCCAGAAGCCGCTGAAGGCCGATTTCACCCTGGAGGTGGCGACCGCGATGTGGAAGGGCAAGCCGGTCATCGGCACCATCGCGGGCGGCATCCCATTTCAGATGGTCGTCAACGTCACCGGGTATACCGTGGAGACCGTGGAGGGCGCCGCGTTCCGCATCCGTCAGCTGTTGTCGAACCCCGAGCTCATCGGCCGGATGGGCGCGGCGGGGCGCGAGCACGTGCGCCGGAACTTCCTGGTGACCCGCCACCTGAGCGACTACCTGGCGCTGCTCGCCCACCTGACCGGGTGATGGACACCGCGACCCTGCCCGACGAGGTCCAGGCGACGGTCGAGCGGCTCGGCAGCGCCGACGTCGTGATCGGCCTCGCCACCGCCGGCCCGATCCCCGCCCTCGCCGCGGTGGCGGCCGCGGTGCGCACCGGGCTCGACGCCCACTTCGCGGGCCAGGCCGCCGCGGTGGTCCACGTCGACCAGGCGCCGTCGGAGGCCACCGCCGCCGCGGTGACCGCGGCCCTCGGCGACCTGCGGGCGGTCTCGGTGCCCGCCCCGGGCGGTCACGGCGACGACGGGCTCGACTGGGCCTCCGCGGTGCGCGCGGTCCTCACGGTGGGCCGACGGCTCGAGGCGCGCGCGATCGTGATGCTCAACGCCGACCTGAGCAGCATGACCAGCGAGTGGCTCCGTGGCCTCGCCGTGCCGGTGCTCAAGGACGACTACGGCCTCATGCTGCCGCTCTACCGGCGCTACCGCTACGACGGTACGCTCACCCAGGCCCTCGTGGTCCCGCTGATGCGGAGCCTCTTCGGTCGCCAGCTCGCGCACCCGCTCGCCGAGGAGTTCGCCTGCTCGGCCGCGGCGGCCGACTTCTTCCTCCAGCAGCCGATCTGGGAGAGCGAGCTCGGGCACCAGGGTCTCGAGTTCTGGATGCCCGCCGCCGCCATCGAGCAGGGGCTCACGATCGGCCAGTCGGTGCTCGGGCCGCGCACGGTGGCCGCGGCGGCGCATCCGTCCGCGCCGCTCGGCCGCACGGTGGGCCGCGTGGCCGGCGCGCTCTTCGCCCTGGCCGACCGCGCGGAGAGCTTCTGGCTGGACATTCGCGGCTCCGAGCCGGTGGTGAGCTTCGGGGTGCCCCCCGAGCCGCTGCCCGGCGGCCCGCCGGTCGATCCCTCGCTGATGCAGGTGGGCTTCGTGCAAGGCGTGCGCGACCTGCTCCCGGTGTGGGAGCGCATCCTCGCGCCCGAGAACCTGGGCGAGGTGCTCGAGCTGAGCGATCGGCCGCTGGAGCGCTTCCGCTTTTCGGATCGCCTGTGGACCCGCGTGGTCTACGACTTCGTCCTCGCCTACCGCACCCGCGTGGTCTATCGCAGCCACGCGGCGCAGTCGCTGGCTCCTCTCTACCTCGGCCGCGCCGCCTCGGTGGTGCTGGAGACGCAGGGCCGGCCGCCGCTCGCCATGCTGCAGAGCGCGGCGCGGCTGGGCGGGATGTTCGAGGAGGAGAAGCCCTACCTGGTGGACCGGTGGCGATGAAGCCCGAGCGCCGCCCCATCGTCATCGAGCACGTCCGCCCCGCGGTGGATGACGGCCGGTATCCGGCCAAGCGCGTGGTGGGCGATACCCTCGCGGTCTCGGCGGACATCTTCAAGGAGGGGCACGACCTGCTGGCCGCGCGCGTCTGCTACCGGCGGCGCGACGAGTCGGGCTGGCACGAGGCCCCGCTCCGCCTCGTCGACAACGACGGCTGGGGCGGCGCCTTCCGGCTCGAGGCCAACGCCCGCTACCTCTACACCGTGGAGGCCTGGACCGACACCTTCGGCTCGTGGGGCGAGGAGATGCGGAGGCGCATCAAGGGCGGCCAGGCCGACCTCACGAGCGAGCTGCTCGAGGGCGCCGAGATGGTGCGGCGCGCGCGCGCCACCGTCTCCGGCGCCGACCAGGCCGCGCTCGCCCGCGCCCTCGAGCGCGTGGCGGGGGCGTCGTCGCAGGACGCGCGCCTCGACGCGCTGCTCGACGGCGATCTCCGCCAGCTCATGGCCCGCGTGGCGCCGCGGCCCGATCTCACCCGCTACGACCGCGAGCTGGAGGTGGTGGTCGACCGGCCGGAGGCCGGCTTCGCGGCGTGGTACGAGATGTTCCCGCGCTCGCAGGGCCGGCTGCCCGGGCGCCACGGCACCTTCGACGACTGCATCGAGCGGCTGCCGGACATCCGGCGGATGGGCTTCGACGTCGTCTACCTGCCGCCGATCCACCCGATCGGCCGCACCGCCCGCAAGGGGCCCGACAACGCGCTCGACGCCGGGCCCAGCGACCCGGGCAGCCCGTGGGCCATCGGCGGTCCCGAGGGCGGCCACACCGCGGTGCACCCCGAGCTCGGCGACCTCGAGACCTTCCGCCGCCTCGTGAAGAGCGCGCGGGGCCTGGGGCTCGAGATCGCGCTCGACTTCGCGATCCAGTGCTCGCCCGACCACCCGTGGGTGCGCGAGCATCCCGAGTGGTTCCACCGGCGCCCGGATGGGACGATCAAGTACGCGGAGAACCCGCCCAAGAAGTACCAGGACATCTACCCGATCAACTTCGCCACCGAGGCGTGGCCCGCCCTGTGGGACGCGCTGCTCGGGGTGGTGCGCTTCTGGATCGAGCAGGGGGTGCGGACGTTCCGGGTCGACAATCCCCACACCAAGCCGCTCGACTTCTGGGCGTGGCTCATCCGGCAAGTGCAGGACCGTGATCCGGACGTGATCTTTCTCTCCGAGGCCTTCACCCGCCCCAAGGTCATGCGGGCGCTCGCCAAGGCCGGCTTCACCCAGTCCTACACCTACTTCACGTGGCGGAACTTCAAGGAGGAGCTGACCGAGTACCTGGAGGAGCTCACCCGGTCGGAGATGGTCGAGTACTTCCGCGGCAACTTCTTCGTGAACACCCCCGACATCCTCCCCGAGGTGCTCCAGCGCGGGGGCACGCCCGCCTTCCGCATGCGGGCGACGCTCGCGGCCACGCTGTCCACCGTGTGGGGCATCTACAGCGGGTTCGAGCTGGGGGAGTCGGCGGCCCTCCCCGGCAGCGAGGAGTACCAGGGCTCGGAGAAGTACGAGATCCGGGTCCGCGACTGGGACGCGCCGGGCCACCTGAAGGACCACATCGCGCGGCTCAACGTCATCCGGCGCGAGAACCGTGCCCTGCACGCGATGCGCGGCCTCCGCTTCTACCCCTCGAGCAGCCCGCACGTGCTCTTCTACGGCAAGATGACCCCGGAGCGCGACAACGTGATCCTGGTCGCGGTGAACCTCGATCCGTTCGCCACCCACGAGAGCACGCTCGAGATCCCGCTCGAGGAGATCGGCATCGCGGCCGACGAGACCTACGAGCTGCACGAGCTGCTCGCCGACCAGCGGCGCCTCATCCGCGGCGGCCGGCACACCGTGAGCCTCGACCCGCGCACCGCCTCCGCCCACGTCTACCGCCTCGGCCGCTGGCGCCGCCGCGAGCGGGACTTCGACTACTACGCGTGAGATGAGATGCTTTCTCGCTTACCCGCCCACCCACGAGCGTCCGGGGCAGTGGCTTGGCGAGGTGCAGCCGAAGGCGAGCCGAGCGGATACATAATGAAGCTTCCGGTGTCAGCCCACTAAGCGAGGCCCAGTTGACCGATCCCCTCTGGTACAAGGATGCGGTCTTCTACGAGCTGCACGTCCGCGCCTTCAAGGACGGCAACGACGACGGCATCGGCGACTTCATCGGGCTCACCAGCCAGCTCGGCCACCTGAAGGAGCTGGGCGTCGACTGCCTCTGGCTGCTGCCGTTCTTCCGCTCCCCGCTGCGCGACGACGGCTACGATGTGGCCGACTACCGGGCCATCCATCCCGACTACGGGACGATGGCCGACTTCGACCGCTTCCTGGAGGCGGCCCACGGCCACGGCATCCGGGTGATCTCGGACCTGGTGGTCAACCACACGTCGGATCAGCACCCCTGGTTCCAGGCGGCCCGGCGCGCCGCCGACTCGCCCTACCGCGACTACTACGTCTGGAGCGACACCGACGAGCGCTATCGGGACGCGCGCATCATCTTCGTCGACACCGAGCAGTCCAACTGGACGTGGGACCCGGTGGCCAAGGCCTACTACTGGCACCGCTTCTTCCACCACCAGCCGGATCTGAACTTCGATAACCCGCAGGTGCGGCGCGAGCTCCTCGACGTCATGCGCTTCTGGCTCGACAAGGGGCTCGACGGCTTCCGCTGCGACGCGGTGCCCTACCTCTTCGAGCGCGAGGGCACCAGCTGCGAGAACCTCCCGGAGACCCACGAGTTCCTCCGGGAGATCCGCCGCACCATCGACGCCCAGTACCAGGGGCGGATCCTCCTCGCCGAGGCCAACCAGTGGCCCGCCGACGTCCGCCCCTACTTCGGCGACGGCGACGAGTTCCACATGGCCTTCCACTTCCCGCTCATGCCGCGCATCTTCCTGGCCGTCCGCCACGGCGACCGCCGGCCCATCACCGACATCTTCGTGCACACCCCCGAGATCCCACCCACCGCCCAGTGGTGCCTCTTCCTGCGCAACCATGACGAGCTCACCCCCCAGATGGTCAGCGACGAC
>Ga0210408_10002786_pt1 | contig 16651 bp, 10 predicted proteins | sample IncBWH4MmetaG_FD_155471 | JGI IMG/M metagenome (GOLD analysis project Ga0210408, IMG submission 155471) | Forest soil microbial communities from Barre Woods Harvard Forest LTER site, Petersham, Massachusetts, United States - Inc-BW-H-4-M | ecosystem: Environmental > Terrestrial > Soil >...
TGGCCCGGATACGCCCCAGTTCCGCGAAGTCCATTTCGGCCAGCCTGGCCATGGCGCCCTCGATCGTGCCTTCGGACATGGCGTCGGCGATGCCGCCCCAGATCGAGGTCCACTTGTCCCCAACCAGGTCCTTGTCCTGGCGTATTCCGGCGAGGATCGAGTCGAAATTCTCCATCCGTTTCTGCTGCCAGCCGGCCGGCTGGCCGGTGAACCAGTCCTGATCGGTCGGGGCGTTGTCACGGCTGTCGACGATCGACGGGGTGCGCTGCACCACGTACAGGTGCTGAGCGTCCTTGGCGACGGCAGGCACAATCTGTGCCGCACTGGTTCCGGTACCCACGACTGCGACCCGCTTATCGCGAAGTTTGGTCATCCCGCCGTGTGCGTCACCACCCGTGTAGTCGTAGTTCCACCGGCTGCTGTGGAACTGCACGCCTTGGAACTCGTCGATGCCTGGTACGCCCGGCAGCTTCGGCCGGTTGAGCGGACCACTGCCCAGCACCACGAAGCGGGCCCGGAGTTCGTCACCGCGATCGGTCCTGACCACCCAGCGAGTGTCCTCAGGCGACCATCGTGCGTCGATGACCTGCGTCTGGAGCAGCGCGTTGTCGTACAGGTGGTACCGGTTGGCGATCGTCCGGATGTACGCCTGGATCTCCGCGCCACCGGCGTACTTCTCCGTGGGTACGTACCCGGTTTCTTCGAGTAGTGGCAGGTATATGTAGGACTCTACGTCGCAACGGAGTCCCGGATAGCGATTCCAGTACCAGGTGCCGCCGAAATCCGCGCCCGTATCGACGATCCGGAAATCGTCAATGCCTGCGCGGCGAAGCTCGACCGCCGTCAACAGCCCGGAAAGCCCGCCACCCACCACGACGATGTCCACCGGATCGTGCGATACCGGCCTCGGCAGTGGTTCACCGCCGCTCGGGTCGGCCGCGAAACGGGAATAACGACCTTCGACCGCAGTGTAATGGCCGAACCACCCTGATCGGAGCCGCTTCTCCAGCTCCTCGTGATATTTCTGTTCTAGCCTTGTCCGGTCATTCTTGCCGTTAGCCGGCCCAATTCCTGTCAAGGCTCCTCCTCGATTTGCGCGGCACTGCGCGGTGCGCCGAGATCTGCATCACACGAGTTGAACCTATGGCCGTCCTTCGGGGCGGAAAAGCCAATTCACGCCGCAGCAGAGCCACTTTTCGCCGACCACGGTGACCGGTGCGCAGCGGACGAGGCGGTCGTGGTCGCGGGCCGCATCGGCACCGCCGAGCCGGGCATGCCGCACTCGATCGGTGTCAGCAGGAGCGGCAGGCGGCTGAAGTCGGCGCCACGGTCGGGAATCGGCCTGCCGCGTCCGGGCGATCCGTTCGTGAGTTCGCTGACTCAGGACCCGAGGTGCCTCATCGGGTCGGCTTGGATCTCAGTGATTCCGAGGGGGCGTGGCCGTAGGCCAACCGGTATTCAGCGGCGAACCGACCGTAGTGCAGGAAACCCCATTGGTGCGCGATGGCTGTGGCGGTCGTGGTGTCGGCGTCCGCCGCCAGCAGCGCATCGTGCGCCCGAGCCATCCGGACTCGGCGAAGGTACTTCATCGGCGGAATGCCGAGGTGCCGGCGGAAGCCCGCATCAAGTGCCCGAACACTCAGCGACGCGGCTCGCGCTATGTCGGCCACGGTTTCGATGCCCGCGGGGTCCCGTTCGATGGCATCGATGGCTGCTTGGACAGCTCTCGGCCGGCTTTCGACCGCCGGGTCGTGGAGTTCCTCAGAATAGTTGTGCCGGTAGGACGTGAGCAGTCCGGCCATCAGCAGCCGACCGAGCCTGGGTGCCAGCACGGGCACCCGAGCCAACCCGTCGGGACGGTCGAGTTCGGTCGTAAGTAGGTCGACCGAGCGACCGAACGCGTCGACGGCGGAGCGCCTGATGCCGAGATCGAACTTCAGCGGAGCGGTCACGGTCCGGCCGAGCATCATGGCCAGTTCCGCTTCCAGGCTGGTCCGGTCGAAAAGGACCGTGTGCATCCGGCAGCGCTCGGAGAGATAGTCGACCTGAACTGGATCGCCGGGCGTGACGATCGCAGCCTGGTCGCCTTCCACGAGAGCGCTGGCCTTGCTGGTCGAGATACCGATCTTTCCGGTGCCGGGCAGGCATACCGCGAACCAGGGATAGCGAGCCGACCGGACAATCGACCGAGTCAGGTTGAGATCGCCGAGGGCGACGTTGGCTAGTGCGCGCGTGGTCAGCCGCATCCGAAGCTCTGGGTCGCCGGCCGGCACCCACATCGTCACGTCGCTGTACGCTTCGCTGAGCGCCTCGATCGCGCCGTCGACCGTCCGAGCGTAGACGACATTCGATGCGGAGGGCATCGAACGACCACTTACGCCGACATCGCTGCCGCTTGTGCTCCGTTGCACCGGTCCTCCTCGTCCAAACCGGGCGTACAGCGATGGTCCCGGGACCGCACCGCGAGGCTCGTCCTTCGCGTCGACAGGACACTGGACCGTCGCCAGTATTGCCATAATGCATACGTCAGTGTCGTTAGATCGTCAAGCTGACGCTACGCTGACCGGCGCAAACGGCCAGGACTGGCTCGCTCGCAGCCAGATCTGGCTTGTCGTCGCCATGCGCAATGAGAGCAGGCCTGCCCGCAGGATCCATTGATGGACGACGGCAATCCAGGTCTCGCCGCAAAAGCTCGATCGATATCGAATTCGTTGTGCATTGTGCAACCCTGACCCGGAGTGGCAGACGGGCGGTTTCTCGCAGTCGGCAGCGTTCGACGCCGTGTGTCCTTCGAGCCGCGTGCCTTCGAGCGAGAGCCTTCGCATGTCTGATGGTGCAGGCGCAGCCATGACAACGACACGGGAGCGGCTCGACATCCCCGTCGTCCAACGTGACCGCGGGCGCGGAGTTCGGTTACCGGCTGATGTGGGTTCTCCTGCTGGCGAACCTGACGGCAATGCCGGTGCAGTACCTGTCGGCGAAGGTGGGCATCGTCGCGAGCAAGTCGCTGCCCGAACTCAGCGCGGCCCGCTATCGCCCGGCGGTGCGCTGGGTGCTCTGGTTGCAGGCCGAGGCCGTCGCGATGGCCACCGACCTGGCCGAGTTCGTCGGGGCCGCGCTCGCCCTGAACCTCTTGTTCGGCGTTCCCATGCTGCCCGCGGGCCTGATCACCGGGATGGTCGCCTTCATCGTGCTCGGCCTCCAGGTACGCGGACACCTGCCTTTCGAGCGAGCCATCGCAGCCTTGCTGCTGATCGTGACAGGCGGCTTCGCGTACGAACTGCTACGTATCCAGCCGAGCCCGACCTCAGCGGTCACCGGCCTGCTGCCGACCCTGCCCTCGGGCGGTGGGCTGTTCGTGGCGGTCGGCATGATCGGCGCGACCGTCATGCCGCACGTGATCTACGCGCACTCCGGACTGACCAGCCGACGCGTCGACGTCAGGGACGACGCCGAACGTCGCCAAGCACTGAGCTTCCAGCTTGGGACGTGATCATCGCATTGGGATTGGCCGGGATCGTCAACCTGGCCATGCTCATGGTCGCCGCGAAGCTCTTTCACAGCACGGGAAACGCCAGCGTAAGCACGATCGAGGGGCGCGCACGCCGGGCTCAGCCGACTCGCCGGCGGAGCTGCTGCACTGGTGTTCGCCGTCGCGCTGTTGGCATCGGGGGTGTCCTCGTCGTCGGTCGGGACACTCGCCGGGCAGGTCGCCATGGCGGGCTTCGTGCAGATACGGATCCCGCTCGTCGTGCGCCGGTTGATCACCATGCTGCCCTCGCTCGCGGTACTGGCAGTGGGGCTGAACAGCACCGACGTACTCAACGCCAGCCAGGTCGCGCTGAGTTTCGGTATCCCGTTCGCACTCGTCCCGCTTATCGCGATCACCCGCGATCAGTAGGTGATGGGCGCCTTCGCGAACCGCCGCTGGCTTACTACGATCATGGTGGCCGTCGCGGCGGTGATCATTTCACTGAACGGGGTAATGCTGGCCACGCGGTTCTTCGGCTAAGCCGATCATTGGGCGGTATCTCACACCTCGGCAGCTACCAGCAGGCTTGGGCCAGTTCGCTGGCGAGCTCAAGTTCAGTGGATGTCGGGTACTTCCGGCGTCGTCGTGCTCCCACGGCTCGCCCGCGCGGCCTGCCCGGCGGCGACGGCGCGTGGGTGCCGAATGTTGCGTCACCCTATCTCATGCGACCTTGGGCAAATCTGCGGATCAGGACGTTAATCAGCGGATCAGGACGCTAGGCCACCTGCCTCATCGGCGACACCTCGCCGGGGACGCGAGAGGCTGCGCTACCGCAGGTACTGAGTCGCCGACTCAGTAGCTGCCCCTCTCCGGCTTGGGCTTCCAGGTACATTCGGGCACTACCAGCAGGAATCACGAATCGTGCCCAGCATCCTGGCCGGGGTTCGAGTCCCTGGCGGCGCACGCGTTCTGACCTGGGGTTTCATCACTCCAGGTCATTTTTAATGTGCCCGGTTTGTCCCCATGCTGGCTCGCGAGTTAGGACCGGGGCGCGGCGGGCTTGTCCAATCTGGCCGGATCCGGGCGGGAGCGGGGCCTGAGTCGGTTAGATCAATGGTCTATACCTCCGCTGGGCACGCTGCCCGTCGGCTCCTTGACACAGCTACGTAGCGTGAAACCTGCTGGTAGCGTCTGGTCGTACGAGCGCCGCATCGGCCGGCTGGGACGCGGCCAGCCGGAAGTGTTGCGCATGCGCGGATGACGGTATCGGCGTTCCTCAGTAACTAGCGCTGGCGGACCGCTCCGCTTGTGCCGTCGAGCCCGCTGGGGACCACCCGGCCGCCGCTGCATGCTGGGAGCGCTGGCTCTGCCGCTGTCGCCGTGCGGGGTATATCCAAGGGCCACGCGCGGTGCACCAGAGGTTCACGAGGGCCGGCTACACGCGGGCGACGGCCCCGAACGGCCACCATGCCGACCCGGCCGTGATCGCCCGGCACGGGCGCCATGACAGGGGCTGGGTCATGCGCGCCACCTAGCGTGCTAGGTGGCTGGGGCCGCGCCATCATCCTCTGGCACACGCCGCCGGTCGTCCGCCACACGCCCAGAACGGGATACCCTCCAACACGTCAGCCTTGTCCATTCCTCCTTTTGTCGTGCTGGCGGTAATGTCCCCCGGGCCGGCAGCCAGGAAGCTGCTGCGTGCTACCGGAGGACACTGAGGGACATGGACCGCGGACGCGCGGAAACCTGTCTGCGGCAGCTGGCCGAAGCCGAACTGCACCGCGCGACCGCGCCCGGCGCCCTGGGTCGGGGACATGCCGACAGGCTCCCGCTGGTCGCGCAGGCGTTGATCGCGGCGGGCACGGTCAACGTCGGCACCGCCGACCAGATCCAGGCCGAACTCGATCTTGCCCTAGCCGCGGTACCAGGCAGCCGACGCGATACTCCAGCAGCTGGCGAGGCTGCAGGGGTTCGGCTCCCCAGGGCCGTCACCGAGACGTTGACCACCGTCGGCTCAGCCTACGTTGGTTCGAACCCAACACCTGCCACCACCTGCGTAAACGGCCCGCTGGCTGCAGAAACGCGGCCCGGCGGGCCGTTTCCTTCTCGTCACGCCGTGTATCAGTGTGTATCACTGCGGTCGATGTGTTGCGGTGTCCACGGACGTAAGCGGACAGCGTCCGGGCCGCCAGGACGGTCGGTGCGCACCGTCGGCTTTTCACGGACGGCCACGGACAGGGTCCGCGGGGTGCCCATTTCGGCTTCGCCTGCGGCGCTGAGCCGGCTGCTCGCTCAGGGACGCGAGTGCCGTGGCTGCCTGGTGTGCCGGGAGGGTAGCGGGGGCCTTGCGTTCCGATCTGCTGCCCGGGGTGGCACCTGGGCGGGTGGATGGATTTCCGGCAATTCGCGGGCACGGGTCACCCAGGCGGCTGGCGTCGTGTGGGCCGTCCGGCCGCGCTGCGGGACACATGGCGGCACCGCATGCGGGTTGCCATTCCGCGGGCGGGGTGGCCCGCTGTGGCGGGCGTCGCGCCGCGCGTGGCATACGGACGGCCATGGCCGATCCGCGCTTGCGGGCTGTGTACCGCTTCAGAACTGTGTGCTTGGCATGTGACCTGCGATTTGGCCGAGTTGGAGGCTTGCGGCATGATCGCGGTTCGTGTCTGTCTGTCTGCTGTATCTGATCACGGTCCGGCTGTTCGGCTGGCTGGTCCTGCTGGGTCGCAGCCAGGCATCGAAGGACGCGGAGACCCTGGTGCTGCGTCACGAAGTGATGGTGCTCCGCCGCCAAGTCGCCCGCCCTGAGCCGGACTGCGCCGACCGCGCGATCATGGCGGCGCTGGCCCGGTTGCTGCCCGTCGCGCTGCGCGGCTCCCGGCTGGTCACGCCGGGAACGCTGCTGGCCTGGCACCGCCGCCTGGTCACGCGTAGGCGGACGTACCCGGGACGGCCAGGCCGGCCGGGGACGTGCAGGGAGGTCAGTGACCTCGTGCTGCGGCTGGCTGGGGAGAACCCGGCGTGGGGATACCGCCGGGTGCACGGCGAACTGACCCGGCTGGGCCACCGGATCAGTGAGGCGACTGTCCGGCGGATCCTCCGCGCCCGCGGCTACCAGCCTGCTCCCCGTGGCCTGGAGACCTCCTGGCGCGCCTTCTTGCGCGCCCAGGCCGAGGGCCTGCTGGCGTGTGATTTCTTCACCGTGGACACGGTCTTCCTCCGGCGCTTGTATGTGCTGTTCGTCATGGAGGTGGCGACCCGCCGGGTGCACATCCTCGGGGTGACCCGGTACCCCGATAGGGCGTGGACGGCGCAGCAGGCCCGCAACTTGCTGATGGACATTGGTGGCCGGATCGGCTCGTTCCGGTTCCTCATCCGGGATCGTGACGCCAAGTTCACCGTCGTGTTCGACGCGGTCTTCACCAGCGCGGGCGTACGGATGGTGAAGTCTCCGCCGCAGGCGCCCCGGGCGAACTGTTATGCCGAACGCTGGGTGCGGACCGCACGGTCTGAGTGCACGGACCGGATGCTGATCTACGGCCAAGCGCACCTGCGGGCGGTGCTGCGGGCCTACGTGGGCCACTATAACGAGCATCGTCCGCACCAGTCCCGGCAGCAGCGGCCACCCGACCATGACGGGCCGGTCGTCGTGCCGCTGGACGCGCCGGTGCAGCGGCGGAAGGTCCTCGGCGGCGTCATCAACGAGTATCACCGGGCGGCGTAAGCGGCTCGCCGAAACCCGCGGGTCAGATCAGGTCACGACATTTTTGAAGCGGTACACGCGTAACGAGCCACCGAAACCCGCAGGTCACACCAGATCGCGACATTTTGAAGCGGTACAGGGTCAACCGACCACGGCCGGGCCGCGGCGGTCCTGACCGCTCCAAAATCAGCGCGCTCCAAGGGCTCCCGTGCGCCTGTCCGTCGAGGTACGGTTGTCGCGGGGTTCGACATCTCCTGCCAAGGAGGCATTAATGGACGACGCGACTGGGGCCGCAGGAAATACAGCGGGTGATCGTCAGGGCCAATCGGAAGATGACGCAGAAGAGCTGATGTTCAGCAGCCTGACGACGCATTGGGTGGAGGCGCGAGACACGATCGAGAGCTTTGCCAACAAATACCTCGCTCCTGCCAACCGGGACAACACCGTCACGACTTCTGAGCTGATGCAGGATACGTTGCTCTTCGGTATGCGGATGGGCTCGCTGTGGCTCACCGGTCTGGGGATTGTGGTCAAGGAGGGCGACCGCCTGGCCCGCCGCGCGGCGGAGAAGTCTGCCGGTCAAGGCGGTTCCGAAACTGCTGGGAGCTAGCGGTTGACCGCGCAGGGGGGGCACATCGAACGGCTGATCGAGCACTTGCTCGAGGCGGCCGAGGAGGCGGTAATCGACCGTCGCTGGCACGATGTCATCTCGCTTGTTAACGATCTTCTGGACTTGGACCCAACGAATGAGGAAGCCACCCGGCTGCGAAAACTCGGCGAGCGAAAGATAGTCCGTCTCCCACACCAGATCCAACCGCGGCTTCAGCAGTTGACGGTTCTGATGTGCGATCAGCAGGACTCGAGCGGCTTCAGCGAGCGCCACGCTCCGGAGATCGTCCACGAGATCTCCGTCCATTTCCACGAAGCCGTGAACTGGAGTGTCGAGCGGCACGGCGGGAGGGTGGAACGCCATCAGGGCGACGCCGTACTCGCGTACTTCGGCTTTCCGAGAGGTCAGCAAGACGCGGGTCGTCGCGCCGTACAGGCCGGTCTCGACCTGCTCGGCGAAGTCGATCTTCTCGCTCGACGGGTTGCCCATGATCTTGCCGACCAACTGGTCGTGCGTATCGCCGTCCACACCGACACCGCACTCGTCGCCAATTTTGAAGAAGCAACGGTTTCCCCACCTGTCGCGTTGTCCGGTCGGGTGGCAAATATCGCGTCACGTCTCCAACAACTTGCCGACGGCCAGTCTGTGATCATTTCTGAGGCGACCCGGAAATTGATCGAGGGTCAATTCGACATTGAGCCGCTCGGGGCGGTCAAGCTGCGTGGCTTCAGCGAACCGATGGTGGCGCACCGCGTCCTCGCCCGGTTCGAACCCAGCTCACGTTTGAAGGCTGCCTCGGCGCTCAGCCCCTTCACGGGCCGAGAGTCGGAGCTCGCCATACTGCTCGGTCACTGGCAGACGGTTCGCGACGGATCGAGGATGGCATCGGCGGTCACCGGTGAACCGGGGATCGGCAAATCTCGCCTCGTGGACGAGATCGAGCACCGAGTGCATGCCGAAGGCGCCCAGGTGCTGCACACTCAATGTCGGCGGGAGACCCGAGCCGAACAGTGGGGACCGATCCGATCGCTCCTGGCGAGGCTGGCCAGATTCGGCCATGACGATGACAACAATGCCCGCTGGGTGAAGTTCCGCACGGCTATGACGCCGCATCTGCCCGATCCGGAACGGGATCTTCCACTGATGACATTGGTCGCAGGCATCGTTAATCAGGACCAGATCTCGCTGCCCGATGTGCATCCGGTTCTCCTTCGTGAGCAGACCCTGGCCACGTTGAGCAATGTCATCGGCCACCAGGCGGCATCGTCGCCCATCGTCCTCGTGGTGGACGATCTGCAGTGGGCGGATCCAAGCACGCTCGAATTGCTCACGCGGCTGACGTCGGACACCGGTCCGACGCAGCTATGGCTCCTCGTAACGACCAGGCACGACCGGCCACCGCCGGACCTGGCCTGCGAGATCGTCGAACTGCCGCCCCTGAAGGCCGTGACGGCCAGACGTCTGGCGGCTGCATTGACGGGGATGTCGGAGGACAACCCCCTCGTGGCGGGGATTATGAGCCGGAGTAACGGGGTGCCCCTCTACCTCGAGGAGCTAGCTCGCAGCATCATCCCGGAGCAGCGCGAGAGCGATGTCGTCCCGGCGACCCTCCGCGACCTCTTGCAGGAGCGGCTCGACGCTGCTGGACCGCGTGCCCGCCGTATCGCCCAGGTGATGGCGACAGTCGGTCAGGAAATTGAGGTGCAGTTGCTCGATGCCGTGCTTGTCGAGTCCGGCATCTCTACGCGCCCACTCGAGAGAGAGATCGATCTCGTCCGGTTGCTGAGAGCGGGAATCCTCGAGCGGGTCGGCTCCCCGACCGAGCCGTTGCTGAGGTTTCACCACGTCCTGCTCCAGGAGACGTCCTATGCCAGTCAACTGCGCGTGGAGCGCCTGGAACGGCATGCCGCAGTCGCCGACGTGCTCGCCCGACTAGCACCAGCGGACGCGAACCCGAATTCGGCGGTCATCGCACGACATCTGGCACTCGCAGATCGACCCGTTCAGGCAGTCGAGTTCTTCCTCGCCGCTGTAGAACAGGCCGCAAGCCAGGCTGCATACCGAGAGGCGCTTGAGCACGTCGACGCCGCCCTCGACGTATTGAAGGCGATCCCCGAGGAGATCGCGACCGCGGTCGAGCTGGCGCTGCGGATGTGGCGCGCACATGCCAATAGCTACCTGGCCGGCTACGCCGCACCGGTCACGCTCACCGATTATGAGCGCGCATCGGAGCTCTGTTGGGCGCTTCGTGACCGGGAAAGACGGGGACGAAACGTCGGTCTCGCGATCATCGGTCTCTGGTCATCAATGGCCGTGCGCGGCGAGCTGGGCAAGACAACTGACGTTCTAGACGCCGTGATCGGACTGGCCGATGATCCCGAGGCAGCGGATCTCGCCGGTATTTTGACGTGCTGCCGCGGGATGGATCAGCTGTTCCGCGGCAGGGTGCTGGCCGCATTGCCACTGCTCGTCGACGCGCTCGGGCAATTTGACGAGAATGCGCCCCTCGTCGAGGGATGGAAGCTGCCCAACTGTCCCATGGTGGCCACGCTCGCGACGTATGGACTGGCCCTTGCGTTCCAGGGGGATCGCCCTGGCGCCCGCGAGGCTGCCGATCGCGCCCTTTCCCGAGCCGCCTCGTTGCCGTTCCCGATCGGCAGTTTCAGCACGGCGTTCGCCAAGGCCTATCGGGCGCTTGCCCTGCGCCACGCCGGCGAGCTTGAACCGGCCAGACGTGCAGCGCTCGACGTCGTCGCCATCGGTGAGCGCCATGGTTTCGCCGATTGGATCGGGATTGGCAAGATTCATCTCGCCGCCATCGAGGCGGCCGGTGGTGACCCGGTCGCCGCGGAGGTTCTGGTGTCCGCCGTCGAAGCCTGGCATGCGATGGGTGGCGGCTTGTTCTTGCCGTCGTACTTCGCCGAGGCCGCCGAAGCCATGCTCATCAACGGGCAGTTGGGGCGGGCCGCGTCCCTTCTCGACCGCGCCTTCGAATTGGCTGGCCAAACTGGGCAGAATAGCCATCTCGTCGAGATGATGCGCATCCGTGCAGCATTGCTTCGCGCGCAGGGAGCGGCGATCGACGATGTCAACGATGTTGTCGACGCTGGCCTACGTCTTGCCGATGAGCAGGGCAACACGCTCTTCGGCGACAAGCTGCGTCGCCAGTTTGCTGCATCGCCCGTCTCTACGCCACAGGGAGGGGAAGTTGATAGCTCCGAAAGCGCGTCCTAACAAGGCGGCCGTCCGCGCCGCTCTGCTCTCGGCCCGCCTCTATGACGACACGCTGGGCGACAAGTCGATGCTGCGCTATGCAGGATTCGGTGTGCTGGAGCCGGAGCGGGCGTTCGACATCCTGAAACGTGATTCCGAGGCGCCTAATCCCTATGTTCCATGGCTTTCTCTGTATCGCCTCGGCCTCGCCTACGGGCAGACGTACGGGCAGCCGTTTCGCGCGGCATCGGACGAATGGCTCCAAGCGATTGCGATCAATGCAGTCGACCTCGGAACCCAAGCCGCTCGGTCCTCCGACCCGGGTGCTCTCTATTTGCTGATGGCGCCAACCGGGACGGCCAATTCGCGAGCACCACTCACGAACGCCCGGAATTGGAAGACGACCGTTACTCCGAATAGCGACGGGTCAACGATGGTGGTCGCCGAGATGGAGGTGCGGGCGCCTTTTCACCGGCTCGCTCTGATGTGCGACCCACGGCAATGGCAGAATGTCAGTCTCTTCTGGTACGAGAGCACCGCCGTCAAGTTCAAGGGTACCCCACCCGGTGACCTACCGTCCATCGACGACCCGAAGGCGCAGCCCCAACCCTGGTCCGGCACTCTTCAGGAGAAGGTTGCTGGTATGGGCGTCCTCACCGTGCTGCTCGACGTCGACTACAAGGTCGAGCTAAGTAGTAATGTCTGCACCGTTGACTATCAGTTCATCAGCTCACCCGACAGCAGCCTCTGTCTCGATAATGGGCGGATGATAGTCGAGTCGACGGGGGACGACGGCTGGCTTCACACGTACGTCGACAAGAAGATCGACTTTGAGCACGCGCTGTTTGGTGGTCCGAGCTCGGCGGATCTGCTCGCGCCGAGCTTCATCGGAACGTGGATGCGCGTGCAGCAGGATTTCTGGGCGGCCTACGCCACAGGGTGGCAGCGACGCGATGACGCGAGTCACTCCTCGTGAGGGCATCGAAGCCACCCTTGCATAGCGGTCGTCCCGCGATCGCCGTTCTCGGAGGCGGGATAGGAGCGCTTTCGGCGGCGTGGGAGCTCAGTGCCGCAGGTTGGCAGGCGAGGTTCGATTCGATCACTGTGTACGAACGTGGTGCTCGGCTCGGCGGGAAAGCGGCTAGCAGTCGCGGCAGCTACGGGCGGATCGAAGAGCACGGACTCCATGTCTGGATGGGCTACTACGACAACGCCTTCCGCCTGGTTCGGGAGTGCTATGACGAGCTCGATCGTGATGCGACCGACCCCGCCTGCCCCATTCGTGACTGGCGGGACGGATTCAGCCCGTCTGGCCGGATCGGCGTCTTCGAGCCGAACGTACCCGGCTCCTACGGTTGGGTCGCGCAGCTGAGCCGAAACGATCGGACGCCGGGGGACGACGCACCATCCCGATCTCCCGACGATTTCGTGCGCAGGTTGCTTTCCGGAGCAGGCGACGCGCTCACCTCCATACTCGGCGAGGGACATTCGCGCGAGCTCGTGATGAGCGCGTCGCCCGCTCAACCTCGCCCCCGGACGAGCGGTGACCGGTCGTTCGACGATCTACAGCGGTGGTACCGGAACCTTGAGTCGGGCAACCTGGCGGCAATCTCGGTTGCCCTTGGTCAACTCGGATCGCTTGGGGCCGGTGAACTGGCCGCGGTGCTGCTTCCGACCCTGCGAGCGCTACGCGAGTTCGCGAACTCGCGTCTGGCGCGTGATCGCCGCGCTCAGCGGGCCGCGGAGGTACTCGATCTCCTCCTCGTGATGTCCCTTGGTGCGGTGGCTGAGGGGTTCGTCGAGCATCCCGAGCAGACCCGGCGAATCGACGGTATATCCATGACGGATTGGCTCGTCCGGCATGGCGCGCGCCGCGAGTCCCTATCCAGCCCGCTGGTCCGAGGCATGCACGATCTCGTGTTCGGATATGCGGACGGCGACGCCAGCAGGCCCGTATTCCCAGCCGGTCTGGGTCTACAGTTGACCACCCGTTTGCTGCTCGACTACAAGGGATCCGTTTTCTGGAAGCTCCAAGGCGGCATGGGCGACATCGTCATCGCGCCACTCTACCTGGCACTCCTTCGACGTGGCGTCCAGTTCCGATTCTTCCATAATGTCGATCACCTCGAGCTTTCCCCTGACGGCGCGAGTGTCGATCGCATACGATTGAGCAGGTCTGTTCCGCCCGCCGGCCACCATCGTGGTTTTCCACTCGTGCGAATTCACGGCCTTCCCTGTTTTCCACGCGATCCGCAGAGGGAGCGGGCCCGACCGGCCGAGAAGCAGAACAATACGACCGTGGTACTTCAGCGAGGCTACGATTTCGACTGGGTCGTCGTCGGTATCTCGGTGGCTGCGTTGCCCGGGCTGGCCAGCGAGCTGATCGCCGCCAACGAGTCGTGGCGCGCAATGACCCAAGCCCTTCCGACCGTCGCCACTCAGGCGTTCCAGGTGTGGTTGACCGAGGACGAGAGCGAGTTGGGCGCACCGCATCAGGGTGCGGTGATCGCGGGCGGTGACAAGCCCTTCGACACCTATGCGTCCATGTCACACCTCGTTTCGGCTGAAGCGTGGTCAGCCCCTTTTCGACCCAAATCCATCGGCTACTTCTGTTCGGTGCTACCCACGTCTTCCGCGTCCTCGCCGACACCCTCAGAAGTCCAGCAGGCTCGCGAAAACGTGCGTCGTCAGGCGGTGGACTACCTCGCGTTCCGCTCAGCTGTGCATTGGCCCAACGCCCACGGGCGGTCAGGTTTCCGCTGGTCGCTGCTGGCATCGCCGGGTGACGTCGAAGGCCCTGAGCGGTTCGGCACCCAATACTGGACGAGCAACGTTGATCCGTCGGACCGATACGTCCAGGCCACGCCGGCTTCGGATCACTTTCGGCTCGCTCCCGACCGCTCCGGCTTCGCCAACGTCGTCCTCGCCGGTGATTGGACCGACACGGGCCTGAACGCAGGATGCATCGAGGCGGCCGTCCTGTCGGGTATCCGAGCCGCGAACGCGATCAAGGGCGAGGCGCAGGACCATCGTGGCCTCGGGGGCTGGGAGCAGTTGAGTCTGGGCAAGAGTCGAGCGGCTTTCGGGTCGTGATCGAAGATCCTGCGAGTGCCGCCGCGGGCATGCTCGCGACTTGGCTCGGTTCGGTGCTGGGTGGGACGCGAGGAGGCGCGGCCTCTGACGTCTGGCAGGCCGGCGTCCCGGACGTGATCGACCTCGGCACGGTGACGCCCGGCGAAAGCGCAACAGCAACGCTGTGGCTACACAACACAGGCGCCACTCCGCTCACTGGCGTGGCGATTCTTGCCACCCTTGTCGGAGGTCCGCACCGGCACCCCCCTCGCCTGATGACGATTCCCACGGTCGTGCCGGAACTGCCGCCCGGCCGACCTTGCGCCGTCGAGATCCACGTTACGACCGAACGTGCGACGGCTGAAGGAGACTTCGTCTGGGAGCTGACCAGTGAAGGGGCTCCTAACGTCGTTCGTGTCTTCCTGGTGGTGGCGGACAGCCCCGCGTTCGAACCAGCTCCGACGCAATTCGTCTCACGCTTGCGGGTATATGCCTCGATGGTCCGACGGGCGATGCTTGAGCAGATCCCGACCGGCGAGCCTGCGAACTATCTCTACCAACTAGTGCGTGAATATCCCTATCGGCCAGGGAAGCACATGCGAGCGGCCATCTGCCTGAGCATCTGCGAGGCTCTCGGCGGGAGCGCCACCGGTGCGCTGGACATCGCGTCATCTCTGGAGCTGTTGCACAACGCCCTGCTCATCCACGACGACATCGAGGACGGGAGCGGTCTGCGTCGAGGAGAGATAACCCTCCATGAGCGGCACGGCGTCCCGCTTGCCCTCAATGCCGGCGATGCTTTGGCGATGTTCGCTGTCGAGTCGCTACACGCGGTCGTCCAACGGGTCGACGGCTGGCTGGCCACGCGGCTGCGCGCCGAGTTCAACCACGCCACCCGGCGTACGGTCGAAGGGCAGGCGATCGAACTGGGGTGGCAGCGTGAAGGCGTCGTCGATTTGAGCGTCGATGACTACGTGGCTATGGCTACGCTCAAGACCTGCGCATATACGACGGTACTGCCGATGCGGGTGGGCGCCCTGCTGGCGAACACGCCGCCGATCGATCTCGACGGGTTCACCACGCTGGCGATCCCGTTGGGCCTTGCGTTTCAGATCCGTGACGACCTTCTGAGCCTTGAAGCGAGCAGCGGAGCAGGCAAGGACGCACTGGGCGACCTGTACGAGGGCAAGCGATCGTTGCCGATTATCCATCTACTGTCGACGTCGACCGGTCCGGATCACGATTTTCTTCGCCGTTTCCTCAAAGACGAAAGGACGGAGCGAAGCCCATCGGCCGTCCACGAGGTTCGGGCTCTTCTCGAGCAGTATGGATCCGTGGCCTTCGCGACGTCGAGGGCACGGCAGTTCGCAATCGAGGCCCGCAACCGGTTCGACGAGACATTCGCGCCGACGCCGTCATCACCCGCACTCGACTTCCTGCGCGAAATGATCGATTTCATGGTCGACCGGCGGTTCTGATGCGAGCAGACGGATCACCGCGGAGCAGTAAATCCGGATGCCAACCTGCAGAGAGCGCTCGGCCGGAACCTTTCCGTCCAAGCGCGAGATGACCCCGACGCCGACCGAGTTCGAGCACCTCGTCCGCCAACTGTTCGAGACCCCTGTACCGCTTCAAAATGCCGTGACGTCGCATGACCTGCGGATATCGGCGCGCCGCTTACGCTGCCGGTGGTACTCGTTGATGACACCGCCGAGGACCTTGCGGCACCGCAGCGGCGCGTCCAGCTGCACGACAGCCATCTCGTCCTGGTCGGGTGGCCGCTGCTGTCGGGACTGGTGCGGACGGTGCCGGTTGTAGTGGCCGGCGTAGGCGCGCAGCACCGCGCTCAGGTGCGCTCTGCCGTAGATCAGCATCCGGTCGGTGCACTCGGATCGTGCGGTCCGCACCCAGCGTTCGGCATAACAGTTCGCCCGGGGCGTCTGCGGCGGGGACTTGACCACGTGTATGCCCGCGCTGGCGAAGACCATATCGAATGCGGCGGTGAACTTGGTGTCGCGGTCGCGGATGAGGAACTGGAACGAGCTGATCCGGTCGCCGATGTCCATGGCCAGATTGCGGGCCTGCTGCGCCGTCCATGCCCCGTGGGGGTGGCGGGTTACCCCGAGGATGTGCACCCGGCGGGTCGCCACCTCCATGACGAACAGCACGCAGAGCCGCTGCAGGAAGACGGTGTCGACGGTGAAGAAGTCGCACGCCAGCAGGCCTTCGGCCTGGGTGCACAGGAATGTGCGCCAGGAGGTGCCCAGGATACGGGGCGCGGGCCGGTACCTTCGGGCGCGGAGGATCCGGCGGATGGTCGCGTCGCTGATCCAGTGGCCGAGGCGGGTCAGCTCGCCGTGCACCCGGCGGTATCCCCAGGCTGGGTTCTCCGTTGCCAGCCGCAGCACCAGGTCACGGATCTCCCGGTTTGTCCCTGGCCGGCCTGGCCGGTTCGGGTAGGTCCACTTGCAGGTGACCAGGCAATGCCGTTGCTTGACTAACTGAACTATCGCGGGATGGAGTGTGAGCACCTTGGCGGCCACCCGGCGGGTGGGGCGGCGGACCTGGCCTGCTGTGCGGAAGG
>Ga0210408_10002787_pt1 | contig 16637 bp, 5 predicted proteins | sample IncBWH4MmetaG_FD_155471 | JGI IMG/M metagenome (GOLD analysis project Ga0210408, IMG submission 155471) | Forest soil microbial communities from Barre Woods Harvard Forest LTER site, Petersham, Massachusetts, United States - Inc-BW-H-4-M | ecosystem: Environmental > Terrestrial > Soil >...
ACAATACCTGCTCATGCCTCTCTCCGGCCAATCCAACATCGTCGCCGGCACCTACTACCTCGGCGTCGCCAGCGAAGGCCAAAACCCCTCTTACCCGTATATCGGCACCGGTTCGAGTTCCTTCACCCTCACCAGTTACGGCCCTCTCACCGTCTCCAACATCGGCACCCTCGATAATTCCGGCGCCACCGACCTCCTCGTCACCAATACCAACGAAGCCGGTCAGTTCGGCGCCTTCCAATTCATCGTTCCCCCGGGCACCCTCGCCGTCCAGCTCTCCCTCGAAAACCGCGTCGGCAACCCCACCATGACCCTCGGCGCCGATTCCCAGCTCCCGGGCGGCTACGACAGCTACGGCAACGACGGCGGCCAGGCCTATACCTGGAACAGCTCCACGTTCATCAACATCGCCAACCCCGCCCCGACCAACTACACCCTCATGGTCCAGTCCATCGCCTCCGGCGGCGACGCCTCCTACCGCGTTCGCGTCCATGCCCTCGTCCCTCAGCCCGTCTCCTTTGACGGCGGTTTCTTTACCGTCTCCGGCCAGGCTGCCGGCGCCTGGCAATACTTCAGCATCACCGTCCCCACGAACGCCTTCGGCTGGGACATCCGCCTGACCAACGCCACCTCCGGCAACCCCTACCTCTATGTCTGCCGCGACCTTTTGCCCTCCGCAAGCAACCCTAACTACTGGACCCCCGTTTCCTCCACCACCTGGCCCAGTGGTTACCAATGGCAAGCCGGCTATGACTGGACTGGCGAATACTATGATAACAACCGCGCCTACCGTTACGGCCAGGTCCTCCAGATGGGCATGGGTAACCCCCTCCAGCCCGGCAATTACCTCGTCGGCGTCATCAGCACGACCGGCACCAGCCCCATCAACTACACCTTGCTCAGCCGCGGCATCGGCACCAACCTTTCCATCCCCATCCTCCCGCTCCCGTTTACCAATGGCGTCGTCTCCACCAACCTCCTGGCCCGCGAAGCCGCCTATTACTCCGTCCTCGTCCCCACCAACCTGCCCACCTGGCGCCTCCGCTTGGCCACCAACTCCGGCGACGCCCTCCTCATGCTCCAAAAAGATGCACTGCCTAATATCGGCGCTGGCGGCCAGCTCCCTACCTCCATCGGCGGCGGACGAAAAATGCAGAAGCCTGACAATGAACAATACCTCCTCATGCCCTTCTCCGGCCAGTCCAACATCGTCGCCGGCACCTACTATCTCGCCGTCGCCAGCGAAGGCCAGAACCCCTCCTACCCCTACCTCGGCTCCAATTCCACCACTTTCTCCCTCACCAGTTACGGTTCCCTCTCCGTCTCCAATATCGGCACCGTGGACAACACCGGCGTCACGGACATCCTGGTTACCAACTCTCTCGAAGCCGGCCAGTTCAACGCCTACCAGTTCGTTGTCCCCTCCGGCACCTTGAGCCTCGCGGTTTCCCTCGAAAATCGCGTCGGCAACCCCACCATGATCCTCCGCGCCGATAATCAATTGCCCGCCGGCTACGACGGCTACGGCAACGACGGTGGCGCGAGCTACACGTGGAACAGTACCACCCTCATCAACATCCCCAACCCCGCCGCCACCAACTACACCCTCATGGTCCAGGCCATCGCCTCCGGCGGCGACGCCTCCTATCGCCTCCGCCTCCACGCGCTCGGGCCACTCCCTGTTGCCTTCGACGGCGGCGCCTCCTCCATCACCAACCAGGCCATCGGCGCCTGGCAGTATTTCGTCATCAATGTCCCCACCAATGCCCTCGGCTGGGACATCCGCATCTCCGGCGCCACCAACGGCAACCCCTACCTCTACGTCTGCCGCGATCAGTCCCCCTCCCAAAGCAACCCCAACTACTGGAATCCTGTGTCCTCAACCTCCTGGCCCAGCGGTTACCAATGGCAGGCCGGCTATGACTGGACCGGCGAGTATTATGATAACAACGGCGTTTACCGTTACGCCCAGGTCTTGCAGATGGGCATGGGCAACCCCCTCCAGCCCGGCCTCTATTACGTCGGCGTCATTAGCTCTTCCGGTTCCACTCCTTTCAGCTACACGTTGCTCAGCCGCGGTATCGGTACCAATGTCACCATCCCGGTCGTCAGTCTCTCCTTCACCAACGGCGTCATTAACAACCCCGGCCTCATCGCCCGCGATGCGGCTTTCTACAGCATCATCGTCCCCTCCAATGTCCCGGACTGGAAACTTCGCCTCGCCAATCTCTCCGGCGAATGCCTCCTCGCCGTCCAAAAAGATGCTCTGCCCAATGTCGGGGCCGGCGGCCAACTCCCTACCTCCCTCGGCGGCGGTCGCAAATTACAGAAGGCCGGCAACGAACAATACCTCCTGCTCCCCGCCTCCGGCCAATCCAACCTCGTCGCCGGCACCTACTACCTCCTCGTCGCCAGCGAAGGCGTCAACCCCAGCTACCCCTACTTGGGCACCAACTCCAGCTCCTTTACCCTCACCAGTTACGGCGTCGAACCCGTCCTTAACCTCGGTCCCGTGGGTGTCGCCGACCTCCTCAACACCAACAACCTTCAGGGCGGCGAAAATGCCCTCTACCAATTTTCCATCCCTCCGGGCCTCAATGCCGTCGAAGTCCGCCTCGACAACGTCACCGGCACCCCGTATATGACCCTCGGCACGGGCTCCAATGTCACCTCTCCCTATAACTCCTACGGCTCGGACGGCGGCGTCGGGTACTCCTGGAGCTCGCCGTCCCTCATCACGCTCCCCAATCCCACGCCAACTAACTACTCCCTCACGGTTCAGGCCAACCCGTCCCTCGACGCCATCTCCACTGTTCACATCCGCCAAATCCCCACACCGCAGTTGGCCTTCGATGCCTCCTTGAACGGTCCCGGCGTCTCCAATGTTGTCTCCGGTACCCTCCTCAATGGCCAAAGCGCCTTCTTCCCGGTCACCGTCCCCACCAACGTGAACGGCCAGCCCGTCTTTGGCTGGAAGCTCGCTCTCTCTCAGTCCTCCGGCGCCGCCCAAATCCGCGTCCGCCAGGGCGCCCTGCCCGATCCTTCCTCCACCAGCACCACTCCCTTCGTCTCCACCGAAGCCATTATCGTCCCGCCCTTCCTCACCCCGGGCACTTGGTACGTCGAGGTGCGCGGCACCGGACTTACCTCCTACACGCTCACCTCCAGCAACCTCCAATTAAAACGCCCCACCTGGGCCATGCCCGTTCTCGGCAACCCCGTCACCACTACGGGTCTCCCGCCAGCCGGTCCCCTCTTCGGCGATAGCGGCGTCGATACCAACGGCGTCGCTCTCCCAGGCGACCAGGGTATCGACCTCGCCCAGGGCGACTTCGACTATTACACCGTCACCGTCCCCCCGGGTAACATCGGCGTGTTGCGCTCGCGCCTCGACGCCATCAGCGGCAACCCCGACCTTTATATCCGGGTAGCCGCGCCCTCGACCCTCAGCCACTACCTCAACGGCGGATCAGGCCCCACTCTATATGATCGCAACCTGAGTGCCGCCAGCGGCAGCCAATACGGCAACTGGGTCCCCATCAATGGCCGTTACGAAATCTATCTCACCAATGCCACCTGGTTCCTCGCCGTCCAGGCCGCCGGTAACTCCAATGTCCGCTACCGCCTCCGCCTCTATTCCGGCATCGTCACCAACCTCGCCTTAAACGGCGGCAGTTACACCAGCCAAACCCTCGCCGCCGGCGATTGGCTCTACTATCAGGTTGCCCTCCCCACCAACGCCCCGCTCAATTGGAACGTCACCTTCTCCGAGTCGATCGGCAATGTCGTCATGTACGTCCGTGACGGTGTCCCCCCAGGCCAGGGTACCTCCGTCACCGACTACAAAGACTGGGCTTCGGACAATAAAAATCACAGCTCCGCCTACGCCAGCTTTAGCTCTCCCGGCACTTACTCCTTCCACCCGCCTCCGGTCCGGCCCGGCGCCACCTACTACCTCGGCTTCCGCGCCGTTAACGACTCCACCTTCTCCGTAAGCTGCAACACCAACGGCGGCTCCATCGATTATACCAACACCGTTCCCTTTTACGCCGGCACCCTCAACACCGTCGTCCCCGCTAACTCCGCCCTCAAGCTCCGCATCGATGTCCCCGCCGATGCCCGCCGCCTGGTCATCAACTTCACCAATGTCACCCCATTCTACCTCTACCTCGACCAGGGCAGCGTTCCCATTCGCGACGGCACCGATCCCTGGTCCAGCCTCGGCCAGGCTAATCCGGTCCTCAACCAGGCCCTCTACACCGCCAACGGCTGGCCCTGGCTCCCCAACTACATGTACTTCCTCTTCATCACCAATACCACCGGCTCGGCCACGAATTTCTCCTTCGGCGTCAACGGCCTTAACTGCGCTACGGACGATTACGACATGGACGGTCTGCCCGATTGCTGGGAACTCACCTACTGGCCCAGTATCTATTCCTACGGACCTAACGATGACCCCGATGGCGACGGCGTCAGCAACCTTGAGGAGTTCCTTGAGGGCACTGATCCAACCAACCCGCTCTCCTTCCACCCGCGTCTCCGGATCAACGCCCAAAACGGCACCGTCAACCGCAACCCGTTCGGCACCCTAACCACCAACATCCCCCCCAAAGTCTGGTACACCCTCGGCCAGCCCGTCCAACTCACCGCCACCCCGTCCGCCGGTTACAGTTTCCTCGGCTGGAGCGGTGACGCCTCCGGCACGGCTAATCCTTTGTCCGTCACCATGAACGGCCACAGCAACATCACCGCCATCTTCGGTGTCACCAATCCCCCCACTGCCGATTACCAGTTCCAGAATAACTTGCATAGCTCCGTCGGCAACCCGCCCGACCTCACCAACATCGCCCCCGGCAATGTCTTCGTGAGTGACGTCGTCGATGGTTTTCCACGAACCGTCTATCACTTCGCCCAGGGCAGCAGCGTCGTCCTCGAACCGGCCGACGGTGTGATCCCCACGAACATCTATACGGCGGTGCTCCTGTTCCGTTTCGATGCCGTTACCGGCTGGCGCCGCATCCTCGATGTCAAGAACCCGGTCAGCGATTTGGGGCTCTATGCCCTTAACGGCGCCCTCGACTTTTACAACGTCACCGCCTCGGGTGCGACAACCTTCGCCCCCAGCAATTATGTCCAGGCCGTCATCACCCGCGACGCCTCCAGCAACGTTGTCGCGTATCTCAACGGCGTCCAACAGTTCAGTTTCGTCGATAGCGGCAATCTGGCCACCCTCGCCGGCTCGCCTCAGATGCTGCGCTTCTTTAAAGACGATACGACGGAAGATGCTCCCGGCGCCATCGCCCGGATCCGCCTTTACGACAAAGTCATGCCGCCCGCCCAGGTGGCGAGTCTGGACCGTGTCGTGGCCGGCCCTGCTCCGCTTCAATTCGTGCAGCCTATGTATTACTCCAACCACGTCATGTATCTTACGTTGCAGGTGACTCCGAACTTCACCTACGCCATCCAGGCCTCCACCAATCTGCATGACTGGGTTACTATCACCAATGTCACCAGCGCCACGCCTCTCATCCTCATCTCGGACCCGCAAGCGCCCAATTATGCCGACCGGTTCTACCGCGGGGTCGCCCAGGTGGTCGTCGCCACCGGCCCAGCCGTCACCACTCTCGCCGCCAGCGGCATCCAAATCAGCAACGCCACCATCAATGCCTCCATCAATCCCAATGGCGCCGTCACCGGCTTCTATTTCCAATACGGCACCAACGCCAGCTATGGCCGTTTTTCCCCGACCAACGCTCTGCCCGCCGGCGCCAGCCCGGTTTTGACCAACTTCACTCTCGCCGGATTGTTGCCCAACACCACCTACCATTTCCAGGCGGTGGCGACCAACAGCGCCGGTTCCGGCACCGGCGCCGACCTGACCTTCACCACCATCGCGCGGCCCGCAATCACCAATACGGTGCTCCAGCCCGGACACCAACTGGCCCTGACTCTCACCGGCACTCCCGGCATCAGCTACACCCTCGAGTCCTCGACCAACCTGGTTAACTGGACCGTCCGTAGCAACTGTGTCATCGCCGTCAACGGCGTCTTCCAGTTCCTCGAAATTAACGCCACCAATCCCCCTGTTCGCTTCTACCGACTCCGCTGGCCCTGAGCCCTCCCCTGAACTCCACCGGGCCGCAACCGCTCTCTAAATGTCCGGCATTGACCAGCGGGGGCTTTTCCCTTCCCATACTGGCGCGAATGAATACGGGCGCAATTCGAGCTGTTCCGAGGGTTGGCCTGGGCTTGATGGTCATCATCGGGCTTTCGGCCTGTCGCTCCGTTGAGACCGAGACCGTGAAAGCGCCCGCAACCAACGCCGGAATGAACCCCGGCACGAGCTTGCCGGGTGTGGTCGATTTAACGGGGCACTCTGTCAATCCTTTTCAAATGGCACCTGCCAGGGCCGTGCTGTTCATTTTTGTGAGGACGGATTGTCCGGTTGCCAACCGGTATGCGCCCGAAATCGAGCGACTCTACCGGCGGTTTGCCCCGCGGGATATCGCCTGCTGGCTGGTCTATCCGGATGCGGACACAACCCCCGAAGAGATTCGTCGCCATCTGCACGATTATCGACTGTCCCTGAAAGCGCTCCGGGATCCACGTCATGAGTTGGTGAAGCGTGCCGGTGTTTCAGTGACGCCGGAAGCCGCCCTCTTTCTGCCGGAAGGAGTGGAAGTTTATCATGGGCGGATTGATGATCGGTGCATCGAGTTTGGAAAGGAACGGCCCGAGCCGACGCAACACGACCTTGAGGATGCCCTGACCGCGGTGCTCCAGGGCAAGCCGATTGCCAGGGCCAGCACTCCGGCCGTGGGTTGCTACATTCCGGAGTTATCTCTGCACGACCAGGCCAAGTCGGAAGGCGACAATTCCGGACATAAAACTGGCGAAACCGAACCGCAAAAATGAAGGGCAAAACCAATGATCGTCCGGATCGCGAATTTCGGTGGCTGGCGTTTGTCCTCAGTTTGACTTTAAGTGCAGGGGCAACTGCCCAGCCGGCGCAGACGAACCTCTCCGAGACCCACGCGCCTTCAGCCCCGGGCCAGCCGCAGAAACTAAGCTTTAACAAAGAGATCGCGCCGATTGTCTTCGAGCATTGCTCGATGTGTCATCGCCCGGGCCAGGCAGCGCCGTTCAGTCTGCTGAGCTACACGGACGTTAAGAAGCGCGCCCGCCAGGTGGCCGAAGTGACCGGCAAGCGGTTCATGCCACCGTGGCTGCCGGAGAAAGGCTACGGTGAATTTGCCGGCGACCGCAGTTTGCGGCCCGACCAAATCGAGGCCATTCGGCGCTGGGTCGCCGACGGCGCCGAGGAAGGTGCCGCCGCCGACCTGCCGCCGCTCCCGCGGTGGACGGAGGATTGGATGCTCGGGAAGCCCGATTTGATCGTCAAGTTGCCGCAACCCTACTCCCTGGCGCCGGAAGGAAAGGATGTCTATCGCGATGTCGTGGTGCCGATTCCGACCACGGAGCGCAAAATCATCAAAGGCGTGGAGTTTCTGCCCGGCAACTGGAAAGTGCTGCACCACGCTTTCATCAACATCGACCCGACTCGAGTATCACGCCGTCTTGCTGAAAAGGAGAATCCGCCGGGCTTCAACGGGATGGCGTTGCCCGAGACAGCTGTCATGCCGGGCGGCCAGACGCTGGGGTGGCAGCCCGGAAAAGTTCCCAGCTTTTCCCCCGAGGGCCTGGGTTGGGTTTTGGAAACCAACACGGACCTGGTTCTCCAGTTGCACCTGCACCCCAGCGGCAAGCCGGAGCTGGTCCAGCCCGCCGTCGCGTTTTATTTTGCTCAGACGGCGCCCACCAATTCGGCCTTCCGCATTAATCTCAATCCCCTCCTCATCGATATCCCGGCTGGCCAGAGTGACTATGTTATCGAAGACAAATACTTGCTGCCGATCGACGTCGATCTACTCTCCGTCTATCCCCATGCGCATTATATCGCCAGGCGAATGGAAGGGTATGCGCTCTTGGCGGATGGTCGGCGCCAGGACCTGCTGCTGATCAAAGATTGGGACTTTAATTGGCAAGGGGATTATCGTTACGCAAAACCGATCTTCCTTCCCCGAGGCACAACCTTGGGTATGCGGTTCACCTATGACAATTCCGCCGGGAACGTTCGGAATCCCAACCACCCGCCCCGGCGCGTCAAATATGGCCTGCAAACCACCGATGAGATGGCGGAACTCTGGTTCCAGGTGCTGCCGCGCATTCCCTACGAGCGGGCGCTGCTGGCCCAGGGTTTTTTTGGCCACCTCGCCGAGGGCACCATCGCTTATAACGAGGCGGTAATACAGGAGAACCCAAACGACGCCGAAGCCCACGTGAAGGTGGGGCGGGGCCGGCTGTTTCTCGGGCAAATGCCAGCCGCGCTCGAGCAATTCCGCGCTGCCGTCAAGACCGACCCCAAATACGACAAAGGATGGTATGACCTGGGGTTTCTGCTTCTCAACCAGCAGCATTTCGATGAGGCGCGTGATGCCTTCGAGCACGTCGTTAAGCTCAACCCGGACGATTACCAGGCCTTGGGCAACCTGGGTAATATATATATGCAAAAGGGCGACCTGAATCAGGCCGAGGCGAACTTCCGGGCGGCGTTGCGGCTCAACCCCGACGACCGGGTCGCCCGCGGCAATCTCGACCTGGTGTTAACCGCGAAGGCCAAGGCAGGGAAATAGAAAAATAAACACCAAACACCAAGCTCCAAACACCAAAGAAACCTCGAACGCGAAACTCCAAGCTCCAAACACCGAGGAAAAATATTTAAAGTTCGGATTGCTTCGGATCAGTTCGGGTTGCTTCTGGTGACCTCGGGCAACCTGGAGACCACAGGACTGCGGACTACGGACTACGGGACGGAGGGGCGAGCGGCGGCGCAGATAGGCGCGGAAAGAGAGACTTTTTATTTTGGCGCGGATAGGCGCGGCGGTCCCAAGTCCAAAGTCCAAAGTCGACGGCTTGGGCCCCCCTTTGGTGGGAATAAGTGGGAATAAGCGGGAAATGGGTACGGCTAGGGTTTTTGGTGTAGATTGGTTTTGTTTGGTTTTGTTTAGCTTTGATGCCGAGAAAGGAAGTGGGGAATTCGGAATTTCAGTTTGGGGCGAAAAACGGCGAACTGTTATTTGGCGTAATTAAGTGAAATTAAAATTAAGTGAAACCAAAACCAAGTGAAATTAACCGCAACTTCGGGATTACTTGGGATTGGCCTAGATTGGTGGAGATTGGTGGAGCTGGCCGCAGACGAGAAGAAGGACGAGGGAGGGGCGAGGAAGAGGAAGACGAGGGGTGGGGGGATAGGGAGTGCCTTGGGGGTGTACAGCCGTCCCACCGTCCCAAGGCCGGTAAACACGGGCGATTCTCAACTTTGCAACCGTCCCACTGCCGTCCCGCACCGTCGCAACCGTCCCAGCGCGGGGGCGCAAGGGCGAAGGAGGAATGATGAATGATTGAATGATTTTGGAGGCGTGACAAAACATGGCACTCGGGTTCTGCGGTTCTGCGGGCGGAAGGGAGGCGACAAGGTGGAGGACAAAGAGGCGGCACGTGGAGGGTTGACAAGAGCCCAAAAAGCCTTGCGCCGGCAGGGGTCCGTTCCGAACATGGGCCCACCTGGTTTTTACGATATGTCCTGGATTAGCGCGTGTTGGTGCCGGCTTTCCCGCAATGGTTGGTGGTTGCTGGCTATCGTTCCGTTTGTGTTCGTGGTTGGGGTGGTGGTCAAATACAACGTGCCGGTGCCGTTCCTGGACCATTGGGACCTGGTGCCGATGCTGGAAAAGAGCTACCAAGGGAACCTGAGTTTTAACGACTTCTGGGAACTGCATAACGAACACCGGTCCTTGTTTCACAGATTGATTTTTCTTGGATTGGCACGGCTCACCGATTGGGACATACGGTACGAACTGGCGGCGAGCATTCTGCTCGCCCTTGGGATCTTTGGGGTGTTGGTTTGGCAGGTCCGTCGGACGGCTCAGGACCTGGGCCGGCCGGAGTTGCGTTGGGCGGTACCGGCCACCTCGGTCATCATTTTTTCCATGAGCCAGTACCAGGATTGGCTCTGGGGAATCCCATTTTGCATTTTCCTGAGCGTGCTGGCGGTCGTGAGCAGCATTGTACTATTGGCCAGCCAGCCGTTCCAGTGGACGCGATTTGTGGCGGCGACGCTGCTGGGGATCGTGGCTTCCTATTCATTTGGGAATGGGGGCCTGGTCTGGCCAATCGGGCTCGTGATGCTGAGCGTAGTAACTGCCGGGAAAAAGGAAAGGAAGCCGAGCCTGATCATCTGGGCCGTGGTGGGCGCTCTGACCATGGGTTTTTATTTCTACCATTATGAAAAACCGGAGGAGCACCCGGCTTTGACGCTGCTGTTTCAGCATCCGATTGAGTATGCCGGCTATGTGCTGAAGTTTTTGGGCAATATTTGCGCCGAGTACCCGGGCACGAACATCGGCCTGGACGCGGCCTGTGCGGTGGTCTATGGGTTGGGCGCAACGGTGGCCCTGGGCTGGGCTTCGCGGGTGCTGCTTCGCAATAAGCTGGTGCAACTCAGCGCGCTTCTGCCTTATCTGTGCCTGGGCCTCTACTCGGTGGCCAGCGCGCTGCTGATCGGAATCGGAAGATTGGGCCTGGGCAGCGACCAGGCACTGATGTCACGGTATTGCGCGCTGAGCGCGCCGCTTTGGTTCTCACTGGTAATCGCGCTGATTCTGCTGGTAACAAGCAATCCCCGCCAGGCCGAGAGTCAAACCGGAGGGGAGGTTTTGGAGAAGGAGAGAAAAGCGGCGCGGTGGTTGCTCCAGGCAGCCACGATTCTGCTGGTTTTAGGTTCGGCCCTTGCGCTTGATGGCGCTCAGCGGATGTCCCGCGCGCTGGCTTATGCCGAGGCGCGCCTGCTGAGCCTGGCGGCCAACCCGTCGGGGGAGATTGACTATCGCGCCCTGGGCTTCCTGCACCCGCGGCCGGCCGTAATTCTGCAGTACTATCCTTTTCTGAAGCAACATCGGCTCTCGGTGTTCAGGGACCAGGAAAGTGTTGGCCAAAACCGCAAGGCCAATTAAACCGACGAGAGATGAACGCAGAATAGCCGGGCCGCAACCGGCTCGCGACTTCCTTCCACACTGCTGTGTAATGAACCCATCCCCAACCCTGCGCAACACGACACCCTCTGCAGGTCCGGTCCTCGGGCGCACAAATTCCTCGCAAGCTGCAAGCCTGAAACCGCTTGATCCAGGCGGTACCAGCCGCGATGCTGGCCGGGCATGAGTTTACCCGGCATTTCACGGCTGCGCCAATGCTCTGTGAAGTGCCTCCTTCTGCCACTCGCCCTCCTCCTCCTGGTTGCCGCCATCAGGACGCCTCTGCTCGGGATACCATTCGAGCGCGACGAAGGGGAATACGCGTATATCGGGTGGCGGCTGGACTATCATGAACTGCCTTACCGGGATTGGATCGACCAGAAGCCGCCGGCGATATTCTGGGTTTATTGGGCCGCGTTGCGCCTGCCCCTCGACCCAATCCACGCCGTGCATCTCATGGGCCTGCTTTTTTCGATGGGGACAGCGCTGGCGTTGTTTTTTCTGGCGAGGCATTTCACGCGTCCGCTTTGGGCGGCGTTGGCGTCCGCTTTGACGGCCCTGCTCTCGGCGGATCCACTGGCCCAGGGAACGGCCGCCAACACGGAGTTGTTCATGCTGCTGCCGCTGGTGTTGTCACAATGGATCTTCTGTTACGCGATATCGTCTGGTTCGGGGGCAGTTCCGATGTTGCTGGCCGGTGCCCTGACCGGCTTGGCGGTTGCCTTCAAGCAGGTTGCGGGTCTCAATGTCCTGTTGCTGCTGGGGTTGATTTTTTGGGTTCACCGTCAAAAGCCATGGCAGGGTCTGCGCGCCGCCGGCTGGCTTCTGGCTGGCACGTGCCTCGTGTGGGGCCTGGTGGCGGCCTGTTTCCTCATCCATCGCGCGCTGCGGGACCTGGTTTACAACGTTTTTACGCATAACCTGGAATACGTCGGCGCGCTTTCGTGGGCGGGACGCTGGCAACATGCTAAAGATACGTTGGCTGTTCTGGCGCGAACAGAGGTAATGGTGTGGGTTTTCGCTTTGATCGGCCTGGTCCAGCTTTTCGTGAACCGCAGGCAAGCAGGCGACCCCTCACCCCAACCCTCTCCCCTTATGAAGGGGAGAGGCAGAAGCCTGCCCCCATTTGTGTTTGCGACCGGCTGGCTGCTCAGCAGCCTTCTCGGTGTGGCCGCCAGCGGGTATTTCTTCGCCCATTATTTTCAGCAGACGATACCGCCGCTGTGTCTGGCGGCGGCGCTCGGAGCAGAGAGCGTTGGCAACATTCGCTGGTGGAAGCCGGTACCCGCCTGGGTCCGGGGTTCGAGCCTGGGTTTGGCCTTGGCAGTGTTGCCGGTCATCACGCTTGCTCCGTTTGCCGTTTCGACACCAGCCCAGGCGGCAGCCAGGATTTATCCGGGCGAACCATTTGCGCACATGCCCGAGTTGGGCCGCCGCCTGGCTGAAGTCACGGCGCCCGCTGAGCGGGTATTCGTGTTCGGCGCCGAACCGGAATTGTTCTTTTATGCGCGGCGGGTTTCGGCCAGCCGCTACATTTTTCTTTTCCCGCTTTATGGCCCCTATCGCGACGCGCGCCAGATGCAATCGGCCGCCGCGGAAGAAGTGGAGCGCAACCGGCCCGCCACGGCAGTTTTCATGCCCAACCGGCTTTTCCTTCTGCCGGGCAGCGAACAGTTTTTCACTCGGTGGGCGTTTTCTTATTTGCGCTCCAATTTTCGGGCTGACTCCTTGCTGACTGTGGATTCGAACGGCGCGATTCAGTTACTGACTGCGCCGGAAGGTCAGCAACCCTCGCTGCCAAAAGGACAGCAGATGATGGCGTCTTTGCTGATTAGGAAGAGGGAGAACTAAGTATAGGCTTCGAATTGAGACGGCGGCACTTTCTCTTTGCATCTTTCCTGGAGGTTTCCACAATGGCCGAGCTATGGCGAACACGTATTCACAGACCGGGTTTGACCGGATCTCAACAGGTTTGGCGATCCCGATGGCTGAAGATGTGGGTAATACCAAAGCCTAAGGGCTGCGCTCCAATGCCTTCGCAGTTGCTCGCGTTAGTAATGTGGTCGCCGCTATTGCGTGCCGGGTTTGGGGGTAAAAACGAAGTAATAATCGGGTTTGATCCGGCCGGCGGCAAAGGGCAGCGGTCCGCGATAAACGTTATAGAACCCGGCGCCGACTGAGGGATTCATGGTGGAGCCCCAGGTATTGGGCAGGTATTTTACTGCCTCAAGCAGGACAACCGTGTTCGGGTCCGGCCGCGAAACTCCGGGAGCGGAGTTGGGGACGACGACAATATCGCCCGGTTTGACTTCGGGATGGACCATGTCCAGCGGGGAGGCTCCGCGGCTTTCCATATAGTATTGGAAGCCCCAATGGCCTTCGAACCAGACGGTCCGGCCGGCGCGCTGGTATTTAGCGCACAGAGCGAGCGCGGCATCGCGTTGCGCCTTGGCCTCGTTGGCGTCCGCCTTGACCAGCAGCAAAGTCACGAGCAGACCCGCGAACGCCGGCAAGAACATCAACCACCGGCGGTGCGAATATTTAGCCACGAAAGAACACCAAGAACGCAAAGAGGAAAAGAAAGATGCGCCAGTTTGTGTTCTTCGTGTTCTTTCGTGGCTAATGCTTTCCCGGTTCTCCAGGCGCCGCGCTACCAGGATGCCCAGGGCTGGGGCCAGCGGCAGGAAACTGCGGCCGCTGATGGTCCAGTTGACGAAGGTGGCAAAGACGAAGACGCCGAAAGTCCACAAGAGCAAGAGAAGGGCGTCGGCGTCCCGCCGTTGCCAGCCATCATAGGCCGCCAGCCAAAGCAATTGGAATCCGCCGAGGACAAAAACTGTTTCTTGCAAGGCAAGCCACCAGTTCCGCCCGGCTTTGGGGTGCAGCAGAGGCGCGAGGGTGGAGGCCAGGGGCAACAGCAGCAGACCCAGCGGGATGAGGATGAGACCCGCGAGGAGCACTCGGCGCGGCCAGAGCAGGGGAGCGTACAATAAAATGGGGAGGAAACAACCGCCGGCGAACCCCGCGCCGAGGATTAAGCGTTCGCCCAGGTTGAGACCGGCAGTCTGCTTGCGGGAATAGGCGGCAGCCTGGAGCAAGTGTCCGTGACCGTACAAATGATAAGTCAGCCATTCGTAGCTGCCCGCGAACAGCAAAGGCAGCAGCGGTGCAATCAGCCACCAACCGAGCCGGCGCTGCTTGATAAAACCGTAAGCAAGAAGAAGCGGCACGAGGGCAAGGGCGGGGAACTTGGTGAGGCAGGCGAGGCCCGCAAGAACGCCACTGAGCAGGAAGCACAGGTGGTTTGGAAGTCCGAAGGCCGAATTCCGAAGGCCGAAAGAAGGCCGAAGGTCGAAATCCGAAGAGCACGCGTCGGGTCTGGTTGGTTCGGGCTTTGGATTTCGGATTTCGTTTGGGTTTCGGGGTTTCGGGGTTCGGGTTTCGGATGTAGAGGTGCCGAGGCCTTCCTCGAAGGCAACGACCGCCCACACCCAGAAGGCCAGCATGAGGACATCACACATGACGGTGGTTGCGGAAATGAGAAAGACCGGGGACGCCGGTACCAGAACAGCAGCCAGGCCCGGGCGTTCACAATGGTGTTTCGCCAGCAGGAAGATGCCGCCAACAGCGGCCAACGCCGGCAGCAGAAACGCCAGGTGCAGGGCGGGTTCACTCCACCCGGCCACGCTAGCAACAACGGCGAGGTAATAGCAGGCCAGGGGCGGGTTATCAAAGACGTCGATCATCGGTGTAGTGGTATGGCCCCAGTTCATGGTGGAACCGAAAAAATCGGCCGGGTGCTTTTGAATTTGCTGGGCGACCCGAAGGAATAGCGGATCGTCGATGAAGAAGGCTTTAGACGCAAAGAGTGACAGGGAGACTAGGGTGAGCAGGAGAGGGAAACACCAAGCTCCAAACTCCAAACTCCAGGGAAACTTCAAATTCCAAATCGCTGGCTTTTGTGGAGTTTGGTGTTTCACGGGCGGGTTGCGTCACGTTCAGCTTGTGCAAGATAAACATCAAATACGAAACACCAAACACCAAACACCAAGCTCCAGATAAACTTCAAAATTCCAAATCTTAAAAGCCGAATGCGGTTGCGTTGGAGGTTGGAGATTTGAGTTTCCCTGAAGCTTGATGCTTGAGGTTTGATGTTTTTCTGGAGCTTGGTGTTTGGTGTTTGGTGTTTATTTGGTGTTTGGTGTTTGGTGTTTGGTGTTTTCTTCACTTGGCGGTTTTTGCGCTTTCAGCTTGTCCAAATACTCGGTGGCCAATTTATTCTGCGGGTCGAGGCGTTTGGTCTCTTCGAACTGCCGGGCGGCGTCCTCGAGGTGGCCTTGCTTGGCCAGTATGACCCCGAGGTTCAAGTGGGCCATCGAGTAATCGGGCCGGAGGCGGAGGGCTTCTTCGAATTGTGCGCGGGCCTCTTCGAGGTTTCCGACAAAAGCCATCTCTTCGCCGAAGGCGTAGCGGGCTTCCCAGTAATTGGGCCGCAATGCGAGGGCGTGGGCGAAACCCTGCAACGCCCGCGGCGTCTGGCCCAACTGCGAGAAGGCCTTGCCGGCGTGATAATACACCCGGGGATCCTGGGGCAACAGCTTGCGCGCGCGCTCATAATTCCGCAGGGCGGGTTCGGGTTTGCCCTCCATGGCGTCGATGTTGCCAAGCTCGAGCCAGCCTTCGCTCAAGTCGGGCCGCAACGCCACCGCTTCCGAAAGCCGCGTCCTGGCCTCGGCCAATTTGGCCTGGCGCAATAGCAGGCGGCCCGCCTGGTAATAAGCCAGGTGATGCTGCGGAATCAGCGCGCGCACTTGTTCCCACTCGGCGACCGCCGCCGGCAGGTCGCCCACGCCTTCGAGGAACTCGGCGAAATTCTCATGGAGCCGCTGGTCGTCCGGCGCCCGCTGCAACGCTTCGAGATAGAGCTTGCGCGCTTCCGGCGCCTCGCCGTCCATCTGCCGGCGCAACTCGCGCATTTGGAGCTGCCAGGCGGCCAGCCGCGGGTCCTGCTTGAACTGGTTGGTGAAGGGCGGCTGGGAAATCCGGCGTTCCATGTCTTCCAGGACGCTGTAGCGGTTCCAGTCGGTCAGGCCGATGCGGCGTTCACAGTCCGGCTGGGTTGCCCAGGCTGCGGTCGCATGGTTGGTGGCCCCTGGGGGCAGAAGGGCCGCGACCCGCTCGGCCCAGGCGCGGCCCAACAGGTAGTTGCCATCGAAATTGAAATGGACGTGTTCGTAGAAGAATTCGTGCCCGGGAATGCCTGTGGGCGTATTGGTGGCGAACAGGCCGGCGGCATCGAAAAACGCAAGATTCCGGCCCTCATATTGCCTGCCCAATTGTGTAATGATGGCATTGATGTGGGAATCGGCGCGGAAGGGCAGCGCGTCCAGGTCGCGAGCCGCCTCGAAAGAGGGCAAGGCCATGGCGGAATTGGTCGAGCGCAACAGGCAATCTCCGAGCCGGAACTGGACGCCGGCATCAAGGCGGTCGATACGGGCCGCCTGGTCGAACCATTTTGCCGCTTCGAGATAATTGGTTTCCTTTTCG
>Ga0210408_10002788_pt1 | contig 16634 bp, 15 predicted proteins | sample IncBWH4MmetaG_FD_155471 | JGI IMG/M metagenome (GOLD analysis project Ga0210408, IMG submission 155471) | Forest soil microbial communities from Barre Woods Harvard Forest LTER site, Petersham, Massachusetts, United States - Inc-BW-H-4-M | ecosystem: Environmental > Terrestrial > Soil >...
CGCAGAACCGGGACCCAGCCTTCTTTACAAACATGGGTCCCGCATCTGCGGTGCATCGTTGCACGCTGCACCGCGCGCGGGACACGAGGTTTGTGCCATGACTGATCTTCGCGCGCCCAAACCGGTCGATCTCAAGTCGATCCTGTCGGCGCCGGGTCGCGTCGATCACAGCGAAGGCATGAGCTACCTGCAGTCGGTGCCGCGCCGCCTCGTCACGCTCTATCTGCCGCTGTCGATCATCGTCATTGTGCTGTTGTTTCCGTTCTACTGGATGGCGCTGACCGCGATCAAGCCGGACGAGCAACTGCTCGATCTCGACAAGTTCAATCCGTTCTGGACCTGGAATCCCACTTTCAAACATATCCATAAGTTGTTGTTTGAAAGCTATTATCCGCACTGGCTCTGGAACACGATGTATGTCGCGGTCGCAGCCACCGTGCTGTCGATCATAGCGAGCGTGCTCGCGGCCTATGCCATCGTGCGGCTGCGCTACAAGGGCGCGCAATGGGTCGGCGGGCTGATCTTCCTTTCCTATCTGGTGCCGCCGTCGATCCTGTTCATTCCGCTTGCGACCGTCGTGTTCCAGTACGGCCTGTTCGACTCGCCGATGGCCCTGATCCTGACCTATCCGACCATCCTGATCCCGTTCTCGACCTGGCTGTTGATGGGCTATTTCAAGACCATCCCGTTCGAGCTCGAGGAATGCGCGCTGATCGATGGCGCGAGCCGCTGGCAGATCCTGATCAAGATCGTGCTGCCGCTGGCAATCCCCGGCCTGATCTCGGCGTTCATCTTCTGCTTCACGCTGTGCTGGAACGAATTCATCTACGCGCTCACCTTCCTGCAATCGACCCAGAACAAGACCGTGCCGGTCGCGATCGTCAACGAGTTCGTCGATGGCGATATCTACCGCTGGGGATCGCTGATGGCGGGCGCGCTGGCGGGTTCGCTGCCGCTGGTCATCCTTTACGCCTTCTTCGTCGAGCATTATGTGTCGGCGATGACCGGAGCCGTGAAGGAGTAGGGCGCGGGGCCCTTATGTACCGCCTCGATGAAATCAATCGGTTCGAGAATCTGCACTCATTCAGCTCGTCATGCCCGGGCTTGTCTCGGGCATCCACGTCCTTACAGTTCCGCCGCAAGAAAGACGTGGATGGCCGGGACAAGCCCGGCCATGACGGAAAGTGAGTCATCTTCAAGCTGTTAGCGAGAGCCCGAAATGCTGGCTGCTTTTTCGGTCAGGCTCTCAGGATGAGGTAACTAAGCACAAAAAGGAGTTGGCTCTTGCACGTTCTGGTTCTGGGCGCGGCCGGAATGGTCGGCCGCAAACTGTCCGAGCGGCTGTTGCGCGACGGGCATCTGGGAAAGCGCGAGATTTCGCGGATGACGCTGCACGATGTCGTGGCACCGACCAAACCCGCGGATGCGGCGATCCCCATCAGCATCGTCACCAGCGACTTCGCCGACCCCGGTACCGCCGCGCCGCTGGTGGCGCACCGCCCCGATGTGATTTTCCATCTGGCCGCGATCGTCTCCGGTGAAGCGGAACTCGATTTCGACAAGGGATACCGCATCAACCTCGACGGCACGCGAGTGTTGTTCGATGCGATCCGGCTTGCCGGAGGCGGCTATAAACCCCGCGTCGTGTTCACGTCCTCGATCGCGGTGTTCGGGGCGCCGTTTCCGGATTCCATCGGCGACGAGTTCTTTCAGACCCCGCTGCTGAGTTACGGGACGCAGAAGGCGATCGACGAGCTGTTGCTGGCGGATTATTCGCGCCGCGGTTTCATGGACGGCATCGGCATCCGGCTGCCAACCATCTGTATCCGTCCGGGACTGCCGAACAAGGCGGCCTCCGGCTTCTTCTCCAACATCCTGCGCGAGCCGCTCGCCGGCAAGGAGGCGGTGCTGCCGGTACCGGAGGATGTCCGGCACTGGCATGCTTCGCCGCGCTCGGCGGTCGGGTTCCTCGTTCACGCCGCGACCATGGACAGCGCCGCCGCCGGCGCCCGCCGCAATCTCACCATGCCCGGCCTCTCGGCAACCGTCGGCGAGCAGATCGCGGCTTTGAAGCGGGTGGCGGGCGAGAAGGTCGCAGGCCGGATCAGGCGCGAGCCGGATGCGTTCATTATGGGCGTGGTCGACGGCTGGCCGCGCAATTTCGAGGCCAGGCGGGCGCGCCAGCTTGGTTTTACGACGGCGGAAAAATCATTTGACGACATCATTCGTATTCACATAGAGGACGAACTCGGTGGTAAGTTCGTTAACTGAACCCGCCCCTTAAGAATTCGTGAGGAGTACAAGCATGACCGCCAGCATCGTCGGATGGGCGCATACGCCCTTCGGAAAGTTCGATACCGAAACCGTCGAGAGCCTCGTGGTCAAGGTTGCGAACGAGGCGCTGGCGGATGCCGGCATTGCAGCCAGCGATGTCGACGAGATCGTGCTCGGGCATTTCAACGCCGGCTTCTCGCCGCAGGACTTTACCGCCTCGCTGGTGTTGCAGGCCGATCCGCGACTGCGCTTCAAGCCGGCGACCCGGGTCGAGAACGCCTGCGCCACGGGATCTGCGGCGGTGCATCACGGCGTCCGCGCGATCGCCTCGGGCGAGGTGAGAATCGTGCTCGTGGTCGGCGTCGAGCAGATGACCCGCACGCCTTCGGCCGAGATCGGCCGCAACCTGTTGAAGGCGTCCTATCTGCCGGAAGACGGCGATACGCCCGGCGGCTTTGCCGGTGTGTTCGGCAAGATCGCGCAGTCGTATTTCCAGAAATATGGCGACCAGTCCGACGCGCTGGCGATGATCGCCGCCAAGAACCACAAGAACGGCGTCGCCAACCCCTATGCGCAGATGCGCAAGGATTTTGGCTACGAGTTCTGCCGCGCCGAAAGCGAGAAGAACCCGTTCGTGGCCGGTCCCTTGAAGCGCACCGATTGCTCGCTGGTGTCGGATGGCGCCGCCGCGCTGGTGCTGACGGATTCGGAAACCGCCAAGATGATGGGCAAGGCGGTCAATATCAGGGCCACCGCGCATGCGCAGGATTTCCTGCCGATGTCGAAGCGCGACATTTTGCAGTTCGAGGGCTGCACCGTGGCCTGGCAGCGTGCGCTGGAAAAGGCCGGCGCAAGACTTTCCGATCTGTCGTTCGTCGAAACCCACGACTGCTTCACCGTCGCCGAGTTGATCGAATATGAGGCGATGGGGCTGACGCCGAGGGGGCAGGGCGCGCGCGCCATCAAGGAGGGCTGGACGCAAAAGGACGGCAAGCTGCCGGTCAATCCGTCCGGCGGCTTAAAGGCAAAAGGCCACCCGATTGGCGCGACGGGAGTCTCCATGCATGTGATGACGGCGATGCAGCTGGTCGGCCAAGCGCCCGAGGGCATGCAGATCAAAAACGCAAAACTTGCCGGCATCTTCAACATGGGTGGTGCTGCCGTCGCCAACTATGTCTCGCTGCTGGAGCCGGTGAAATAGGCGACGTGAAGGCGCAAGGTCGGCGAAAAGTCCTCCTGAGGGATTCATCATGAGCAACGAAAGCTCGTTGTCACTATCGGAACTCAGCGATCGGATCGCGATCCTTCAGGACAACATCCGGCAGTTGGTCGAACAGGCCGCCGCCGCTTCCGGCGAACAGAACCAGGAACGGATCGCCGACCGAATCTATCAGCAGAATGACGAGCTCGAAAGACTGACGAAAGAGCGCGACGCCCGGCTGAACAAATAACCGCCACGTTGAGTGCCGTGCGCGTGGCAGCGCTTAGGCAGGCTCGCCCCCCGATCAAATGCCGTGGTTACCTCCGCCGCGCCGCCGGCGCTGCGACGGATTTTGCGACTCCGCGCGCTGAATCGATAAAAAGCTTGGCCAATGGGCTGAGGGTGCGGTTCTTGACCGTGATGACAACGACCGAGGCCCGCAACGCCGGGACCTTGACCGGTAATATTTTCAGTCCGACCCGTTTTGCGCTGAATTGGGCCACCGAGTTCGGCAACATTCCCACGTGCCGCCCGGTCGCAATCAGCGTGGTCGTCAGCTGAACCGATAACGTGACGACGCGGACCGGTGGAGGCTCGAGGCCTTCGGCATGAAAGATCTCGGAAATGAGCATTCCTGGGACGCTGTCGGATGGCGGCAGCACCCAGGATTCCCGCGTGAGTTCGGCAAGCTCGATGTGGCGGCGCCGCGCCCACTGACTGTTGATCCCGGCGACCGCGACGAAGGGTTCATCGAGCAGCGGTTCTGAAACCAGATCGTCTTCGGCGAACGGACGCGGCATCCGGCCGATCAACAGTTCGACGTTGCGCTGGCGCAATTGATCGAATTGCATCAGCGCGGTATCGGCGTGGAATACTTGCAGCTGCACACCGGGATATTGCTGCAGGAACTGTTCCGCGATGGCCGGCAGGATGCCCGCTATGATGATCTCAGGGCAGCCGACCGCCAACTGCCCTGAGGTCGGGTCGGTCAGGAATTCGATCTGCTTCAGCCCCTGGCGCATCTCACCGAAGACGTTCACGCCGCATTCCAGCAGCACTCGGCCGTAGGTTGTGAGCTCGGTCCCTTGGGTGGTGCGGTCGAACAGCTTGACGCCCAAGGTGTGCTCCAGTTCGGAGATCGCCTTGGACACGACGGGATGCGAAATGGCGAGCTTCGCCGAGGCCTTCGACATGCTGCCGTGTTCGGCCACGGCAAGCACGATGTGCAGATCCCGCAACCTGATGCGGCGGCCGATACGGTCTGACCAGTCCATTTTCGCCCCTTAGTCTGAAGGCTACAGGGATGCCGAAAATTCGAACTACCAGGCTACAGCAGCCGCGGCCCATAGTTCAACTGGGACTCTGGGTTTGGCTCGGTAAATACGACCGCCAGACTGCACCGGAGACCGACGGAGGATAGCCATGTTGAGCCGATTGATCGTCCGGACAGCTGCAGTCCTTGGCTTCGCGGCCTGCGCCGCGGGGGACGTCAGCGCGCAGGGCTCCGTCAAGATCGGGATGGTCATGCCCCTGACCGGCGCGCTTGCGGCCGCTGGTCAGCAGGTGCTCGCCGGCGCCCGTCTCTATATGAAGCAGCACGGCGACACGGTTGATGGGCGGCACATCGAGTTGATCGTCAAAGACGGCGCATCTTCCGGCGAAACGGGAAAGCGTCTTCTTCAGGAGCTTATCGTCAATGACAAGGTGGACATCATTGGCGGCGGTCTGACAGTGGACTTGCTTGCGGGCGCGCCGCTCCTTACCGAAGCCAGAAAACCGACGGTGATCATGCTTTCCAGCACGACGGCGGTCGTCGAAAAGTCGCCTTTCTTTGTTCGGACCAGCTGCACTCTCGCCCAGTCATCGGCGATCATGGCCGACTGGGCGACAAAGAACGGTCTTAACAAGGCGGTGACCCTGGTGACCGAATTCGCCCCTGGATTGGAGGCGGAACAGACCTTCAGCAACAACTACAAGGCCGCCGGAGGGCTGATAGCGGAAGCAATCCGCGTACCCTTGCGAAGTCCGGATTTTGCACCATTCCTGCAGCGCGTGCGAGACGCCGCGCCGCAAGCGCTGTTCGTATTCATCCCATCCGTACAGGCCGCTACCTTTGCCAAACAATTCGTGGAACGCGGTCTGGACAAAGCGGGCATCAAGCTCATCGGTCCCGGCGATCTGACCGACGATGAAGCGTTGGCGAACATGGGTGATGCCATGCTGGGCGCCGTTACCGCGCACTTTTACTCGGCGGCTCATCCTTCCGTGCTGAACAAGTCATTCACTGACGCTTATCGCAAGGAATATAGCACGCGCGCAAATTTCATGGCGGTCAGCGGCTATGATGGCATGCACGTGATCTACGAAGCACTACGCAATACCGGCGGCTCCACGGAAGGAGCGGCGCTCATCGCTGCAATGAAGGGTATGGCCTTTGAAAGTCCGCGCGGCCCAATGTCGATTGATCGGAACACCGGCGAAGTCGTCCACAATATCTACATTCGCACTGTCGAAAAGGTGGACGGCGAGCTTCGCAACGTCGAATTCGCGACTTTCAATAATGTCAGGGATCCGCGCGTCGCAGCCAAGTGAAGAAGATGGATGTTATTGTCGCCGGAGGCGGCATTGGCGGGCTGAGCCTCGCGCTCAGCCTGCATCAGGCCGGCATCGAGGTCCGCGTCTACGAGGCGGTGCGCGATCTCACGCCCGTTGGCGTCGGCATCAATCTGCAGCCGACCGCCGTGCGCGAGCTAACCGAGCTTGGGCTCGGGGACGCGCTTGCCCAAACCGGCATAGCCACCCAGCAATTGAGCTATTTCAACAAATTCGGCCAGCTGATCTCCAGCGAGCAGAGGGGACTGCTGGCCGGATACAAATGGCCGCAATATTCGATTCATCGCGGTCATCTGCAGCTGCTGTTGCTCCGAACCCTGCGCAAGCGCGTCGGGCGCGATCATTTCCGCAGTGGGCTGAGCTTTGCGGCGTTCGAACAGCGCGGCGACCGGGTCGGCGTCCGGTTCCGCGATCGTGAAACTGGCGCCGAATGGCTTGATGAAGCGGATATCTTGGTCGGCGCTGACGGCATACATTCGGCCGTCCGGCGCCAGCTCTATCCCGGCGAAGGTGAGCCGCGCTTTGCGCAGCAGATATTGTGGCGCGCTGCCGTTGACGCCGAACCCTTCCTCGGCGGCCGCACGATGATCATCGCAGGACATTTCCATCAGCGCATCATAGTATATCCGGTTGGCAAGTCGGCAACCCCCGGCAAGCTGCTGACCAATTGGATTTGTCAGATGACGGTGCCGACTGCGGCGCCGCCTCGCGAGGACTGGAACAGGCGCGCTGCAAAGCAGACTGTACTTGCCGCATTCGGCGCATGGCAGTTTCCGTGGCTCGACCTGCCGGCGCTGATCGAGCATTCATCCGAGATCTACGAATTTCCCATGGTCGATCGCGATCCCATTTTGGTCTGGACCTTCGGCCGCGTTACGCTCATCGGCGATGCCGCGCATCCCATGCAGCCGATCGGCAGTCAGGCTGGTTCTCAGGCCATCATCGATGCGCGCACGCTGACCAGGGCGTTGCTTGCAACATCCGATACCAGCGAGGCGCTCAAACGTTATGAGGAAGAGCGCAGGGAGGTCATGAGTGACGTCACACTGCGTAACCGCCGCTTCGGTCCAGAGGCCGCGATGCAATTGGTGGAAGAGCGCGCACCTAATGGCTTTAGCCGGATCGAGGACGTGATTTCACAGCAAGAACTCGATTCGATCGCCAGATCGTTCTCTGCGGCCGCCGGGCTGGATGTCGAAACGGTGAACGGCAGGCCGTCCTTTGTACGACCGTCTCACAAAACCGGGGACAGTTGCCCGACTGGCTCGGTTTAGAGCCGGAAGCGACTCGACCACACCACAGCTTCGTCAATCCGCAGCTCGCCGACCGCATCAATCAGCAGAATGACGAGCTCGAACGGCTGATGAAGGAACGCGACGACCGGCTCAAATAAATAACTGCCGGATGCCGATGCCGCATTTGCGTTCTCGTCCTCGGCGAACGCCGGGACGACGTCCCACCAATGGGAGTCCTGTTTTGGCACGACGGGCAAATCGCGCATGGCCGATATGCGCAAATTGCCCGTCGTGTTACTTTGTCGCAGGCTCTCGCGCTTGCGCCGTCGGGCAAATCAAAATTACGACTCGCGCATCCCGCCTCGACAAGAGGGGCGTACGCGTCGTCACGAACGTGGGGCTGGATGCGGTGGACGCGGCAGCGCTGCGCGCGCTTTGGGATCGCAGGGCGGGATTTCCCGTGAGCGACCAGGGCGCGCAAGACGAACGGCGCTAGTTGCGGACGGCAAAACCGTGTGGTCCTGGCACCCGTTGCTGGTGTCAAGTCGGCAGAGGTGCGCCAAGCCCGACCGGGCTTTAAAAACCTTAATCCGCCGGCGACGGTGACAAGACGAATTCGTCGCCGGGGAGAGCACGTTATAAGCCGTTAAAACCAACGCGCAGGGAAAGCCCGGGCGAAACCGGCGTACCTGTAGTGACTATGCTCGTGTGCTTTTTACTTTCGCACGCGAGGCTGCGGGTGCATTGGGCACCCGGCTTTCCCTGCACCCTCTGTTCTTTCGAGGGTGGATCGTTCATCAACTCGGGCGCAGTTGCGCGGCGGGAAGCGAGCGCGTGTGCCTGGAAATACGCCACACTCTCAATCGTCATCGCCCGCCAACGGGTCGGCGCAAGGCGCCGCCCGATGACAAGCTCCAGCGGGCGATCCAGTACGCCGCGGCTTATCGGCTCAAGCTTCGACGTCTCTGGAATACTGGGTCGCCCGGTCATAGGCGAGCGGAAGCGACGCCGTCCTTCGGACGGCTGTGCCGGGCGACGACACCAAGAGAATAGGCCCTCGTGGCAAAGCGCATACCGCCATATGCCCGCCGCTCTTGATCTTGGCGACAGCCTGCCGTTACGTGGCCTGACAACACATCGGGGCAAACGCGATCATGGGACCGCTCCGAGGGCATCAAGGTCATCGACATGACGACCGTGCTGATGGGTCCGTATGCGACCCAGATGCTCGGCGACTACGGGGCCGATGTCATCAAGGTCGAAACGCCTGACGGCGACGTCACGCGCCTGATCGGCCCGACCCGCCATCCCGGCATGGGCCCGGTATTCCTCAACACCAATCGCAGCAAGCGTTCGATCTGCCTCGACCTGAAGAAGCCAGCCGGGCGCGACGCGGTGCTGCGGCTGATCGCCTCCGCCGACGTGCTGGTCTACAACGTGCGGCCGCAGGCGATGGCGCGGCTGCAGCTCGGCTATGAATCGGTCGCCAACGCCAACCCGCGCCTGATCTATGCCGGCGTGTTCGGTTTCGGTCAGGACGGGCCTTACGCCGCAAAGCCCGCCTACGACGATCTGATCCAGGGCGCGACCGCGCTGCCGGCGCTGATGGCGCAGACCGGCGACGGCATTCCGCGCTATGTGCCGAATGCGCTGGTCGATCGCATCGTCGGCCTCACCGCGGTCGGCGCGATCTGCGCCAGTCTCGTGCATCGCGACCGCACCGGGCGCGGCCAGCGCGTCGACATCCCGATGTTCGAGACCATGGCGGGTTTTGTCATGGGCGACCACATGGGCGGCCTCACCTACGAGCCGCCGCTCGACAAGGGCGGCTACGCGCGGCATCTGTCGCGCGACCGCAGGCCCTACAAAACCTCCGATGGCTATATCTGCGTCATCGTCTATAACGACAAGCAGTGGGAAAATTTCTTCAAGGCCACCGGCCGGGACGATCTTCGGAAAAATCCAAAATTCGCAACCTTCGCTGGCCGCGCCGCCAACATCGACATGGTCTATGCCGAGCTTGCCCGTATCTTCGAGACGCGCACCACCGCAGAATGGCGCGAGCTCTTGACCGAGGCCGACGTGCCGGTGATGCCGATGCACGACCTCGAGAGCATGTTGCAGGACCCGCATCTGGTCGCGACCGGCTACTTTCCGGTCGTCACCCATCCGAGCGAAGGCGCGATCCGCAACATGAAGGTGTCGGCCAGCTGGTCGGAAACGCCGGCCGAGCCGGTCCGGCTGGCGCCGCGGCTCAACGAGCACGGAACGGAGATTTTGCACGAGGCCGGATTTTCCACAGACGAGATTGCGGCCATGGTGCGCGACGGCGTAACCAAAGCAGCTCCGGCCGCTTCATAGGATCACTCAGATGGATTTCGCGTTCACCGCCAACCAGGAATCGATCCGCGATGCGGTTGCCAAAATCTGCACGCGTTTCGACGACGCCTACTGGCTGAGGAAGGACAAGGAGGGCGGCTACCCCTCCGATTTCCATCGGGCGCTGGCGGATGCCGGCTGGCTCGGCATCTGCATTCCCGAGAGCTATGGCGGCTCCGGCCTCGGCATTCTCGAAGCCGCGATCATGATGCGGACGATTTCAGAATCCGGTGCCGGCATGTCCGGCGCCTCCGCGATCCACATGAATGTGTTCGGGCTCAATCCCGTGGTCGTGTTCGGCACCGAGGAGCAACGCCGGCGCATGCTGCCGAAAATCGTCTCGGGCGCGGAACGATCCTGCTTTGCGGTCACCGAACCCAATACGGGGCTCAACACCACGCAACTAAAGACCCGCGCGGTGCGGTCGGGCGACAGATATGTCGTCAACGGCCAGAAGGTCTGGATATCGACCGCACAGGTTGCCGAGAAGATTCTGCTATTGGCGCGCACCACGCCGCTGCAAGAGGTGAGGAGCCCGACCCACGGCTTGAGCCTGTTCTACACTGATTTCGATCGCCGCCGCGTCGCCGTCCACGAGATCGAGAAGATGGGCCGCAAGGCCGTCGACTCCAATGAACTGTTTTTCGAAAATTTCGAGATTCCGGTTGAGGATCGCCTTGGCGAGGAAGGCCGCGGTTTCGAATACATCCTGCACGGCATGAATCCGGAACGCATCTTGATTGCCGCCGAGGCGGTAGGGCTCGGCCAGGTCGCGCTGTCGCGCGCCGCCGAATACGCCAAGGGCCGCGTCGTGTTCAACCGCCCGATCGGCATGAACCAGGCGATCCAGCATCCGCTGGCGAAGAACTGGATGGAGCTGGAGGCCGCCTGGCTGATGACGCTGCAGGCCGGCTGGCAATACGACCAGGGTTTCGCTTGCGGGCCCGCGGCCAACGCCGCAAAATATCTCGCGGCCGAGGCCGGCTTTCATGCCTGCGAGCAGGCGGTGATGACCCATGGCGGCTTCGGCTACGCCAAGGAGTTTCATGTCGAGCGTTACTTGCGTGAATCCCTGATCCCGCGCATCGCCCCGGTTAGCCGCGAGCTCATCTTGAGCTTCATCGCCGAGAAGGTGCTCGGCCTGCCGAAGTCGTATTGATGAAATTCAACCCATCAGCTCGTCATTCCGGGGCGCGACGAAGTCGCGAGCCCGGAATCCATATTCCCGATGGTGGTTATGGATTCCGGGCCTGCGCCTATCGGCGCATCCCGGAATGACGGCGGAGAAATGTCGTAAGACCATGAGCTTCATCACCGGCGTTGGCCTTACATCCTACGGCAAGCACGAGGGGCTAACCTCGCTCGATCTCATGAGCAAGGCCGCGGAGCTTGCGATCGCCGACGCCGGACTGAAACGCAGCGACATCGACGGCATCCTGTGCGGCTATTCTACCGTCGCTCCGCACATCATGCTCGCGACCGTCTTCGCCGAGCACTTTGGCATTCGCCCTTCTTATGCCCATGCCGTGCAGGTCGGCGGCGCCACCGGGCTTGCCATGACGATGCTGGCGCATCATCTGGCCGAAGCCGGCGTTGCGAAGCATGTGCTGGTGGTCGGCGGCGAAAACCGGCTGACCGGACAGAGCCGCGATGCCTCGATCGTGGCGTTGGCGCAGGTGGGCCATCCCGACTACGAGGTGCCGCTCGGGCCGACCATCCCCGCTTATTATGGTCTCGTCGCCTCGCGCTACATGCACGAATATGGCGTGACGCAAGAGGATCTCGCCGAATTCGCGGTGCTGATGCGCGCCTATGCGGCTACCCATCCCGGCGCGCAATTTCGCCAGCCGATCACGGTCGCTGATGTGATGGCGTCAAAACCGGTCGCGCTGCCGCTGAAACTATTGGATTGCTGCCCGGTCTCCGACGGTGGTGCGGCGTTTGTCGTCAGTCGCGAGCCGACCAGTGAGGCGCGCGTCAAAATCCGCGGTTGCGCGCAGGCCCATACCCATCAGCATGTCACGGCTGCACCGCATTTAAGCGAACTCGGCGCCGAGATCGCGATAGCAAAGGCGAAGGCCGCATCCGGCGTCGCGATCTCCGACGTGCGCTACGCCGCGGTCTACGACAGTTTTACCATCACGCTGGCGATGCTGCTGGAGGATCTGGGCCTCGCCGGACGCGGCGAGGCGGCGGCGCGGGTGCGATCCGGCTATTTTGGCCGCGACGGCGAAGTGCCGCTCAACACCCATGGCGGGCTGTTGAGTTACGGCCATTGCGGCGTCGGCGGCGCGATGGCGCATCTGGTGGAGACGCATTTGCAGATGACGGAACGCGCGGGAAAGCGTCAGGTACGCGACGCCTCGATCGCGTTGCTGCACGGCGATGGCGGCGTCTTGTCGTCGCATGTCAGCATGTTCCTGGAGCGGGTGCGATGAGCAACGCGCGCGCTGACTGGACCACGGGCCATGAAGCCATCCTCTATCAATCCTGCGGGACTTGCGGGAACGTGCAGTATTTTCGCCGCGGCTTTTGCGCAGCTTGCGGTGGATCGAACCTGGCGGAAAAGCGCGCGAGCGGCGAGGGGAGGGTGTATGCAACCTCGCTCGTGTGCCGCGCGGCGACGGTTGAGACCCGCGCGCATGTACCCTACAACATCGTGCTCGTCGATACTGCCGAGGGTTTTCGCATGATGGCCCATGGCGACAACAAACTTGCCATCGGCGATGAGGTCCAAGCGCGCTTTACGCAGTTCGCTGGCGGGCTGATTCCTTATTTCGACAGGAGGAGATGATCACCGCCAATAGAGCACAACACTGGCGATGACGAGCATTGCCGTCACCGCCAGCATCTGCGCAAGTGCTTCCGAGGCGGCCCTTTTTTTGGTGGCTACCTTCATCTCTGTCTCCCTAGACTTGGGCACGCGTCATCGTTGCCCGGGGAGGCTTCGATGACGCGATCGGTTTTGTACTCGGAACACCCCGCGACGAGTATTCGCTACTTACGCTTCCCCACTAAACTAAAGCGAATATCGACTGCGTCAGAGTCGAACAGTAATGCGGCGGCAATTTGACTCACTTATGTTGCTCTTGCGTCGGCCGCTGGATACTGGTTTGGCGCCAGCGCCAAACCAGAAATCAACGATAAGTCCCGGAAAACCCAAGGTGAAAAATGGCCCGCATCGACTATAGCGACCCTGCCGGATCGAGCGATCGCACCCGCGAAATTCTCGACAAGAACCGCAACGCCAACATCTTTCGCATGATGGCGCACGCGCCGCGCTATCTTGAGCAGTATTGCCGGCTCGGCCGCGCCATCCGCCACGAGGGCGAACTCGATCCCGTGGTGCGCGAGCTAGCGATCACGCGCACCGGAATTCTGTGCGAAGCGCCGTATGAGGTCACGGCGCACAAGCGCATCGGCAGGGGCGTCGGCGTCACCGATGAGCAAAACGCGGCGCTCGACAATTGGCAGTCCGCCACTTGCTTCAACGAATTGCAGCGCGCGGCGCTTGCCTTCACCGACGAGATCGTCAAGCTGCGCAGGCCGACCGACGCGACCTTTGATGCGATCAAGACCAGATTGACGCCGCGCGCGCTGGTCGAATTGCAGCTTTCGATCGGCTTCTACATCATGACCTCGAAATTCCTGGAGACCTTTGGCATCGACCCGCAGCCGGTGTGACCGAGGTGGTTTGATGCGGCGGGCAAAAATATAGTCAGGCCAAACCGATAGAAAGGCGATTGGGGTGCGGCATGCGGCGCCCGAAAAATCGTATGCAGGCTTGAAACGTCGTTGCCGCCTCGACGTATCTGAACCGTTGGATGCAATACTTTCGGCACATTCACGGGGTGCGAGTTTGTGAAACTGTTCCCACTCGCCCGAGCCGAAGCCTGCGTGGGGGAGCCGTGTCAAAATGGTTGAGTGTGGTGGCATCGGGCGTGCTGGCTTTGCCTTTGCTTCCATGCGTGGCGACGGCCCAGACGCCAACCAATGCCGGCCCGGCCGAGGCGGAAGCCGCGCGCCCTGCCGAGAAGCCTAACGTGCTGCCGACAATCACCGTGCGATCTCCGCGGCGATTGTCGAAGCCGCGGCAATCGCCGACACGTGACGCACGCACGCCGCCCGTGACCTCACGGACGGCCGCAGCTGCCGCGGCGCCGCCCGCGATTTTTTCGTCGGGCGCCCCAAATGTTGGTTCGGGACCTGCTGGCACCGCTAACATGGCAAGCCAGTTGACCGTCAGCGGCGAAGACCTGAACGCGCGCCCGGTAACGCGCCCGGGCGAGGTCCTGGAAGCGGTACCGGGGCTGATCGTCACGCAGCACAGCGGCGAGGGCAAAGCCAACCAGTATTTTCTGCGAGGCTACAATCTCGATCACGGCACTGACCTGGCGATCTCGGTTGACGACGTGCCGGTCAACATGCGCACCCATGCGCACGGTCAGGGCTATGCGGACCTCAATTGGCTGATGCCGGAAACCATCAATTCAATCGATATTCGCAAGGGCCCTTATTTCGCCGACGAAGGCGATTTTAGTTCGGTCGGCAATCTTCACATTGGGCTGATCGACAGCGTGCCCAAGGCCGTCGCCGAAATCACCGCCGGTAGTTTCGGCTACAGAAGAATATTTGGGGAGAATTCCGCCAAGACCGGCGACGGCACGGTGCTGGTTGCCGGTGAGGCCGGCACGTATGATGGGCCGTGGGTCAATTCCAACGACGTGCGCAAGCTGAACAGCCTGGTGCGCTACACCGAGGGGACGGCGCTGGACGGCTTATCCGTCACCGGCATGGCGTATTCGAACAAATTCAACTCGACCGATCAGGTGCCGCAGCGCGCAATCGCTTTGGGCGAAATCGGGCGCTTCGGCTCGGAAGATCCGACCGACGGCGGCGACACCAACCGCTTTGCGCTTTCGGCGCGCCTCGCACAGACCGATGATGCCGGATCGTGGAAGGCCAACGCCTACATCGTCAAGAGCCAGCTCGATCTGTTCAATAACTTCACCTACTTCCTGAGGGATCCGACGCTCGGCGATCAATTCCACCAGCACGACGACCGCGTGATGGCCGGAGCCAACGCTTCGCGTACCCTGACCGGAGCTTTCGCCGGCCGGCCGATGCAGACCACGTTCGGGATTCAGACCCGCTACGATGACATCGATCTGGCGCTGACCGACACGTTTCAGCGCAGCTTTCTCTCCAATGTGCGCAGCGACAAGGTCGGCGAGGGCAGCGTCGGCATCTATGCCCAGAACACGATCAACTGGACCAGCTGGCTGAGAACGACGGTTGGCTGGCGCGGCGATTTCTATGACGCCCACGTCCATTCGATTTTCGATGCCAACAATTCCGGTCACGTCAGTGCGGCGATCGGCAGTCCGAAATTCACCGCTGTGCTAGGCCCGTTCAACAACACCGAGCTGTTCTTTGGCGCAGGCGAGGGGATGCACAGCAACGACGCCCGCGGCGCGACCATCACGGAGGAGCCGACGGATCCCAACATGAAGCTGTCCGCTTCGCCATTGCTGGTCCGTACCAAGGGCGCGGAGACCGGTGTTCGGACCAAGATCATTCCAGGACTTGATTCGTCGCTCAGCATTTTCATGCTCGATCAGGATTCCGAGCTTGTCTTCAAGGGCGACGCCGGCGACACCGCGGCGAGCCGGGCGAGCCGGCGCTATGGAGTGGAGTGGACTAACCGCTACCGCCCTAACTCGTGGATCGATCTCGATGCCGATCTGGCCATGACGCACGCCCGATTTATCGGCTTCGACAGCGATCAGGCCGCACTTTTCGCTTCGCTTGCGGGATTTCCGCAGACGCAGATCGGCAACGCACCGGGCAATTACATCCCCAATGCGCCCGCCATGGTGGCTTCGGCCGGGATCACGCTCGGCGAAAAGACCGGCCCGTTCGGGACGTTGCGTTGGCGTTATCTCGCCTCAAGCCCCCTCACCGAAGACAACGCATTCCGCTCTCCCGCCACCAGTATTTTCAACGGACGTATCGGCTACCGCTACGACAACGGTTGGCGCATCCAGCTTGACGTGCTCAATCTCTTCAACACCAAGGCCAACCAGATTACCTATGCATACGGATCGCTGATCAAGTCCGATAGCTTGTACAATTTGTGCTTCCCCGTGCAGGTTGCGCCGAGCGTTGTCTGCCAGAATGGCGTCACGGATTTTGTCCTGCACCCAGTTGAGCCCTTGGCGATTCGGCTCACGCTTGCCGGCGCCTTTTAGCGATCTCGACCCGGCTCCTCATTCACGGGAATGGCTGCAGTGCTAGATCGCGGCGCTTCAACCGGGAATGATGTTCATCCCAGTCGCTCGTTGAAGGAACCACATGAAGCCGATGACCATGATGACCGTTGAACCCGCCGGCAAAGCGACCCGTGTGTAGGCGGCGCTGCATCGTATCAGAAACAAAACCGGCAACAGGCCGGCGACGACTGCGAGCTGGCCTAATTCTACGCCGACGTTGAAAGCAAAAAGCGCGACAAGCTTTCTGGCCGGCGGCAATCCGAGATCGGTCAGAACACTGGCGAAGCCGAAGCCGTGCATCAGCCCGAACACAAACGCCGCGATCCACACCCGTCGAGATACGACGGGGAAGAGATTGTTGATCGCCGCGACTGCGACCGAACTGGCGATGACGCTTTCGACGAGGCGCGACGGCAGCTCCACGATGCCGAGTGCGGCGGCCGACAAAGTGATCGAATGGGCAAGGGTGAAGGCGGTGACGACGCGCGTCGTCGCCCACACGGCACCGCCGAGAGTCTCAACCGGCCGCCACACGTTGCCTGATCTCATCACCACCGCCGAAAGCAGGAGCGTGACCAGGAACAACATGTGGTCGTAGCCGTTCCAGATGTGATGCGCACCGTGCGATATGAACGAGCGAATAACGTCGAGACGGTTGTC
>Ga0210408_10002789_pt1 | contig 16634 bp, 13 predicted proteins | sample IncBWH4MmetaG_FD_155471 | JGI IMG/M metagenome (GOLD analysis project Ga0210408, IMG submission 155471) | Forest soil microbial communities from Barre Woods Harvard Forest LTER site, Petersham, Massachusetts, United States - Inc-BW-H-4-M | ecosystem: Environmental > Terrestrial > Soil >...
GAAAACACCGGCATCGTATCACCGATGAGGTTCGGGGGTCAGGGGAAGGAGGGGCGTCAAATGGCAGAACGAGTGATGACGCCCGGGGTCGACAGACTCTTTCTCGTTGCAAATACGGTAAATTTTCGAGACGATGCTGTTGACCGCTGGAGTGTCAGTCTCGCGCCCGTGGTGGCCCTGCTACCCGGACTGCCCGTGTACGACTCTCGTCTCTTCGGCGCGCTCCGCGACTCTTATTCGGGTTCCGGGCAGAAGGAGTGGGCAGGTGAAGAAGCTCTATATTGGGAATCTGCCGTTTTCCGCGACGGAAGAACAGTTGAACGAGTGGTTCTCTCAGATCGGTGTTACCCCTTCGGGCGTCAATCTCATCCGAGACCGTTTTACGGGACAGTCGCGCGGGTTCGCCTTCGTCGAAGTGAATAATGATGAGGATGCGGATCGCGCGGTGAATTCGTTGAACGGACAGAATTTCGGCGGGCGCAACCTGGTGGTGAACGAAGCACGGCCTCAGGCAGAGCGCAGCGGCGGCGGCGGCGGGCGCGGCGGATACGGCGGCGGGCGTGGCGGCGGTGGAGGCGGACGCGGTGGCCATGGTGGTGGCGGCGGGCGCGGCGGCGATCGCGGCGGTGACCGAGGCGATCGCGGCAATCGCTGGTAAGCGAGCAGTCTCCAGGTAGCAAGACAGCGCCCTATCTGCAAGGCGCTAGGACTCCCCTGAAGAAATTTTAGGCGGTGGCGGTGTGCTTGGACGCAACACGTTCGGGTTTTCCCTGGGCGTAGCGATAGCGCTCGACGCTGAGCGTGCGGATGGCGCGGTCCACGAGGGACGCGACATCGAGCGCGGCTTCGGCGGCGTCCAGAGCGTCCGCGGTGGCGAAGAGTGCCGGCGATTTGGATTGAAAGACGGGGCAGCAATCGTGAAAGGGCTGTTCGGAAATGTCGTGGGTGCCGATGCGGCGCGCGATTTCCTGGATTTCGAGCTTGTCGTCGCCGATGAGCGGGCGATAGAGCGGTAACTTTGCGATGGAGCCGACCGCCTGTAAATTCTGCAAAGTTTGCGAGGCTACCTGGCCGAGGCTGTCTCCGGTGATCATGCCTTTGCCGCCGCTGCGCATGGCGATGCGCTCCGCGACGCGCAGCATCAAGCGGCGATAGAGGAGCGTGCGGAAGGCTTCGGGGGCTTGCGCGGCGATTTCGCGTTGCAGCGGTTCGAACGGGACAAGATACAGCTTGGTGGTGAATTGCCAGGGAACGAGCCGCTCGACGAGTTGGCGGGCGACGTGGATCGAGGATTCCCCCGGAGCGGCGCCGCCTCCCCAGAAATGCACGAAACTCAGATGCGCACCGCGCCTCATCATTTTGTAGGCGGCCACGGCGGAGTCAAATCCTCCGGAGAGCAGGCACACGAGACGGCCTGCGGTGTTCGGCGGGAGGCCGCCGGGGCCGAGGATGCGGCGTGCGTAGACGAGCAGCGGCCCGCGCGTGACTTCGATGCGGCAGGTGAGCGCGGGGGATTTCAGGTCGACGCGGACCTGGCGGCCTTCCGCTTGCAACTTGTCAAAGAGGTAGCCCCCAACCTCACGCTCGATGGCCATGGCGTTCAGTGGGAAGCCCTTGTCACTGCGGCGGGCGCGTACGGCAAAGGTTGCGAATTGTTCGTTGCGGATTTCTTGCCAGGCCGCTTCTTGAAGGGTATGAAGCGGATCGTCACCCAGGAACGGACGGCGCAGAACGCGCGCGACGGCGAGGTGGGAGATGCCGCTGACGCGCGTGAGTCGCTGCAGCGCTTCTTCGACGTGCGTGGCGTCGGCAATTTCGACGATCAGCCTGTCGGCGGGCCGGGAGATGCGGCTGATGGCGATGCCGTCCAGCGCGCGGCGCAACGCTTCGCGCAATTTGTGCAGGAAGAAGGCGCGATTGCCGCGCTTGAGCCACAGCTCGTGATAGTGAACGACAATGTGCGAAGAAGGCATCATTCACGCTGGCCATCGCAGGCGGATGCGCATAGTATACAGCCGCCTGCGAGCCGCTTTGCAGGGAACGTTGTGGCGCACGGCTGCATTGCGCCGGACAGGCAAGGCCCTTCGGCCCGATTCCCCAGGGCGAGGCGGATGCGTCCAAAGCAGCAACACGCGCGCGAAACAATTAACCCCGTAACGGGTTTGATACATCGGGCGAGGAAATGTCTCGCAGCGTGCTTGGCGGCGTATATCGTTAGGCGTTCCTGAAGCATGGTTGGGTGCAGTGGCTCGGCGCGCAAGAAAACAGCGAACCTTAAGGGTCGGCTTTGCATCCAATCGGTCAGGAATTACGTCGAATGATAGTAGCGGCAGATGAACGAATGACGACTTGGCACAAACGCGATTGGCAACAGTTTTATGAACTGGCGCGCCGCCCTTGGCAGCGGCATCGGCCGCCGCGCCCTGTGTATCCAACGGGGATTAATCGCGTGCTGCCGGCGCAAGGGTTTAGTTTGTCGGAGCTGGATGATGCGGGCGTCGATCTCGATCTGGCGGAGCGGCTGGGGTTGCCCGTGGACGCGGGACGCATCGGCGCTTATGGCCCCAATGTGACGGTGCTGCGGGACTTCGTGCGATCTTCGCGGCAGCCGCTGTAGTTTCTCACTTGTGGTTTCCTTCCCTTCTTACATTTTGATTTGTTGCAAATCGCGCATGATTGAGCTGGCAGGCTCCATTGACCGCGTTATCCCCGGCCATGACGCGCTGGAGTTCCGGAAATTCTCGACGCAGGGACCCATCGCCCGCATCACGTAACAGTCTGGAGAAATTCCATATTTCCGGAGCACAAACTGCGCGGGCGCATTTGTACGTACGTCGGAAACCTCATAAACTAGACGACTGAACGTACTTTATGGCTTCCCCGTTCAACATCATTTCCAACTCTGCAGCGCTGCCGGTACCGCCGCCCGGCGTTCATCCGCGGCCGGAATGGCTGCGTGTCAAATTTTTTGGCGGGGAGCGATACCAGGATTTGAAGCGGATCATGCGCACACTGGACCTGCACACCGTTTGCGAGAGCGCGCGCTGCCCGAACATGGGCGAGTGCTGGGAACATGGCACGGCCACGTTCATGATCCTGGGGGACATTTGCACGCGGGCTTGCGGGTTTTGCGCGGTGCCTTCGGGCAAGCCGGTGGGGCCACCGGATGAAGAAGAGCCGTTTCGCGTGGCGGAGGCGGTTGCGCGCATGGGCTTGCGCTATGTAGTGGTAACTTCGGTCAACCGCGACGACCAGCCGGACGGCGGCGCGCACATTTTTGCGCGCACGATCGAAGAGATTCGCCGGCGTGTGCCGGGTTGCAAAGTGGAAGTGCTGATTCCGGACTTCCGCGGTGACTGGAACGCGCTGGACACGGTGCTGGCGACGAAACCTGACGTGCTCAACCACAACACGGAAACCGTGCCGAGGCTTTACCGGCTGGTGCGCAAGGGCGCGCTTTATGAAAGATCGCTCGAATTGCTGCGGCGCTCCAAGCAAGCGCGTCCCGAAGTGCCGACGAAGACTGGGTTGATGCTGGGGCTTGGCGAGGAGAAAGACGAAGTGCTGGTAACCTTGCAGGATCTGGCGGCGCAGGGCACCGACATTCTTACGCTTGGCCAGTATCTCCAGCCGACGAAGGAGCACCTGCCCATCGTTCGCTACGTGCATCCCGACGAATTTGCGGAGTTCAAAGTCCGCGGCGAAGCCATGGGATTCAAGCACGTCGAAGCGGGGCCGCTGGTGAGGTCCTCTTACCACGCCTTCGAGCAAACAGAATCTGCCAACAAATAAAATCAAGGCTTGGCTGGCTGAAACTCCGCGACCCCAAATTGCCACATTGCGAAGCTCCATTCATCGGCAAGCTCTTCTTCCTTCTGCGTTTTGGTTGACCCGATTCCGTGCCCAGCGTCGTAGTCCACGCGCAGGAGGATCGGCTTGCCGCTCGATGTTGCCGCCTGCAGACGCGCGGCCATCTTGCCAGGCTCCCAGGACACCACGCGCGGATCATTGAAGCCAGTGGTCACCATCACCGCCGGATATTTGGTTCCATCTGTTACGTGATGGTAGGGGCTCATTTCATACAAAGCCTTGAAACCATCCGGATCCTTAACCGTTCCAAACTCGGGAATATTGGGTGGTCCATTGGGAGTAAACTCCGCGCGCACGACGTCGGACATCGGCACCCCATCAATGGCTACCGCGAACAGTTCAGGTCGGGAAGTAATTGAGCGACCTATGGTGATGCCGCCTGCGCTTCCTCCCTGGATTGCCAGGCGGGACGGCGAGGTGTATTTCTGATTGATCAGGTATTCCGCGCAAGCGATGAAATCTTTCCAGGTATTGGGCTTGGTCAAGAGTTTTCCCGCAAGATGCCAGTCCTCGCCATATTCGCCGCCGCCTCGAACGTGGGCTACAGCAATCACACCGCCGCGCTCGAACCAGGCCGTTAGCTTGGGGTCGAAGCTAGGATCAAAAGTGATGCCATAGGCGCCGTAGCCTTTTAGAAGCGTGGGATTCGCGCCATCGAGCTTTACACCTTTTCGGTACACGATGGAAAGCGGGACCAGCGTCCCATCGTTGCTCTTGGCTTTGACTTCTACCGACGCGAGGTCAGCAGGAGCGTCAAACTTTCCCACCGGTTGCAGCTTTGTATCCGTAACACTTTTGCGGCTCGCATCATAGGCATAGATCTTGGGCGCCTCGGTCCATGAGGTCAGTTCTATCAAGGTGCCGGGAACACGCAGGTCCGTCGCCGAGAGTCCCACACTGCCATCGAACGGCAGTTGAATCTTTTCGGCCTTGCCGCCGGAATACGATAGCTGAACCAAGCGCCCCAGGCCTCCATCCAGCTCCTGGATGTAGAGAGCGTCACTGGCGGCCGCGATGTTTTGAATAACCGGCTCACCTGGTGGCACTACGAGTTCCGCGCGAGCCACGTCGGGATCGGAAAGCTTGGTATGCAAGACCTTATAGCGGGATGCTCCATGGTGGGAGAGCAGGTAGAGGTCGCCCCCATGCACATCAAACCCCGTCACATCGTCATCGACATCGCAGAAGCGCTTCCATGGCACGGTTGTGCCGTTCAGCGCAGCGAGCGGCGCGACATAAGCGGTGATCTCATTGCGGACACCGTGAGCAACTACGCCCAAAGCGTACGAAGCTCCGGGCCACGTGGCCACAAACGGGATATCCGCCGGGTCGATATTCACATTCGGTGTACCGACACCAAAGACCATCTGGTCCTTGTCCGGTGCCGTTCCCAAGACATGCACGTACGTACGGCTGTTGAGGTAGCGGTCTGTCGGAGCAGAAGTAGGCGTGAGCTGTTGCAAGCGGTTGTATAGCAAGGATCGACCGTCAGGCATCCAGGTTGGACTGCCGAACTGCGCTCGATCGATCACGTCGCCGGTTTCTTTTCCGGTGCTGCTGTCAAATACGCGGAGCACCGCATCCTCCGATCCCGCGGCGGAAATACCGGCAGCGACATACTTTCCATCGAAGGAAGGCGCGTAGTAGCTGATTACATAGTGAGGTCCGCCCGCGGTCGCGAACTTTGTGGGATCCACCAGGAGCCGCTCATCACTTTTGAGTCCGTCGCGGACGTAGAGCTTGGCTACATCCTCCGAGGCCAGGCGCTTTTGGTAGAAATAGCGATCGCCGGGCAAGCGCCGCAAGTCCGTTACCCGGGCCGGCGCGCCTTCATCCAAAGTCTTGATCCGCGCTAGCAGCGCGGCTCGTCCGGGTATTCGGCCCAAGACCGCTCGCGTGTAATCGTTCTGTCCCTTGAACCACGCGGTCACCTCGGGGTTCGTTAGGTCTTCCATGTAGCGATAGGGATCGGCGACTTTAACTCCGAAGTATTCGTCGGTTACCACGCGAACGGCGGCCACCGGAGGAGCTGACGGATCCGCCTTGTTGGAGTCAGCGCCAGTTGGCAGCGCCAAGGGTGCAAGGAGAACTCCGAGGATTACAACGCTTTGATAGCGGAGGCAATGGTGCGACATGATCGTCCTTCCTTGAAGGCTGGCAACTCTGTGCTGACAGCTTGAATACGACGAGCCATCTTAGTGCGGGACGGAAATGCGAGTCAACGAACGAGCGCGTGTTTGCAAGGTTGCGGTGCGGCTACCCGACCAGCTTGGGCCGGGCGGGTCTTTCATTCACGATCGCGTCGCCTGTCTTTCAAAATCTTTTTCGTTGCCAGCAAAAGTTTTCAAAAAAAGAACGTATCGACAGGCTCGCGCGGCGCATCAACTTTTAGTGGGCGCGACAATCTCTTTAACGTCCGCTTTCAAGAGCGACGGACGGCGCTGAGATGTCGCGCCCGCCATCAAATGACTGTCATCGTATTAATAGCGGTTGGTTTACTCGGTGGGGGATTCATGCTCTACATCCTGCTTCAGTGGATGCGGGAAACGGTACGCAACCGCAACCAATAGGCCACAGCAACGCATTACAGCGCGACAGGCGCACGATTATTAGCGGCATCGAGGTATGCAACTGGCTATTTTAGGCCGACGGTCGACCAGTCCGTGAAGGGCACAGCTCGCCCGCCGCGCACCACGCTTGGAATCACGTGGTCAAAGCCCTTGTGATGTTTGGCCGAGTAATCCAGTTTGAGCTGCGGACCCAGGCCGAGATCTTCCTCGTGAATGGACTCGATGCCGTGGATTAATCCCTCGCGTGTCAAATCCTTGCCGGCACGCTTGAGTCCTTCCACCATGACCATGGCATCCACGAAACCCTCAAGGCTCACGAAATTCGGCTTCGCCGCAGGCGCATATTTCGACAGCGAGCGCCGGTACAGCGCCACGGTCTTCAAGTCCGTGAGGTAATACGGCGGCACCACTTGCGTGATGACCAGGCCTTCGGCGTCATTGCCGGCTTCCGTGATGAGCTCATCCGTACCCACGAACGAGACCGTAAGAAACAGCGGCCTCCAGCCTTTGGCATGCGATTGCTTCAAGATTGGCGCAACGGTGTTCGGGGGACCGACCACAACGACGGCCTGAGGGTCCGCCGCGCGCACGGTGTCGATCGCGCCGCCCACATTCGCGGTTTGCCGCTCGTAGGAAGCGACCTTAACCGGTTCTGCACCTCGCGTCTTGAGAGCTTCCGTAACGCCGCCGAGCACTGCGGCGCCGAAGGCGTCTTCCGGGTAGATGACTCCCACTTTGTGATACCCAAGCTTGTCCCACACGCCGTCCATCTGCTCGCGCGTTTCGTCGTGGTAGGAGGCGCGTACGTTCACGATCCAATGACGAAGTGGCGTGTAGAGCGTCTGCGCGCCCGTGAAGAGACCGATCAGCGGAATCTTGTTGCTCTCAGCGAGGGGCACGTACTTCACCGCTGTCGGGGTGCCCACGAAGAATCCCATGGCGAAGACCTTATCGGCCAACAGCCGGTTGAAACAGACCTCTGTCTTGGCCGGATCGTAGCTGTCGTCGTAGGCAATTAACTTGAGCTTTCGGCCGTTCACACCGCCTTCGTCGTTGGTCAGGCTGAAGTAGGCGGTCGCGCCGGCTACTGTTTCAACGCCAAGGGAATGCGACGGTCCCTCGAGCGCGGAGCACGAGCCAATGATGATGGTCTTGTCGGTCACGCCGGGAGGGTTTTGAGCGCGCGCAGAGAGCGCTGTTCCAAAAAGAAACAGGCTCGCCGAACCGCACCGCAGGACGGACCGCAAGTGCTTCTTCATTACCCACCTCGCGCAACTGATTGATTTCCGATGGATCCGGAGGACGTTGCAGCCATACTGAATCTGCCCCGGAGGGTTGTCAATGCGGGCCGGCAAGCGGTGGGGCGAAGCAGTAAAGTGAGAACGGAGAAGGATTTGGCTCGCAGAAGGTAATTAGGCTTTCATTCTCGCGCCGATCAAAACCAGCGCTAAACCTGCGAGGAGCGCCGCAGCGGTTGCGGCAACGGGAATTTGCGCCGTCTTTTCCTCGTCAACCGTGGCCTGAAACGGGCCGACCTTCGCGACTTGCTGCTGCTGATGATAGGTGTAAGTCGGATGGAGAACGGCGGCGATGCCCAGGAGTATGAGCACAACGCCGACCATCATCAGTGCGCGCTTCATGAGACAGACCTTAGCACGATAAACTTAACACCGAGTCGCACCGTCCATTTGCAGTGCTTTGCAGACACACCCCTACGCCACATGGGCGCGGGGAATCGTTCAAAAAGGCAGGGAAGAACCTACGAACGGCTGGTTGCAGCGGCGGCCGCAACTTTCTTAGCAGCTTTAGCGGCTTTTGCGGCCGTAGACGCTTTGCGGCGCCGCTTGGTCTTCGGTGGCGTGGCAGGGGCCTCGCCAATGAGCTCGGCCGTCATCATGCTGGTGACGAACAGCTTGGGCCCGTGGTCATCAAAATCAACGGAAGTACGCTCCTGGTCCGAGGCGGTCACGATTCCCAAGCCGTACACATCATGTTTGATTGTCTGTCCTTCTTGCATTGCTTGCACAACGTCCTCCTGGATCAGTCACTCGACGCGGAATAAACTTTTTGGTGGGTGCCCCGGCTGGGGAGTCGAAGCACCCCAATTTACGGCTAGAGACCTGTGACGTTCTCCGCCTGAAGGCCCTTGGGACCCTTTTTCACTTCAAATTCAACAGCTTGCCCCTCGTTCAGTGACTTATAGCCATCCATCATGATCGCGGAGAAATGTACGAAAACGTCTTCCCCGGTTTGCCGCTGGATGAAGCCATAACCCTTCGAAGCATTGAACCATTTAACGGTACCTTGTTCCTTTGACACTGCTTCCGACCTCGAGTTGGAATTGCTTTGCTTCTCTTGGTCCGTCTCCTGGTCGACTGAGCGGCGAACGCCCCGTCTCCCAAGCGCCGTGACATCCTCCAGCCCGCAAAAAAAGGCCGCAAAGTTTGTCCTTGCAGCCCCCTGAACGAGTCAAAAGGTAATACAAGAGCAACAAACGCTGGTTAGAAGCATAACACGAAAACTGCGGTTTGTCCATGGGCGGGGAAGCAAGAATCGACTGTTCTTTATTATTGTAAATCGTTTACAATGATAGATTTACAGATAGATTTGGGGCTGAGGAAAACGGAGCGATGCACTACTCGAGGGACTCCGGCTGAAGGGTCAAATTGCCCTCGCCGGTTGACTTTTTCTCCCAGTACTTGCGCACCCAGGCTTCCCAACTCTTGCCTGCGGCTGGATCGCGCCCCGAAAAAGCCAGTGCCGCGATTTCGGCATACGAAATTTTTACTCTCTGGTTGGAATCGCGGGGCAAGACGCGAACAAAAGAGCTTTCGAGGGTGGCGCCGGTCACGCGGTCGAAAATGTAACCGTCGATCTTGCTGCCATCTTTTTTGGTGATGGCTACGTCGCCGCGGTAATCGAATGCTTTTTCCAACGCTTCCCGGAGTTCGTTCTCCGTTGCGAGCTGTGGCACCCAACCTTCCACGCTCTCATGGACGCTCCCCGGCGCGACCTCGAGGGTTTCCGGATCAATTTTTGGGTCAAGGGCAGCGTTCGCCGCGCCGTGGCGGTCGGCATGCGTTGGGGCGCTCACGCGCGCGTCTCCTCGAGTTGTGGCCTGTTGCTGGAATGAATCTGCACCAGCGGATTGTACGCGTGCACCGGTTTTGAGGGCTCGTTCAACAGGGTCAGCGCATCCGGATCCTTGTAGCTGCCTGAAAACGTTGCCTTGGCCGTGGCCCATAGTCCGCGCAATCCGCCAAACGTGTGGTCGACGGCGGTCGCTTCGTAGCCGCTGTGCACCATACAGTTGGCGCATTTGGGATTGCCCGATTCCGTGCCGTAATTCTGCCACTCCACGGAGTCCAGCAATTCCTGGAAGGTGTCGGCGTAGCCGTCTTGCAGCAGATAGCAGGGCTTTTGCCAGCCGAAAATGTTGTAAGTGGGCATGCCCCAGGGGGTGCAGGCGTATTGCTGCTTGCCCATCAGGAATTCCAGGAAGAGCGGCGATTGGTTGAACTGCCAGTTTTTCTTGCGATTGGAGAGAATCGCGCGGAACAGCCGGCGCGTCCTGGCCCGTCCGAGGAAGTGCTTCTGGTCCGGCGCTTTATCGTAGGAATAGCCAGGCGAGAGCATCATGCCCTCGACGCCCAGCTCCATCATTTCATCGAAAAAGGCGCGCACGCTGTTGGGGTCGGCGCCATCGAAGAGCGTGGTGTTGGTGGTCACGCGGAATCCGCGCTGGACGGCTTCCTTGATGCCATCGAGCGCCAGATCGTAGCCACCCTCGCGGCACACCGAAAAATCGTGGTGTTCACGCTGTCCATCCATGTGCACGGAAAAAGTCAGATATTTGCTGGGCATAAATAAATCCAGCTTTTCTTTCAGCAGCAGCGCATTCGTGCACAGGTAAATGTATTTCTTGCGCGCAACCAGGCCTTCGACAATCTTGTCGATCTGCGTGTGCATCAGCGGCTCGCCGCCAGGAATAGAAACCATCGGCGTCCCGCACTCATCCACGGCCTTAAAGCACTCCTCGGGCGTCAATTCCTTCTTCAGAATGTGCGGCGGATACTGAATCTTCCCGCAGCCTGCGCACGCTAGATTGCACCGAAACAGCGGCTCGAGCATCAACACGAACGGGTAGCGCTTCCGTCCCATCAGCTTCTGCTTCAGCACATAGGTGGCGACCGTCCAAGCTTGTGATATCGGTACGGGCATTGTGCCTGCTTATCTCCAAATTGACAGGGGAATAGTGAACCGGCCCCCCAGCCTTCTTATTGTAACCGACTCCACGGCAATTCGCTGCCACTCGTTTTTGGCGATAAGAACAATGTTCCTGACTGGCACGCCGCGTGCCTTTCGGGTGCCGCAGCCACACGCCGCACAGCGATGGCGTAAACTGCTTCCAGGCGGACGCAACTCAATGCCGCGACCCAATCTTCTCTCGCTCTTTGACGATTTCCGCCGCCACCGCAGCGACGTCGCCGTCGTCCAGCGCCGCGGCTATCGCCGTGAATCGTGGACCTACGACAAACTGTCGGAAATTGCCTTCCGCCTCGCACACGACTTGAAACAGCGCGGTGTTCGCACTGGCGACCGCGTTATCCTCTGGGGTCCGAACAGTGCGGAATGGAAGGCTGCGTTCTGGGGCTGCCTGCTACGCGGCGCCGTTGGCGTCCCCATCGACGACGGCGCGACTCCCGAGTTCGCCGCGCGTGTTGCACGTGAAACGTCGGCAAAACTAATCTTTGCCTCCTCCGGCAAACCCGATCTCGATCCTGCCATCCCTGCGCTGAAGCTGGAGGATTTAGCCGACACGCCAAGCCATCCATATGTTGTAGTGGCTAGCCATCACGACCCACGCCAGGCGCCCCCGCTTATCTACCAATCTCTCGCCGACGAACCCATCACCCGCAATCACATCGCGCAAATCCTGTTCACTTCCGGTACCACCGCCGAGCCCCGCGGCGTTGTCCTCACGCACGGCAATTTCCTGGCGAATCTTGAGCCTCTCGAGCGCGGCATCGAGCCGTACCGCAAATACGAGCGTTGGTTTCACCCGCTCCGTTTCGCCTCCCTTGTGCCGCTCAGTCACGTTTTCGGCCAGTTCATGACTTTGTTTGTTCCACCGTTGCTTGGCGCCGCTGTTGTCTTTGAGCCGGCGCCAAATGCCGCACAAGTGATCCGTACCGTGAAACGGGAGCGCGCTACGACGCTGATCACCGTTCCCCACATGCTCGACTTGCTGCGCAATGGCCTCGTGCGCGACCTTGAAGTGCGTGGCGAAAGGGAATGGTTCGAGCGCGCTTTTGCCGCCGCCGATGGCCAAAAATTTCTTCGCCGCGCTTGGATGTTTCGCCGCATTCATCGACGATTCGGATGGAAATTCTGGGCCTTCATCTCCGGCGGCGCGGCGCTCTCCGCGGAAACTGAGGAGTTTTTTAAGCGCATGGGCTATGCGGTGGTGCAAGGGTATGGGATGACAGAGACCGCTTCGCTTATCAGCCTCAACCATCCGTTTCACGCCGCGCAAGGCTCGATCGGCAAAGTCCTGCCGGGGCGCGAATTTCGTCTCGCGGAAGACGGCGAGATCCTGGTGCGCGGAGAAAACGTCGCCGGCGGTTACTGGCAAGAAGGCGCCCTCCAGCAGTCAAACGCGACGTCGCAAGAAAACGCCGGCTGGCTGCGCACCGGCGACCTCGGCGAGCTCGATACCGAAGGCAACCTCCACTTCCGCGGGCGAAAGAAAAGCGTCATCGTCACCCCCGCCGGCCTCAACGTCTATCCCGAAGACCTCGAAGCCGCACTCCGCAAACAACCTTCGGTCCGCGACGCCGTGGTCGTCCCCCTCGACCGTAACGGAAACGCCGAACCTCTCGCCGCTCTCTTGCTAAGCGATGCAGATGAAGCCGCCGCCCGGCGCGCCGTCGAAGCGGCCAACAATTCTTTGGCGGAGTACCAGCGCATGCGCCACTGGCTCATCTGGCCCGATCCCGATTTTCCCCGCACGCCAACCGGCAAGCCCAGGCTGGCCCGAATCGCCGCCCGCACCACCGAACTCTTGAATGGAAACCCAGGCCATCCGTCAGCAACTGTACCGGCCGACTGTGGCGGGCGCTTTTCGTCAAAATCAAGCGACAACGTGTCCGATCTGTTGACGAATCTCGCGATGCGAGGCCAGTCGCATGATCTTGAGCGCGATCTCAACCTAAGCTCTCTCGATCGCGTGGAGCTCATGAGCGCTCTGGAGCAACGCTACCAACTCGAACTCAACGAAACCGTCTTTGCCGAAGCAAGAACCATCGCTGATGTCCAAAACCTGCTCCGCCAACCCGCCGCTCGCCGCTCTGAATACGCCTACCCTCGCTGGACCCAGCGCCAACCCGTCCGCTGGCTGCGCTTCGCGATCTACTACGCGCTCGTCTGGCCCGCCACGCAAATTCTCGGCCACCCCAAAATTCTCGGCCGCAAGAATCTTCAAAATGTCCGCGGCCCCGTTCTCGTCATTTCCAATCACGTCACGCGCCGCGCCGATATCGGCCTCATCCTCGCCGCCCTGCCGCCGCGCTTTCGTCATCGCCTCGCTACCGCGATGGGCGGCGAGTCGCTCCAACACATGCGCCATTCCCCAAGCGACTGGTTTTTCGCTAAGCGCTGGGTCTATCAACTCGGCTACTGGCTCGTCGTCGCGCTTTTCAACGTTTTTCCGTTGCCGCAACTCTCCGGTTTCCGCGAGAGCTTTCGTTACGCCGGCGAATCCGTCGACCGCGGCTACAGCGTCCTTGTCTTCCCCGAAGGCGAAGTCAACAACACGGAAACCGGCGAGATGACCGCATTCCAATCCGGCATCGGCGTCCTGGCGCAAAACCTCCGCATCCCCATCATTCCTATGCGCCTGGATGGCGTCTGGCTAATGAAACGCCAGCACCGCCGCCTCGCGCGCATCGGCGAAATCACCGTCCGCATCGGCTCACCCATCACGTTTCCGCCCGCCACGCCGCCAGACGAAATCGCGCGCTCCCTAGAATTCGTTGTGCGCTCGCTGTAGGACGATCCCCCAGCGCGCCAAAAGCACGACTTCCGGTTCTATGGCAAAATAGAAGTTTGCAGGCACGACTTTATGGCCCACAGAACCACTCTCGAAGCAGAACGCCCCGCGAAAACCGCGAAAGCAGGCAAGAAGCCAACAGCGGAGGCAAATTCTTCCAAGGCCGGCTCGCAAGACCGTGAGCGCATCTTCGACGCCTTCCGCCGCTGGGGCTACCTCGAAGCCAATCTCGACCCGCTCGGCTTTTTCGGCCCCTTCAAGCAGCCCGACCTCGAAGGCCTCTCCGGCGAAGCCGCCGAAGAAGCCCGCCGCATCTATTGCGGCACCATCGGCGCTGAATTCATGCATCTTCCCGAGCCGGAACGCCGCCGCTGGATCGCCGAGCGCATGGAAGGGCCGCAATCCGAGGTCGATCAGAAAAAGACCTTGGAGCGCCTGATTCGCGCCGATCTTTTCGAGCAGGTTTTGCAATCGCGCTATCTGGGCACCAAGCGTTTTTCTCTTGAGGGGGTGACCGCGCTCATTCCCCTGCTCGACTCCATTCTCGACACCGTCGGCGAACAGGGCGCCCTCGAATCCGTCATGGCCATGAGCCATCGCGGCCGCTTGAACGTTATGGTTCACGCCGCGTGCAAGCCGCCGCACGAAGTGGTCGCCGGCTTTGAAGACGTCGACCCGCGCAGCGTACTTGGTGCGGGCGACGTGAAGTATCACGTGGGCGCCACCGGCACCTACGTCACCTCCACTGGCAAAGAAATCGGCATCCACCTCGTTTCCAATCCCAGCCACCTCGAAGCCGTGGACCCCGTCGCCATCGGCCGCGCCCGCGCCAAGCAAACGCGCTACGGCGCCGGCAGCGCCAGGAACGTTGTCCCCATCGTGATGCACGGCGACGCCGCATTCGCCGGCCAAGGCATCTGGGCGGAAACGCTCAATCTTGCGAACCTGCAGGCCTACACTGTCGGCGGCTCCCTTCACATCATCGTCAACAATTTGATCGGTTTCACAACGCGTCCGGTTCAGGAGCACTCTTCCCGCTTCGCCTCCGACCTCGCCAAGCGCCAATCCGTTCCCATTTTTCACGTTAATGGCGAGGATCCCGACGCCGTGGTCCGCGTCGGCAAACTCGCCGGCGACTACCGTTCCGAATTTGGCAGCGATGTCGTCGTCGACCTCATCGGTTACCGGCGCCACGGCCACAGCGAAGTCGATGACCCCACTATTACGCAGCCGCGCCTCTACGAGCGCATCAAGAATCATCCGCCGCTTTGGCGCATCTACTCCGAGCGCATCGGCGTTCAGCCCATGCAGATTGTCGAAAACGTCCGCAAGGAATACGAAGAAGAACAAAGTAAGGCGCGCGAAATCAAAAAAATTCCGCACTTGCGGCAACTACCGGAGTACTGGTCGGCCTACCACCGGGGCCGTTTCAAGCCCGAATACGAAGCGGACACCGGCCTCGACCCCGCAAAACTCGCGGAAATCACGGACGCGCTCGTTCGCGTGCCCCAGGGCTTCCACGTTCATCCCAAAATCGTCAAGCTCCTCGAGCAGCGCGCCGAAATGGGACATGGCAAACGCCCCGTCGACTACGGTTTCGCGGAAGCTCTCGCCATGGGTTCGGTATTGCTCGAAGGCAATCCCGTTCGCCTGACCGGCCAGGACACCGAGCGCGGCACCTTCAACCAGCGCCACGCCCTTCTCGTCGACACCGAAACGGAAGAAGAATACTGCTCGCTCGCGCATCTCGCCCCCGATCAGCCCTTTTGCGAGATTCACAACTCGTCGCTCTCCGAAGCCGGCTGTGTCGGATTCGAATATGGCTTTAGCCGCGATTACCCCGAGGCTCTTGTTTTATGGGAAGCGCAGTTCGGAGATTTTGCAAACGGCGCGCAAGTCATCATCGATCAGTTCATCAGCGCCGGCGAAGACAAATGGGATCTTCCTTCCGGCCTGGTCATGCTTCTCCCGCACGGCTACGAAGGCCAGGGACCCGAGCACTCCAGCGCGCGCATCGAGCGCTTTATGCAACTCGCCGGCGAAGAAAACATGCAGATTTGCCAGCCTTCCACCGCCGCGCAATATTTTCACCTCTTACGCCGACAAGTCCGCCGCCCCTGGCGCAAGCCGCTCATCGTCTTCACTCCCAAAAGCATGCTGCGCCATCCCGACGCTTCCTCCAGCATCGATGAGTTCACGCAGCCGCGCTTTCTTCCTGTCGTTCCCGACCGCGAAGTGCAAGACGCCAAGCGCATCCTCATCGTCAGCGGCAAACTCGGCCACGAGCTCCGCGCGGAGCGCCGCCGCCGCAAAGACACCAGCACCGCGATTATTTTCCTGGATCAGCTCTACCCGCTGCTGCGCCCGGAAATTTCCGCCGCGATCGACGAACACCCCAATGCGCGCGACGTGGTCTGGATTCAGGAAGAACCGAAAAACATGGGCGCGCATTTCTTCGTGGTGCCCCGCATCGGCCAATTAGTGCAAAGCAAAGGCTTGAAAATGCGCTCCATCAAGCGCTCCCCCAGCGCCAGCCCCGCCACGGGCTCCGCCAAAGCGCACGAGTTGGAGCAAAAAACGCTGCTCAGTCTCGCGTTCACCACGAGCCCGACAGAATGATGTCACCGCACCGCTTTAACATTCCATTCATCTCCGTCTCATCTGCGCGTCATGCGCCACCCCCACACTTCCTTCATTCACGGTGCTACCTGACGGCTCAAGTGACCTCACGCGCTCCAATGCCTTCCGCATTTCGCGGGCCTACGGTACACTTCGAACAAGCCGGCGGGCGGAACGTGCCACCTGCATGAAACGAATCCTTATCATTGAAGACGACCGCGATATCGTCGAACTGGTTCGCTACAACCTTGCAAATGAAGGATTTCAGGTCCAGGCAGCCTTCGACGGCACCAGCGGCCTCAATACCTTGAAGAAAACGCCTCCGGATCTTCTGCTTCTCGACCTCATGCTTCCCAAAGTTTCCGGGCTCGATATCTGCCGGGAAGTGCGCCGGGACGAATCGCTTAATCGTTTGCCAATCCTGATGCTCACCGCGCGCGGCGAAGAAGCCGACCGCGTCGTGGGCCTGGAGATGGGCGCCGACGATTACGTGACCAAGCCGTTCAGCCCGCGCGAATTGCTGG
>Ga0210408_10002792_pt1 | contig 16628 bp, 8 predicted proteins | sample IncBWH4MmetaG_FD_155471 | JGI IMG/M metagenome (GOLD analysis project Ga0210408, IMG submission 155471) | Forest soil microbial communities from Barre Woods Harvard Forest LTER site, Petersham, Massachusetts, United States - Inc-BW-H-4-M | ecosystem: Environmental > Terrestrial > Soil >...
TCCAAAGAACTCGTCGAACTCATCTTCACCGAGCCTTACTGCAAAATCCAGTTCCTCGTGCAGGCCGGCCTCGCCGAACGCAAAACCGCCTCCCAGTATCTCCAGGAGCTCGAAAAACTGGGAATCCTCAAAGCCGACAGGCAAGGCCGGGAGATCATCTACCAGCATCCGGCACTGCTTAAGGCCCTGACTGCCTGACGTGGGCACGCCCTGGACCGGTTCCGATAACATGTCCAAAAACTCATCGTTTTTGGACATATCGTATAAATGCGTCCATGCCCTGGACACATTGCAAACCTCCACCTGGGCCTGCCTCAGCTTGACGAAGCCCGGCTTGGGGTTAAATATTTTCGCATGAAACCCTTGGCCTGGTGGCGATCCTCCTGGCTTTGACTCGCTGCTGGTCCGCTTCCCGGCGAGTAAGCCCCGCTATGGCTGGTGCGCCAGCGCGGTGGCGGCGGCTTGCTGGAAGGCGCGGCGGATGTCGCTGGCGTCGCTATTGCCGGCGTCGGGGCGTTGAACCATGAGAACGTAAGCCACACCGCGGACCGGGTCGATCCAGGCTTGCGTACCCCAGGCCCCCCCGTGGCCGAACGTGCCGGGCGAAAGCATCGCAGCGACACCCTCATGAGGCGCGCGCAAGATGCAGGTCCCGATGCCCCAGCCGTAGTTGGTCCCGTGGCTGCCAAACTCGGCTGTCTGCAGGAAGCCGGTGGGAAGGTCGCTGGTCTGGACGGTGGTGAGCAATTTCATGGCGGCCGGGCTGAGGAAACGTTTGCCGCCAAACGTGCCCCCACCGAGCAGCATCTGGCAGAAGCGGGCGTAGTCGGGGCCGGTGGAGAACAGGCCGCCGTTGCCGAAAGGCGGGTGGCCCCGCACTCCGAAATCCGCGCGGGGCGGGGCGGCTTCGAGAGCACCGGTGGTTTTGTTTTTTAAGTAGCCGACCGCAAGGCTGGCGGGCGACTTTTCGGCGGGATAAAAGGTGGTGTTCTTCATGCCCAACGGGTCGAGAACACGCTTTTGCACGAAGGCATCGAAGGACATGCCGCTGACAACTTCGACAACGCGCGCGGCAACGTTGATTCCGGATTGCGTGTATTTCCATTTGGCCCCGGGCTCATATTGCATGGGCGCAGCCAGATACAACGGGATGAGATCGGCAAGCGTATGAGCGCCTCGCGCGGACGCGGAGTCGGCTTCACCGAGGCCGGAGGTGTGGGTGAGAGCCTGGGCGAGGCTGAGGTTGGCGGGCTTGCCGGAGGGAGTCCTCAAGCGGGCGAATTCCGGGATATAATCCGCAATGGGATTGGTCACATTCAGCTTCCCTTCATCCTGGAGTATTAGCACGGAGACGGCCGTGACGGGTTTGGTCATTGAAGCGATCCAGAAAAGCGAATCGGGCTGCATCGGCTTTTTCGCGGCGATGTCGGCCAGCCCGGTGGCTTGCAGATGGAGGATTTTGGCCTTGGAAACGACCACTGTCACGGCGCCGGAGATTTGGCGGGCATCGACGGCCGCTTGCATCGCCGCGCCGACACGGGGGAGTTCTGGAGCAGCACCGGAGGCGGCGAAGGACACCAGCAATAAGAGGGGACTGAGTTTTATCAACATCGGAAGCATGTGCTAACGGATTACTTACCGTGAGTCACGAAAAAACCCCAACCGACGACGAGAAGTTGGGGCGCATCCGGCACTCTCACCATAGCGCAGCCGTCACGTATTTGTCGCGACGCCTGTGCTACCGGCGAGCTAAGTCCGGCGATCAGCTCGTTTGGTATCTGACGACAAAACGGAACGGCAAAGCGGACGAAATCTTTCGCTCACTGCAACCGGACCGTGCGGTAAAATCGCCGCGGGCTGCCTTGCAAGTTGAAGTCCGAGAATTGCACGCCGCCGCCGTAGCTTTGGTTGGTCGAAATGCTGGTCCAGGCAGCCGGGTTGGCGAGGTTGGTAGTCATGTCGAGCCGATAGAGGGCTTCGGCGGCTCCGGTAACGGTAAACTGAAATTGGCCATTGCCGTAGGAAGGGTTGCTCAGCCGGGTTGGGGTTTGGCCGTGAGGGTAGAGGACGAGGTTGATCGTCGGGCTGTTGTTGTTGATAAACACCTGCGGATTCGGAGGATTGTCATACCCACGGGGAGTGAGGTCGCCGGAGATGCCGATTTGCCAGACGCCGTTGAACACACCGATCTGCTGAGTGCTTGCGCTGTTGCCCCCGCAGGCGTTCCACAAGCCGTTGGTCTGGTTCGCATAGACCTGCGCGCTGACGGGGTTGCCGCTGTTATCGACGATGTTCACGGTGATGTGGCCGGTCACATTCGAAGCCACGAGGGTGACGTTGTTGAGGTCCACGCCATCGACGAGCGTAAAAGGAAAGTTGGGGGACACGACGTTGTGGTTGGCCGCGCTGTTGCATTCGACCTGAAGACTCCAATTGCCGGCGTAGAGGCCGATGTCAAAGGTGCCGTCGCTTTGGGTGGGCGGATAGTTGTTGTTGAACGACTGAGTGAAGTTGGTGAGCACTTGAAGGACGCTCAGATTGATGTTGCCCAGGGGCGTGCCGAAACCGTCTACGGCACGTCCGCGCACGTGGGCGGTCACATGTTGCACCAGGACGTTTTGCAGCACCGCCTGGTTGTTGGTCACGGATACGCTGGCCTGCTGACCCAGAAGGCCCAGGAGCGAAAGGGCATCACTGCCGGGTCCCACGTACCAGGTGCCGGGGAAGACTGCGACGGAGTAGTAGCCGTTGCTGATGCTCAAGCCGCGGGAGTCATAGGTAAAGCTGGAGTCTTGAGCGTCAAGGTCGAGGCCGGAAACCGGGTTGGTGTGATTATCCAATACCTGGCCATAAATGAGCGCGGTTGCCTTGGGAAAGGCCAGATTGATGTTCGAGAGGCTCCCGCCGTAGGTGTTGGTGGTTATCCCGTTGCCGACCTGAACGTAACCAGCCTGTGTCAAACCCATGTCAGGATCGATTTTGATGTTCCACTCGTTAGTGACGACGCCCAACGTGTAGTTACCGTTGCTGTCGGTGAAAGCAATCGTCATGAACTTATTGGTGCCCTGGGCTTGAACCATGATCCCGGAGAGTCCTTTGCCACTGCCGGAGTCGCTGATTTGGCCCGCGAGCGTGCAAGTAGCCGGGGGATTGGTCAGATTGATGGTCGTCCAGGCATTGGACGCAACGGTCCCCCCGGCAGCGCTGGTATTTGCCAGGTAGCCGTTCTTGAGCGTGAATACCGTCCAGGTACCCGGGCCGCCGTGAACGCTGAAGTTTCCGCCGGCGTCGGACACGGCGCCGTAGCCGTTGTCACTGTTGTGAGCGATCAGGACCACGACGGTGTTGGCCAGGGGCGCGCCACTGGCGCTATACACGGTGCCGGTGACGCCTTGTGGCAAATTGTTCTGCAGAACGGTAAATGAGTTGGTGGCCAACCCGACGCCATTCGTATCAACCAGACGAAAGAGATATGGGCCGGCGATCCGATCCAGCGTCGCGTTCAAGGCCGGGTAACTGAGGACGACATGGATCTGGCCATTGGCCAGCCCATCCTCGTCACCTGGCACATTATAATTCCGCTGTCCCCCGATGAGCGGGACGCTCCCGTCCATCACGCTGAAGCGCCGGGGCATCGGTTCCTGGCTGTCGATTGTCCCGTTCCCGTTCAAGTCAAGATACTTTTCGAGCACGACCTTCTGGCCGACGGCAAGGTTCGAAATAGTCAGGTTGATCGGGCCAACGTAGTCGTTGGAGATGATGGCGGGGTTGATGGTCAGGGTGGGGGTCTGGGCTCGCAGGGCCGCCGCGAAGCCGGTCAGGGCACAAAAGGCGAGCAACCACGCAGTCCTGGTGGATGAATAGGCGTTATTCACAAGTTCGTTTTAAGATTTTGACAAATCGAGACCAGCACGCGTTGTGCCATCCTGCGGCGTCGTTGCAAACGCCGGCCAGAAGGGACAAAAAAAACGTCAAAAACGAGAATTCTGTCAGAACGGACGGGTGCTGCAGGCGATTACTCCGCCGTGGATGGCACGTTTTCGGTCGCGCCACCAATGCCATATGAGCCAGGCACAGGCGAGAATGATTCCGCTCCAGGCGACGAGTTTCACGCCCGAGGCAATCTGGACGTCTTGCTGCAAAACGCCCCAACGATTAAAGATGGTGTTCCAATCATGGTCGCCCCCGCCTACTAAAGGCAGCTCCAGGCGCCGCGCATCCGCCATGTAGCGGGCGACATTCAACCAATTCTCAAAGAACCACGTGACGGCAATCGCCACGCCAAAGGTTTGGCCCGCGCGCCAGCAACTCACCGCCAACGCGCAGGGAAAAACCAGTTGCCCCAGCGTGCCCCCATAAGGTTCCAACCGCGAACTGAACAGACCGACTATCGGATGGCCGGCCTCGTGAAAAAGCAGGTTCGCGTGGTCCAGGAGGAGGACGAATCCCGGCTCACAAGAGAACAATAACAGCAGGAACAACCCCAGCCCAATGGCAAAACCGGCCAGCTTTGTGCCGGTTACAGGTTCCCATTCGCGTTCGAGCATAGAGAGGCTTCAACAGCAAGAAATCGACCAAGCTGGACCGGGAGAGGGGAGGCAGGCTCCGCTCCAGGACTCCAACGCTCAGAAGCCGCAGATTCTAAGGCAAGAGCAGGACCCGGTAGAAGCGTTGGGTCACGCCCGCAACCGGGTCGTTGGCCGTTGCCGTGGTTCCAGGTGAGGTGATATCGGGCGTGAGATCATGCCAGGCGGCGTCGTCAAGGCGGGCTTTGAATTGCAGTCGATAATGCAGCCCCGCGGCGGCGCTCCAGGTGATGCGGGCGACATTGTTGGAAAGGGTGACGGATTGGAGAACCGGCAGCGGCGCGGTTACCATGACCACAAAGGAATTTGTGGCGCTCAACGGAGGCGTTCCGTTATCCATCACCACTGTCTTGAAGATGTTCGTGCTCGGCGCCTGGCCGGGTACGGGCGTCCAGGTGATGACTCCATTGCCATCAATGGACGCGTTGGTTGGTCCCGCGGCCAAAGTGTAGGTCAAGGGCAGCAGCGGCATATCGCTTGAACTAGCGGTGTTTGTCACGATGAGCATCCCGGCCGCAGCAATGGTCCGGTTGGTTTGGACCGGGAGTGCCGGCCCGTTATGGATCGGCAGAACGACGACCCAGAAACTCTTTTCGCGCCACATTGGCGGTGCGCCGCTGTCGGTCACGCGCGTTCGGATTTCGTTCGTGGTCAGGACCTGGGAGGCCGACGGCGTCCAGGTGATCACCCCGTTGGTGTCGATGACCGCATTGGTTGGGGCGGCGGTAAGCTGATAATTCAGCGTCGTTAGAGGAACGTCCGTGTCGATCGCGGTGTTGGTAGCCACTAGCGTTTGCAGGACTTGCACCATAAAGACATTATTCGATAACGGCAGGTCCGGCCCGTTGTGCACGGGATTAACCACGACGGTGAAGCTGTTAGTCGCGCTCAAGTGCTGGGCGTTGATCGCCCAGGGGTTGTAGTCGGTCACGACCGTGGTGAACAGGTTTGTGCTGGGCACCTGCGCCACTGCCGGCGTCCAGGTGATAATCCCGTTGGTATCAATGAGCGCATTGGCCGGAGCCGTCAGCAGCGTGTAAGTCAAGGTGTTGGCGGGAATATCCGAGTCGGTGGCGGTGTTGGTCACCACCAGCGGCTGCAATCCCGCCAGCGTCCGATCGGCCTGCACCGGCAGCACCGGCGGAACGTTCACTTCGTTGACGACTACCGTGAAGCTGTTGGTCGCGCTTAATTGCTGCGCATTGACGGCCCACCGGTTGGAATTCACCACGATGGTCGTAATCGTGTTGGTTCCCGGTCCCTGCGCCTCGCCGGGCGTCCAGGTAATGACGCCGTTGGTATCAATGCTCGCCCCGCTGGGCGGGTTCATCAACGTGTAGGCCAGGCTGGAGTGGAGGTTGGCTTCCGCCGCGGTGTTGGTGACCGTGAGCAGCGTCAGTTCGTTCACCGTCTGAGTCGCGATGAGCGGCAGGACCGGAGCGACGTTTACTTCCTGCACGATGACCGTGAAGCTGTTGGTGGCGCTCAGGTGCGGGTTGACCAGGTCATAGGGATCGGTATTGGTCACCACCGTGGTGATGAGATTGGTGCCGGGGCTTTGGCTCTGGCTGGGCGTCCAGGTGACGATGCCGTTGCCATCGATATTCATGCCGCTGGGCGGGTTAACCAGCGTGTAGCCCAGCGAAGCGTGGATATTGGACTCGCTAGCCGTATTGGTGACCGTCAGGAGCGTCAGTTCGTTCACCATCTGAGTCGCGATGACCGGCAGCACCGGCGCCACGTTTACTTCCTGCACAACAACCGTGAACCTGTTGGTGGCGTTCAGGTGCGGGTTGACCAGGTCATAGGGATCGGTGTTGGTCACCACCGTAGTGATGAGATTGGTGCCGGGGCTTTGGCTCTGGCTGGGTGTCCAGGTAACGATGCCGTTGGTATCGATATTCATGCCGCTGGGCGGGTTAACCAACGTGTAACCCAGGGTGGCATGGATGTTGGACTCGGTGGCGGTGTTGGTGACCGTGAGCAGCGTCAGTTCGTTGACCGTCTGAGTGGGAACAACCGGCAGGACCGGCGCGACATTCACTTCCTGCACAACGACGGTGAAGCTGTTGGTCGCGTTCAGGTGCGGGTTGACCAGGTCATAGGGATCGGTGTTGGTAACCACCATGGTGATGAGATTGGTGCCGGGGCTTTGGCCCTGGCTGGGCGTCCAGGTGATGATGCCATTGGTATCGATATTCATGCCGCTGGGCGGGTTCATCAGCGTGTAGCCCAGGGTGACATGGATATTGGACTCGGTGGCCGTGTTGGTCACCGTCAGGAGCGTCAGTTCGTTGACCGTCTGAGCGGGGATGAGCGGCAGGACCGGCGCCACATTCACTTCCCGCACGATCACGGTGAAACTGTTGGCGGCGCTCAGGTGCGGGTTGACCAGGTCAAGGGGATCACTGTTGGTGACCACGGTAGTAATGAGATTCGTCCCGGGGCTTTGGTTCTGGCTGGGTGTCCAGGTAATGATGCCGTTGGCATCGATATTCATGCCGCTGGGCGGGTTAACCAGCGTGTAGCCCAGGGTGGCGTGGATATTGGGTTCGCTGGCCGTGTTGGTCACCGTCAGGAGCGTCAGTTCGTTGACCGCCTGCGCAGGAATGACCGACAGAACCGGCGCCACGTTCACTTCCCGCACGATGACAACAATAATGTTGGTGGCGCTCAGGTGCGGGTTGACCGCGTCATAGGAATCGGTATTGGTCACCACGGTGGTGATGAGATTCGTCCCGGGGCTTTCGCTCTGGCTGGGTGTCCAGGTAATGATGCCGTTGGCATTAATGCTTATGCCGCTGGGCGGGTTGATCAGCGTGTAGCCCAAAGTGGCATGGGTGTTAGGTTCGCTTGCGGTATTGGTTATGGTGAGAAGCGTCAGTTCGTTGACCGTCTGTATGGGGATGACCGGCAGGACTGGCGCGACGTTCACTTCTCTTACGATCACGGTGAAACTGTTGGTGGCGTTCAGGTGTGGGTTGGCCAGGTCAAAGACATCGGTGTTGGTGACCACGGTGGTGATGAGATTAGTGCCGGGGCTTTGGCTCTGACTGGGCGTCCACGTGATGATGCCGTTGGCATCAATACTCATGCCGCTCGGCGGGTTAATCAGATTATAGGCCGAGCTGGAGTGGATGTTCGGTTCAGCCGCGGTATTGGTCACGGTGAGCAGCGTTACTTCGTTGACCGTCTGAGCGGGGATGACCGGCAGCACCGGCGCGACGTTCAGTTCCCTTACGATTACGGTGAAGCTATTCGTCGCGTTCAGGTGCGGGTTGGCCAGGTCAAAGGCATCAGTGTTGGTGACCACGGTGGTGATAAGATTGGTCCCGGGGCTTTGGTTCTGGCCGGGCGTCCAGGTGATGACGCCGTTGGCATCAATACTCATGCCACTGGGCGGGTTAATCAGCGTGTAGCCCAACGTGGCGTGGACATTAGATTCACTGGCCGTGTTGGTGACAGTGAGGAGGGTAAGTTCACTCACTGTCTGACTGGGGATGGCCGGCAGTACTGGCGCGACGTTGACCTCGGTCACAACAACAATGAAGGTGTTTGTGGTGCTCAGCGGCGGAGCGCCGTTATAGGTTGCCACGGTGGTAAAGGTATTGGTGCCGGGCGACTGAAACTGAGCGGGCGTCCAGGTAATGACGCCATTGGTTGAGATGACGGCGTTAGTCGGCGCCACCAGGAGGGCATAGGAAATCGCGGAAGCCGGGATTCCAGTATCAATGACCGTGTTCGTCACGACCAAGGTGACCAATTCGGCATTCGTCCGATTGACCTGGACTGGAAGCACCGGGGCGTTGTTTTGGCAACAGCCGTTCCCGTTGACGCTCACGGAATCAATGTACCAACCGGGGTTGACGGGGCCGCCGTTGTCGGTGCCGCAGCGCCAGCGGAACTGGACGCTCTTTCCCAAGGCCGTGGCCGGGAGGTTGACGATCGTGGTGACAAACCCTCCGCTGTTGCCGCTCCAGGCCTGCCGGCCACCCAGTGGATTGCCAAAACTGCTGGAGAGGGTGCGGGTATAGCCGTTGGTGACGAAGGTACCGCCGGCGGCAAGGATGTCGGTAAAGGCGTTAGTGCCGATTTTTATTTCGAGCACGCCGCCGTCGTAAGCGAGGGTGTTGACTGTGCTGCTCGCCTCCAGGTTGAAATTATTGCGGAAAGAAAGTTGCGCCTGGCTGTTGGGCACGGTAAACGCCGGTGAATCCAGCTCGTTGAGGCCAACACCGGTGGGATCGGGAGAAAAAGCGGCGTTGGGCGCCGTGTCGCTGACCGCTGTCTGCGTCACCCAGGGCGACTCAGCGCCAGTCGCGGGTGCGTTGGTCCACCCCGAAGGCAGGGCCGGCGCGACGACCGTATCAAAGCTCTGCGTGAGAACATTGCCGGAAAAGCCGAGGGGAAAGGTCGCGCTGACCGTCCCAAGGTTGATTGCGCCATCCTGGAGTTGGAGCACCGCGATGATGGTGCCGCCGCAGGCCCCGGTGGCCGCAAACGTGAATGGCTCGGTGACCGCCGCACCGCCGGCGAACAAGGCGCCGTAATTCTGTGGCGCGCTGGGCACAACCACGCCATTGGTCGTTAGCAAGGTCGCCACCAGGTTAGCGGTATCTCCAGGACCAGCGTTCTTGAGGGAAAAGAGAACGGTCACGGTTTCGCCAGGGTCAATGGCGTTGTTGGCGGGAGCGCAGCCTTCGACGACCAGGGCGGTGGAATCCAGCGAGATGGCAACCTGGCTGTCCACGATGACGGTGAAACTGTTGGTGGCGCTTAAGTGCTGAGCGTTGACGGCATTCGGGTTGAAGTCGGTCACGACCGTTGTAATGACGTTGGTCGTTCCTTCCTGGGCGGGCGAAGGCGTCCAGGTGATGATGCCGTTGGTATCGATCGTGGCTCCCGCCGGCGGATTGACCAGGACATACGTAAGAGGCTCCGCCGGGATGTCCGGGTCGGTGGCCGCGTTGGTCACGACCAGGAGTTTGAGCCTTGGGACTATTCGATTGGCCTGAACCGGAAGCGCCGGAGGCAGGTTGATGTCATTGACCACAACGCTAAAAGTGTTGGTGGCGCTCAGCGGAGGCGCACCGTTGTCGATCACGACGGTGGTAAGGGTGTTGGTGCTGGGCGCCTGGCCTTGCGCTGGCGTCCAGGTAATGATCCCGCTGCCGGAGATGGTGGCATTGGTAGGTCCTGCCAGCAGGTTGTAACTCAGGACCGGGAAGGGGAAGTCCGAATCGATGGCCGCATTGTTGAGCGTAAGGGTGCTTAACTTCGCGATGGTTTGGCTGGTCTGGGGCGGCAGCGAGGGGCCATTGTGGCGAGAGCCAACCGCCAGAGTCACCGTGGCGGTCCCAAGGTTATTGGTGCCGTCGAAGGCCTGGTAGGTGAAACTGTCCGGGCCCACGTAATTGTTGGACGGTGTGTAAGTGAACCCGCCGTTGGAATTGAACGTCAGTGTCCCATGCGCCGTGGTGCTGCTCTGCTGGGCTGTCAGGCTGGTGGTGAACACGGCGGTGTCGTTGCTCAAGACCCCGGGAGGCGGGACAGTTGTGGCAGAGGTTCCACTAACGGTGAAGCTGTCGTTGACCGCCAGCGGTTTGACAACAAAATTATCGATCGACATCGTGTAAGTGGTGTTATCGGTCCACATACTGGCCCCGGCGCCTCCGGTAAGATACGGCTGCGGCTCGACATCGGTCACACTCATCATCTGAACGCCGTCGTAATAGACGGCAATCCGATTCCCGAAGAGGGCCATCTTAAGCGTGTGATAGGTCGTGCCCACGCCCGGCAGGCTGGCTTGCTGCATCGGTATTCCCGGGACGTTGGTGTAGCCGAAAGTGGTAAAGTTCTGAAACTTTATCAGCTTTACCACACTCGAACCCCCCGTGGAGCCTTCCGGGTAAATCCAAGCCGCGTACTGGGCACCGGTGACCGGGTTGAGCCGGCCATTGACGCCCCCGCCAAAAACTGCGGGTGGGAGCTGCACCTGCGCTTCTACTGAAAAGTTATCCCAGGTGTAGGGCAAATAGCTGAAGCCGTAGCTCTGCACCGGGTTTGGACCACTGCGCAAAGCCCCGCCCGTAATGCTCCAGGCGCCCGACTGGGCGACCCAGGGAGCCAGCGGGGCCGGGTCGTTGGTGCGCGTGAAATCGTCACTGAAAAAAGCGCCACCGGCAAGGGTGTAGCGAATTTCCGCATTGGTTACGGAGGTGCCGACGCGGAGTTTGAGCGCCTGGCCGCTGACGCGATAAGCGCCGCCGCCCGCCAGGGCGCCATTAGTGAAGACCAGCAGGTTAGTGTAGTTGAGGCTGGGCAGAACCATTTCCACCGCGGTATTGGTATGACTGGAGCCGCTGATGCCAACCGTGATGATCGACTGGTTGCCATTGGGATTGTAAGCAACCGTGACCTGGGCGTTGGAACGCTGCAACCACCATTGATAAATGCCTAGGGCGTTGGCGGACCACACCCGCGGATGCAGGTTGGTATTGAGGCTGTAGGTGATGTATTCGGGGGCAAGCGGGCCTGCATCACCAACACCCGTGGCGAGGGTATGGCAGTAAAAGTTGAGGAGCCCGCCCAATTGATAGTAGAAGTCCACGCCGTCACGCAACGTTTGCAGCGTCTGCACGCCCGGCGGATGCCACGGCTCCAACGATTGGGCCACCAGGCCCCCGACAAACCAGTCGCTCGCCGGCTCGCTCAAAAGCGGGTACCGCTTGCCTGGGGTGCGCGTCGAAAGCGTCCAGTGCGGGAAGGGGGTGAGTTTCTGTTCGCCGGCGATCTTGACTCCTAACTGGGCCTGGATGTCGAAGGAGTCTTCGCGCGTCGCGTTGAAGTAACACCCGGCCCAGGCGCGCACCCCATTGGTTATTCCCGTGAGCCAGCGCTCGACGTCTACAAACGAATTGGAAACGGAGGCCAGGGCGTAAGCCTTCCCGCTGGCAAAATTTGGCGGCGTCACATCCAGCGCCTCATCGGGGCCCCAGTGCCAGTAGTCGTAATCGCCGAGAGCGAGACTGGGGTTATTGGGGTTCTTGAGACCGCCATTGTGCGGGCCAATGGTCGCTCCGTAGTTGGTGACGGCTTGGCGCAAGCCGGCCACAACGGCGTTCGTATTGAAGGAGTTGGTCATTTCGTCCCGCAGCGTTCCGGTGCAGAAGTAGTAATCGCCTTTGGCTCCGTTGGTGGCTTCAAACTGGGCGGAGGCTAAAACGCCGGCAATTTCGTTCTGGAAATTCTCCAGGTCATGGCGCACCAGCATCGCCGCATCATACTGGTAAGGCCAGGGACTCAGTTTAGGGACGGGCAATTGCGCCGACTCGAAGGCCCATTCGATCGCGCGCCGGAAGATGACGTAAGCATACATGCCCGGGGCGAAGCCGTTATGGCCGATCAGCGGTTGCATGGCCGAGACATAGATGAAGAAACCCTTCCCGTATTGCTTCAGCGACAGGTAGGGATAATTGTCCCCGGTGGCCAGTACGGTGGCGTCGCTGGCCTGGACTTGCCAGACATCGTGCGGGGCAAGATAAATGTGCGCGGGAGAAATCCCCCACGAGATCTCATCGGCCGAAGACGGCATCCGCCAGGTGAGCGGCCCCGCCGGGATATGGCGCGTAAGACGGTGGTCCATCTGTTTGGTCAAGGTATTATTCGTGCCCCAGTTTTGCAGGCCGGGCGTGACCACATGAAGACCCATCGCATTGGCCAGCGCGAAATCGCCTCGTGACGTCCCATCAGGATTCCTGGTGAAAGCCGAGGAGCCTACCACCAGGAATCCGCCCGCGGCCACATAGTTGGTCAGCGGACCAATCTCATCGTTGCGCATGGCTTCCGCAGCCAGGCTGATGACGATGGGGTATTTGGGAAGACCATTGGGCAGCAGCAGCCCGGCAGTGATATTGGAGTCCCCGACCACCGTGAAGGCCGTGCCATCCGACCGCAACGCTTCCTTTACCGCCTCGGGCATGACGAAATAATGCCAGTCGGTGGGCCACCACTGAGATCCGGTGGTGCCGGCGCCAATCGGTGTCGGGGGGGAAGCCGGCGTGGACTCCAGTGCCCTGGTCAATTCCGAATCGTGGACGGCCACCAGCGGCTGGGTGCTTTGGGACCACGCCGCCTGCGCCCACAGCAGCCCCAGCAACGGGATAGCCAAAGTGAAATCCAAGGACCTTCTCATCTTCTTTTTCCCGGTCTTGGTTCCTGGCGGAGGCATCCTTTCTTTCAACTTCTGTTCGCTCGTTAAATGGCCGAAAGATCGCCTTGGACAGGACAGGCCAATCCGACCGGATGCTGTGTCATTTGGGAAGAATTCGTGGAAATCTGCTGCCTGACGGCGCCGGTTTGAGTTTCCAGCAAACGCCCGGTAAAGCGCGCATTAATTCGCCGCGGCCTGCCCGCTTTGATTGGGAAAAGTCAAGGCTACTTTGCTCTGTTTTTTTGCTTCTCATGCCGCAAGAACGAACTGTGTGTGTAGCCTCCATAATAGGCACAGCAAACGCCCAGGGCACAGTTGAACCTTTACGGACGGGAGTCCGTAATCTACACGATATTTGCGGGAGTGGGAGAGTACCGGGGTGGTGGAGGGGTGGAGGGATTCTTGAGTTTCGATGTTTGGCTCCCGCCACTCATCGCGCCTCAGACTGGGCCTTCTCCAGGTATGTTTTCGCGTCTCCTGACCCGCTTTTGGCGGCCCGCTTCATCCATTCCAGACCGAGGCCTTTGTCCTTCGGGGTGCCCAAACCCTCCAGGTAGCACTTCGCCAGCATATACTCCATGTAAGGCGAGGAATCCTTGGCTCGCACCAGGTAACCCTCAAACTCCTCTTTGGCCTGTTCCGTCGGCACGCCGGGGTCGACGACCGCAGATTTCTGTTCGAACATCGCCGAAACTTTTTGCAGCACCGCTGTTTCTTCTTTGCTCAAGCCCGCATCCGTGAACGCCTCGAATGTCTGGCGTGCACCCGAACCGGTGGTTAAGGTCCTCTCCCCTTCTTTGAGCAGCGTCGCGTTCGTGCGGAAGGCATCATCCGCCGCCCGGCCAAAATCCATCACGAAGTTGGTTGCGCCTTCGCCGGCTATCAAAGCGTCGCCTTCCGGCAGCAATTGGATAACCTCGTATCGGGCCAGGATGCGTATCGGACGCGGCAGCGTCGGCGTTAGATTCTGGTTGGTTTCCGAGTAAGGCAGGATGAGCTTTTTTTGCCACTGCGAGTCGAGCCCGCTTTCGGCGATCGCGCGGGCCGCAAGCTCGCACCTCGCTTGCCGGTTTGTCAGGGCTACATACTTGGCTCGCACCGCTTTCATCCCTGCCAACTCTTGCGCCTGCGCTTCGTTCCTGGGAGTGAAATACAACGAGCCCTTGTAACTGAACCAAAGCGCCGGGTCATAGACAAACCCAAGGCAATGGAGGAAATGCTTCTGCTCCAATACTAATTGCCACTCCGAACCGGCCGGCGACCCAGTGCCGGCAGCCGGCTGTGCCACGAGCCCAAAGCCCGGGGCGAGACAGCACACGAGGGCCGCCACTCGGGTTTTCATCCTACAACAGCCCCTGGTAAGCCAGCCAAAGCGCGCGGTAATATTTCATTACCCGCACCGGGTCGGTGCTGGCCGGCACCTCCGCCAGGCAGAAACCGGTGAACCGGTTCTCGTTCAGCCGGGTCAGCAATTTGCGATACGGATACTCTTCCTGAAACAGGTCCGTCATGTGAACCGAAAAAATTTTGTCCTTCAGCAAATCGAAGTTGTGGTCCCAGCCCTCGCCGTCAAGGTCGGAGGCGTTCGAGTTCCAGCAGGCGCCTACACTCGGATGGTTCGAGGCATCAAGGATTGTTTTGATGTGCGGCGGGAAGGCGGTCCCCGTCCCGTGGACTTCAAGACGGATCACCCGCCCATGGTCGCGGGCGAAGTCGCCGACCTCGCGCAATGCCCGGCCGATTTGCGCCAGCGTTTTTTCCACCGGCACTTCTTTGGGCAGCCCGTTGGGCCGTACCTTCACACCCGTGGCGCCCACATCCTGGGCCAGCAGAATATATTCCTTGGTCGCTTCGATGTCCTTGCGCAGCTTCGCCTGGTCCGGCGTGTGGTAGTCGAACACGCTGCCCAGCCCCATCAATTGCACCTTTGAATCTGCGAATCGTTTCTTCACTTCTTCCCGTTCCGCCTTCGAGAGGTTGATCTCCACCTTATGCGCATGGGTGGTGCGCAGTTCGACCCCTTCGAACTTCGCCGCTTCGCAGTTCCTGATAATGGTGGGAATGCCCCAATCCTGGGCTAGATTGTAGGTGACCATGCCCAGGTGCATCTTCGGAGAAGCAGTCAGGTAACTGGCTTTCTCACCGACTGCGGCGCGCACGGAAACCGGCTTGAAGCCCAGCACGCCAAGACCGATAGAAGTGGTCTTGAGAAAATCCCTTCGGTTGCTTTTCATAGCTGGAGGTTTAACAGAAACGGCGGGCTATTCAAGCGCCGGGTCCAGGATGAAGCCTTAAGCCCGTAGTCCGAATCGCCACCAGAAACGGTCTCATCCGTTCGAATTTCGGGTTTCGGCTCTCTTTCGCCCTTCGGCTTTCGAACTTCGATTTCCAGTCGCTTATGGCATCGGAAATGCTGTTCTTTATGTCTTATGACCGAACAAGTGACGGTGTTTGGCAAGCGCATCCTGCTCGCTGAGGACGACCGCGCCGTGCGTGAATCTCTCAAGCTCATGCTCAACCTGGATCAGCACATCGTTACCGAGGCCAGCAACGGCCGCGAGGCCTTGTCCTTGTTCTCACCGGAACAATTCGACCTCATCATTACCGATTACCTCATGCCTGAAATGCAGGGCGATGAACTGGCCCGCAACATCAAGCGCATCGCCCCTGGCAGGCCGGTTCTCATGGTCACCGCCTATCTTGAAAAACTCCTCGCTTCCGATCATTCGGCCGATAGCGTCCTGGCCAAGCCCATCGACCTGGACGGCCTCCGCCGTGCCATCGCCTGCCGTCTTCAAACGCTCCCTCCTTCATCCCCCGGAGACGAACTTCCGGGCGAATCCGCTCCTCTTTCGCCGCAAAAGCTCCGCGCTCGCGCCGCCACCACAAGCAAGGTCCTCTCCGAGATTCTGGGGTACGATAGTGATACGGCCTTCCTTCGCGGCTGGGGCATAAACGACTGACGCAAAACATCCGGCCGCCGGACCTCCACTCCCCACCTTTGTCCTTGGCCTAGGCTGCGGCCTCGTCGAGATCTGGGCCCAGCAAGAAACGGGCTCGGCGGGCGGCAATGTCCTTGGCAATGGCGATCAGTTCCTCGGGTGTCAGTTCATCCTCGAAAATGGCGAAGCTTTGGGTGCGGGTCTTGGCATAGAGCCGCCGCGCTCCCACTTCGTACACCTCGATTTCGCGCGGCAGTTCCTGTTCCTGCTTTATCATGGGCTACATTTAGGACTGACCCGCGAGTTGGCGCAACCGCCACTTGTCAAAAGTTATCCACGCGTTATTCACGCGCTTTGATTTCCGTCTTCGGCCCTCGTTGTGCCGCAGGCTGCCCGCCCTCTTAGAAGGGCAGCCACGCTTCTCCCGCAGCCTTTCGCCGCCGCCTCATGCCCGCACCTGGGTTCGGGCTCTGGCTTCCTTGCCGCGTCAACTGCAACTTCAGCTTCCTCAGATGACGCAGGCAAATTCCGTGGGAGAATTCCCCCAGGCTGGCACCAATCCCAACCGGCTCGCACCACGCGCATACCGCAACGCTCAGCGGAAATTCAATCTGTTGCGCAGTCATCTCGCCCGCCTTTCACCACCGGGTCTGCCAAAATGTACGATGCCGACCAACATTGCCGCTCTCTTTATCCGCTGAGGAGTCGGATTTGTCCACCAGGAATTCTCTGGGCATCGTCCCTGGCTGTGTGGCTGCTTGGAGCTCAAGCCACTTGGTATTGTTTATCTTTGCGCTGCGCGAGATTGGCAGCTTCTGCAAACGCCCGGGACCAAATATTTTTCTGTCCTGAGGACCGGTGCCACTTCAGCGGTTTTCTTCTCTCTCG
>Ga0210408_10002793_pt1 | contig 16626 bp, 14 predicted proteins | sample IncBWH4MmetaG_FD_155471 | JGI IMG/M metagenome (GOLD analysis project Ga0210408, IMG submission 155471) | Forest soil microbial communities from Barre Woods Harvard Forest LTER site, Petersham, Massachusetts, United States - Inc-BW-H-4-M | ecosystem: Environmental > Terrestrial > Soil >...
ACCGTTACCATCAACGGTCGTGCCTACGGCCCCACGGATGTGCGCGATGATTTGTCGATGAACGATTTCCTGCGCGAATACCTCGGGATGACCGGCACCAAATTCGGCTGCGGCGTGGCGCAGTGCCTGAGTTGCGCGGTGATCGTCGATAATCCCGACGGCACGAGCTATACCAACCCAACCTGCATCGTTGCGGCGGCGCGCTTCGACGGCAAATCGATCCGCACGGTGGAAGGCCACGCCAAGAACGGCGAACTGTCACCTTTGCAGAAAGCATTCGTCACGCATTTTGCCTTCCAGTGCGGCTACTGCACGGCCGGTTTTTTGAACGAAGGCCAGGTGCTCCTCGAGCGTCTGGAGCGCAAGCCGGTGGCTCGCGCGGATCTCGAGAGGACGATTGCCGAGGCGCTCGATGGCCACCTGTGCCGCTGCACCGGCTACATCAAGTATCACGCGGCCGTGCGCGACGTGGTCCTGGCTGATCCAGGACGTTACCTCGCGTCGCGATGATCGCTAGCGGGGATCGCTGCACATGCGCGTTCGGGTCGTGATGGTGGTGGCGGGTCTGCTGGCGGGCATGCTGACCACTGACGCCGTGGCCGACGATCCTACGGACAGCCTCGCGAGCGTGGACAGTTTTGCATCGATCCCCGACTCCGCGGCGCGGTCGGCGGCACTCTTCACCGAGCTCGGCAAAGTATTGACCCACCCGCGCTGCATGAATTGCCATCCCGCCGGCGACCGCCCGCGCCAGGGCGATGTGATGCGGCTTCATCAGCCGCCGGTCGAGCGCGGCGCCGACGGATTTGGCCTCCCGGCCATGCGCTGTCCGATCTGTCACCAGGGCGCCAATTTCGAGCCCGCCGGCGTTCCGGGCAATCCGATCTGGCACCTCGCGCCGCGCGACATGAGTTGGGAGGGCAAGACGCTCGGTGAGATCTGCGCTCAGCTCAAGGATCCCGCGCGTAACGGCAACCGCTCGCTGGAGGCGCTCGTCGAGCATATCGGCACCGACCACCTGGTCGGCTGGGCCTGGGCGCCGGGGGGCAACCGCAGGCCGGCTCCGGGAACGCAAAAGGACGCCGGCGCGCTCGTCGAAGCATGGGTGCGAACCGGTGCGGTGTGCCCGCACTAGATCGTGGATGAGTTTCCGTAACGAGACTCGGCATCTGGAGAAATTGATGAGGACCGTTGCAATCATGTTGGGCGGCGCTGGCGCGCTGCTGTCGTCACTTCTCGTCGCACCGAGCTCGTCTGCGCGCGCCGCCGAGGTGCCGTCCTATTTCAAGGAGATTGTCGGTACCGAGGTTGCGACCCCCGCCGAGATCGGGACCAAGAACATACTGCAGCTCAACACCACCATGTTCGAGCTCTATGGCAATGCCGCGCAGGTGTTCAAGAAGAATATCCTCGCCCAGCACCCGGTCATCCTCGGTCTGTTCTCGGGCGCGGGCGGGCGCTTCATCCTTTATCGTCCTGGGATGCCGCCGCTCGACGCGCCGTCGGTTCCGATTGTCTATCAGCTCCTCAAATCCGTCGGTCACAGCACCATGGCGCTGGCGGAAGTGGTCGTGCCCTATCTCAACAGCCCCAACGATCTGACCTGGCGTGGCCCGGTGGCGGCTTACCGGAACCGCATGCAATCCGCCCTCGATGGCCTCGACGCGGTCCCGATCAGGGACGACTGGAAGCCAATAAGCCGAAGCATCCTGCAGAACAACATCGCGTTCATGGACGACTGCCTCAAGAACAACGTGATCGCACCCGAGGCCCTGCAGGAATTTGCCAAGAAGCAGAGTCCGCTTCTGAAGGAGAACATCGCCTGGGCGGCGCAGACCCAGGTCGGGCACTGGATGGACGTGATCGGCGGCTGGAAGCAGATGCTCGGCGCCGACTGGGAGAAAACCTACGGCGCCAGCAACACGATCTACGTTGCCCGTCAGAACAACATCCTATTCAGCGTGCTTGCCCAGTTCTTCGGGCCGCAGGCGATCAATGATCGGCTGATGCTGATCGAGACGATCTCGTTCACCACGACGCCAGAGGACATGCTGGAATCGCTGACCCGGATCATCGCCGACCGCTCCGTCGGCGCCGCGTTCTTCGGCAACTACTACCTGATGGATTTCGAGCTGATGGGCGGCGACGCGCGCCAGGCGATCATCGACGAGGACGGCAAGCGTAACATCCCGGTAAACCTGCCGCCGCAGGTGCCGTTCGGCTCGCACCAGTGGCCGACGCTGATCACGCCGGGACCGGGCCCGAAGACGCTGGCGGACGTTCCGTGAGGCCGACGCTCGAAACCTCATCGTTGAAGTCACAGGCTTGGGGCGGCGTCGCTGCCTTCGCGGGCGGGCTGGCGTTTCTGCTCGGCGTCTGCCTTTCTCCGGTGAGTTCGGCGCAGGAGGCGACCGATCCCGTGACCGGCTTCGCGCGCGAGCCGGTCCATGTCGCGGCTTGGCCCGGCGGCAAGAAGGTCGCTGTCAGCTTTGCGCTCTTCGTCGAGGAGTTCGGCTTCGGTCAGGGCCCGGTCTATCGCCCGGACATGGTGACCCGCAACCCGGATCTGGTGAACGAGGCCTTTCGTCAATACGCAATCGACTGGGGCATCCCGCGGGTCGGGCGGCTGTTCCGGGAACTGGAAGTTCCACTGACCATCGTGCTGAGCGCCGAGTTTCCCGGGAAGTACAAGTCGGTGTGGAAGGAGTTCCGCGGCTCCCAGCCGAGCGCTCCCATCGTCGCCCACGGCATGAACAACACGAGCCGCCAACTGCCGCTTGGACGCGGCATCGCCGAACAGAAAGCCTACATCCGGCAAACGTTGGATCTGATCGCCGAGACGACCGGCGTTACGCCGGTCGGCTGGTCGAGCCCAAGCGTCTACTCCAACGGTGACACGCCGCAGGCAGTCGCCGCCGAAGGGATAACCTATACCCTCGATCAAATGGATTCCGACATCATTTCACGCCTGAAGACGCCGAGCGGACCGCTGGTGCTGTTGCCTTATCCGGTCGTGACCGTCGACATGGGCCAGCAACTCGCCCGCATGAAGGGCCCCGCGGAGATCGAGACGTTGTGGGTTGACTATGCGCTGGAGCTTGCCGCCGAGGCCCGCGCCGACCCGGCACGCGAAGCGACGACGGTGGTCATCGGCATCCATCCTTTCGTCGTCGGAACGCCCGACGGGGCGGCCGCGATGCGGCGTGTCCTCTTGCGCCTCAAGATGGACGACGCCGTCTGGCTGAGCGACACCGACGCCATTCGCACGGCCGCCGGCTTGAAATGACCGATGGCCACGCCGACGGGCGCGGCCGTTGGAGCGCGGTTTTCCGAACCGGGAGGGCGGAAGCCGCTGTCCGGGAGCAACACATTTTGTTCCGGGTCGTGCCATATGGTCACTGATCCCTGACAGTTGCCTGGAATAGTCTCGCCGCGCGGCCGGGGCTCTGATCACTCCCGCATCAGCTTGTCGATGGTGATCGGCAGTCGCGGATGCGTTTGCCTGTCGCGTGGTGGATCGCATCGGCAATCTCGGCGCAACGCCTGCGATTCCAATCTCGCCCACGCCCTTGATGCCGAGCGGGTTAATCTCCTCGTCCCACTCATCGACGAAGATCACGTCGGTCCGAGGACGTTGATTTGGAAGCGGTTCCCTTCGTTCCAACTTCTGTCCGGTTGCCGCCCTCGTCGCTCAACCCGCGGAGCCCGCCCGCTGTGTGATCTGGGTCAGTGTCCACGGGCGAGAAGCAGAAACAAAGGGCGATTGATTGGAGGGGAATAAAAGGCGATTGATTGCTATCGTGTAAGACCGGCGGCTTAGAAATCGCCGGTGGGAAAATCAGCCTGATTGGAGACGATCATGAACAGCGGCAGGAACGATGGGGAATGCATCTCGCGCCGCGTGGTGCTCACGGGCGCGGCGCTTGCGCTCGGCGCGGCGGCCACCGCTACGGCGGGCTCGCAAGCGGCGGCGCAGCAGAAGGTCAGCCAGGAACTCGCCAAATATCAGGCTACGCCGAAGGATAAACAGCGCTGCGACGGCTGCGCCAGCTTCCAAGCCCCGAACGCATGTAAAGTCGTCGAGGGCGACATCAGCCCGAGCGGCTGGTGCCAGCTCTTTGTCCCGAAAGCCTAGTTTTAGCCGCCCGAGGCCGTTGCTGCGGGGCGGCGGCGCGCATCGGTCCAGGTGCTGCGCCGCCCCGATAACAGACGCCGGTCTTGGGTTAGGTCTTGGACCGGCCTTGCCCCAGGCCGTCACCGACGTTTTGCCGCTCGGCCCGGTCAGTGCAACGCCTGATAGCCGGCGATCACCAGTTCGATGGCGATAAGAACGACGATAGCGATTTCGAGTCGGAGCGATCGTTTCGTATCGATGATGTCGGTGAGCACTTCGGCCGTATCGGCGATCACCACAAGCTTCCTCGACAACGCTTCCGCACGCTCCGTAAGCTCGTATTCGTCCTGCAGCCGAGCGTACAGCCGTTCCAGATCCTGCCGATCCCACACGACATCCGGCTTTTCCGCCACCGCCACGCGGCCGGAGACGCGGTGCTGAACGAGCAAGGCATTACCAATGTGCTTGAGGATCGCGCGGCGGCCGGCCGCGGCGCGGCCCTTTTCGGCAAGCTGCCGGGCGAAAGGCTCAATGACCTCAAAGACCGCGGCGACCTCGCGTTCATCCCGCGCGAGCACGACGCTTTTCGACAGCGCGTCGGCAATGACGATCAGGTGGTCGGGGGTCAACGTCTTCAGGATCATCGGGCCGCCCGGCAGGATCTGGTCATCTTTATCGGGAGCGACCTCGAGCAGTAATGTTTCTTCTTCCGATGACGCCACCGGACGGATCAGGCGTGTCCGCAGAGTATTCAGAACTTCGTCTTCCTCGGACCGTGAAAGGCACATCGTGACCGCCACGCCGTAGCGAAACAGCGTCACGAAGCCTTCCTTCCCGAACCGGTACGTCAGCGGGGCGGTTGAAACAACGCCGTCATGCTGGAGGTTCGACGTGTCTATGCGATCGGCTAAGAGGAAGGCCTTGACCCGTTTGCCGGCTTTTGGCGGATTCGGGGGGATCATCGATCATCGCATGGCTACAGTCGGCCGTAGTCTGATCGGCCGGGATCTCCCCGGGAAAGCGGGGCAGACGTTCTCCTCGTTTTAGCAAGTAAGCCCTTTGGTAAGTAAGCCGTCGGAGGGAACAAATCGACCCTGCTCGCAGTTCCGCTGCTAGGGATCCGGAGGCTATGCCATGTTTCATCGCCGCTCATCCGAGTTTGAGCCTCGAATTTCAGCCATCACCGACCACCTGCGCGGTATCCGCAGGGAATTGGGCGCGATCGGCGACAGTGCCGGTCAAAGTGCCTCCGGTACCGCGGCGGCCGCCGTAGACCAGATCGTCGACACGCTCCGGCCGGTCCTGCAGGATATCGAAGAGCGCTTCCGCGCCGGGCAGCGCAGGGCGGTCGCTCAAGGTGCGAACCTCGCCAACGAGGCGCTCAGGACGGGTTCCGAGGCCGGCAGCCGGGCTCTGGACCGGATCAGCGAGCAGGCCGAGGCGCATCCGCTCACGACGATCGCCGTTGCCCTCGGCGTAGGACTGCTGATGGGGATCGCCGTCAGCCGCGCCAGCAGCTAGCTGTCCCGGCAGCTGCGTCGAGCCGATTACGCGCACGGTTCACGGCTGGGCGTCGGCCGAAGTACGCGTCGCCCGGGGCAGACGCTCCTCCCAGGTCAAGTCCCTCGCAGGCCCAATCCCCTTCAGGCCAAGTCCCTTTCAGGCCAAGTCCCTTTCAGGCCAAGTCTATCGCGAAGCGTTTCAAGTCGGCGAGCGAACAATAGGCCAGAGCGCCCTCGTGGGTTGCGCGCAACACCACACGTGGCGCTCGGCTCGCATCCAACGCTTCCTGCCAGCGCGGTGCACACAGGCACCAACGGTCGCCCGGCCGCAGCCCGGGAAAGCCGAGTTCAGGCATTGGGGTCGAAAGATCGTTTCCACGCGCTTTGGAGAATTCGAGGAACGCGGTGGTCATGACGGCGCAGACGGTGTGGCTACCCACGTCCTCTTGCCCGGTGTTGCAGCAGCCGTCGCGGTAAAAGCCGGTGATCGGCTTGATCGAACAGATTTCCAGAGGTTCGCCAAGCACATTGCGTGCCGCAACCGGCCGGCGCTCTCCGTCACCGCGATCGTCTCTGAGCATGCCGCTCCCTCAGCAGAACTCTCCCGGGTCTCGCTCCGCGTGGTGCAAGCCGCCTTTCGGCGCGCGTCGACAAGGCTGCCGCCAACGGCGAGGAAGCTTATGGCAAATTCTTGCCCCCGCGAAGATACATAGCGTGGCAAGCTTCACACCGGGGACTCACATCATCTGGGGGCCGCTCGGTCCACACTCGATTGCGCGAAATCCCGCAATGCCCATATGAAACCGCGCATGCACGCAATTTCGACGTTCCATCCCGTCGTCTGGGCCTGGTTCAACGGCGCCTTCCCGGCGCCGACGCCGGCGCAGGCGCAGGCCTGGCCGGCCATCGCGGCCGGTCGCGACGCGCTGCTCGCCGCGCCGACCGGCTCGGGCAAGACGCTGGCCGCGTTCCTTGCCGCCATCGACAGGCTTGTCCGCGAGGGGTTGAACGGGGGATTGCCGGACGAAACGCAGGTCGTCTACGTCTCGCCCCTCAAGGCGCTGTCGAACGACATCAGGCGCAACCTGGAACTGCCGCTTGCGGGGATCGCGGAGGAACTTCGCACGCGAGGGCTGCCTGAAGTCGCGATCCGCGCCTGGGTTCGCACGGGTGACACGCCCGCGAGCGAACGGCAGAGGGCGCGTCGGCGGCCGCCGCACATTGTCGTGACCACGCCGGAATCACTATACATTCTTCTCGGATCGGAAACGGGCCGCGCCATGCTGCGCACGACCCGAACGGTGATCGTCGACGAAATTCACGCCTTGGCGCCTAACAAGCGCGGCAGTCATTTGGCGCTGTCGCTCGCTCGGCTCGATTCTCTGGTCGGCCGCCGGGTGCAGCGCATCGGACTGTCGGCCACGCAGAAGCCGATCGAGGCGGTCGCCGATTTTCTGGTCGGCCGCACCGAGCAGGACAAGCAACGATCCTGCACGATCATCGATACCGGCCATGGCCGCGCCCGCGACCTCGCCTTGGAGATTCCCGGAGCACCGCTCGAGGCGGTGATGTCGAACGAGGTGTGGGAGGAGGTCTATCGACGCATCGCCGATCTGGTCGCCGGACACCGCACGACGCTGATTTTCGTCAACACGCGCCGGCTCGCGGAGCGGGCCACCCGCAAGCTTTCAGAACTGCTGGGCGAGGAACACGTAACGGCTCACCACGGCAGCCTCGCGAAGGAGCAACGGCTTGATGCCGAGCAACGGCTCAAGAGCGGCAAGCTCAAGGCGCTGGTAGCAACGGCCTCGCTCGAGCTCGGCATCGACATCGGCGATGTCGATCTCGTTTGCCAGCTCGGGTCGCCGCGGGCCATCGCGACCTTCCTCCAGCGCGTCGGCCGGTCGGGCCATGCCGTCGCAGGCACCCCAAAGGGGCGGCTCTTCCCGCTGTCGCGCGACGAACTCGTCGAATGCACCGCGCTCCTCGACAGCGTGCGCCGGGGCGAGCTCGACCGCCTGGCGATTCCCGAGCAGCCGCTCGACGTATTGGCCCAACAGATCGTCGCCGAGACGGCCGCGCGGGATTGGAATGAGGATGACCTGTTCCAGCGCTTCCGCCAGGCTTTGCCGTATCGGGTGCTGACGCGCGAGGACTTTGATGCCGTACTCGACATGCTGGCGCAGGGGTTCAGCGCCCGCCACGGCAGGCGCGGCGCGCTCATTCACCGCGACGCGATCAACCATGTGATCCGCGGCCGCAAGGGCGCGCGGCTGACCGCCCTGACCGCCGGCGGCGCCATCCCCGACAATGCCGACTATCAGGTGCTGCTGGAGCCGGACAATCATTTCATCGGCAGCGTCAACGAGGACTTCGCGGTCGAAAGCATGGCGGGCGACGTGTTCCAGCTCGGCAACCGCAGCTATCGCATCCGCCGCGTCGAGCGGGGCGTCGTGCGTGTTGAAGATGCGCAGGGCATGGCGCCGAACATACCCTTCTGGCTCGGCGAAGCGCCCGGACGCAGCGACGAGCTTTCCGTGTCCGTGTCGCGCCTGCGGGCCGCGGTGGCGGAGCGCCTGCGCGATGATCCGAGCGGGGAGGCAGTGACCCGTTGGCTCATCGACGAAGTCGGCATCGGTGCACCCGCAGCGCAACAGCTGGTCGAATATCTGCAGTCTAGCCATGCCGCTCTCGGCTGCCTGCCGACGCACGAAACGATCGTGCTCGAGCGCTTCTTCGACGAAGTCGGCGGCATGCAGCTCGTGGTGCATTCGCCCTACGGCAGCCGGATCAATCGCGCCTGGGGCCTCGCGCTGCGCAAGCGCTTTTGCCGCAAGTTCAATTTCGAGCTGCAGGCGGCGGCGACCGAGGACAACATCGTCCTTTCGCTGACCACCGCGCACAGTTTCGAACTTGCCGACGTCGCCCGCTACCTGCACTCGGCGTCGGTACGGCCGTTGCTGATCCAGGCGCTGCTCGACTCCCCGATGTTCACGACGCGGTGGCGCTGGGTCGCCGGTGTCTCGCTCGCGCAGCCGCGGTTCCGTGGCGGCAAGAAGGTGGCGCCCCAGCTCGCGCGCATGGGCGCCGAGGATTTGATCGCCGCCGTCTTCCCCGATCAGATCGCCTGCGCCGAAAACCTCGCCGGCGAGCGCGAGATTCCCGATCACCCCCTGGTGCGTCAGACCATCAACGACTGCCTCACCGAGGCCATGGACATCGACGGCCTGGAACGTGTCCTCAAAGCGATGGAGTCGGGGGATATTCGTGTAGTGGCGTGCGACCTGACGCAACCCTCGCCGCTGGCGCTCGAAGTGTTGTCGGCGCGCCCCTACGCCTATCTCGATGACGCGCCGCTGGAGGAGCGTCGGACCCAGGCGGTCATGGCGCGGCGCTGGCTGGCGCCGGAGACGGCCGCCGACCTCGGCCGGCTTGATCCCGAAGCGATTGCGCGCGTGCGCTCCGAGGTCAGGCCCGATCCTCGCGATGCCGACGAACTGCACGACGCGCTGATGTGGCTTGGCACTCTCAGCGACCGCGATGTGGAATCGAATGCCGGCTGGGTCGATTGGCTCGCGGACCTTGCACGGCAGAAGCGCGTGGCGCGAGTCGAGGCGCCGTGCGGAACAGTATGGATCGCCGCCGAGCGCCTGCCGGAATTCCAGGCGCTGTGGCCCGACGCGCAAATTCATGCGCCGATCGCAGTGCCGCGCGCGAAGGCTGCGCGAGCCTGGTCGCAGGAGGAAGCGCTGATCGAAATCCTGCGCGGCCGGCTCGAAGGTGAGGGTCCGATCACGGAGGATGCGCTTTCGACCCTGCTGGGCGTCGAAAGCAGCGACCTCAAGAGTGCTCTCGCGGCTCTCGAGACCGAAGGTTTTGCCATGCGCGGCCGCTTTACGCCCGGCGCCGCCGTCGAGGAGTGGTGCGAGCGCCGGCTGCTGGCCCGCATCCACCACTACACCGTCAAGCGCTTGCGCAGCGAAATCGAGCCGGTCAGCGCGCGTGATTTTCTGCGCTTTCTGCCGCTGTGGCAGCGCGTCTCTCCCGCGACGCGGATGGAGGGGCCCGACGCGGTCGATGAAATCGTCGGCCAACTCGAAGGTTTTGAGGCCGCGGCGGCGGCGTGGGAGGCAGAAATCCTCCCGGTGCGGATCGCCGGCTACGAGCCTGCCTGGCTCGACGACCGCTGTCTTGCCGGACGTCTCGCCTGGGCGCGGCTGCGGCCGCGCAACGGGCGGGCGAACGGCGCCGAAGGCCGCCCCGGACCGGTGCGGGCGACACCGATCACGCTGCTCGCACGGCGGCACACCGCGCAATGGGGCTCCTTGTCGGCAAGCGAGCCGGCGATCGAACCGAGCTTCAGGGCAGGCGCCGTTCTCGGCACCATCCGCGACAACGGGGCGTCCTTCTTCGAGGAGTTGATGCACGGGTCCGGCTTGCTGCGCACCCAGGTTGAGGAGGCACTCGCCGAACTCGTTGCCCTCGGGCTCGTCGTTTCAGATAGTTTCGCGGGACTGCGAGCGCTGCTCGTGCCTTCGGCCGAACGCAAACCGATTTTCGGCGGGCCCCGCCGCCGGCGCACCGCGACATTCGGCATAGAGAACGCCGGCCGCTGGGCGCTCGCTCCGCGGGCGCGGCCGCCGCGCGGCATTGCGCAGTCAGGGGCAGGGGCCGACGCTGTCGAGCACATTGCCCGTGTTCTGCTGCGGCGCTACGGCGTGGTGTTCTGGCGCCTGCTCGACCGTGAAGCGAATTGGCTGCCGCCTTGGCGTGATCTTCTGCGCATCTATCGCCGGCTTGAAGGTCGCGGAGAAATCCGCGGCGGACGTTTCGTCGCCGGGTTTTCCGGCGAGCAGTTCGCGCTCCCGGAGGCGATCGCTCAGTTGCGAGAGGCGCGGCGCATGCCGCCTTCTGGCGAGTGGCTCTCGGTATCCGGAGCCGATCCGCTCAACCTTGTCGGCGTGGTTACGCCGGGGCCTAGGCTTGCCGCACTGACCGGCAATCGTCTGCTTTACCGGGACGGCATCCCCATTGCGCTGTTCGCCGCGGGTGAAGTGAGATTTTTGGAGACGCTCGATGCGCCGGACGAGTGGGAGGCTCACAAGGCTTTGTTGCGCGCTACCGGGCCCGAGAGGGGTGGGACCAAAAATCTACCGCCGCAGCCGCATGGGCCATCGTGGGTCGCCGATCATGAAAAGTGCGTAGCTTCAAAAATCGCCTGAATGCTCGCTGTCCGTTGCCGCGGCGAATGAAAGACCGCCGGCCTTCCGCAGCCGTTGTCATTGTTCGAAAAATGGCGCACGTGTGGCGACTCGGCGGCACGCTTGTGCGCAGTAGGCTCCTGCACGCCATGGATGAACCAAGATCTATTTGTTGAATGTTACGGAAACTTGCAGTTTACCGGCGTGGTCCATTGACTAGCTTGCTTGTCGTGGCGTGATCGGCGATTTGGGACAACCGATCGGGTCATATTGAACCAACGGGCCGGTCCCGTTTAGTATCGCTTCGGGACGGCTCGCTAGGGGCGGGGGAAAATGAAAAGTTTGCATCAGGTCTCCTCTATCACAGCGGCAGTCGCCGTTGCGTCCGTCGCCATTGTCGCGATTTACTGGAATACCGGCCGCGACACCGGGACTGCCGCTCCGCCGGAGAACGTGGCCGCGCTCAATCGCGGCGCATCTTCGTCCGACTCCGGTTCGGCGTCCGCCACACCTGATGCACTCCCTCAGCGCGAGCCTTTGCTCGACCAGAAACCCGAGTTCGAGGTGCGGGGGAAGGAACAGGCAAGGTTGGAGGAACCCGTTGAGGACCACCCGCGCGAGCCGGTGGTGGCAAAGCAAGACTTCTCTTACCTCGGGTACTACGCGTACGCCGAAATTCTGCCCGACGAGAAGCCGGCTACCACTGTCCTAAAGACGATGAAGGAAATTCCAGTCGGAACGCCGGTCGACGAGATCAAACGCGCATCCGACGCTTTCGGACTGGATTTCGTGTTCATGCGAGCCGTGGCCAAGATCGAATCCGATTTCGATCCCAAGCAGCGTACCGGATCGTATATCGGTCTTTTCCAGCTCAGCCATCGCGAATTTGCCAAATACGGATCAGGAAGCATTACCGATCCGCGCGACAACTCCGTGGCGGCGGCCTACAAGTTCGTCATCGAAGCGAAGCTCTTTGAACTCGACACCCATAAGAAGCCGACGTTGAGCGATATCTACTTGATCCATCAACAAGGCGTTCAGGGCGCGGCGGAGCACGTCAGCAATCCGGAGCGGGTCGCCTGGGAATCGATGTGCGCCACTGATGAAGGGCGGGAAAAGGGCGAGAAGTGGTGCAAACGCGCGATCTGGGGAAACACCCTTCCGAGCATCAAGCACGCCTGGAAATCCGTCAATAAGCTTACCTCGGCTGCGTTTGTTGCCATGTGGCAGCAGCGGGTCGATCATTTCTATGCGCGGTACTCCGAGGCGGCGACTCCCAAATAACGATTGGCGATTGATGCCCCTTCAACGCTGCCGGTTCGGGGAGAGCGAGCGGGGCTGCGCTCCGCGAAAACGTGCAAACAATCGCCGGTTCCATTGGTATCCGGCCTCGTTGCGTTTCACGCCATGCTGGGCTGACGCCGCGGCCGCGTCTATGTGACTGTACGGCTGAGCCTCGAAAGGAAAGACATGGACAAGAGCGATCGCCCCCACGCGATGGCGCAATGGATGTGGGACGCGCGGCAGCGGCGTGCGCCGTACCAAAACCTTCCGGATGAATTGCGGCCGGGCTCGCTCGTCGAGGCCTATGCCGGGCAAGAGGCCTATTACCGGCTGGCGGAACCGCTGTACGGCGCCGTCGGCGGCGCCAAGATCGCCACCACGACGAAAGTGATGCAACAGCTGATGGGCATCACGCATCCTTGCGGGGGCGCGATCTTCACGAACACGATCCACAGGTCTCCGGCGCGGTTGCGAACTGCCGATTTCGTCAACCTGCGCCTGGAAAGCGAAATTGCCCTGCAGCTCGGCGCCGATTTGCCGGCGTCGCGCGCGCCATGGACGCGCGTCTCCGTCGCGCCTGCGGTCGCTGGCGCGATGCCCGCGTTCGAGCTCATCGAGGACCGCAACGCCGACTATGCTCGCTGCCAGGTGCTCTCGCTCATTGTCGAGAATTGCTGGAATGGCGGCGTCGTCATCGGCGCACCCAAAGCCGTCTCGGCCGATACCCTCGTCGGCATTGCCGGCCGTCTTGCCGTTGACGGCAAACCCGTCGGCGATGGCAAGGCCGAGGATCCCTATGCGACGCTCGCCTGGCTCGCCAATCACCTTGCCGAACGCGGGCGCGACCTCAAAGCCGGCATGGTGGTCATCACCGGCAGCCTTATCGCAACGGTTTCGATCGCACCCGGATCGCGCGCTGTGTTCAGCGTCGATGGCCTGGGCGAGGCTGTGATGGATGCGCTCTGAGACCGCACTTGCGTAGCGCGCGTTTGCATGTGTGGCCGGCTGCCGGCAGTCGAGCGGCCGCGCGCGGCGTTGGAGCGTGAACGCGTGTTCAAGGTCATCGATCGGATTTCGAGTTCGCCGCCGGACGCCGCGATCAACGAGGATGCCGTCGGCGCGACGATGAGCGCGGCATGGGCGATCGACGGCGCAACCGGTGTCTCGGATCGTCCGCCGCTCGTCGTTGGCACGACCGATGCGGCATGGCTCGCCGGCGAATTGAACGCCGCCCTTCATGCGGCGTTCGACCGCCCGGACGCCGTGCTGGAGCCGGCCTTGGCCGGCGTCGAGGCCAAGCTGCGGGCCGATTTCCTCGCCATCGATCGGGAGCCTGTTACGCCGGCCGGCGAACAACCAACCGCAGCGTTGGCGGTCGCGGCCCTGCGGAGAGAAACTTTGCATCTCATCGGCATCGGCGATTGTCGCATCATCTGTGAGGAGCGCACGGGCGAAGTCGGCGAGTTCAATCCATCGGCCATCGGCCCGGCGGAAGCCCTGATCGTTGCCGAGCGGCGCCGGCTGATGACGCAGTATCCGGGCGAGGACCCCTGGCCCCGCCTCAAGGCCTTCATCCGTCCCCTGCGGGAGCGTGCCAATCAGGAGGGCGGCTACTCCGTCGTCCACCCCACAAGGTCATGGAGCACCCGCGTTGTCCGACAGACGCGCGAACGCCGAAAAATCCGACGCCTTCTGCTCGTGAGCGACGGTCTCTACCGGCTGGTCGACGTATTCACCGCGGTCACCGCCGCCGGTCTCATGCAAGCCGCCGTTGCGAAAGGGCTGAGCCGGCTCTATGCGGAACTACGCGCCTTGGAAGATGCCGACCGCGACTGCAGCAAATATCCGCGGGTCAAGACCTATGACGACGCCAGCGGCGTCCTGATCGCGCTCGACGGGTGAGGAGCGCGGGAGCGCTACACGGCGGCTATGGTGCCGCCTGCGTGCGTCCGTTAGCATGGCGGCAACCGATCTTTGGCAAGGACCCCCTCGCGCCATGCTGGAATTCGATCATGTCGGCATCACCACGACGGTGGTGCAGCCGGACGAGAATTGGGTGGAGCAGAGCCGTGTGTGGGTGACCAATCCGCGCGACAGTCCCCACCACATCGAGTTCCTGCGCTACGAGCCCGACAGTGCCGTGCCTGAGGCGATAAAGAACAACCCGCACGTCGCCTTCCGTGTCGACAAGCTCGAACCCTATCTCGTCGATGCCGAAATCCTCATCCCGCCCTTCATCGTCGGTGATTTTCTCGAAGTCGTGTTCGTGCGCAAGCACAACACGATCTTCGAATACATGCGCTATCTGAAGGACGGCTGGTTCGGCAAATAGAGCGCAACGCCTCAACGACCGGCCTCCCGGCAGCGGACAGCGCGCATGAGCTACAAGGCGATCTATGCCTATGCCTGGGACCTCGCCGAGATCGGGGTGGCGAGCGCGGCCGCCCGCTTTCGCGGCCTTGGTCTCGACACCGTCACCATCGCCGGCAGCTACCACGCCGGCAAGTTCCTGCGACCGCATGGCCGCACCGGCAAGGTCTATTTCCCGGAGGATGGCACCGTCTATTTTCGTCCGACGGAGCGGATCTACGGCGCGATCAAGCCCATCGTGAGCCGCATCGCCCGCGAGCGCGACGTGCTGCGCGAGCTGTGCGAGTCGGGCACCATCGGTGTGAATGTGTGGCTGGTGCTGCTGCACAACACCAAGCTCGGCGAGGCCCATCCCGAGTCATGCGTAACGAACGCGTTCGGCGATCGTTACGTGTACAATCTCTGCCCCGCCGCGCCGGCGGCGCGCGCCTACGCGCTCGGCCTGTGCCAGGACGTCGCCGGCAACTATCCGGTGCGCGGCCTGTCGCTGGAGACGCCGGGGTTTCTGCCTTATGCGCACGGCTTCCATCACGAGTTCGCGCTGATCAAGTGGAACCGGTGGTTGGAAAATCAGCTCGGCCTGTGTTTCTGCGAGCATTGCGTGCAGGGCGCGGCGGAAGTCGGCATCGACGCCGCGCCGCTGAGCCGGCGCGTGCGCGATGACGTCGAGTCGTATCTGTCCGCTGAGATCGATCTGCCCGACGACATGGCCGAGGCTTTCTGGGTCGCCGACACCCGCACCGACGGCGAACTCGGCGCCTATCTGCGCTGGCGCTGCGATCTGGTCACGGCGCTGATCCGCGACATCCGTGCCACCGTGCGCGCTGACGCCACGGTCGCGGTGATCCCGTCGGTCGCGCGCCCGACGGGCGGAGCATGGTACGAAGGAAGCGACCTGCGCGCGCTCGCCGAAGCCGCGGGAACGATCGAGGCCTGTTTTTACGAAGCAAGTCCGGCCCGCGTTGCCGCCGACGCCTGGGACGTCCGCCGCCGGTTGCGCGGCACTGGAACGTTGCGCGGCATTCTGCGGCCGGCGTATCCCGATCTTGGCAGCCGCGATGCGGTGATCGCCGCCGTGGCCGCGCTCCGCCGAACTGGCATAGAAGAGATCGCGTTCTACAATTATGGGCATCTGCGCGAGGCGAGCCTCGACTGGATCGGCGCGGCGATGGCGCAATAGGGGAGGGGAGACGAACTTGGACTTCAAGCACAAGGTGGTCGCGATCACCGGGGCTGCAGGCGGCATCGGCCAGGCGATGTGCGCGCATTTCGGTTCGCTTGGCGCGAGCATCGCGGCGCTCGACAAGAACGACGCGGTCAAAACGCTGCCGGACAAGCTCGCAGTGGACAACATTCGCGCCGCCGCCACCGTCGTCGACATCGCCGATCCGGAACGGGTGCGTGCCGGTTTTGCCGAGCTTGCCGCCGCACTCGGGCCCGTCGACGTTCTCATCAACAACGCCGGGTTTTCCAAGCATTGCACCCTTGAGCTTTCCTCTCCGGCGAGCTGGCGAGGCGATATTGAGGGCAATCTCAACGGCGCTTATTACAGTGCGCATGCGGTCCTGCCGGCGATGAAGGAGCGACGCGCCGGCGCCATCCTCAACGTCGGCTCGGTCAACGGCCTCTACGCGCTCGGCGATCCGGCCTACAGCGCGGCCAAGGCGGGAATGATCAACTTCACCAAGGCGCTGGCCCTGGAATACGGCCGCTTCGGCATTCGCGCCAACATCATCCTGCCCGGCACGGTGCGCACGCCGCTCTGGGAGGAGCGGGCGTCACGCAACCCGAAGGTTCTGGAGGAGCTGGTGCGCTGGTATCCCTTGGGCCGTATTGTCGAACCGCTGGATGTCGCGAGGGTCGCGGCTTTCCTCTGCTCGGACGCGGCCGCGGCCATCACCGGCGCCGTGCTGCCGGTTGATTGCGGGCTTACCGCCGGCAATATCGTCATGGCGCGGGAACTGACAGTCGAGCCCTTCTAGCGGATAGGGTGGATTCAAACGTAGGAGAGGGAATAAGCGATGAGCGCGATCCGCATCGGCGTGATCGGTCTGGGCTGGTTCGGCGAGATCCACTGCGAAACCATCGTCGGCGTGCCGAGCCTCGAACTCGCGGCGCTGTGCACGCGCCGCCCGGACCGGCTGCAGCAGCAGGC
>Ga0210408_10002794_pt1 | contig 16625 bp, 15 predicted proteins | sample IncBWH4MmetaG_FD_155471 | JGI IMG/M metagenome (GOLD analysis project Ga0210408, IMG submission 155471) | Forest soil microbial communities from Barre Woods Harvard Forest LTER site, Petersham, Massachusetts, United States - Inc-BW-H-4-M | ecosystem: Environmental > Terrestrial > Soil >...
TGTCGAACCTAAAGCTGTTCTCGCATCTCGCCAATGTCGGCGACACCCGCTCGCTGGTGATCCATCCGGCATCGACCACGCACAGCCAGCTCGACGACGCCGCCAAGATCAAGTCCGGCGCCGCCCCCGACGTAGTGCGGCTGTCGATCGGCATCGAGGACAAGGAAGATCTGATCGCGGATTTGGAGCAGGCGCTGAACGCCTAGACCCCTCCCCGCTACGCTCGATCCATATGTCGGCTATTGGTTGCGCTTGCCGTACGCCTGCGGCGCTTGCGGTCGTTGCAGATGGCTGATCAGCCGGGCTGACCAACGGGTGCCGCGAGTTCCTGCCGCTCCGATTCCGGCCGCCGCGCGGCCAGCCGCTCGGCCTGCAACACCGCCAGCGTCAGAACCGCAATCGCGAGCGCCTGATGCGCCAGCGCCAGCACGACCGGCACCTGATTGAGCAGGGTCAGAATGCCGAGCGCGGCCTGCAATGTGACCGCCGCGAGCAACCATAACGCGCCATTGATCGCAGCGGTCCCTGCCCGCGATCGGACGGCATCGAAAGCGTGGAACGCCGCCGACGCCAACAGCGCGTAGGCGGTTATGCGATGCTCGAATTGCACGGTCAGCGCATTGTCGAACAGATTGCGCCACCAGGGTTGTTCGAACCACAACCGCGCCGACGAGGGAATGAACGAACCATCGATAGCGGGCCAGGTATTGTAGACGAGGCCCGCGCGCAGGCCCGCAACCAGCGCGCCCAGATAAAGCTGCACAAAGGTGAGCGCCACGAGCGCGGCGCTTGTGATCTTCAAGCGCGCCGAGCCCGCCACCGATGGGCCGTCGGCCAACCGGCGCAAGGTCCAGACGACCGCCGCAAAAATCAGCAGCGCCAGCACCAGATGCGTCGCGAGCCGATATTGCGAGACCTCCACCCGCTCGGAAAGCCCGGAGGCCACCATCCACCAGCCTACCGCGCCCTGCAGCGCGCCGAGCCCGAAAATCAGCCACAACCGCCGCTTCAACTCCGCGCTCAAGCCGCCGCGCCACAGGAACCAGAGGAATGGCAGCAGATAGACGACGCCGATCGCGCGGCCGAGCAGCCGATGGCTCCATTCCCACCAGAAGATCGTCTTGAACGCGGCGAGAGTCATGCCGGCGTTGAGCGCGCGATATTGCGGGATGGTCTTGTAGGCGTCGAATGCCTGCGTCCATTGCGTTTCAGTGAACGGCGGCAGCGCGCCCGTGACGGGCTTCCATTCGACGATCGAAAGCCCGGACTCGGTGAGCCGCGTGGCGCCGCCGACCAAGACCATGATCGCGATCAATAATGCGATCGAAAACAGCCACCAGCGGACGGCGCGTTTCTCGGGCATTCGTGGTGCGGAATTGGAAATCATGCGAGAGGCTTGAATGAATTTTCGCGACCCTTATAGTCCGCCCTTCCCCGCGCGCAAGTCGCGCCCCCACAACAAGCCGCACATTTTCGCCATGACCATCCGCAGCCGCAAATTCTTCGGGACCATCGCCTTGTTGCTGCTAGTGGCTGTGTGGTCGTTGCTCGGCATGACCGTCGCGCAGACGCCGTGGCTTGCGAAGTCGGGCACGCTGCAGGCGATTTTCTACGTCGTGGCCGGTATCGGCTGGGTGCTGCCGGCGATGCCGATCGTGAGCTGGATGGCGCGGCCTGACGGTTAATTGGTCGGGCTGCTCCGCGTCGGCTGCACTGGCGCAAAGGTGACGCCGGAGAGCAGCACCCGCATGGCGCGCAACGACCGCAGCCGTCCATCCCAGCTGATGCGCGGCAGCGCGTACAGATTGGTCCGGCCCGCTGCTTCAACGATCCCCGGGATTGTCGAGACCGCGCTGGCAAAACCGACGTCTTCGGCCGCCATCACCAAATGCGCCCGCCGCCAGGAAGCAGGGTCGCCGAACGGATAGGCGAAATGCCTGATATTGCGTTGGAACGCGGTTTCCGCGACCGCCTTGCCCATCGTCATTTCGCGCAGCGCGGCGGCATCCTTCAGATTCGACAGCGCGCTATAGTTCACCGTGGCGCTTCCGATCGTCACATTCGGATCGGCCGCAAGTCCGGCGAGATCGCTCCAGTCCAGCGCGGCTTCGCGCGATAGCTTTTCGAGATCGACCGAATATCGCTTGCACAGATCCTTGATCGCCGCCGAGAGCTCCGCTGGCGCCAGCGTGCGCATCCAGCTCTCGATATATTCGTGGACGCGATATTTTTCCGCCGTGGCTCTGGTGGTGAAATGGCGTTCCTTGCGATCGATGACGAGGCTGACGCGGCTTTCGCGCGCAATGACTTGCTCAAGCGCGAGCCACCATGCCTCGCCGACGCCGTCGGGAAACGCCGTCGGCACATAGATCGTGAAGGGAACGCGATGGCGCGACAATACCGGGTAGGCCGATGTGATCAGATCCTTGTAGGCGCCGTCGAACGTCAGGCCGACGAACCGCCGCGGCGAAGCCATGATCACGGCGCGCCGGCAAACCTCGTCCATGTCGACAATGTCATACTTCCAGCGCTTCAACGCGCGCAGCATCCGGTCAAGAAATCTCGGGGTGATTTCGCTTGATCTGAACGGCTGGAAACGACCGGCCCGCCGCGGGCGCACGCGTTGGAAGCGCAGGATGACGCCCGCGCCACGGCCGCTCATCCAGGCGCGGCCGCTGAAATAGGCGAGTTCAAGCCCCAAACTCGTCGACAATATATTGTCGGATGGCAATTTCACGCCCTTTCCCACCGATCGGCAGCGGCATAGTCATTACTCTTTGTTGACACTTCTTTGCAAAGGTCGGCTCAAGCCGAAAACCGTAAATAATTCCCTGAAGACAGGTTCCGCGATGACCATGGCTGCCGCGATCGAAGGCCGGACGGCGGAAGCGCCGGCGCGGTCGCAAACCAGCCGCATCGCACGCGTCGACATCGTTACCGAGCTTGGCCACGCAGAGCCGGTCTGGCGCCGCCTCGAAGATCCGGCGCAATTCTCCACGCCCTACCAGCGCTTCGATCTTCTCGCCAACTGGCAGCGGCAGGTCGGCGCGCGCCAGAACTTGTCCCCCTTCATCGTGATCGCCCATGACGGCGAAGGCCGGCCGCTGCTGCTGTTGCCGCTGGCACTCACCCACGAGCACGGCGTTGGCGCCGCGTGCTTCATGGGCGGCAAGCATACGACCTTCAACATGGCGTTGTGGGACAGGGATTTCGCCAAAGAGGCCACTGCTGCCGATCTCGCAGCCCTGCTATCAGGGATTCGCGATCGATCCGCCGCCGACGTGCTGGCGCTGACGCAACAGCCGAAGCGCTGGCGGGATATTTCAAATCCGTTTGCTATCGGGCCAAGGCAGCCCTCGGTCAACGATTGCCCCGTGCTGACGATGCTGCCTGGCGCGCCGGCTACGGACATGATCAGCAGTTCGTTCCGCCGGCGGCTGAAAAGCAAGGAACGCAAGCTAAGCTCGCCGGGCCACCGTTATCACGTCGCCGACACCGACGCCGAGATCGAGCGGCTGCTCGACTGGTTCTTCCGCATCAAGCCGTTGCGGATGGCGGAGCAGAAGCTACCCAATGTGTTTGCGGAAGCAGGGGTCGAGAACTTCATCCGCCATACCTGCCTGACACGGCTCGCCGACGGCGGCCGCGCCATCGACATCCATGCGCTTGAATGCGACGAGGAAGTCATCGCGCTGTACGCCGGCGTCGCCGACGGCCAGCGTTTCTCGATGATGTTCAATACTTACACCATGTCAGACCGTTCACGGTACAGCCCTGGCCTGATCCTGATGCGCGACATCATCGATCATTACGCGGAACGCGGCTATTGCGCCCTCGATCTCGGCATCGGGTCGGACGAGTATAAACGCCAATTCTGCAAGAGCGACGAGCCGATCTTCGACAGCTTCATTCCGCTCAGTTCGCGCGGAAAGCCGGTTGCGCTCGCGATGTCAGGTGTCAACCGCGCCAAGCGTCTGGTGAAGCGCAACCCGACGCTGTTGCGTATCGCCCAAAGGCTGCGCCGCACGTTTGGCTGAGACGCTTTAGGCCGCTACCACGCGCGGGGCAGTCTCTGTCGCGTTGGAAGGCTGCACCGGCTCGCGCAGCATGGTCACTTCCGAGAAGCCTGCGGCCTTAAGCTGCTGGCACATCAGCTCACGCGCATCCTGCTCCATCGATGCATCCGGCACTACCACGACCCGCGCGTTGGCGGTCAGCAGTTCGGCAGGCAGATCGGACGCGGTGCCGGCATCCAGCAGCACGTGGTCGTAAACCCTGAGCAGCGCGTCGATTGCGAGCATCAGCCGCGGCGATTGCAGCAGGCTGCGGTCCGAACCCGGGCGGCCGGCGCTGACGAGTTGAACGCGCGACAGCCGGTCCTTGGTGATAATCTGCGAGAAGGACGCTTCACCCTGCATCAATTCCGCAAGGCCGGGCGCGTCCGGGTCGACCGATACGGCGGAGATCGTCGGCGAGGAAGCCGCGAGATCGACGACCACGACGCGTGCCTCGCGCGCCATCAGGCGGGCAAGCGTCAACACCGTCAACGTAATGCTTTCACCGGCAGCGGTGCCGAGCACCGTCACCTTGCGCGCACCCTCGCCGGCGTCGCGCAACTCTTCGGCGAGCTGTTCGATTTCGCTCAATTCGGTTGCGATCTCGGGGCGGATTTCGCTGGCGGCAGGTTCGAGACCGGCGGCCATAGCCGGCTCCGTCGCCGGCCCGCGGATTGAAGCAGACGGGGATGCAAAAGCGGCCACGCCACGGGGCGCCGTCACGCGCAGCAGTTCGCCGGTCACGATGACACCGCTCGAGAGCAGCAAAGTCGCCAGCGTCGCGATCAGCACGACCGGCAGCTTCTTCGGATAGGCTGGGGTGTTGGAGACGATGGCGCGGGAAATGATGCGACCATCGGCCGGTGCAGCGTCGATATTCTCGCGGGTACTGGCCTCCCGATATTTCGCCAGGTAGGATTCGAGCAGATCGCGCTGCGCCTTGGCTTCGCGCTCCAGCGCCCGAAGCTGGACGTCCTGGCCGTTGCTCGAAGACGCCTGCTTCTTCAACTGTTCGAGGCTCGCGCTCAGGCCTTCGACCCGGCCGCCGGCGATGCGGGCGTCACTGTCGAGCGAGCGCGACATCTTGCTGGCTTCATCGCGAATCTGGCGGTCGAGATCGTTAAGCTGAGCCCTCAATTCCTTGATGCGGGGATGCTTGTCGAGCAGGGTCGATGACTGCTCGGCCAACTGCGCGCGCAAGGTCACGCGCTGTTCCGACAGCCGGCGCATCAGCTCGGAATTGAGCACTTCGGACGCCTCGATCGGCTTGCCGCTCTGAAGCATTTCGCGGATCAGCCGCGCCTTCGATTCGGCGTCCGATTTCAGCGCCCGCGCGTTGTTCAATTGCGTGTTGAGCTCACCCATCTGCTGGTTGGAAAGCGTGGTGTTGTTGGTGCCGACAAACAGGCTCGATTTGGAGCGGAAATCCTCGACGCGGGATTCGGCAGCGGAAACCTTCTGGCGCAGATTTTCGATCTCGCCCGACAGCCACTGGCCGGCGGATTTGGCCTGGTCCTGGCGAGCGCTTTGCTGCAGCACCAGATAGCCGTCGGCGATCGAGTTGGCGACGCGCGCGGCCAGATCGGGGTCGCGCGACTGGAATTCGATCACCATGACGCGCGATTTGTCGACGGCGTATGCGGTCAGACGGTCGAAGTAGGCTTCCAGCACGCGCTCTTCCGGCGTCAGCGAAAATGGATCGCGGCCGATCCCGAACAGCGCCAGCAGCGATTTCAGCGGCGCATGCCCCCGCAGCACCGGGTCGAATTCCGGCCGCTCGGCGAGCTGGTTCTTCCTGATGATTTCACGCGCCAGATCGCGCGAGAGCAGCAGCTGGACCTGGCTGGTGACGGCCTCGGCATCGAGCGCGGCACGCTCCTCGTTGCGCTCGCCGTTCGGCCGCAGGAAAACGTTCTCGCGCCCGTCGATCAGGATGCGCGCTTCGGATTTATATCGCGGGGTGACCAGATTGACGGCCATGATCGCGATCACGGCGGCGAGCATCGTCGGGGCGATGATCAAGCCCCGTTTGCGCATCAGCGCCTGACCAAGCGCGCGCAAGTCCAGATCGCCGGACGGTGCGTCCGCGACCGGTCCGGAAATGGCTGGCGCCGGCGTGGCTACAGCATTTTCAGCCAACGCCGTCGCCATGCCTGCGCGCCAGAACGCTAAACGCATCGAACACCCCCGCGGACGCCACGACTCTAGTTCGACCCTACGTCGCCTGCCGCGATTACACTCCATTAAGGTTGCCGCTGGGTTAATTGAGCCGATTTTGAGGCAACGAACGGCCGACGCCTCGCGCCCCGTTTCCGAAATTCGCGCAGCCGCAACACCACACGTGCGGGAGCCTCAAATCGGAGGCACCGGTCATGTTTTGTTAACCATGAAAGTCCTTAATCGGAATCAAGATTTTCCCCCAGGGTGTCCCATGCGAGGCCTGCGCGCCGTCATCCCCTGTCTGCTCACCGTGCCGCGCGCCCGGCGCGACCATCTTACATTGACCTATGCCGGCAATTCGCGCGCGACGCAGGTGACCGTGCCGCTCAGCATTTCGCTCAGCCTCGTCGACACCATCCTTGTCGGCCAACACCGGTCTTGACCATGGCGCCGCATCCGGACCAGCCGCTTCGTATCCTGCATGCGATACGCCCGCCGGTCGGCGGGATTTTCCGTCACGTCTTTGATCTCGCCCATGGACAGGCCGATCGCGGTCACCATGTCGGCATTCTCGCCGACAGCCTCACCGGCGGCGAGCGCGCCGACAACGCGTTGGCCGAACTTTCGCCCCGGCTCACGCTCGGCGTTCATCGCGTTGCCATTCACCGCGAACCTTCGCCGACGGATCTGCTGGCGTGGGTGCATTTCACGCGCCTGATCCGGCAATTGAAGCCGGACGTGCTGCACGGACACGGCGCCAAGGCCGGTGTCTTCGCCCGGCTGATGAAGCGCTCAAGCCGCATCATTTTCGTCTATACGCCGCATGGCGGCTCGCTGCACTACCCGCCCAACACATTCAAGGGCGCGCTCTATAGCCGCATCGAACGCGCCCTGATGAACCGCACCGATCTGTTCCTGTTCGAAAGCGCTTACGCGCGCGACACCTATCAGCGCGTGATCGGCACGCCTGGCGGGCTGGTGCGCTGCGTGTTCAACGGCGTCACCGCAAACGAGTTCGACCCGGTTGCTACTGCCGAGGACGCGACGGACATCGTCTATGTCGGCGAGTTCAGGCGCATCAAGGGCGCCGACCTTTTAGTCGACACGGTGGCGCGGCTGCACGCCGACGGAAGGCCGGTAACGCTGACGCTCGCCGGCGACGGCGAGGAGATGGCTGCGCTCAAGGCGCAGGTCGAGAGGCTCGGCCTTGGTTACGCGGTGCGCTTCATCGGCCACGTCAAGGCGCGCTATGGTTTCTCCAAAGGCAGGCTTTTGGTCGTTCCGTCCCGCGGCGATTCCATGCCCTATGTCGTGATCGAGGCGGGCGCCGCGGGAGTCCCAATGGTTGCCGCCAATGTCGGCGGTATTCCGGAGATCTTTGGCGGCCATTCCGACGCGCTGTTCGCCCCCCATATGGTCGGCGCGATGGCGGACTCGATCGAGATCGCGATGGAGGATCCGGACGCAGCATCCGCGCGGGCAAAATCGCTTCGCGAACGGATCTTCCAGTATTTCTCGCAAAAGGCGATGGTCGAGGGGGTGCTGGCCGGTTACCGCGACGCGTTTGAAGCGGCCCGGGCCTGACATTGGAGTCCGATTGCGGCGATCGCGATGTGCGTCAGACCCGGCGCAATAGGTCGTTAACCGTTATTTACCAACGTAACCGTTTCTTCCGATTTGTCCTTTAAGCCTCGAGCTTGAGGAATTCCGCTCGGGCGCATCCCTTGCTAGATGCCCTTGCGAAGACGGATCTGGACAAGTGGAAACAATCAACGCTCGCTCGATCTCAGATGCCGCGGCAACGGCCGCCACGGTCGGTCGCCCGGTCGAACGGCGCCGCCGCTTGTCCCAGGCGGCGCTCGCCGTCACCAACCGGAAGGTGCGCCGGGCCTATTCGCCGGTCGTGATCACGGGCTTTGTTCGCCTCGTCGACTTCGTCCTCCTCAGCCTCGTCGGCATCGCGCTCTATCTCGGCTATGTGGTGCCGATTTCCGGCGTCCACTGGGAATATGTTGCGGCCATCTTCGGCATGACCGCGATCGCCGTGGTCTGCTTCCAGGCTGCCGACATCTACCAGGTGCAGGTATTCCGCGGCCAACTCCGGCAGATGACGCGGATGATCTCATCCTGGGCCTTCGTGTTCCTGCTGTTCATCGGCGCCTCGTTCTTCGCCAAGCTCGGCGACGAGATTTCGCGGCTGTGGCTTTCGGCATTCTTCTTCGTTGGCCTGGGAACTTTGATTGCCGAACGCCTGTTCGTGCGCTCGATGGTGCGCGGTTGGGCGCGTCAGGGCCGGCTGGATCGCAGGACCATCATCGTCGGCTCGGACCAAAGCGCCGAGCAACTGGTCGCGGCGCTCAAAGCTCAGAACGATTCGGATATCGACGTGCTCGGCGTATTCGACGACCGCAACGAGGATCGCGCGCTCGAGACCTGCGCCGGCAGCCCGAAACTCGGCAAGGTCGACGATATCGTCGAGTTTGCCCGCCGCACCCGCGTCGACCTCGTGCTGTTCGCGCTGCCGATCTCTGCGGAGACGCGGATTCTGCAAATGCTGAAGAAGCTGTGGGTGCTCCCGGTCGATATCCGGCTCTCGGCCCACACCAACAAGCTGCGCTTCCGCCCTCGCTCCTATTCCTATCTCGGCAAGGTTCCGACGCTCGATGTGTTCGAGACGCCGATCACCGACTGGGATCTGGTGATGAAATGGCTGTTCGACCATTTCGTCGGCGGCCTCATCCTGCTGATGGCGTTGCCGGTCATGGCGCTGGTCGCGCTCGCAATCAAGCTCGACAGCCGCGGTCCCGTGCTTTTCCGCCAGAAGCGCTTCGGCTTCAACAACGAGCGCATCGACGTCTTCAAGTTCCGCTCGCTGCACCATCATCATGCCGATCCGCTCGCCGCCAAGGTTGTGACCAAGGACGATCCGCGCGTGACCCGCGTCGGGCGCTTCATCCGCAAGACCAGCCTTGATGAATTGCCGCAGCTCTTCAACGTCGTGTTCAAGAGCAATCTGTCGCTGGTCGGCCCCCGCCCGCACGCCGTGCAGGGCAAGTTGCAGAGCCGGTTGTTCGACGAAACGGTCGACGGTTATTTCGCGCGACACCGCGTCAAGCCCGGCATCACCGGCTGGGCGCAGATCAACGGCTGGCGCGGCGAGATCGACAATGAGGAAAAGATCCAGAAGCGCGTCGAGTTCGATCTCTACTACATCGAGAACTGGTCGGTGCTGTTCGACCTCTACATTCTGTTGCGGACGCCGCTGGCGCTGATGACGAACAGCGAGAACGCCTATTGAGCTGATTTGAAGAACTCTCCCGTCATGCCCCGCGAAGGCGGGGCATCCAGTACGCCGCGACGGCGGCATGGGACGGACAGAGCTCGGGTTACTGGATCGCCCGGTCAAGCCGGGCGATGACAGCGGTAGTTGTGTGGTTGCGTGAGCGTGTGAGTGCCAGATGTCCTATGCGGCGACTGCCGGGGGCTACCCTTCTCATCTGACGGCCGCACCCGGCATCCTCGCCTTGCAGCGCGCGCTGATATGGCTGGCCGGCGCATCCGTCGCGATCGTCTTCATCGAACCAAGTCCGTATGAGCTGGTGATGCTGATTGCCGCCGTCCTGTTCGTTGCGACCGGCTTGCGGCTGCGGCTGCTGTTCATGCCGCCGCTGTTGCTGGTGGTGCTGGTCAATGTCGGCTACAGCATCGGCGCCATTCCGCTCCTCGACCAGGCCGACGTCGCGAGCTGGATCGCGACATCCTGGTATATGGCCGTCACCGTGATGTTCTTCGCGATGGCGATGTCCGAAGACACCGCAGCGCGGCTCGACATGCTTCGCCGCGGCCTCATCGTCGGCGCCATGATCGCTTCGCTCGCCGCAATATCAGGCTATTTCAATCTGGTTCCGGGCGGACACGACTTGCTGACGCTCTACGAGCGGGGCCGCGGCACGTTCAAGGACCCGAACGTGCTCGGCGCATTCCTGATCCTGCCTTCGCTGTTCGTCCTGCAGAGCGTCGTCCTGGACCGCTTCGGCAAGGCGTTCCGCAACACGATCGCGCTCGGGATCTTGGCGCTTGCGATCCTGCTGGCGTTCTCGCGCGCGGCATGGGGCGGGCTTGTCATCACATCAGCCTTCATGCTGGCGCTGATGGTCCTGACTAGCCGGTCAAGCGCGGAGCGCTCGCGCATCATCGTGACGGCTATCATCGCTGTTGTCGCCGGCGTCACGCTGATTGCGGTGTTGTTGTCATTTGACTCGATCGCCGAAATGTTCAGCCAGCGCGCGAGTCTCGACCAAAGCTATGACGAGGGCCGCTTCGGCCGGTTCGGACGCCACATTCTCGGCGCGGACATGGCGCTCGATCTGCCGTTCGGCATCGGCCCGTTGCAGTTCCACTATTACTTCCCGGAAGACACCCACAACTCCTATCTGAACGCCTTCATGTCCGGCGGTTGGATCTCGGGCGTGTGCTATCCCGCGCTGGTGTTTCTCACCGTCATCATCGGATTCCGCCACGCCTTCGTGCGCGTGCCCTGGCAGCGTGCTTATCTCGCGATCTTTTCGGCCTTCCTGGGTACGGTCGGTGAAAACTTCGTGATCGACACCGACCACTGGCGGCACTTCTGGCTGATGCTGGGGACGTTGTGGGGGATGTTTGCCGCCGCCCAACGCTACAAGCGGGGCCAGGACTGGATGTACGGCTACGACCCTCGCGCCGTTACGCCTCGACCTGAAAATTCAGCCCCGCATTATCGACAAGCCGCTTGATCAGCTTGTGCTGCATGGCCGCGCCGGGAGTCCAGATTCCGCCTGGGAGTTCCGGCGTATCGCGCAACAGGCAAACCGCGCATTCCGAGATCATCTTCGAGGTCGAGCCGTAGCCGGGGTCGCGATCGCCCCGCACGGCGACGCGGGCCTGGCGCCCGTCGGGCGCAATGCCGACAAAGAGCAAATCGTAATAGCCGGTCTCGCGTTCTTCCCTGGACGGCCCCTCGCCCGGCTTCGGCAATTCGGAGGCCGACAACTTATTGTTGGCGGCCACGACGCGCTTGGCATTGGCCTCGCCCTCTTCGCCCGCGCCGGTCAGCACCATCTCGTCGTAGACGAAGTTGCGGCCGTACGGGAAGCCCATCAGCATATTCGAGCGATGAACGTTGCGGGTATTGATGGTCGACATCACGAACGGTGCGGTCCATGATTGCAGATCATCGTCGAAGACAGGCTTGTTGCCCGGCGGCTGCTTCGGACCCTCGAACCCCGGCGCCAGCACGAATGGATTCTTTAGCATCGCCACGAGGCTCAGATCCCTGGCGGCGGCCTCGAAGCTGGCTCTCGTGCTCGCGACGGTTCCGCCGGAAAAGGTCCAGGTTCCGCCACGCAGGCGCCCCTTGACCCGCGCGACAGGCGCGCCAAAAACCTTCCTCGCCTGTTCCTCGCAAAGGAACACGCCAAGTTCGAACGGCAGCGAATCGAAGCCGCAGGAAAACACGATCCGGGCGCCACTTGTTTTGGCGCTCGCCTCGTGCTTGTCGATCATCTGGCGCATCCAGAGCGGTTCGCCGCACAGATCGAAATAGTCCGTGCCTGAGGCCGCGCATGCCGCCACCAGTTCGTTACCGTAAAGCAGATAGGGTCCGACCGTCGTCACGACCGATTTTGTCTGATCGATCATCGCCTTCAGCGATCCACCATCGCCGGCATCCGCGACGATCAAAGGTGTGTCGGCCGCCCCAATCGCGTCGCGCACCGATTTGAGCTTGTCCATGCTGCGTCCGGCCATCGCCCATCTCAATTGCTTGTCGCCGCGGTAATGCGAGGCGAGATATTCGGCGACGAGCTGGCCGGTGAACCCGGTCGCGCCATAGACGACGATGTCGAACTTCGACGAAGACATATTTGATCCTTCTGAACTCGTTTGGCGTCATTCCGGGGCGATGCGAAGCATCGAACTATGGTACGCAATTGCGTACCTGAGAATCTCGAGATTCCGGGTCTGCGCTTCGCGCATCCCGGAATGACGATGTCTCTACTTCTTTCCCGCGTACGACACCCCCATGCCGGCGCGCACGTCGGCCTGAATGCCATAGGGCGCGATCGGATAGCGCAGGCCGTTCTTGGCGAGCTGTTTCATGCCGACAATCGCTTTGGCCAGATGCGCAGGTGGCAGCGCCATCAGCAGCTCCTCATCTGGGACGCCGCCATAGCGCCGCTCGGCAAAGCACGGCAGCGACAGTGAGGGCTCGCCGGTCTTCAGCGCGCGTCCCCAGGAGTCGGCACAGGCAGTCTCGCCGACCACGCCCCATTCGAACTTCTTGTAGCCGGTATATTGCAGCCCGTTGATCAGGATGATCATCTGGCCCGGTGTCGCGTAGACCAGGCAAATGTCGGGCGGATTGAGCCGTCCGCTGGCAAGCGGGCTCACCGCCAGCGCCTGATATTGACCGAACGCCACGACATCGAGCGCCTCCTGGCGCTTGCGCGCGTCTTCCGCCGTGCCATGCCAGACGCCGACATAGTTTTCGCCGGCAAGCCATTTCTCGTCCCGTGGCGCAAGTCCGATCACCGCGCGGCACTGCGCGCCGACCAGATCGTCAGAAGTGATGCCGACCGTCCAGCCGAGGCGCGAGGCCATGCTGACGATCTGGTCGGTGGTGTGGATCGCGGTTGGACGCCTGATCTTTTCGATCGCCTGCATATCCTCCACGCGCGCGAACATCTTCATGCCGATCACGGTGGTCTTCAGCCGAAGCAGATTATTCAGGTCGGTGACCATGGCGGCCAAATCCAGCGATTCCGGCGGCGTCTGCTGCTGCATGGCGTCAACTCCCATATCGGCGCAATCCTGGTTCTAGTCCCTTGCAGGCCCCGGAAGCAACTCACTGGTCTTACCGGTGAGATAGTACGCGAGGAGGCCCAGCCATTCGCGCACTGCCGTGTCGGTACGACCGAGCCCATCACCGGCGAAATTGGTGAAGCTCAACAGATCGGCGCGGCTGCCGACCCGCCAATCCACTGGATAAGGCTCTACGGCAAATCCGGCCTTGCGAAACAGTCCGATCGAGCGGGGCATGTGATATGCCGACGTCACCAGCAACCAGCGCTCTCCCGGCTTCGGCGCTGCAACCATCTTGGAGAATTCGGCGTTTTCATAAGTATTGCGCGAGCGCCGCTCCATCGTGAGCCGCGACTTGTCGATGCCGAGGCCTTCAAATATCTCGCCCGCGAAATCGGCCTCCCTCGCATCATTTGCGATCAGATTGGCACTTCCTCCGGAAAAGACGATGCGCGCATTCGGATATTGGTGGGCGAGTGCTGCGGCCGCGATGATGCGATCGGGCGCGCTTCGAATCACCGGCGTATCATGCGCGACCGACAGATCGGCATCGATCGGTCCGCCCAGCACGATGATGCCGTCCGGCGGCCCATGGGCGGCATTCCATGGCGGAAATCGCTGCTCCAACGGATACAGCAGGATGTTTCCGAGCGGCGAAAATCCGCAAATGGCGAGCAACACCGCCGCGACAACCAAAAGCTTGCGGCCAAGGGCGCCAAATCGGAAAGCCAGCAGCAGCGCGCCGGCAACACCCACTACGATCAGGAAATTGGTCGGCAGCAGCATGACGCCGAGCGTCTTTGACAACACGAAAAACATGCGAAGCCTTTTCGAAATTCTGGTACAGCCTCATACGCTGTCCCTGCGCCATCCAAAAGCTTTCTCATGAGCCATCATCATCTGCATTCAAGCCCCGAGACCTGCCATTGGGGTTTTTTTGAAGCGAAGCTGAAGCCGGTGCTTTCAATCGAAAGTGGCGACGAAGTCACCATCGATACCATCAGCGGCGGGCCGGAGGTCGTGCCGGACAAAAGCAAATTTTACGTCCCGCCCGAACTCGCCGAGGTTCACGCGAAGAGCGAACGGATGGTGCCGGGTCATATCCTGACCGGCCCGGTGGCCATCAAGGGAGCCGAGCCCGGCGACGTGCTCGAAGTCGATATCCTCGATGTCAAGCTCCGGCAGGATTGGGGTTACAACCTGATCCGTCCGCTCGCCGGCACCCTGCCCGATGATTTTCACGAGCCGCGGCTGATGAACATTCCGCTCGACCTGAAGCAGATGGTCGGCCGCTTGCCGTGGGGGCTCGATCTGCCGCTCAAGCCGTTCTTTGGCGTGATGGGCGTGGCGCCGCCGCCCGCCTGGGGTCGTATCACCTCGCTTATTCCGCGCGCGATGGGCGGCAACCTCGACAACAAGGAACTCGGCGCCGGCGCGAAACTCTATCTGCCGGTGTTCGTGCCCGGCGGGCTGTTCTCCTGCGGCGACGGCCACGGCGTGCAGGGCGATGGCGAGGTCTGCGTGACTGCGATCGAGACCGCGCTGCAGGGCCGTTTCCGCCTGACGCTGCGCAAGGATCTGCGGCTCGATTATCCCCGCGCCGAGACGCCGACGCACTACATGACGATGGCGATGGATCCCGACCTCGATCAATGCGTGGTACGGGCACTGCGCGACATGATCGTCCTGCTCGGCGAGAAGCGGAATCTGTCGCGCGAGGATGCCTACACGCTCTGCAGCCTGGCTGCCGATTTGAGGGTGACGCAGACCGTGAACGGCTCCAAAGGCATTCACTGCATGATCGCGAAAACGGTCGTGCACGGCTGAGGCCTGGGCATCCCTGCCCCCTTCCGTCCCCTCCGTCGCAACCATCCGCTCGGCGGGCGCCGTCCCGCTATCCTGATTTTGTCAGCGATTCCAATGCCGGAGGGGTGTGCCCGCGAATCATGATTGACTCCTGCCAACAACTTAATAGAGTCTAAAAAGATACTTTTCAGTACATGCGTTGGAGGCTAGCTTTTTGGCATGGCCACAGAAAAAGCCGAAACCGATCGCGTTCCGATTACGTTGGCGCTCCAGACCATCGTTTATCTCGAAAAACTGGTGAAACAGGGCACCCACGGCACAAGCGTTCCCGGCGTCGCAAGGACATTGATCGAGGAAGGCATTCGTCTCGCCATCAAGGACGGGCTGCTTTCGATCCGCGACAATGGCAAGACGTGATGAGGAAGCGCGCGAAAGGTTCGGTCGACGATGTGGTCAAGGATCCGGAGATCATCCGCAACTTGGAACCATCAACATGCCCGCCCTGCAACCCACCTGGACTACCGAACGCATCGAACTCCTGAAAAACCGGTTTGAGGCCGGGCTTTCCTGCCGCCAAATCGCCGCCGACATCGGGGTCACCCGCAACGCCGTCATTGGCAAGCTCTCGCGCCTCAATCTGACGCGCGAGCCGAGCGCCGATGAACGGCGCCCGGCACGCAGAACCGCCGCCAAGGGCGCCCCCAAGGGACCTCGTCTGAAAACGACGCCCCGGCTGCAATATCAGCTGTTGCAGGCCGCCTACGCCGATCCGGAGCCGTTTCTCGACGACGAGACGATCAGCGACGAACACCGCTGCTCGCTGCTCGAGCTGGACGAGGAGAGATGCCGCTGGCCGATCAGCACGCCTGGGGCCGAGGATTTCTGCTTCTGCGGTAACGCACCGGTCGATGGCCTGCCCTATTGCCCGGGCCACACCCGGCTTGCCTACCGTCCCACCTCTCGCTACGCGCGGGGGTGATTGCTTGATTAGAATTTCAAACAGCCACATCGTCATTGCGAGCAACAGCGAAGCAATCCAGCTTTGGCGCCGCAAGTTAGAAAGCTGGATTGCTTCGTCGCTTTCGCTCCTCGCAATGACGGATGAATACAGCTTCGCGATCTCGCCGCGTGTCTTGCGCGAGTTTTGCCATCAACATCCCGCTCTCTGAAATCAGAGGGCGCAGGGAAGAGCCGGGTGCCCAATGCACCCGCAGCCTCGCGTGCAGAATTTAAGTGAAGCACACGAGCAAAGTCACTACAGGTTCACCGGAGACACCCGGTCTTCCCTGCGCAATGGTTTTAACGGCTTATAGCGTGCTCTCCCCGGTGACCGGCTTTCTTGCCACCGTCGCCGGCCGAATTGCGTCCGCCAACTTGATCCCCGCGTCGCGAGATCAGACCACACAATTTTGCCGTCCGCCTCTAGCGTCGCTCGTCTTGCCTCGCCAAAGCGTCCATCGCATCCCGCCCCGCGTCCGTGACGATCGCGAGCCGCCCCTCTGTGGGACGGGACGGCTGGTCATTAGCTTGATTTGGACTTCCGTAAAACAGAAATGTTTTTGCAAAAGGGGCTGGACAACGATTTTTACCGACGTGCATCCGATTTGCCCGTCGGGTAGTCACATAGCGTATCACGTTGCGACAGGGAGCCCTGCGAGATCGCATTTGCGAGGAGCCACGGGTCGCGCGCATGCGCGCCGCCTCACCATGAGGGTTTAATGACGCGGAGCGCACTTCCGTTTGAGGCGACAACTCAATTTAATCTGA
>Ga0210408_10002795_pt1 | contig 16619 bp, 23 predicted proteins | sample IncBWH4MmetaG_FD_155471 | JGI IMG/M metagenome (GOLD analysis project Ga0210408, IMG submission 155471) | Forest soil microbial communities from Barre Woods Harvard Forest LTER site, Petersham, Massachusetts, United States - Inc-BW-H-4-M | ecosystem: Environmental > Terrestrial > Soil >...
ACAGTCGACAGCAGTGCTGCCTTGGCGAGCTCACCCCAGTGGTTATCGACCTCGTCCTCGAGACCCGAATAGCCTCCGACGTCTGCACCCATTCGGCATGATCAGCCGCGTCCATACCACCAGCACACGTGATTGGCCAAATGCGACCTGGCTGTCATAGGTACCGATCAGGCGCGAGCCCTGGGGCCGCTGTAGGTACGATCGGTCGAAGCATTTTTCGGCAAGGCCGGCGGCGCCTTTGCCGCAGCCGTGCCCCAAGGCTGGACCCAGGGCACGCGGCCCGCCTCCAGTTCGGCGATGATCTTGTCGGTGATTTCGTCATAAAGGCTCGCCCGGTCCTGGCCGGTGCGCGCCTGAACAGAGTTCTTTGACATCGCGGATCTCCGCGACGGGCGCCGCGAGCCTTTCTCGCGACCATCAACCCGTCACGGCAAACCCGGCCGACACTCTCACTCTTTATATATAGAGCTGCCCAGCATTGCGGTGCCGACGGAAATCACTGGCAGCGGTGCTTGCTCCGCGTCAGGGATGGAAGCCCGGCAGGGTGAAAAGCCCGGCATCAGCCTGGCGAAGGCCGGGACGACGAGAGAGTGTCACGCAAAACAAGCCGGAAAAATTATTCTTTGCCGCAACCCCCTGGGCGACCGGTTCTGCAGGGTTAGTTTGCCGCCGTGACGTTCGACGATCTCCTTGGCGATCGCGAGTCCAAGGCCGGCACCAGCTCCAAACTTGCGCCGCGCCGGATCAACCCGGAAGAACGGCTCGAATACGCGCGAGATGCTTTGGTCGGGAATGCCCGGCCCTTCATCATCGATGGTGATCGACGCGGTTTTGTTATCTTCCAAACCTACGGTGACAAAAGCGCCACCGCCATGCGTGGCCGCATTGATCACGAGATTTCGCACAGCCCGCGTCAGCGCCAGTGGCGCCGACGAAATTGTCACCGCCTCCATTTTCATGATCGTTACCGACGCCTTCATTGACGCGAGATCGCTGCAGATCTCGCCGATGATTTCATCGACCCGGACCAGCTGGCTGGTTTCCCGCCGGGTTTCCTCGCGCACTAGCTGGATCGCGCTATCGGCGATGCGATCAAGTTCCTCGAGGTCGCTCAGCCACATCGAGCGATCCTCCTCTTCGAGAAACTCGGCACGAAGCCTCATCCTGGTCATCGGCGTACGCAGATCATGGCCAGCAGCCGCGACCAGGCGCATCCGGCTTTCGGCGGCGTTCTTCAATCTCGACGTCATGGTATTGAGCGCGCGCGCGGTTGCCCTCAGTTCGGCCGGCCCGCTTTCGGGTAGTCGCGGTACAACGCCGTCGGCGTCGATCGTTGCCGCGACGCGTTCCAGCACCGCAAGATGGCGCGTGATGCGATGGGCAAACCACATCGCCACACAGACTGTTCCGAGAGCGACCAGCAAAAACCAGCCGGCGAGAGCGAACAGAAAATCCGCGGGGCGGCGCTCCGGCAGCGGAAGCGCAAGCCAACCCGATAGCAATTTGATTGACACAAATGGATGAGCGGAGGCGGCCGGCCGCGTTACCACAACCTCGAGATCAGATCCAAGACTGCGCAATTCAGACTGCAGCAGGTTCGTCAATTCCGGACGCGGCTCGCCTGGTGCGGGGCCCGATCCCAAATGCGAGAGCCTGTCCTTTTCGTCGCCACCGAGCACGGGTGCGATCGCCAGGATCGCCTCGGAAACCAGTTGGGCGTATTCGCCTTTTTCCTTTCGTATATGCCCCTGCCGCGCCAAATATAGGGTTGCGGTTGCCATCACGACAACGCATGTGATCGACAGCACGAGCGTCACGACGATGCGAGCCCTCAGAGAATTCATTCGCCCGCTCCAATCTTCTCAACATTGGCGGTAAACACGTAGCCTCCGTTTCGCACCGTCTTGATCAACTGGAATTCGATGTCGCCGAGCTTGCGGCGAACCCGGCTTAGCAGCACGTCGACAGAGCGATCGAAGGCATCGCCGTCGCCGCGTTTGGTCGCATCCAGCAGATATTCGCGCGACAGCATCCGTCCCGACCTCGCCACCAATGCGTGCAAGAGATCGAATTCGGCCGAGGTCAGGTCCAACAGCCCACCGCTCGCGTTGAGAACGCGGCGCAATCCCGGCTGCAGCTTAAAACCCTCGAAACGGTATTCCTGGGGCGAATGCACGACCTGCGCCGCCTCGTTTTGACGACGAAGCACCGCGCGAATCCGCGCTGCCAGCTCGCGCGGATTGAACGGCTTGCCGAGATAATCATCGGCGCCGATTTCGAGACCGATGATGCGGTCGACGTCTTCCTTCAACGCAGTGAGGAGAATGATCGGAATATGAGAATTCTCGGCGCGCATGTCGCGACAGATTTCCAGGCCTGAGCCGTCCGGCAGCATGACATCGAGCACGATCAACTTGATGTCGTTCGACTCCAGCGCGGCGTTAAGGGTGCGCTTGTCGGAGGCCAGCGTCACCCGAAATCCCTGCTCCGCCAGATAGCGCCCGAGCAGTTTTCGGATTTGCAAGTCATCATCGACGATCAAAATGTGCGGCTCGACGTGCACGCGTTACGTCCTCATCGAAACTGTGTTGGACCGAATAGAGCAATTGCCTATGGCTTTCAATGCGGTAACGGTCAAATCGCCCTCCCCAGCAACATTGAGACATATTGCAGCGGCGCTCGGGCAACGTTCGGACACGGCTGGCCCTATTTTGGAGGTTGCCGGCCGTTAGACGGCTGACATCAGCGCTTCGGATATTCCGTTGGCAGCGCGAAGGTGAGCAGTAATGCCTGGTATTGCCGGAAGCCGAAAGCGCGTTCTCGTCTGGGCTCTCGTCAAATTCCTTCTGACCGCCTGCGATCACCAAAGCGACGCGTCCGCGGCGATTTCACTGGACCAACCGCTCACGTTATCCGTGACGCGGATGGCCCGCGACGCGGTGAACGACCATTTGCGCTGAGCTAAATGGCAGGAGGTGCCGGAACCAGGTCGCATGTTTGGTGCCTGGGATGACGGCCGCCATTTACTTCGGCGAGCTTTTGTTCGCGATGGCGCTTGCCATCATGTTGCTGGCCGCGTCAACGCTCAGGCTTTCGATCGCTATTGCTCTCTTCTGTTGCGGTCTTGCTGCCTGGACCTTGGCCGAATACTTAACCCATCGCTTTGTGCTGCATGCCCTCGCCCCGAAGCAGCACGGACGCCATCATGCCCGCCCGCAAGAAGCTATCGACAAGGTTTTCTGGCAAATATGGCTCGCATTCACCGTCGCCTATCTGGCGCTGGGAGGCGCCGTGCTGGCCGGCGTTCTCGTCGCCTACGCCTGGTATCTCACGGTCCATTATTGCGCCCATCACAGTCCCGCAATTCTTCCGGCTTCGCTCGTAAGGCATCATCTGGACCACCACCGGTTCGCGAACCGAAACTACGGTGTCACGACGAAGTTCTGGGATCGGGCGTTCGGTACGCAACTTCGATAAGGCGAAGCGAGCTGCGGGTCGCGCGAGGCGTCCGCCACGCGCCAAATCATCGCGTTAGGCGCATCCCGAAACATTGGGAAATAAAGCGCGAAGTCGGGAACAAGGTTCGGTCGCAAACGACCGGCAACAACGAGTTCCGTTTAGCTCTGTTGCCGGTACCCGAGATGCGCACGACAGTCCTTCCAAGCAGTAGCGCTTCTCGACAGCGGCAACACCATCTTCTTTTCTCCGCCTTTTTGGCGCTCACGCTCGTGCCGTCCGTTGCCGCGGCCGACCCGTTGGTCACCTTGCCGGCGCCGCCTTTCGAATTGCCGATCTTGCCGCCGGTGTCCGGCACCTGGACGGTCATGGTCGGCGCGGGCGGCGCCTACACACCGGATTTCGAGGGCGCCAAACGGAGCATGCTCAGTCCGGTCCCGATTTTTTCCATCCGCCGGGCCGGCTCCACGGACCAGTTTCGCGGGCCCCGCGACAGCGCCAGCATCGCGCTGATCGATTTCGGCGACCTTCGCGCCGGCCCCGCCGGCAAATTCGTGTCGTCACGGAAAGCCAGCAGCTATTCCGAACTCAATGGCCTCGGCGACGTCAACGCCACGGTCGAGCTCGGCGGATTCGTCGAATATTATCCGGTAGACTGGTTTCGCACGCGCGGCGAGCTCCGCCAGGGCATTGGAGGCCACCACGGCGTCGTTGCCGACTTGTCGGCAGACTTCATCGTGCCGGTGATTCAGCACTTCACGATCTCTGCCGGCCCCCGCTTCACGGCGGAAAGTACCAAGGCAACCTCGCCGTATTTCGGCATCGACGCCGTTCAGGCAATGGCGACCGGACTGCCGGTCTTCGACGCCAAGGGCGGGGCGCATTCGGCAGGCGCTGGCGCTCAGGTGTCGTATCGGATCGATCCGAGATGGGAAGTTCATGCCTACGTCGAATATGAGCGACTGCTGGGCGACGCCGCGAAAAGCCCTCTGGTGACGGTTCGAGGTTCGCCGAACCAAACCACCGTTGGCATCGGGGCCTCCTATTCATTCGACGTCAAAATACGATAGGCCAACAGGATCACAACGCCATGCGTCGCAGCAGTCGATGCGAGAGCTTCGCGACGGTTGTCCTTGTTGCCGCCAGCCTCGGTGCCTGCGCGACGTTTGAAACCCGCGAGACCAAACTGCAAGCGATCAAGACCGTCGGCATCATCTCGGCGGTCGGCGACGAGATGAGTTTTGCGCGGATGGGACTGACCGGGCTGAATAACGCCACTCGGAATTTCCCAATCGGATCCTGGGGCCTGGACGACCTGATCGTCCAGCAAGCAACCGCGGCACTGAGCGGACGTTTTCAAGTGCAACCGGTCACTTATCAGCGCGCAGCCTTTGCCGCGATCAAGGATTCGCCGCTTGCGCCGGCCAATTTCATTCGTGGCGATCCCTTCAAGAAACTCGTTCAGACTGAGGTATCGCCGCAAGGGCTGGACGCCTACATCGTCATCACCAAGGCGAAATCGAATTTCGGCAGCGGCGCGCGAAAGGTCGAAGGCATCGGTTTTGTCAGTTACGGCACACTGCTCGCGTCCTACAACGAGATCCACGTGCTCTACGAAATAAGGGTGTTCGACGGCCAGACGTTCGACGTCGTTGAAAAGATGGCTGCCCCGCCTTTGGACAATGCGGGGACGGTCGGGCTCGCGGGCCCCGGCCGGCTGGTCGACGAGAGTTTTTCGCCGAGCGCCGGCGATGCCGCCCGAAACGAGAACCTGCACGGGGCGATCACCGAGCTGATCGCGCGCAGCGTGCCGTCAACCCTGAGTGACATGCACCTCGCAGACGTCCGTTAACCGGAAGCAATCACCAAAGGAGAATATGATGAGCCTCGTGCGTCTCTGCCTGATTTCGACGGCATTGCTGCTGACCACGGCCCCCAGCCTCGCGGACGAGGTCCTTGGTACCTGGCTACGCGACAATGGTGCGCTGAAAGTCAAGTTTGAACCGTGTGGCGATGCCGTCTGCGGAAACGTCGTGTGGCTAAAGCCCGGGTCGGAATCGAAAGCCAAAATCGGGCAGCGTCTGTTCTTCGACATGCACCCCGACGGGACCAATTCCTGGATCGGCAAAGCCGCTGCCCCCGACGACGGGTCGATCTATTCAGGCAAAATGTCGATCGAAGGCGCGACCCTTAGTACTTCGGGCTGCATCGTCGGTGGGCTGATCTGCAAGTCGGCGAATTGGAAGAGAGTTCCTTGACACCGCACTGGCCGACACCGTTTCAACCTGTGTCGGAGACCAAAGACGCCACAAAATGATCGGATTCTTTGATGCAATGCAGCCGGCGACGACGATAGTCGCGCTGGTAAGGAAAAGATCAATGTATCGCAATCGGACCACCCTGCATTCCATACTGCAATGCTCTCTCTTGATGACAATTCTTGCCACGGCTCCGGCTCGCGCCGAGCAGGGCTTCGATAATGTGGCTGGTTCATGGTCGGGTGGCGGCATGATGAAGCCCTCGGATGGGTCTCGCGAAACGCGCCCGGTGCAAAGTTGACTATATTGTCAAGAACGCGGGCCAGTCCGTGAAAATGGATGTGCGTTGCGCCAGCGATGCCTACAAAATGAATTTGAATGCCAATATCGATCAAAACGCGACCGCGCTTTCCGGCAACTGGTTTGAAAGCCAATATCGTCAGGACGGCAAGGTCTCGGACCAAAACGTCAACGGTGTGATCGAAGCGAAAGTCGACGGCGACACGATCACGGCCTTGCTGACGGTTAACGCCAAAGGCAATCATCAAACCTTCGTCATGGATTCTGGGGGGCTTGGGTCTCACGTCTCGATCGATCTTGTCCGAGACCCTCGATGATGTCTGGGGCAAACGGCTTCCATGGATAATCGGCCCCGGTGGCTATGGGTCCCGGCTTTCGCCAGGCATCAGCCGGGATTTCAGCGAAGCCGACAGCCCGGTCCCCGGAGGGGAGACGCCCGTATAGAGTTAGATATCTTGATTCACCCCGTGGAATCCTGAGCAAAGGCTGCATGCGTGGAGGCATTAGGGATGCGCGTTGGCGTCATCCGAACAGGCGGGCGGCCTTCCATTCGCGCGGATGCAACCGCGATAGAGCCACGGCTCGACGTAGCTTCCTTTCCAGATTCCCCGGCCCGAACGTTCGGCGTCGCGCTGAGCGCCGTCATATCCGCCTTTCGAGTATTGAGGCCAATCCAGCGCAAGGCCATTGCGAACCAGCCATTCGCCGAGATCGGTGCCGCCAACCGAACAGGTCGCGACCGTCCGTCCATATGGGTCGAGGCTCAGCGGCAAGCAATTAACCGGACGACGATCGATGAAGGTGTCGAGGTCGTTTGCAGCTTGCGCGCCGCAGCGATATTGCAAACTGTCCTCGCCGCGGCACAGTTGGCTGCTCTCCGGCGCGTCGATGCCCCAGAGCCGGATGCGCATTCCATGAATTTCCAGCGTATCGCCATCAACGACGCTGGCTTGACCAACAAAATTATCCGCCAACGCCGAGCCCGAAACCAGCAGAAGCATCAATACCAATGTTCGGCGCTTGATCATGACGTTGGATTCCAGCGGTTATCGCAAATTGCGCGGATTGAATTTCGGCCAATTCTCGAGCGGTTTAAGCGACGGCAGGTTTTCAGGCCGCTCGGGATAGTGAAACTCCGTGCCACGTAGCCAGCGCCCCTCGAAGCGCTCCCAGAACAAGATCGCATCCTCTGCCAGGTAAACTCATAAACTCTCCAGACGCCGTCGCTCTCTATGACCTCCCCGGTTGCGTTGAACGGCAGGCTGTTGAGTTTGCAAAGCGCGTCGATTTCGTCCTAGTGTTCTCGGATATAACGGTCCTCCAGCGCGACGTGATACGGCCTGTCGGCTCGCCAACGCGGTCCGCCGCCACGCGGATAAAAGCCTTGGCGCTGCATCAGGAATTCGGGAATGCGCGCGATCGCCTTGCCGATCCGACGGGCCTCATCCGATGAAAGCTTACTGACACCGAAACTGTAGCGCTGGGCGTCATCACGGCAATAGAGCCATGCCAAGGTCACGCCGTTGGCGTGCTTGACCACGTAGCACTCGGAATTTTCCCGGACCAACGTCCAGGGCGGCTTGAAACGGCGGCTTGACTCCATAAGAACAAAATAAGAACATACGGCATAGACGGTCAACTTGGAACAGCGCCATGTCCTCGGTCTCCGAACCGAATCAACAGGGTGATGGTCTGGAAGCCGCCGTCGACCAGGCGATCGCCGCTTGCGGTGGCGATACGCGGGCGGCTGTTCGCGCGTTGATTGTCGCGAACAATTTTTTAGAATCCGAATGGGTGAGTTGAAGAAGGCCGTATCGCACGCCTACACGCGCGGACGCTTTCGGACCTACACAGGATAGATGTCAGGGCGTGGTGAGATAACGATGAAACACCAACACAAGTTTTCTTTCGTCACGGACGACCAAGCCGAGCAGATGGGCGCCGATATGGCGATCCAGTTCATGCTGATGACGTTGTTTCAGATCGTGTCGGAGATGGCGGACGACTCGCGGGGCTTTCGCTCCGACGTTCACAAGCAACTCACCGATCTTGTGGCGACGTACAAATTGCCACCAATGCCAGAGCCTACCGTGCGGAAAATTCGAGCCAGTGCCGGCAAGATCCTGGACGGCATCATGATGAGATCGTTCGAACAGAACGCGGCAAGTAAAGTATCATGATCGCCGAGAGCGAACGCCAGGATGTGCAATCTATTCGATCACCACGAACCAGGAGGCAATCGCCGCCTTGTTCCGGCGCATGAACCGGTATGTCGGCAACCTGCCGCCGATGCCCGGTGTTTTTCCGGACTATCCGGCACCGGTGATCCGCAACGCCGGCGATGCCGAAGAGATGGTTCTGATGCGCTGGGGCATGCCGCCTCCGCCGAGGACCGGTGGCCCGCCGGTGACGAATATTCGCAATACGTCCTCTCCCCACTGGCGCGGCTGGCTGAAGCGGGAGAACCGCTGCCTTGTGCCCGCGAACAGCTTCGCCGAATACGCTCCGGAGCCGAACCCGGAGACCAAGAAGAAGGACGTTGTTTGGTTCGCGCTCGACAACAGCCGGCCGCTGTTCTGCTTCGCCGGCATCTGGACCGAGTTCAAGGGAGACCGCGGCACGAAGTCGAAGCCGATTCCGGGGCCTCACCTGGTCTACGGTTTCTTGACGACTTCGCCGAACGCCATCGTCGCGCCGATTCATCCGAAGGCGATGCCGGTGATCCTGACCACCGAAGAGGAGCGCGATGTATGGATGCGCGCTTCGTGGGACGAGGCGAAGGCGCTGCAGCGTCCGCTGCCTGATAACGCCCTGCAGATCGTCCTGCGCGGGGCCGATAAGGAAGACAAGGTGGCGGCGTAGGCCTGCACATCGCAGCACGTCGAGGGACGAAGCCAAGAATTTACCACGTACTCTAACTGCAGCCGCAGCGTAGTTGATCTAGTTGCGATTCCGACCGGAATGATCGAGCGTTGAATTTCAGCAAGGGAACTGATTCGTGCTCGCTTCGACGGCCGCATCCTATCTTGAGACGCTTAATCCGGAGCAGCGCCGAGCCGTCGAGCACGGCGTCTGTGGCAACAGCCATGTCGGGGCACCGCTGCTGGTCATCGCCGGCGCCGGATCTGGCAAGACGAACACCCTCGCCCACCGTGTCGCCCATCTGATCGTCAGCGGCGCCGACCCGCGCCGAATCCTGCTGATGACGTTCTCGCGACGCGCCGCGTCCGAAATGTCGAAAAGGGTCGAACGGATCGCCCGCAAGGTCCTGGGCAACAATGCCGGCATCATGACCGACGCGCTCAGCTGGGCCGGTACCTTCCACGGTATTGGTGCCCGACTGCTTCGCGAATATGCCGACCAGATCGGCCTCAATCCAGCTTTTACGATTCACGATCGCGAGGACTCAGCCGATCTGATGAATCTCGTCAGGCACGAGCGCGGTCTGTCGAAGACCGAAAGCCGCTTTCCTGCCAAGGGCACGTGCCTTTCGATCTACTCTCGCTGCGTCAACGCCGAGACCGAGCTCGAAGAGGTGCTCGGAGTATCCTACCCGTGGTGTGCCGGCTGGGCCGCGGAGCTTAAGGAGCTTTTCGCGGCGTATGTCGAAGCCAAGCAAAAGCACAACGTTCTCGATTACGACGATCTGCTTCTCTACTGGGCACAGATGATGTCCGACGGGGCAATCGCCGACGACATCGGCGGCCGCTTCGATCACGTGCTCGTCGACGAATACCAGGACACGAACCGGCTGCAGTCGTCGGTGCTGCTGGCCCTGAAGCCCGGAGGCCGCGGCCTCACGGTAGTCGGCGACGACGCGCAATCGATCTACTCGTTCCGCGCCGCCACCGTCCGCAATATTCTCGATTTTCCCGAGCAGTTCAGTCCGAAGGCCGAGATCGTCACCCTCGATCGCAATTACCGTTCAACCCAGCCGATCCTGTCCGCCGCAAACGGCGTCATCGACCTCGCCAAGGAGCGCTTCACGAAAAACTTGTGGACCGAGCGAGCATCCACGGCAAAGCCTCGCTTGGTCGCCGTGCGCGACGAGGCCGACCAGGCGCGCTACATCGTCGAACGCATTCTCGAAACCCGCGAGGAAGGGGCCCTCCTCAAACAACAGGCGGTGCTCTTCCGGACGTCATCGCACGGCGGGCCGCTGGAGGTCGAACTCACCCGTCGCAATATCCCGTTCGTGAAGTTCGGCGGTCTGAAGTTTCTCGACGCCGCCCACGTCAAGGACATGCTCGCCCTGCTGCGGTTCGTCGAGAATCCCCGCGATAGGGTCGCTGGCTTCCGTGTGATGCATCTATTGCCGGGTATCGGTCCCGCTTCCGCACAGCGCATCCTCGATCACATGGCGGAGGCCACCGACCCGCTCGGCGCACTTTGTACCTTTCCGTCCCCGCCCCGTGCCGGTGACGATTGGACCACCTTCGTCGAGACGATCGGAAACCTCCGATATTCAGAATGGCCATCGGACCTGGAGCGTGCCCGGCTATGGTACGAACCACATCTCGACCGCATCCACGAAGACGCCGAGGTTCGACGCGCCGACCTCGTTCAACTCGAACAGATCGCCGGCGGATATCCTTCGCGCGAACGCTTCCTCACCGAACTCACCCTGGATCCGCCGGACGCGACCAGCGATCAATCCGGCGTGCCGTTGCTGGACGAGGACTACCTGATCCTGTCGACCGTCCACTCGGCCAAGGGCCAGGAATGGAAGTCCGTATACGTCCTCAACGTGGTCGACGGCTGCATGCCGTCGGACCTGGGAGCAGGCACCTCTGCAGAACTAGAAGAGGAACGCCGGCTGCTCTATGTCGCAATGACGCGCGCTAAGGATGATCTCCATCTGGTGGTGCCGCAGCGCTTCTTCACCCACGGTCAGCATTCCCAAGGCGACCGGCACGTTTATGCATCGAGGACGCGCTTCATTCCCGAGAAGCTGCTCGGCCTGTTCGAGCGGACGAATTGGCCCGTAGCCTCTCCGGGCGCCGCCGCGCGTGGCCCAAGCCAAGACCCACGAATCGACATCGGCGCTCGCATGCGAGGGATGTGGCGCTAGTTCACGGTCCCGGACAAGCAGAAGCCGCCGATGGAAAAACGGCAGCCGACACGATTTCGAATCCCTGATCTGTGACATCGACCCGGAACGATCGGCCGGGTGCTGGGATTCATCCCAGCAGGAGAATTCCCAATGCTGACGACGAAAGGACGCCGATCCACGATCCGGACACTGCGCGGATGGGCGATCCACGTGCTCCAGGAAGCGGGCTCCATCCGCGAGTGCGAGGAGCACGGTTGGATGCAGGATCGCGCCGACTCGCATGCTCGGGAGCGGGCCTTCGATATCGCCCGTCGAGACCCGCCAGCAGGCGTCTCTATTGATGAAGCGGCGGCCGAGGTTCGCGAGGTGCTGGACTCGATCGGCGATACCTGCCCAGAATGCCCCCAACTAAGTAATAAATAGCAGACTATCTAAACGCACGAGACCTCTGTCTCATCGCCCCATTTTCGAGATACACGACCCCGTTTGGGGCCGAGCTGCTGACGAATTCAGCGACAAAGGCGCGCCCGATATCGTCTTGCTCAATTGTGCCAAAAGGTCCCGGAATCAGACGCCCCAACCAAGCGACATAGCGCGGCGTGTGAGCATTGCCTGCGATAATTCCGGGACGAAAAATCGCGAGGCGTTGGAAGCCTATCCCTTGAACCGCCTCTTCTTTCAACCCCATGACCCGCACATAGCGAATCCTGCTTTTCGAGGTGCTTCCCACCGCCGAGAGCAGAGAAAACCGTGTGATACCCCCTGCCTGACAACCGCGGGCAAAGCCACCGACCACGCCAACTTCGAGGGCCTTTAATTCCTCCTCGCTCCACTTCATGCTGCCTTTACCGACGCCAACACAGGATACCCCACGGACAGGATCGCCTTGCGCAACCATGGCCTGCGCAAGCTTGGTCACTTCTGCCGGAAACTGAGCAGCTGCCGTATCCAAGATCACCTGCCGCACACGAGGATCACCGGTCAGAGAAATCGCCCTGCGATTGACCATCACTACTTCAGCGCAGGACGGCTCTGCAGCCAGCGCGCGCACCACCGCAGCGCCCACCTGCCCCGTGCCACCGATGATCAAGACACGAAATGCCATGCGGATATTATATCAGCTAGAATTGACAGGCCCTAGGCTGACTTCCGCTGCGGTTTGGCCGCCGGCTTCTTTGCCGCAGCCTCCTTCGCCGGCTTCTTGGCGGCGATTGGCATGAGCATTTCCTTCTGACCGCTTGCGACCTTGCGTGGCTTTTTGGCCCTTGAGCTGGGCCGCAACGTGCGCAAGGGCGAGCGCGGCACGAAGGTGTATTTCGTGATGCAGCTCTAAGTTCACGACAAAGGCGCGGACGATAACTCTCCAACGCGCCTAATCCCAATGATGCGCGAGTAACATGGCGAAAACGATTCAAGCCAGCCGAGACGCATTCCAATACGCAAACAATGCGACGTCAGATGAAACATCTGACCTTCCCAAACTGCCTAGTGGTAAAGGGAAAAACTCGAAAGACAGATTTGCGGGTTTGAAATAAGACTGACGTAGGAACGTTATACAGGGGGCCGAAAGGCCCCCTTTTTATTGCTCACCCTCAGTCGCACACAGCGAGGCAGCGATTTGGTTTTTCGCAGAGCCCCATGAAAATCACCCATGCCGGGTACGACCGACCTGCGCGGCCTTCTGGCTGCGAATACGCGGCGGCAGACGCGTGAACTTCTATCGAAAACCTAAACGTGATTGCTTTCGTTGGCTGCTGTAGCAGCTGCCGCCGTGAAGCTTGCGCCGTTGCATTCTCTAAAATGGAAAGCAATCTCGTCGAGAGCGCGCTGTTCCCACTCTTCTGCCTTCGCCAACCAAAACGCTCTGCGTTCTGATTCCAATAGCGCGCGCTCTCGGCACATCATTTCCTGATTACGGATTTCAACAAGTTTGTTCATTTACGTTCCCCAAGCAAAAAAAATTAGTCAATTCACTCAACCTGACAGAGCTTTGAGACGATGTTGTGTTTTGAGGCAACAATGATGCCAATTTTTTTAAAGATCCGTCGCCCCTGCTATTCGAGACCTCAGCGCATATTCGAATGTGGATAAGTCACAAGGCTCCCTATCTCTTTCACCACTTTCTCTCTCAGGATGTCAGACTGTCTATCTGCATGTTCAGGTGGCAAAGCAGCAAAGAGTAGGTCTCGGGCAACCTACAAGGAGAGCGGCAATGGATGAGAACAATGACCGACAGGAACTCGAAAAGAAGCTCAAGCAATCACGACAATTGGCCGCGGACCAAGCTGATCCTGTGATCCGGGGGTGGCTGTTCACGTTAGTCCGAGATTTGGAACGGCGACTTCAGGATCAACAACAGTAACGCAAGCGATTAGTTCACTATAAAACCCTGATCAAGGTCAGGTAATCTTGAATATCAGGTGCAAAATCTTGGCGGGACGTGCCGCGCATCATCCGATAAGCCATTTCCCGCTGAATATCGAACTTCACCAAGCCTTCGTCTCGCATTTTCAACAGGAGGGATTGGCAAGCTTCCTCATTCACGGCGTTGGCGCGTCTCATGATCTCACGCACCTTGAGCGCGCCCTTTTCGCGCAGCGCGCTCAGGATGTTTTCTCGATCACTCAACATGACTAGCCGCACCAGTTTCCGCGCCAGACGCTCGTTCAATACTCACGCAGCCATCCGCATCGCACACGCGATAACGCGTGACCGCTCCGGCTACCATCCGATTCTTACTCTACGCTAGCCGAATTCCCGCGCGCTCGCCCGTGTTCCTTGTCACCGTCGTTGTTGTCTGTTCCCTATCGATCATGTTGACGCAGCGTGGAGGCGGAGGTGACGCGATATTGCGGAGCGAAGCCGTCAAGAGCAGAATTGTGTAACTCGGGTTCGATTACCGCGTGACGGGCGCGAGGAAGCGCGATGTCGCCACGCTCCCCCCTTCCCGCCCGCTATCCTCCGACCGGTGCATGGCCTGCGATTATGCGCGCCGATATGACAGCCGCATACCTTGATTATCGTGACACAAGTGAGTTGGCACGCGGCGTGAGTCGAGGTGAATCGCCCCCGCCGATCGGCCACCACGGAGTTGGACGCGCGAGAGAACCAATCTGGTCGAAGGCCTCCATTGACAATTTCATCGAGCCGGATTCGGATGGTCCAGGAAATCAAGACTTGGCGTCCCTCGTATGAAACCTCCTCGCACTGCGTTGAAGCTGCCGCGCTACTGCCGGCGAAAGCCACTGAAGAACGGTCGGTGGGCATACTTCTTTGAACCGCCGAGTTGGGCTCGAGAGCAAGACTGTCCGCTTAGAGCCGAGCCGTTGGGCGAAGATTACGCGGCAGCTGTCGAGCGGGCAGAGCATATGCTGCTACCTGCCTTCGATAGTTGGCGCTCGGGAGGCTTGACCGACATGGTTCCGGCTTGCCCGGTGCCTGGCCCTTTCGATTGGCTCGTCAGTATCTTCAAAGCACATCAGAAATGGAAAGATCGATCATAAGACGCAGCGACTCTACGAACAGGGTTTGGCACTCTTTGCCAATCATGAGCTGAAGGATGGCACGCGCGCAGGTTCAAAGCAGATTTCTCAGTTTACCAAGGGCTTTGTCGATGCGATCTACGCGAAGCTGCTGGTGGTGGAGGAGAAAGATGCAGACGGCAATGTCATTGAACGCGAGCGCCGTCGGTTCGCAAATGCTGCGATGTCGGCTTGCAGGCGTGCTTGGTTCGTTGGGCAGCGTGCTCAGGAAAAGCATGTACCAACTGTTAATCCATTCTCGCGAATGGGCTTAAAGATGCGATCACCAGGCCAGCCTGTACGGGAGACGCCTACTGCGACCTGGGAAGAACTCGTTGCATTTAGAGCCGCGGCGAGGAAGCTTGGATATGGCTCAGTTGCAACAGCAGCATTGGTAGCTTGGGAGTGGTTGCAGCGAGAAGAGCACGTCTTCGGCGCGTTCGAGATCACACACTACCGGCCAAAGGAACGGCCGAATAGCGTGAAGATCGTACACCCCAAAAATGGTGAGGAAGCCTGGTGGCCACTGTTCGACGAAACGGGCGAGGCTCTTTTTCCGGAACTGATGGCTGAGCTTGACGCCATCAAGAAGACGATGGTTTTGGGCCTTGTCTTTCGGCGCGACCATGAGCACCGCAAATCGCCTACACCGCTCCCGTGGATCACGGAGCGCAAGGATCTGAGATACCTACGAAGTGTCGTGAAGGAGATTGTCGCAGCTGCGGGGATTCGAAGTGAGCTCTCGTTCACCTCTTTCCGCCATGGCGGTTTCACCGAAGGCGCCGACAGCGATCTCACCGACGCGGAGTTGCGCGCCGCCGGTCGTCATCGGTCGGCACGACAATTGCCGACCTACGCGAAGCGCACGCGCAAGCAGCTGATATCAGGCACCAAGAAGCGTCGCGCGGAGCGAACAAAAGCAGCCGATTTGTCGGAATAGCCGCTGACTGCCTGTCGGAATGGCCGCTTCGCGAGGTCCCTAAGCTATTGAAAAGCTTGGTGGGCGCACCAGGGCTCGAACCTGGGACCCGCTGATTAAGAGTCCACTTAGTTGCCTGCCCGGTCAATGAGTTAGCAGCAAACTGTGCTGATTTAGGCTCATTGATTTCGTTTTTGAATCGTCCTCCTTGCAAACCGGATTCACGGCTCCACGAGTCGCAAAGCCTTTGCCAATTCGCGCAGGGCGTCGCGTTCAATCAAAGCCTCATACCGCAGGCCGCGATTGCCGACGGTCTTCGAACCGACAAACCTGTGCAAGGTCCCGTTGTCGTAAGCGATTTCAGCGCGACCGCAATTCGTCACAATGCGCACCTGACTCACGCCTTGCGGATCGGCGAGCACACCAGCGAGGGCCCTTTTGAACGTGGTGCCGTGGCCTTTGGCATTGCCGATGCCCTTCGCAATCGGCACGTTCTCAGTCACCGAAGCTTGGCAAACGATCGCGATCGTAAATTCGGCCAGCGTCTCGGCGCTCGCGACCACGCCCGAACCGGGCCCCCGCCCGGGCTTTGATTCAAGCAATCCCTCACGCACAAAAATGCGCTGCCGCGCGAAGAGCGCAGGTGCCGTCTGGCCAAGGATGGGCGCAAGGTCGGGGAAGATGCTCTTGAGGGAATTGGCCATCGCGGAACAAATAGACGCAAAACAAATCTATTGCAATTCCTCGTCAGCTTGATATAGATTTGGACTCAATTCAAATCTATTTATAATCTGCTACTACTTCCGTCAAGACCCGCGACCAAAACCTGCGGATTTACAGAAGGTTAACCAAAAGTGAGCCGTCGTCCCGCTTCTCTTAGTCAAGCCGACGTCGCCCGAGCAATCCGGGCGGCCCGACAGACTGGTGCCGAATGTGTTGAAGTACGGCGCGATGGCACGATCGTCGTTCTGTTGAAGGCGCCTGCGATCGCGCCGGCCGCCGACGAGTTCGAAGCGTGGGAATGCGAGCATGAACAGGCGAAAGCTGCCCGGCGTCGCCAGCGCGACTAAGGTCCTGGCAGACGGCAGGAAGCAAAAATATTTCTACGCGTG
>Ga0210408_10002796_pt1 | contig 16618 bp, 13 predicted proteins | sample IncBWH4MmetaG_FD_155471 | JGI IMG/M metagenome (GOLD analysis project Ga0210408, IMG submission 155471) | Forest soil microbial communities from Barre Woods Harvard Forest LTER site, Petersham, Massachusetts, United States - Inc-BW-H-4-M | ecosystem: Environmental > Terrestrial > Soil >...
GTTGCAAACGGCAGCGGCGCGTTGCGGTCCCAATGCGCGAGCTTCTTCTTTTTGAACCAGCCGGCTTTCAGCCGATAATAGCGGTGCGACAGTTTCGGATAGGCCGCGCGCACTGAACCGACCAGCGCATCGACGACCTCGGGCTCGACGCGGTTGTTCAGATGGCGCGAATCCGCAACATCCTTGAAGCCGCGCCAGCGATCGGAGATGTCCTTGTCCTTGGCGAGCGTATTGGTGAGGAGCGCAAACGTGCGCTCGTTGGCCTTGAAGGTCTTGGCGAGCGCTTCGGCCGCTGCCTTGCGCTTGGCCCCATCACGGTCCTGCATCAGATTGAGCGCCGGCTCGATCGCAAGCTCCTTGCCTCCGATCTTGAAGCGCAGGCTGGATATGGTCTGATCGAACAACCGGTTCCAGGCTGTGTAACCACTCTGGGATTTTTCGTGGAACAGTTGCTCGACGCGATCCTCTAGCTGATACGGCTTGTCCTTGCGCAAATCCTCGATCCAGGGACGATAATGCGCGAGTTCAGGCGTCTCGAGCGCACGCTCGATCAGGGCATCCTCGATGCGGTTCAGCTCGAGCGGGAAGAACAACAGATGGATCGAGGCTGCCGTCAGCCGCTCGGTCACGTCGCCATAGAATTTGGAGATCGCGGGATCGACGCTGTCGCCGGCGTGTACCAGGCCGGCATAGGAACCAAGCCGGCCGGCGAGGTCGTCGATCACCTCGTAGCGCTTGACGGCTTCCGCAAGCCAGCGGCCGCCATCCTCCTGCGCGGTCCGTTCCGAAAGCTTGCCCTTGTAGTCGGTCTCAAACGCGACGCAATCGGCATCCATCTTTTGCAGGTCGCGCCCAACTTCCGGCGCGTCGATCCCGGAATAGAGATCGGCCAAATCCCATTCCGGCAATTTGCCGGCCTTGCTTGCGGTTGTGGGTTTGGTTTTGGTCGGCTTGCGGAGGGCGGAAGTGGAGCGCGAGGTCATCTTGCTGGAAACCTGTGTTCAAGCTGGAGGCGGGACGGCAAGGTTTAAGAGGCCGTTAATCGGCATAGGCGACAGTGCCCCGATTCGAGACAGATAGTTGTAGCGTGCGGGGAACACCATGGCTGCCAGCATTTTGATTGCCGACGACGACGCCGTACAGCGCCGCGTGGTTGAAAACATGGTGCAAAAATGCGGCTACGAAACCGTCGTCGTCGATAGCGGCGATGCCGCGATCGCCATCCTGACCGGGCCGGACGCGCCTGTCATCGACGCCGTTGTGCTCGATCTCGTGATGCCCGGCCTCGACGGCATGGGCGTATTGGCAAAAATCCGTGAAGTCGGCCTCAACATCCCCGTGATCGTGCAGACCGCCCATGGCGGCATCGACAATGTGGTGTCGGCGATGCGCGCCGGCGCGCAGGATTTCGTGGTCAAGCCGGTCGGCATGGAACGGCTGCAGGTCTCGCTGCGCAACGCGCTCAACACCTCGGCTCTGAAGGGCGAGTTGCAGCGCATCCGTCACAGCCGCGAGGGCCGGCTGACATTTTCCGACATCATCACCCGCAGCGAAGCGATGGCAGGCGTCATGCGCACCGCGCAGAAGGCCGCGAACTCAACCATCCCGGTCCTGATCGAAGGCGAATCCGGCGTCGGCAAGGAATTGTTCGCGCGCGCCATTCACGGCAGCGGCGATCGCAAGGCAAAGCCCTTTGTCGCGGTCAATTGCGGCGCGATCCCCGACAACCTGGTGGAATCGATCCTGTTCGGTCACGAGAAGGGCGCCTTCACCGGCGCGACCGAACGCCACATGGGCAAATTCGTCGAGGCGAGCGGCGGCACGCTGTTCCTCGACGAAGTCTCCGAATTGCCATTGACCGCTCAGGTCAAGCTGCTGCGCGCATTGCAGGAGGGCGCTGTCGAAGCGGTCGGCGCGCGCAAGCCGGTGAAGGTCGACGTCCGCATCATTTCCGCGACCAACCGCAAACTGCTCGACCGCGTCAAAGGCGGGCAGTTTCGCGAAGATTTGTTCTATCGCCTGCACGTGCTGCCGCTGACGATCCCGCCGCTGCGCTCGCGGCGCGAGGACATCCCGCATCTGTTGCGGCATTTTCTGGCGCGGTTCGGCGCTGAGGAAAATCGCCAGGTTTCCGGCATCAGCGGCGAGGCGATGGCGCATCTTTCGCAGCTCGAATGGCCGGGCAACATCCGCCAGCTCGAAAACGCGGTCTATCGCGCCGTCGTCATGAGCGAGAGCGACCAGCTCGGCCTCGCCGATTTCCCGCTGGCCGCGGCACATCCCCCCGCCGAGCCCGACGCCCATGGCGCGCCGCTGGTCGTCGGGCCGATGTTCCATCCGACCGCACCGACGATGGTCTCAGGTAACGAAATACCTATCGCGCCGCTGCCCACCAATGGAACCCTGGGCATGCTGACCGGCGGTGGTGAAATTCGCCCGCTGGAGGAGATGGAGAACGAGATCATCCGCTTTGCGATCTCGCATTATCGCGGACAAATGTCCGAGGTCGCCCGTCGCCTCAAAATCGGCCGCTCGACGCTCTATCGCAAGCTCGATGAAGCCTCCGCCGACGATCCGGCTGACGACGGCGGTGGGAATGCGAGCTAAGCCGTGGCTCATTATGGCGCTTCGGTGTCGGGAAAATAGCCGGAACGTATAGCGTTTTCAGAACATTTGAACCCGTGACTTCGAAGTGACAGACAAAATGCGGTCGGCGTGGCAAAACCTTCAGAGTGAAGCGTTGGTTGAGGTCAGTTTGTCGTGAGTAGCCCCGCATGGCGCTGGCTGCATGAGTGGGGCGCATGTATCGTCTGCGTGACTCGTTGCGTGCAGGCGTGGCGACCCGAAGAGGATCGAGGCTGGCGTCCTAGCGAATTCTGCGACCGATGACGACCAAAAGAACTGCTCCATGGCGGGGCGGTTTCACCCGAGGGGTGTGAAGATGCGAGACTGCTTGAATAGCCGTGGCGGATTTGACCGCGTGTTGGTGGCCGTCGCGGCGACTTTCCTCGCGGTGTCCGCAACCTCGGCACTGGCCCAGGATCGGCGCAGCACGGCTGCGGAACTCGCGATCGACGCCGCGATCCCCCGGCCCGAGCCTGCCAACGTCCCGCCTCCGACCATCAACGACTTCAAGATGGATACCACCGCGTCGGTGCCCGACACCAGGAAACCCGAGGCCAAGCCTGCCGACGTCGTTACCGCGCCCATCAGCACCCCCTCCGTCGACACCCCCAAGAAGGACACCGCAGCCGCTCCGGCAGCACCGACGCCTGCTGCAGCGGTCATGCCGGCCGCGGAGCCGCCGAAGGACGTCGCCAAGGAGCCGGCGCCAGAGCCGGTGAAGGCCGCCAGCAGCGTTCCGGCCGCCGATCAGCCGGTCGCCGACAAATTGAAGGACATGCTGGGCGGAAAATCGTTGCGCTATTTCGACCGCAAGGCCGAGCGCGCCGCGGTCGAGAAGTTCTATGGCGCGCGTGAATTCGCGCCGCTGTGGACGCAATCGGGCGCGCTCACCGAACAGGGCAAGGGCGTGATCGCCCGCCTGAAGGACGCCGCGTCCGACGGCCTCAACGCCGCCGATTACCCGGTGCCGGATTTCACCGCCGCGACCACACCGGATGCGCTGGCCGAAGCCGACCTGAAGCTGACCGCCGGCATGCTCGACTATGCGCGCCAGGCCCAGAGCGGCCGCATGCACTGGTCACAGGTTTCGGCCGACATCTCCTATCCCGAGCATCCGACCGATCCGGCTGAAGTGCTCGCGAACGTCACCAGCGCCAAGGATGCCTCCGTCGCGCTCGACGGCTACAACCCGCCGCAGAAGCTCTACAAAGAGCTGAAGGCGAAGCTCGCCGAATTGCGCGGCCAGGGCGACGGCCCGGTGATCCAGATCGCCGATGGTCCGGTGCTGAAATACACCCCGGCCCGCAACAAGAAGCAGCCGGACGTCGTGATGGAAGATCCGCGCGTGCCACAACTGCGCGCCAAGCTCGGCCTCGAGAATGCCGACGACACCCATTACGACGCCAAGGTCGCCGAGGCCGTGCGCAAATTCCAGGAAAATGCCGACCTCCGGGCGACCGGCACGCTCGACAGCGGCACCGTCAGGGCGATCAACAGCCCGAAGCGCGACAAGCAGATCGACGTCGTGCTCGCGAACATGGAGCGCTGGCGCTGGCTGCCGCGCGACCTCGGCACGCCCTCGCTCGGCAACGCCTATGTCATCCTCAACATCCCCGACTATACGCTCAAAGTGATGCAGCATGGCGGGCAGGTCTGGACCACGCGCGTGGTGACCGGAAAGCCGGGCATCCACGCCACGCCGCTGCTCAGCGAGACCATGAAATTCATCACGGTCAATCCGACCTGGAACGTGCCACCGTCGATCATCTACAACGAATATCTGCCGGCGCTACAGCAGGATCCCACCGTGCTGCAACGCATGGGCCTGAGGCTTGACCGCGCCAACGACGGCTCAATCCACATCTCGCAGCCGCCCGGAGAGGCCAACGCGCTCGGGCGCATCCGCTTCAACTTCCCGAACAAGTTCCTGGTCTATCAGCACGACACCCCGGACAAATACCTGTTCGCCAAGGAAGAGCGCGCCTTCAGCCACGGCTGCATGCGGGTGCAGAATCCGGACCAATACGCCTCCGTGCTGCTCAACATCGCCCTGCCGAACGACCATTACACGCCGGAGAAAGTCCGCAGCATGTACGGCAACAGCGAGATCGACCTGAAATTCCCGACGCCGATCCCGGTCAACATCACCTACCAGACCGCATTCGTGGATGACGCCGGCAAGCTGCAATTCCGCAAGGACGTCTATGGCCGCGACGCCACCATGATCTCGATGCTCAGATCTGCGCACGGCCGGGATCTGGAGAACGTGGTCGCGCATTCGCAGCCGAGCTATTCGCGTCCGCCCGGAAGCAGCCTGCCGGCAGGCGTCACCTTCGCCAGCGACAACTCCTATTCTTCTTCCGGACCGTCGTTCTTCGAGCGCCTGTTCGGGCCACCGACGCCCCCTGCCCCGATTGGCCGGCGTGGCCAGGCGCAGCAGCGCCGCGTCCTCCGATAAACCACGGCCATATCGGGCCTTCGTCTCAATTCTTCAGGAGAAACAACGATCTCGCCTTCGGGCGGGATCGCTTAACGTTAACCATTCTCCACCTGCATTTCGGCAGAGGGCACTTTTTCGCCACACTCGGCGGGTTAGGTTACGGCCGACTTGGGGGGTGGGAACTAAAACTCGGTTAACCCACCCAAAATTAAGACTGCGTTAACTCTCTTTCGCCACACGGGGTAGCGGAAGAGTTCCTATCGGACGTCGTCAGGGTGGGCTCATTCGTGCTGACTGGTTTCGCACGCCAATTCAATTCGCTGTCGTTGCCGAAAGCCGGGTATCACCTCGGCCTGACATCGCTGTTGCTGCTGATGGGCGCGGGATCGGTGCATGACGCGACCGCGCTGAACGAAACCCGCACCCTTTCTTTCCACCACACCCATTCCGAAGAAGATCTCACCGTCACCTTCAAGCGCGATGGGCGCTATGACGAAGACGCGCTGAAACAGCTTAATCACTATCTCCGCGACTGGCGCACCCAGGACGAGATCGTGATGGACCGCCATCTGTTCGACATCCTCTGGGAAGTCTATCGCGACGTCGACGGCAAGGCGCCGATCCAGATCATCTCCTCCTATCGCTCCCCTGCCACCAACGCCATGCTCCACCGCCGCTCCTCGGGCGTGGCGCGCTTCAGCCAGCATATGCTCGGCCACGCCATGGACTTCTTCATTCCGGGCGTGCCGCTTGAGCAGATCCGTTTCGCCGGGCTCCGCTTGCAGCGTGGCGGCGTCGGCTTCTATCCGACCTCGGGCTCGCCCTTCGTCCATCTCGACACCGGCAGCATCCGTCACTGGCCGCGGATGACCCATGATCAGCTCGTCAAGGTATTCCCCGACGGGCGCACCGTGCATGTCCCGACCGACGGTGTGCCGCTGAAGGGCTACGAGTTCGCGAAAGCCGACATCGAGAAGCGCGGCAACGGCGACGATGCCTCAACCATCAGCAAGACGAGCTTCCTCGCCGCGCTGTTCAAGGGCAAATCGAGCGATGACGATGACGAGGGCGCTGGTCCCGCCGTCAACGAGAAGCCGGCACCGGTCAGTGTGACAGCCGCCGCCAAATCCTCCGATACGAAATCTACCGATGCGAAGTCGGCCGATGCGGTGCCGGTGCCGCGCGCGAAACCGCAAGTCGCGGCCGCCTTCCAGCTCGCGTCTGCCGACACGCAAGTGGCGCAGCCGGCAAAACCGAAACAACCGGTGGCCGCAGTTTCGGAGCAAAAGCCGGAGACGCCTTCTGACATCATCAACGCCCGCGGCTTCTGGGGCGACACGAATGCAGCGCCGACCCAGGCCTCCCCCGAGCAGGTCGCCGCGATCAGGGCACGCCAGGCGGTCGCTGCGGCCGACCCGCAAACAACGGCCAGCGTCCCCGCGGCCTACCAGGCGCTGGCCTACGCGCCGGCGGCGTCCTCGCCGGTTGACCGCAGCAACATCGTGGCCGCAAGCGCGCCGATCCCTCGCAGCATCCGCCCCGCGCCACGCAATGCGGCCGCCGCAACCGAGATCAACAGCGTTGCCGCCAAGAGCCCGCAAGGCGCAGGCATTTTGACGTCGACCCGTCTGTCGGCGGCCAAGGGCGACGATACCTGGATGCGCATCATGATGCTGGCGCCGAGCGCGAGCACGATGGCGGTGACCACGCTTGGCGACGTCGACATGACCCAGATGCGCGGCTTCTTCGTCAAGCCGCAAGCGATGGTCGCGATGAGGTTCTCTGATGATCCGATGCTGGGAATGAGCTGCGACCGCTTCTCCGGCTCGGCTATCACGACGGTCGAGACCACCTCGTTCGTGCTGCGCACCGCGGCGTTGATGCACTAGGCGCTTTTCAGTCATTCGCCGGATAGTTGCCTTCCATCTCTCCTCTTGGGAGAGGGTGACGAGCAGCCCGCTCGTTTCCGCTCCGCGCCTTTGTCAGACCGGCAGCCCGGCCTTGAGGAGGCCAGCCTCGTGGCGCTGGCGGTCGACTACGTGCTTGTAGTGCTGGGTGGCGAGGTAGGCGGCCACCGAGAATTTCGGCTCACGCTTTAGGACCTCAGCCGCGTGCGCGGCAGCCGCGACCGCGCTGCCCATTTGCGCGAACGTGGCTGCGAGGAAGGCATGATGCGTGTGGTCGGGCCGTGTGATCCGCGAGAAGGCCTCGGCGGCCTCGGCGTATTTCTCGGCGCAATAGCAGGCGCGCCCGAGGTGGCTCCAGAAGCGTTCCGGGTGGCATGGGTTGAGGCGCATTGCCTTCTTGATCCAGTCGATACCCTCCTCCGGCCGCCCAAGCCACGTTAGAAGCTCGCCCTGCTGCACCACGACAAGATCGTAGTTGGGGTTGAGCGCGAGCGCCCGCTCCTGATGGTAAGCCGCCTTGTCATGATCATCCCGCGTCAGGTTCAGCGCGGCGAGGATCCGGTGCACGTCGGCGTCATTGTCATCGAGCGCCAGCGCGGTTTCCAGTTCCGCGCCCACTTGCTGCAGGGTTGCGTCGCGATCCGCGCACCAATCATAAACCCACATCTGGCCCAGTACGCATGCCTTCCAGGCGTGGGCGTGAGCATAGTTCGGGTCGAGCGCAAGCGCACGGTCAAGCAGGCGCTGCGCTTCGGCATTGTCCTGCCGGACCGAGCGGTGGTGCAGCACCTTGGCGGCCAGCACACATTCGTAAGCCGCCATGTTGTCGGTCGGCTTGCGCTTTGCACGGTCGTGCGTGGCGGCCTCGACGCGACCGGGAAGCGTTGCGACGATCGCGCGGGTCATCTCGTCCTGGATGGCGAAGATATCCTCGAGCTCGCGATCATAGCGTTCGGCCCAAATGTGCCGGTCGGTTTCTGCGTCGATCAGCTGCACGGTGACGCGGATGCGATCCCCCGCCTTTCGCACGCTCCCCTCTAGGACGTATTCGACGCCGAATTCGCGCGCGACTTCCTGCACCTTCACGGCCTTGCCCTTGTGCACGAAGGTTGAGTTGCGCGAGATAACTAGCAGGTCGTGGAAGCGCGACAGCTCGGTAATGATGTCCTCGGTGAGGCCGTCCGCGAAGAACTCCTGCTCCGGATCGCCGCTCATGTTAACGAGCGGCAGCACCGCGATGGACGGCTTCTTGGACATCGCTGTCGCCACCGCAACGTCCTTCGCGCCTTCTGGCGCGGTTTTTGGATCTGGCTCAAACCGAACTCGAAAGACGCGGATCGGACGGGAGATGTTCTTGACGTTTTGGTCGCCGAGATCCTCGAATGCGACGTCGTCCAGTCGATCGCCAACCTGATCACGTACCGCGCCCGAGACACAAATGCCGCCCGGCTCGGCGAGCATTTCGAGGCGCGCCGCGACGTTGACGCCGTCGCCAAAGATGTCGTTGCCCTCGACGATCACGTCGCCCAGATTGATACCTATCCGGAACTGAATCCACCGCGCCGGCGCAACGTCCGTGTTACGTCGCGCCATCCGGCGCTGAACCTCGGCCGCGCACAGCACCGCGTCGGCGACGCTGTGAAACTCGACCAGCATGCCGTCGCCAGTGGTCTTGATAATGCGGCCGCGGTTCTTCGCGATGGCCGGATCGATGAGCTCGATCCGGTGGGTCTTGAGACGCGCGAGCGTCCCGGTCTCGTCGACCTCCATCAGCCGACTGTAGCCGACCATGTCGGCGGCGAGGACCGCTGCGAGCCTGCGCTCTGGTCCAGGCACGTCCATCTCTTCGTTCCTTCGCCGAGCAATCTAGCAGATGGAGGGCTTTTGCCAAAGGCTTGCCCGCGCCGGAAAGACCCGCCGGCTAGAGCATGATCCGGAAAAGTGAGAAAAGATCATGCTCAAACAAAGAGATGAGATCATGATCTAATCGGATCATGATCTCCCGCCTCACAGCATGCCCAGGGCCTGCATGTAGGTTTCCAGGATGGTCTCCTGCTCGGCCCGCTCGTTGGGGTCCTGCTTGCGGAGCCGCACGATGGCACGCAACGCCTTGACGTCGAAACCGTTGCCCTTGCTCTCGGCATAGACGTCGCGGATGTCGTCGGAGATCGTCTTCTTTTCTTCTTCCAGCCGCTCGATGCGCTCGATGATGGCCTTGAGCTGGTCCTTTGCAAATTTTGTCGCGGGCGCTTCCTGGACGGCGGCGGAGGTGGCCATCTTGTACTCCTGAATGGAACTGGCGTTGAGGCTAAGAAGCGCCGCACGTCGCCGTGCAGCGCTTCTTCAAAACGACCCTCAAGTTTGCCGCGCCTTGCGTCAAGGCAACATCGCGCTCATCCACAGCGCGCCCACAGGAGAAAGGCGGAGAGTGAAACGAATCAATGCCCGCTCTGGGCTTTCTTCATCGCAGCGAGCTGCTCGGGGCTCGCGCTGCCTTGATGGGTCGCCTTCCAGGTCTCGTAGGGCATGCCGTAAATGGCTTCGCGGCTCTCGTCCTTGCTTAAATCGACGCCCTTGGCGTCGGCCGCATCCTTGAGCCAGTTGGACAGGCAGTTGCGGCAGAAGCCTGCAAGATTCATCAGCTCGATGTTCTGCACATCGGTCCGCTGCCGCAGATGCTCGACCAGGCGGCGGAAGGCCGCCGCTTCGAGCTCCGTTCTGGTTTTGTCGTCGATCGCCATGGTGATGATCCCGTAAGATTTCCGGCACGATATGACTATAGGTTAAGCATCGTCACAGAATTTGCCATATCGCAGCGCAAACAAGATGTTAACAGGAAGCTCCTGGACTCTTGAAAAATACCGCCGCTGGCGGTTGACAGTGCGCGCCGCCCTACGCGAAATCTTCAATGAACTGATATAACTTCGCGCAGATGACGCCCCAGAATTCCAATCGGTCCCATCGATTTTCCGCATCCCTGCCCGCCGGTCTGATACCGGCGCTGGCCTTTGTGCTGCTTTGCCTCTGGAACAGCCCGGCGGCGGCGGACTTCCGTCTCTGCAACAACACCTCGAGCCGGGTCGGCATCGCGCTTGGCTACAAGGATGCCGAAGGCTGGACCACCGAAGGCTGGTGGAACGTTTCCTCACGCAGCTGTGAGACGCTGCTGAAGGGAACGCTGGTCGCCCGCTATTATTACATCTACGCGCTCGACTACGATCGTGGCGGCGAATGGTCGGGGCAAGCCTTCATGTGCTCACGCGACAAGGAATTCACCATCAAGGGGACCGAGAATTGCCTGGCGCGCGGTTTCGACCGCACCGGCTTCTTCGAGGTCGACACCGGCGAGCAGCGCGCCTGGACCGTGCAGCTGACCGAATCCACCGAGCAGCCGGCGCAGCAGCGCGTGCCCGGCATCCCGGGAACGGTTGGACCGGGTGGCAACGTTCCGGGCATGTCCAATTCGCCGGGCACCCCGCCCGGCCTGCCCAATCCTCCGGGCGGGACGCCTCCGGGCGCGTCTGGCTTACCGCCAGCCACGGCGCCCGGAAATAAACCATGAGACGGCTGCGCCGCATCAAGATCCTGGCGACGCTTGGTCCCGCATCTTCGGATAGCGCGATGATAAGGCGCCTATTCGAGGCCGGCGCCGATGTCTTCCGCATCAATATGAGCCATACGTCGCATGACAAGATGCGCGAGCTCGTCAAGACCATCCGCAGTGTCGAAAGTAGCTACGGCCGCCCGATCGGCATCCTGGTCGATCTGCAAGGACCAAAACTGCGGCTGGGGTCGTTCACGGAAGGCGCGGTGCAGCTCCACAACGGCCAGAGTTTTGTGCTGGATTCCGACAAGGCGCCCGGCGACAACAGCCGCGTTCAGTTGCCGCATCCGGAAATCCTCGCCGCGCTCAGGCCCGGTCATGCGCTCTTGCTCGACGACGGCAAGGTGCGCCTGATCGCGGAAGAAACCTCGCCCGATCGCGCGGTGACGCGCGTCGTGATCGGCGGCAAGATGTCGGACCGCAAGGGCGTCAGCCTTCCCGACACCGACCTGCCGGTGTCGGCGATGACGCCAAAGGATCGCGCCGATCTCGAAGCCGCGCTTGTAACCGGCGTCGACTGGATCGCGCTTTCCTTCGTGCAGCGCGCCGAGGACGTGGTCGAGGCCAAGAAGATCATCCGCGGCCGCGCCGCCGTGATGGCCAAGATTGAAAAGCCGCAGGCGATCGACCGGCTTCCCGAAATCATCGAGGCTTCCGACGCGCTGATGGTGGCGCGCGGCGATCTCGGCGTCGAGCTGCCGCTGGAGCGCGTGCCGAGCCTGCAAAAACAGATGACGCGGCTCGCGCGCCGCGCCGGCAAGCCGGTGGTGGTCGCAACCCAAATGCTGGAATCGATGATCCAGGCGCCGGTGCCGACGCGCGCGGAGGTTTCCGACGTCGCGACCGCGGTCTACGAAGGCGCGGATGCGATCATGCTGTCGGCGGAATCCGCAGCCGGAAAATATCCGGTCGAAGCGGTCTCGACCATGAACCGCATCGGCGAGGAAGTGGAGCGCGACCCGACCTATCGCGGCGTGCTCAATGCGCAGCGCGCCGAGCCGGAGCCGACCGTCGGTGACGCCATCGCGGACGCCGCGCGGCAAATCGCCGAGACGCTCGATCTGTCCGCGATCATCTGCTGGACCAGTTCGGGCTCGACCGCGATCCGCGTCGCGCGCGAGCGGCCGAAGCCGCCGGTGGTCGCGATCACGCCGAACCTTGCGACCGGGCGCAAATTATCCGCGGTATGGGGCGTGCACTGCGTGGTCGCGGAAGACGCCAAGAATCTGGATGACATGGTGAGCCGCGCCGGCTCAATCGCGTTTCGAGACGGCTTTGCCAAGGCCGGCCAGCGCGTCATCATCGTTGCCGGCGTGCCGCTGCGCGCTCCCGGCACTACCAACATGCTGCGCATCGCTTCCGTCGGCCCCGATGGCGACGCGGAGATGTGAGGCTTACGCCCCGACCAGCGTCTTTGCCGGCAAGGTCGCCTGCACCACGAGGCCGCGGGCACGGGCGTCCATCACGCCGACCGCGCGCAGCGCGAGCAGCGTCACGGTCTGCACCGCATCGCGCAGCCTGACCGGGTCTTCCAGATTGTCCGGCGCGAGTGGTCCCACCAGAGATTCGTGCAGCGCGCCGAGCAGCGCGGTTGCGGCGAGCGCGGTGTCCTGCGCGGGCAGATGTCCGGCACGGACGGCGGCCTCGATCCGGGTTGCCATTTCGCCCGCGATCTCGCGGCGGCTTGCAAGCCGTGACGCGGTGACGTCGACGTCGACGGGTTCGGCCAAAATGCCCCAGGCGAGTTTCTTCTGTGACAACACGTGCACGGCCACCGTCGTAACCGCGGCAGCCAGCGCCGATGACGGCCCGGGCGCGGCTTCAGCGGCACGGCGGATCGCCGAGAGCTCATCGCGCGAGACGTCGGCGATCAATTCGGAAATCAGGTCGGCCTTCGACGGGAAATAACGATAGACGGTGCCGGCGGCGACGTTGGCGCGAATCGCGACCGGCGCGATCTGCACCGCAGCCATACCGGCCTCGGCCGCGGCATCCCGTGCCGCCGCCAGAATAGCACTCCGCCGCGCCGCGAGGCGCTTCACGACTTGATGGGTTCGCCGATAAACCATGGCGCGTTCCCCCGTCCCGGCACGCTGCTCAGCCGAGGGACTCGGTCGAACGCGGCTACACTATTTTGGGCGATTTAGCGCACATCGCCTTCAAGAACTGAACAACTATTCAGGCCGGATGACAAGAAGTAAATATGACGTTTTTGAAAGGGCGGCTATGCGCCCGCGGCGGCCAGCGACGGCGTCCGCTCACCCCGCCACCATGGGCCGGCACGACGCAGGATCAGGCCCGCCACGATCAGGTTTGCGAACAGCCCGACCGGTTGACCCAAGAACATGAAGCTCATGATCAAGGCAAGCGCGCAGCCGAGCGCCGGGAGCTCGTAGGCGCGGAAACCACCTTCGAGCCCCAAGCGGATCAGGTAGGCGACCGGGATCGCCAGCACCACCATGTCGTACATGAAGAGATAGGGCGTGGTCAGCATCGTGCCGACCGCAAGCGCTGCGGCCTTTAACGAATAATCGACGCGGCTGCGCCACATCGTGATCAGGCCGACCGCGACCGAACCGGTCACGATCCATTGCAGCGTCCAGGCCAGTTGTTCGGGACCACCGAGATAGCGCACCAGCGACAGCACGCTCTGCAACTTCCACCAGGTGGCCTTGCCCTCGGAGAGGAAGGCCTGCGAGAACATCGGCATCCAGTGGAAGAAGGCCTGCCAGCTCTCGGTGCCGAATGCGAGCCAGGAGACAAACGCCATCACGACCGCGACGGCGCCGGCGGTGAAAAATGTGGTCCATTGCGAGGCTGCGATCAGCACCAGCGGAAACAGGAGGCCATATTGCGGCTTGTAGGTGAGAAGCCCCAGGCAGATGCCTGACAGCACCGGCCGCGTCGGCATCAGATAAAGCGTACCGCCGATCAATGCCGCGGTAAGAAAGCCGTTCTGGCCGACCAGCGCGTTGCTGAGCACCATCGGAAATCCGACCGCGAGCATCAGGCCAAAGGCGCGGCCGACGATGGCGCGCATCATGGCGAGATACGGAACCAGGCTCGCGAAGACCCAGCCCATGAACGCGACGGTGTAGGGAAATTGCGCGAGGAAGGCTGCGACGAACAGGAACGGCGGCGGGTAGTGCCAGGCGAAGTAGCCCGGGAATTCCTGTCTCAGCAGCGCGAGCTCGATCTGCCGCTGCACGTCCCAATCCCATGCCAGCGCCGGATGGCCCTCGAGCACAAGCTGGCCGGCCGCCCAGACGTTGACGAAGTCGGTCGGGATGCCGAGCCCGTTCGGATCCCAGATCCACCAATGCGAAAAATACGCCGCCGGAAAGAACGAGGCGTTGATGACGAACAGCACGAAGCAGGTGTTGAACAGCACGGGTGGAATCGCGCTCTTCTCTGGGACCATCGTCGGGGCTGATAAGCTTGCGGCCATGCGAAATCTCTCCGCGCGCCCGGACGAGGCGCACCTCCGATAAGCAATAGGCCGGACAGCCCTTAAGAAATCTTAAGAGTTAGGGATGTGATGGCTGGATTTTCGCGATTTTCGACCCGGCTGGGACTTCGGACCCGGACTCGGCCCGAATCGGGCTAGTACCAAATCTCCGCACCGGTCTCCCGATTGGCGGGGATTCTGCGATTGCTATCACGGGCCGCCAAAGCGCAGGCGCATGCGTCAATAAGGTCGTCTCTGCCGATCCCCGTCCCGTGACGCTGTCCGAGCCACAACTTAACTCTTCCAATCCCATGTTCCTCAAGAATCTTTACGCGTTCGCTCAGCCCTCTCGCCGTATTTTTGCTTGCTAGAACGCGACCCGCAATATGCCAAAAAATCAACTCTGGATGCGCCTCAAACACGCGTGGCGGCGCGGGCATCTCGTTCAATTCCCGCAATTTCTCCCGAATACAAAAAAGCTGCATGGATATTCCGCGACCGACACCCTCTTCGTTCCAATAGTGGCGGTTCGCTTGATCGAGCGTTCCGAAATTCCACAAACCCCACCGAGCGCCAAGAAAAACACGCGGCCCGACGAGCGCTCGGGCTTCGATGTCGCACTGCCGGTATCCTCGCTGGGGTAATCCGATCGGCATGTCGATCATTGCGCGATCGTAGGGATCGGCCAGCAACCGCGCTGCGGATTTCGCATAAGCAAACCGCTGGCCCCCGTCGCTGCGCAAGTATACAGCGACCCAACCGCCGGGAATCCCGTCTATGCCAACGAACGTCGTCATGCGCGGATACTAATTCCCGGTCTGCAATTCGCCAAAACGCTCCCAGGTCTTGCCGTTGAAACGCATGAACTGCATCTGGTCGACCGGCACGTGATCGGTTGGCGAGGTGTTGACCTTGATGCCGGGCAACAGCATCGGCAATTCGAGGTCCTTGATCGAGTAGGCTTGCTTCAAAATGTTCTCGGTCGAAAGGTCCTCGCCACAAGCCTTCAGCACGGCTTCCAGCACCATCGCGCTGTTGTATGAATTGACGTAGTTGGTGTCGTGCAGATCGCCGTCGGGAACGTACTTGATCATGAACTCGCGCCAAGCCTTGACCCCGGGGTCGCCGGCCCATGCGGGATCGTCGGGATCCTTGACATAAGCGGTAGAGAGGATGCCGGTACCGGCCTCGAGCCCAGCCGGCTGCATCACGGTCGAGATCCAGACCGCGACGTTGGACAGGAACGTCATCGGCCGCCAGCCGATCTCGTAGGCTTTGCGGATCGATTGCGCAGCGTATTTCGGCGTCGCCGCGATCACGAACACATCGGCACCGGACGCCTTCAGCTTGACGATCTGGGAATCGATGGTCGGGTCCTGGACCTCGTAGGTCGCAGCCGTCACGAGCGCATCGTATTTGTCGCCGAGCACATCCTTGAGGCCCAACAGATAATCGCGGCCGAAATCGTCGTTCTGCGAGATCACGGCGAATTTGGCGTTCGGGTTTTTCGCAAGCGCGTAGCGCACGTAGAGCCGCGCCTCGTAGCGGAACGGCGCCTGCACGCCGACGGTGGCCTGCGGGTACTGCGCGATGTCGGCGAATTTCGAGGCGCCGGAAGCCAGGAACAGCTGCGGGATGTTTTTGCTCTGCAGATATTTCGCGATCGCGGTGTTATGCGCGGTGCCGATCGAGGAGAAAATCAGCGCGACCTCGTCGCTCTCGACCAGCCGCCGCGTCTGCTCCACCGTCTTCGGCGGCGCGTAGCCGTCGTCGAGCGAAATCAAATTGACCTTGCGGCCGTTGATACCGCCGCGCTCGTTGATCATCTTGAAATAGCCGACCTCGCCCTTGCCGAGCGCGCCGAACGCCGACACCGGGCCGCTATAGGGCATGGTCTGGCCGATCTTGATTTCGGTCGCGGTGACGCCGCGCGTCTCGGCGGCGTTTGGCGCTGCGGGCCACGCGAGCGCGGCGAGTGCTGCAAGCCCGGTAAATCCGGTGACAAGACGCATCGATACCCCTCCCCTTTTGCTTTGCGCTCGCGCTTTGGCGGCGCGGCCGGCGCGGTTTAAACCCACGCTCCAATGACGGCACTTTAGCCGGTCCGCTCGCTCGTGCGGATGACGAATTTCAGCCCGGACCAGGTCTCGTCGACGGCGCAAACCTTGACGTCGACGAGGCCGAGCGGCAGCGCGGTATCGCGCACCACGACGTCGCTGAGATCGGTGGCAACGCCGCTCGCCTTCTTCGGCCACGACACCCACACCATGCCGTCGGGCGCGATGGCGTCACGGTAGCTCCGAAGTTTTCCCGCGAGCCCGGCGGCCTCGGTCGCGAACACATGCACCATGTTGAGCGGTGCCTTGGCGACTTTCGTGATCGTCACGCCGTCGGGCAATTCACCGACGATATCGCGATAGGCGCCGGAAAGACCTGCCACAAAAATGCGAAAGCCCGACTTGATGCCGAGCTTTTGCGTTAGCGGTTTGCCGGAATAGCCGGCCATTGGCGAGCAGCGTCAGGCCTGCGGCTGCGGCTCCAGGCCTGCATCCGGATCGGGACGCGGGCGCGGCTTGCCGGCCGGCGGCACCGCC
>Ga0210408_10002799_pt1 | contig 16608 bp, 11 predicted proteins | sample IncBWH4MmetaG_FD_155471 | JGI IMG/M metagenome (GOLD analysis project Ga0210408, IMG submission 155471) | Forest soil microbial communities from Barre Woods Harvard Forest LTER site, Petersham, Massachusetts, United States - Inc-BW-H-4-M | ecosystem: Environmental > Terrestrial > Soil >...
GACGTTTATCATCAAGCACAAGTAATTTTTCAATATCGACATCGATGTGCTTTTTTTTCGCCCCCGCAATCACAATATCTTTATTCTCGCGAATGAACTTGATATCCAACATGCTACGATAATACCACCGTGAACAACGAGCTCAAACTCCTTTCGCCCGCCGATTTCCCGCCAATCCTGCGGGAAATTCCCGGCGCGCCCAAGCAATTGTATCTGCGCGGAACATTGCCGAGCTTCGATCATCGCTGGCTTGCGGTTGTGGGAAGTCGGGCCATGACGTCATATGGCAAACAGGCGGTGCGTCATCTAATAGAAGGATTACGGGGCTACCCTATTGTGATCGTAAGCGGCCTTGCCTACGGTGTGGATGCCGAATCACACAAAGCCGCACTCGACGCGGGCCTTACTACCGTGGGTGTGCCGGGATCGGGATTGGATTGGAATGTTTTATATCCAAAGGCAAATGTCGGATTGGCGCGTGAAATTTTGAAAGCAGGTGGCGCGCTTATCTCCGAAGAAGAACCTGATACGAAAGCGACTGATTATACCTTCCCCAAACGCAATCGCGTGATGGCGGGGCTCTCCCACGCGACGCTCATGATCGAAGCCAAAGAAAAATCGGGTTCCCTCATCACGGCGAAACTGGCAACGGATTTTAATCGCGAACTGCTGGTGGTACCAGGTTCGATCTTCTCGGCGGAGAGCAAAGGCACGCACCAATTCTTGCGGCTCGGCGCAACAGCGGTAACAAGCCCTGAAGACATTTTGATCGCACTCGGCATCGCCAAACGCGAAGGCCCCACATCGCTCAGCGAATTGCGCGATGATCTTTCGGAAGACGAAATTCGCGTGTTCGATATCATCAAATCCCCCGTGTCGCGCGATGCATTAATAGAGGCGCTTGAGTTGCCGATAACTGATGCAAATGTATTGCTGAGCACGATGGAAATTAAAGGATTGATCGTGGAAGAATTGGGTGTAGTGCGCGTCAAATAACATCCGTGTCGCTTGACACGTGCTACTGTAGTGAGGTATCAATCCGCTTCGTATGAAACTTGTTATCGTAGAATCACCGGCAAAAGCAAAAACGATCGAGAAATATCTCGGTGAAGGTTTTACGGTGCGTGCATCGGTCGGGCACATTCGCGATTTGCCCAAAAGCAACAAAGACGCGGTGGATGTGGAAGCAGGCTTCGTGCCCCGCTACCAGATCGTCAAAGAGAAGCAGAAAATAATCGACGAGCTGCAGGAAGTTGCGGGAAAGTCGGACGAAGTGATCCTTGCGACCGACCCCGATCGTGAGGGCGAAGCGATCGCATGGCATCTGGCAGAAACGATCGGCCTCAAGAAACCCAAGCGCATTGTCTTCAATGAGATCACCGAAAACGCGGTGCAGCATGCGCTCGCCAATCCTCGTGGCATTGACGAGGAATTAGTGCGCGCGCAGGAGGCACGTCGCGTGCTGGATCGCCTCTTCGGTTACGACCTCTCTGGATTAATCTGGAAAAAAGTCCGCTACGGACTCTCGGCAGGCCGCGTGCAATCCCCTGCGCTGCGCATATTGATGGAGCGCGAGCGCGAAATCCGTGCGTTTATCCCTGAAAAATTCTGGGTGATCTCGGCCGACCTTAAGACGAAGAAAGGCGAACAATTTACGGCAATCTGCGTTGAGGAACCAAAATCGCAAGAGGAAGCAGATAAAATTCACAATGCGGCGCAAAAAGGCCCCTGGGAGGTGGCAGGGATAGAAGAGAGCGAGCAGCAGCGTTTGCCCAAACCGCCATTTACTACCTCTACATTGCAGCAGGCAGCTTCGACACGTCTCGGATTTTCCCCGTCGCGTACGATGGGCATCGCACAAAAATTATACGAGGCCGGGCACATCACCTACATGCGTACCGACAGCCCCAATCTCGGGAAAGATGCACAGCAAATGCTGCTCGCGACAGCGCGGGATGAATTTGGTGAAAAATATGTCGAGGCACGAGAATACAAATCGAAAGCGAAATCCGCGCAAGAAGCGCACGAGGCGGTGCGCCCCACGAACGCGAGCAAGCGCTCGGTAGGAGCGAATGAAGAGCAGAAAAAATTGTACGAACTCATTCGTTCGCGCGCACTTGCGAGCCAAATGAGCGCGGCACAAATCATGCGCACGAAACTCACTGCAACGGCGCCGGGTATTCCCGAATTCGCGGCCAATGGTTCACGTGTGCTTTTCGACGGGTGGCTTGCCGCGGATCCCGACGCTCGCGGCGAAGACGTGGAATTGCCAAAAGTCGCCAAGGGCGATCCCCTTACTCTGGTGGAAGCGCACTGCGAAGGCAAAGAAACGCAGCCGCCCGGGCGATATTCGGAAGCCGGATTGGTGAAAGAGCTTGAAAAACGCGGCATCGGCCGACCATCTACCTATGCTTCGATCATCCGCACGCTTGAGACGCGTGGCTATGTTGACAAACAAGGGCGCACACTGATCCCAACGGCAACCGGCGATGTTGTCTCATCGTTCATCGAGGCGAATTTTGGCGACTACATCAGCGATACATTCACCGCCGAAATGGAAAACGAGCTCGACGAGATCGCCGACGGTAAACGGAAGTACGAAAAAACGCTGAAGGATTTTTACGGGCCATTCACCAAAGCCGTGAAATCGAAAGCGAAGATCGCGAAAATCACCGGCATGGGCGACGCGCCGCCGGAATTCCCCTGCCCCATTTGCGGCGGCCCGATGGAATACAAACTCTCGAAGAACGGACGATTCATGAGCTGCAAAAAATTCCCCGAATGCCTCGGCGCGCGGCGCGAAGACGGCAGCGAGATTCCGCCACCTAAAGAAATCGGCGAAGCGTGCCCCGAATGTAAAGACGGCAAACTCATCGAGCGTGAAGGCCGCTTCGGCAGATTTATCGCCTGCTCAAATTATCCAAAATGCAAATTCGTAAAGCAGGATCCGGCGGAGGCGGAACGGGTGAAAACGGGCGTGCAATGTCCGGTGTGCAAAAAAGGCGAGATGGTGGAGCGCAGAGGCAAATTCGGGCTCTTCTATTCATGTTCGAATTATCCTGAATGCAAAAACGCGATCAAAGCGAAGCCCACCGGACGCATTTGTGAGATGTGTGGCTCATTGATGATGGAAGGCACAAAGACCATTCCTGAAAGGTGTAGTAATAAAGCGTGTCCCAACCATAACCCGCATAAATTGAATAAGTAAAAGACGGGCGCAGGCAAACTGCTTTGCCTGCGCAATGGACTTTGTGAGGCGCAGCGATGCGAGCACAGCAGTGCGAGCCGCGAGCTGGGGTCGCGAGTGGAGTCGTTCGACGGAACGACTCCAACTTGTGACCAAAACGATTCCGAGCGACGGCGAGGAAATTATCCGTGATCGAAAACGATACCATAAATGTATTTGCACCTGAAAGCGCGCGAGCGTATCATCGGTTGTATGAACGCCGTCAATGCCCGTCCAGTCAAAGAAATCCTCGAAGCAATGTCGAGCAAGAGCGACGCCGACGTGGCACTCGTCACAAAGGCCTACGAATTTTCAAAAGAGGCTCACAAAGATCAAAAACGTTACTCGGGTGATCCATATTTCATTCACCCCGCGGAAGTCGGATATCTCCTTGCCGAAGCCGGCATGGATGCGCGGGCCGTGGCCGCCGGGCTCTTGCACGACACGATCGAGGATGCCGGGGTAAAGCCCGCAGCGATGGAAGAACAATTTGGTGCTGAAGTGCTCTCATTGGTACAGGGCGTGACGAAATTGGGTACGCTACGCTATCGGGGATTGGAGCGACACACGGAATCACTCCGTAAATTATTCGCTGCGACGGCAAAGGACATCCGCGTTCTCATCATCAAATTGATGGATCGGCTGCACAACGCACGCACGCTCGAATTCGTGCCCAAAGAAGAAAAGCGCACGCGCATCGCGCTCGAAACGCTTGAAATTTACGCACCCATCGCCGACCGACTCGGTATGAGCGTCGCTAAACAAGAATTAGAGGATGCTGCATTTCCCTACGCGTATCCGAAAGAATACGAGAAAACGCGCGAACTCTTCAAAGAAAAGAAAGTTGAAAATGAAAAGCGACTTGAGAAGGTTGAAAAAGATCTCAAGCGCGAATTGGGCGAGGCAGGATTACGCACATTCCGCACTGAAGCGCGTATCAAAGGTATTTATAGTCTGTTTCGTAAGCTCGAACGAAAGGATTGGGATAGTACGAAGATCTACGACATGCGCGCGTTGCGTGTCGTTTTTCCCAACGTTGCCGATTGCTACACGGCGCTCGGCATCATCCACGCACACTGGCGTCCGGTGCCGGGCAAGATCAAAGATTACATCGCTTTCCCGAAGCCCAACGGCTATCAATCGATCCACACCACGGTGTACACCGGCGATGGGAGCGCCTTGGAGATGCAGTTGCGCACCGAAGCGCAGCACCGCGAGGCGCTTTACGGCATCGCTTCGCACCTCACCTACAAAGAGATCCAGGACGGCAGCTCAGAGGGCAAGCGCGGCAGCCTTGAGTGGATACGACAATTTTTCCCACGCCTGCGCCGCGGAGTTCCGGAAGCGACGCCTGAGATCGATACAAAGGAGAGTATTCCCGACTGGCTGCACGAACTGGCCCACGCCGAACAGGGCTCGCACGAATCCGAAGAATATCTTGATACGCTCAAAACGGATTTTTTCAGTCACCGGGTCTTCGTCTTCACGCCCAAGGGTGACGTCATCGATCTTCCGGTCGCAGCGACGCCCATTGATTTTGCGTATGCAGTGCACTCTGACTTGGGCAATAAAATGTCGGGAGCGCGGGTCAATGGCAAAATGGTCTCACTCGATACCGCACTTCGAAACGGCGATATGGTGGAAGTGATTACGAAGCCTTCTGCGCATCCGTCGCGCAAGTGGCACGATATCGCGAAGACGAACATGGCAAAAAAACACATCCGTGCGGCGCTCGCGGTACTTGAGCAAAAGAAAAATTCCTAGATTAAATGGGCTGGCAGAAGAAATATTTTTTGCCTGCGGAACTCACTTCGTTCAGACAGTCCTCGGCTTCAAAATATTTCCCCTGCAGGCCCTAAACCGAAAAATTACTGATTGAGTACAGATCGTCTTCCGACTTTTTATGTTCGACGACTTCGGGGGTGGCGACTTCCGTTTGCGCCGGCGCAGAATGTTGTGCGTGGGACGCTGGGGAAGACTGATCAAGCCGACTGATCATCGCACGGATATGCGCAAGATCGTCTACCGAGAAAAAATCGATAAGCACCTTTCCACCTTGATCTTTTTTCTCGATGCGAACGCGAGTGCCGAGCTTTTCGGTAAGCTCGCGCTCCAGAAGCAGTAATTCGGGCGAGAGGTCGGTTTTGCGCGTGCGGTCGACCGCAACCCTGCGCGCAACCTGTTCCGAATCGCGGACGGTGAGCCGCTTGGTGAGGATTTCGCTGAAGAGAGTTTTTTGCTCCTCGGTGCGATCCATAAGCATGAGGAGCGGGCGTGTGTGACCTTCGCTGATCCCACCAGAGGCAAGTGCCTCCTGCATTTCTTTTGGCAGGAGCAAAATACGGAGTGTATTGGAAACGTATTCGCGGCTCTTCCCCACGCGCTTTCCTACCTCAATATGCTTCAAACCGAATTCACTTACCAGCCGCTGGAATGCAAGCGCACGGTCGATCACATTGAGATCCTCACGCTGCAAATTCTCGATGATCGCGAGTTCGAGCTTCATTCGATCGGAATCTTCGGCGGTGCGGATCACGACCGGCACTTGTGCGATGCCTGCAAGCTTTGCCGCGCGCAGACGCCGCTCGCCGGCGATTAGTTCGTATTCCACATAAATTCCCTCACCCGGCCGCTCGATTTCCTTGCGCGTCACCGTGAGCGGCTGCAAGACGCCATAGCTGCGGATTGACTCGGCAAGCGAGATGAGTGCGGCTTCATCGAAATTTTTGCGCGGCTGAAACGGGTTGGGTTTGATGCGGTCCACCTCAACCCAATAGATAGAATCGTAGCGTCCGTTTTGCGACATACGGAGAAATTATATCATTACCTGTGCCGGAGGAGAGACTCGAACTCTCATGGGTTGCCCCACACGATTTTGAGTCGTGCGCGTATACCATTTCGCCACTCCGGCGGAACGTCTATAATACGCCAGCAATGGCGAAGAAACAAAAAGTACTGATACTCGTTGGGCCGACCTCTTCGGGTAAATCGGCTCTTGCTGTCGAGCTCGCCCGGAAATTCGACGGCGAGGTAATTTCGGCCGATTCGCGGCAAGTGTATCGCGGACTCAATATCGGTACGGGAAAGATAACGAAACGCGAAATGCGCGGCGTGCGGCACCATCTTCTGGATATCGCATCACCAAAAAAAGTATTCACCGCGCATGATTTTTTGAACGATGCGCGGCGCGCGATTTTTGATATCAACACGCGTGGCAAACTCCCCCTCATCGTGGGCGGCACGGGATTCTACATCGACGCGCTGGTTGGTCGCATCACACTGCCCGATGTACCCGCAAATCAAAAATTGCGTGCGCGGCTTCAGAAAAAGACTACTGCACAGCTTTTCGAACACTTGAAAAAAGTTGATGCACGGCGGGCTCACTCCATGAATTCGGCGAGCGAGCGTAACAACAAAGTTCGCCTCATTCGCGCGATCGAGATCGCGGAGGTATTGGGCAAAAATCCGATCTCGAGAATGAAACCCGGCTACAATTGCCTCTGGATCGGCATCGCGCCCCCAAAAAAAGAACTTGAGAAGAAAATAACTATTCGCCTATTCGGCCGAATTAGTCGGGGCATGGTAGCAGAAGCGAAACGTTTGCGCGCAGGCGGACTTTCATACAAACGCATGAAACAGCTCGGGCTCGAATACCGCTCGCTCGCGTGGCATGTGCAGGGAAAAATTTCTCGACAGGAAATGGTCGGGGAACTCGACCGTGATATCCGCCACTACGCAAAGCGGCAGATGCGCTACTGGAAACGCAACAAGAAAATCAAGTGGTTCAAGCCGTCGGAGCAGAATCAAATCACGCGTCTGGTTTACGCATGGGTAAAAGAATAACTCTTGCGTCGGAGCGTAAAGACACATCCCACAAGGGAGAAGGCAGCGAGTGTGTATGCCGCTGCGGTTACAGGGTATGTGGTGTGGAGTCCCCAGAGGTGGAAAGAGGTTTTGGCGGCAAACCCACCGATAACGCTGAATAAACCGTCGACCAACCACATCCAGGCAATGAGTCGCTGGTCGAAGAGGCCGGCGACACGCATGCCGATTGGGAAAAACATACCGATGATGAACGCAGGGAGGGCAAGTAGGAATCCTACGTAAAGAATCCGCCATGAGAGACTATATGGTAGAAGTGCGTGAAAGACGGCGTTGTCATAGAGCGACAAGAGGAGAAGATACGCCCACAATCCTGCTGTTGCCAAGAGCAGTATGCGGGAAAGCATCTTTTCGAACACATACGTGCTAACCAAACACCCGATCGCGCTAAAGAAAAGGAACGCTGCAAGTGGTACCGCGACGGCGTACAAAGATTCCGCCATGAGAAAAAATATCTTTTGAATCATGCCAAGCTCAAAAAACACAAAACCAAAACCCGTAGCCCCGGCGCCGATTCCTAAAAGGGCAATAAATACGAGGTCCCGTACTCCCCAGCGACGCAGCGTATACATCGCGCCAAGAACACAGGCTATGAGTGCCACGCCGCCAAGTACCGCAGTGAACATGATTGTAAGGATCAGGATTATATACGGTGAGCTTCCGAGCGAGAGCACCGGAACCGAAATATACGGCTGATCGTCGGTGTTTGGTAAATTTGTCAGAGTGGAATTTGAGGAGGCAGGTTCGGCAAATGGTGCATGCGAGACAATGAATCCTCGTTCATTCGCGATGACTTGTAGCGCGAGCAAGTCAGCGTGTGAAAATGGTTCTCGTTGGATGAGCGTGAGAAATTCTGTGCCGTGTTGGCCACGTATTGATACGCTTCTCCCCGATTGATCAGTGAGCGGCGTATATTGGATGCTCGCAATCGCAAGTATGCCGTGTGGCGCAAGGTGATCCATCAGCAGGCGCGTCGCCTCGGCAGTACTCCCATAATTCGGCGAGTCAACGTCTGCGGCGAGCGTACCGTATACTCCCGCTCGAGCTAGGAAAATAAGATCGTACTCCTGATGGTTGAGTTGGATGAAGCGGCGTACATCGGTAATGGAGAGCGTTACATTGTTTTGTGCATACGGATACGTCGAGGTCGCTGAAAATAATTTTGCTGCTGCAATAATGCCGGGATTGATTTCAACCGCATCGATATGACCGGCATGAAATAATTCCGCCCGCATCACATCGATGCCGGCTCCTGAACCGGGAATGAGGATTCGTGAGTCCGATGCATGCTGCTCTTGCACGAGCGCAAAAGGAATGCTCCGAAGACCTTGTTTCAAAAACGCGACGTCCGTGTATGAGGCAGTATTGATTGCGACTGTCGTAAACGTGCCGCAATCCACAGTTATAAAATAAGGAACTTCAAGTCCGTTATCGGTCGGCGGACTATTTCCAAGCTCTTGGATCCGTGCAAGGTGGACGTATGAGGATTTTGTTACCGAGAGCTCCGAAAATGTATTCGACGCGAAATATGATGATGTGTCAGCAGCGTTACAAGGAATATGCAAAGACGATATAGGTATTCGCAGTGTAATCATTCCAAACACCCCAACGCTTACCATACCGAGTATGAGCAGCCGTGGTGAACTACCGAGGAATATAATCAATGCCGGCATCGCTGCGAGAACGGCTACAAACAGGACAGCATGCTCATATCCCACTAGGTTGAGCGCGAACGCTGCCGCGAGTGCCCCGAGTGTCGCTCCGACTAAATCCAAGAAATAGACCAGGCTGACTTGCGTTTTTCTTCTCTTTAGAATTTCCACAATGGCCCAACCGCCGCATACGTAGGCGGCAAAGCTCGTCGCGAAAAATGCTCCCATTATCAGAACCGTATGGCTCGTGGTATGACCTTTTGCGGCGATAAAAAATTGTGCGGGAGTAAGCACGGCGTAGAAGAAAGTGACGAGTTGTAGGATATGACCTCTTTCTGAGGTGCGGATAAGAGAGGCACAAATTCCGCCGATCCCAATGCCCAAGAATGTGAGCGGCACGATGAAGAATAGGAAATCATGCCCAAAAGCTACTTGTCCTGCACGTATAGAGAGCGTTTCGGCCATAATGACAGAAAACGCCGTACAAAAGACAACCAGAAGCGAAATGTAAGATTCTGAGAACAAACGCCGGGATACCGCTCTGAACATCGCGCTCAGTATATAGACGGAGTCGAGAATAGCGAGGCAGTACTCTTTGTATGATGGAGTAATACTGTGCGGGCGATGTAGGAATCGAACCTACGACGTCGGTTTTGGAGACCGAAGTTATACCATTTAACTAATCGCCCTACGGGCTTGAGTATAAAGGGAGAAATCTCAAGCTCAAAGGCTTATTTCTTGGCTTCCTTGTGCTTCGTGTGCGCCTTGCACCATTTGCAATACTTTTTTATTTCGATCTTACGTTCGACGAGCTTGCGATTCTTGCGCGACCAATAGTTGATACGACCGCACTTGCTGCACGCCAATTTGATCAGCTGATCCTGCGACATATCGCGAGACTATAGCCAAAATCCTGCTCTTGCGCAACTCGCTAAGCAAATCCCGCGCTCTGCAGGAAAAGCATGCAAATTTGATTCCACGGGCCAAAGCTGCTGCCATTCCCCACGAGCGTTTTCATAACCGTATCGATGAGCAGCCAGCTCGCGAGGATAATCACGAGTCCGATCGCCACGTTGACAAATATTTCTTTGGCGCGCGAGACCGCACCGGAATTTGCCACATTGGTGAGGTACCGAAAGCCTGCCCAAGCGAAAAGAATCGCGGAGAGAAAGACGGCGATATAGATTCCGTCGTTCAAAATATTTTGTGCGAGCTGTGCGATGTCGCACACGCTCTGGCAGCCACCATTGCCCCTGCAATCATCGGGGACCACCGTCACGAGCCCCGCCGCGCCGTGCACGAGCGTCGGAGCGGCAAGAAAAACGATGCAACAGAAAACGAAAAAGTTGACGACATGGCTGCGGATCATTGAGATTATTTTAGCATGGGAAATATTGTTGCTCCTTAACATTTGGATTATTTGACTTTTTAAAAAAAGATGCTACCGTGCTCTTCGCTTTGCGACTGCGAGCCCGAACGGGTATCGAGGTGAAGCTCAACAGGAGTTACGACGTTGGACAATAACTTCGGAAAATGCGAAGCCGCCGTCAATGCCTTGCTCGTTTATCTGAAGGACGAGATCAGGGTCAAGAACGCGGCTGATATCGTCCTCGATGGTGATCCTGGCGCGCAATTCAAGATCGCGCTCACGGAGGTCAAGACGGATCCCGGCCTCATGCAGCGGTTCACCTCGAAAGTGCGGGATGTCTGCCGGGAGCTCGGCGAGTCGTGCAAGACATATGGCATGACCAGTCGCGTGTGGGGCAACTCCTACGACAACTTCATCGATCGCCTGCGAATGCTCGCCACGCAAGAGCGGGCGGCACGCGAGGGTGCCGCGGCGCAGTAGTCCGGTCGGACAACTGCCGCCACGAAACGCGCCACAACAACCCGGAGGGACGGCAGTCGTCCCCCGGGTTGCGATATTTTATAAAAACCATTTTGTGCACCGGGAAGGATTCTCCCGCGACTAACCCCGCGCCGCCGCGCGGGGTTCTCTGGGCACCGGCTCGCGGATTCGCCTGGTGGCGAATCATCGCTCCGCCGTTCGAATCCCTCACGCGAGCGAAGCAGTTCGCTCGCTCCGGCTGCCATAAACGCAAAAATCCGGACAAAAGTCCGAATTTTTGACATTTAGTGCACCGGGAGGGATTCGAACCCCCGAAGCCCGAAGGCAACGCGTCTACAGCGCGTCGTATTTGACCGCTCTACCACCGGTGCGACAGTGGATATTATGCACGAACTGCGGCCCGTGCGCGAGGGCCACGATGGCGCTCAGGACCTTTCCTTACATCGAACGTGAACTCGCCTTTTTTCTCTTCCCCACCATCGGCTTTGAAATCCACGACGACCGATCCACCTTCCATAATGCCGCGCGCGACCATCATGTTGGCGATGGGAGTGAGAATTTTCGTTTGAATGAGACGCTTCAAGGGGCGTGCACCGTATTGCGGGTTGTAGCCCTCTTTTGCGAGGTGTGCGATCGCAGCGTTGGTAAGGGTAAGCGCGATGTGCTTTTCTTCCATCCGCTTCGCGACGATGTCGACCTGCATGCGGACGATATCCATGATCGCCTCGGTGGAGAGGATGTTGAAGAGGATGATCTCATCGAGACGATTCAAAAATTCGGGGCGGAAGAATTCTTTGAGCGAATCCATTACCTTGGTCTTAACCTGTTCGTAACGCTCGCCTTCGGTATTGGAAAGGCCGCTGCCGAATCCAAGACCCGACATTTTGTCGATGTGCTCGGAGCCGATGTTGGAGGTCATGATGATGACGGAATTTTTGAAGTTGACCACACGGCCCTTTGCATCGGTGAGACGGCCATTGTCGAGCACCTGAAGGAGGATATTGAAGACTTCGGGATGCGCTTTTTCGATTTCGTCGAAGAGAATCACCGAGTATGGGCGATGGCGCACCATTTCGGTGAGTCCCCCGCCCTCATCGTAACCCACGTAGCCGGGCGGCGAGCCGATCATCTTCGAAACGGAATGTTTTTCCATGTATTCCGACATGTCGACGCGGATCAGGGCCTTTTCGCTGTTGAACAGGAATTCTGCAAGTGCGCGCGTGAGTTCGGTCTTGCCCACGCCAGTGGGGCCGAGGAAGAGGAACGATCCCACCGGGCGATTCGGGTCGGAAATGCCTGCGCGGCTGCGTTTGATCGCATCGGCAACTTTTTGTACCGCTTCGTCTTGGCCTACGATGCGCTTCTTGAGCTCTTCCTCCATGCGTGAGAGTTTCTCGGCTTCTTCTTCGAGCATGCGGGAGACGGGGACGCCCGTCCAGCGGGAAACGACCGCAGCGATGTCTTCGGCGGTGATCTCTTCTTTGAGGACGCGGCGTTTTTCCTGCAATTTCTTGAGGCGCTTGGTCGCCGTCTCGATGTCTTTTTCCAAAACCGGAATTCTTCCGTAGCGAATCTCGGCGGTCTTGGTGAGGTCGGCGGCGCTTTCGGCTGAGTCTGCCTCGATGCGCGCTTGCTCAAGCTCACCTTTGCCGCGTTTGATCTCGGAGAGCGTTTCTTTTTCGTTCTTCCACTTGGTTTCGAGCTCGCGGGTGGAGTCGCGCAAATCGGCGATTTCTTTTTCGATCGATTTTACGCGCGTACGTGCCTTCCCTTCGCTCGCTTCGGATTCTTTTTTGAGCGCTTCTTTTTCGATTTCAAGACGGGTAATCTTGCGATGTGCTTCTTCCAGGGCCGGCGGCTTGTTCTCAAGCGAGAGGCGCAGCGCCGAAGAAGCCTCATCGATGAGATCGATGGCTTTGTCGGGCAAAAATCGCTCTGTGATATAACGGGTGGAGAGCTGCACCGCAGCCACGATCGCATCGTCGGTGATTTGGACGCCGTGGTAAAGCTCATAACGCTCTTTAAGACCGCGCAAAATCGCGATCGCGTCTTCTACCGACGGCTCGTTCACATAGACGGGCTGGAAGCGCCGCGTGAGCGCGGGATCGTGCTCGATGTGTTTTTGGTATTCCTTGAGTGTGGTCGCGCCGATGACGCGCATCTCGCCGCGCGCGAGTGCAGGCTTGAGCATATTCGACGCATCCATCGAGCCTTCGGCAGCACCAGCGCCGACGAGCGTGTGGAGTTCGTCGATAAAAAGAATAATTTTGCCTTCGGCGCGCTCGACTTCTTTCATCACAGCTTTGAGACGTTCCTCGAATTCACCGCGGTACTTGGTACCGGCAATCAGAAGACCCAGATCGAGCTGAATGACTTCTTTGCCGCGTAAGCTCTCCGGCACATCACCGGAAGCAATGCGCTGCGCGAGGCCCTCAGCGACGGCGGTTTTACCCACACCCGCCTCTCCAATGAGGACTGGGTTATTCTTGGTGCGGCGCGAGAGGATTTGGATAACGCGCGTGATTTCGGTGTCGCGACCGATAACCGGGTCAAGCTTGTTCTCGCGAGCGCGATCGGTGAGTGAACGCGCAAAACGAGAGAGCGCGCGGGGCTTTTGCGAAGTTTCCGTATCGCGGATTTTTCCTTCTTTGATATCGGTGAGGACGCGAGCGAGTGCGGTGCGATCGATGCGGAAACGCGAAAGAATTTCGGCAGCCGGTCCCGGGTGTTCGGCGAGACCGAGGAGCAAGTGTTCCGGCGAGACAAATTGATCGTTGAACGACGCAGCGATGCGCGGCACCGCCTCGAACACGCGCACCAACTCCGGCGTGAGGTAGAGCTGAAAGGAGGGCGAAACGGCAGTGTTGGAATTCCCTCCCTCGATTAATTCGAGAACGGAATCGGTCAGGTGAGCGATGTCGACCTCGATCTGCTCGAGCATCGGCACGACCATCGTTTCTTCCTGCATCAGGAGTGCCGCAAAAAGATGCAGGGTAGAGACCTGATTGTGGCCGCGCTCGACCGCCAGCTGGTGCGAGCGGTGGATCGCTTCTTTTGCTTTGGTTGTGTAGTTGTTGAATGGAGCCATAGCCTTATATACTTAGTATACAATACTACATCATCGATGCTTTCATTTCGAGGCGTGTGTGGCCATAAGCGCCGAAGCGATCACAAAACCCGACGGCGACGACTGGCGGGATAGGCCCGTGCTGAGGCCCAGGAGTGTACCATCGGTATCGATAAGCGGACTCCCGTCCATGATCGAATCGCCAGAGATATTGGTCTCTATGCTCGAAGCAGATTGCGTGCCGGCCGGGACGATTGCGGTGATGAGTCCGTCGCCGATGCGCGCGAGCGTATTGCCGGCAAGCATGACGACCGTCTCGCCCAAAACCGGCTGCCCTGTAGAAAGCGCGGCTGGGCTCCATGCGGGAACTTTTCCGTCGATGGTGGTCGTCGCGGGTGTGAGGAATGCAACACCGGTATTTGCGTCGCGCGATGTCACGAATGCCCGAACGCGCGAACTATTGGGCAATTCGACAACGCCGTCGGCCGAATCTCCGAGAGCCGTGGAGTCCGTCGCGATCGTACCCGAAGCATCAAGCACCACACCGAGTCCCAAAAATGTCGGGCTCGTCGCATCGCTCGAATACAAGCGGATGACCGAAGGATTGATATGATTGATCGCCTGTGAAATTAGGTCCGATTCCTTCACCACGACCGTCTTTTCCTGGGTCACCGCCGTCGCGGCTGCCTGCCCCGGGACGACCGTTTGTACGGTGTGTTCGATCACGCGGTTGACCGTTTGGGCCACTACGGGAGGCGCCTGATCCATCAGAGAAACCGTGACAATACCGGTGGCGATCGAGGTCACGAACGACACAAGAAGGGTCAGGAGGACTATCTGGGATTTGGAGAGTTGTTCGATATCCATCGCCAGATTCTATAGTATTTTGAGAGCCTAGACAAATGAACCGGCACGCGCCACGAGTCTCGTTACTGCCTCGATAAATCGTTGCAATGCTCGCTCGCTGGTATCACGGCCGAGTGATATGCGCAGCGTGTTTTGCGCCCGCCATTCCTCTGCGCCGAGTGCTTCGACAACATGCGAGCGCGCCTCACCCGCGCGGCACGCGCTTTTGGTTGAGAGTGCAAAACCTTCGCGATCGAGCGCAAGTACAAGATATTCGGCGTTGATATTTGGAATTGAAATATTGAGCATATGCGGGAGCGCGTGTTTGAGATCGCCGTTTACGATGAGGCCGGGAATTTGCGTGACGAGATTTTGAGCGAGATCGTCGCGCATTTTTTGCAATCGTTTTGTTTCGCTCTCGCGCTCATGCGCAACGAGTGCGAGCGCTTCCCCAAATCCGACGGCGGGCGCAACTTTTTCTGTTCCGGCACGCAATCCCTTTTCCTGTCCCCCGCCCAAAATAACCGGCGCAAGCGATTCGGGATTTTCGACATAGAGCGCGCCGACTGCGCGTGGACCGTAGAGTTTTCCCGAACCGAGCGCGAGCATGTCGACCCCGAGCGAGTGAACTTGTGGCGATCGATACAGGGGTGCTTGTCCCGCATCGCTGTGGAAAGAAATATGGCCGCGATGCGCCTTCTCGTGCGCCCGGAGAATCTGTGCGATCTGCGAGAGCGGCTGGATCGTGCCGATTTCATTATTGCCCCAGCCGATCGAAATAAAAATGGTGTCGGATTGCAAAACATTCTGAATTGCGCGTGGCGCGATGATACCGCCCGGATTCGGATCAACGAAACTCACCCGACCGCCCCATCGTTCAATCTCTGCAAAACATTCGAGAACAGAATCGTGCTCGATCGAACTGGTGATCCAGTGCGTTTGAGCGAGATTCGTCCCACCAGTCTGAAGCTTGCGGGCAAAACCCAGGATCGCGAGATTGTTGGCTTCGGTGAGGCCGGAGGTGAAAATAATCTGGCGCGACTTGCAGCCAAGCTCGTGCGCAACGCGCGCTCGTGCATCGTCGAGCACACGCATCGCGACGACGCCTTCTTCGTGGATCGAACCAGGATTGCCGAATATTTTTTCCGCCTGCCTCATCGCGCTGATCGCCGCTGTAAAAACCGGCGTAGCACTCGCATAATCAAGGTAGAGGCGTTTTTTACGATCCTTGAATGGAAGCATGAAAAGAGTATACTGCTTTTTCAAGCTTTCTTGCGCATATGCGCCTTCCCACCTATGTCAAAGCCGAACGAACAATTGATCGAGCGTCCGCCTATTGTGGCGGTTTTGGGACACGTTGACCACGGTAAATCGACGCTGCTTGATTTCATCCGTAAGTCGAACATCGTCGCGGGCGAAGCCGGCGGCATTACGCAGCACGTGGTCGCCTACGAAGTTGAGCGCGAAAAGGACGGGCAGACCAAACGCATCACCTTCATCGACACGCCCGGACACGCGGCATTTGCGGCGATCCGTGCGCGCGGAGCGAATGTCGCCGATATTGCGATTCTTGTCGTCGCAGCCGACGACGGTGTGAAAGCGCAAACACTTGAGGCTCTCAAGAGCATCCGCGACGCAAAAACTCCGTTCATCGTCGCGATCAATAAGATCGACAAGCCAAATGCAAACCTCGACCGCACCGTGAGCTCGCTCCTGGAGCAAAATGTGTTTCTCGAAAAATACGGTGGCGATGTGCCGTGGGCTGCGGTTTCGGCAAAAGTGGGCACCGGTGTCGACGAACTGCTCGATCTCATCCTCATCGTTGCGGAGTTGCAGGAGCAAAAAGCCGATCCGTCGATCCCTGCCGAAGGCTATGTGATCGAAGCGCACCGCGATCAGAAACGCGGCCTTGCGGCAACGCTCATCATCAAGAACGGCACTCTGAAATCCGGTATGGCGGTCGTCGCAGGTACGGCGCTCGCGCCGGTGCGCATCATGGAAAATCATGCGGGCAAGCAGATCCGCGAAGCCACCTTTTCTTCGCCGGTGCAATTGATCGGATTCGATGAATTGCCCGAGGTGGGGA
>Ga0210408_10002800_pt1 | contig 16604 bp, 17 predicted proteins | sample IncBWH4MmetaG_FD_155471 | JGI IMG/M metagenome (GOLD analysis project Ga0210408, IMG submission 155471) | Forest soil microbial communities from Barre Woods Harvard Forest LTER site, Petersham, Massachusetts, United States - Inc-BW-H-4-M | ecosystem: Environmental > Terrestrial > Soil >...
TGAGTTCATATCCCGTCAAGCGGTATGTTGGCTGCATGCAAGAGAACAAGGCTGAGCGAAGTCGCCGCGACGAATACACCGAGGCCACCCGACAGGCGCTGCTGGCGGCCGGGCGCGATATTTTTGCGAAAGAGGGCTATCAGGCGACCGGGATCGAAGCGATCTCGCGGGCGGCGCGGGTGACGCGGGGCGCGTTCTATCATCACTTCGAGGACAAGAAGGCCCTGTTCGATGCCGTCGTCGTTGCCTTGCAGGCCGAGACGACGGCCAAGATCGAGGAAAGGGGCCGGGCACAGCGGAAGATCTGGGACCGCATGAACATCGGCATCGACGCCTATCTGGATGCCTGTCTCGAGCCGGCTTACGGGCGCATCGTGATCCAGGAAGCGCCTGCGGTGCTTGGCGGCAAACGTTACCAGGAAATCGAAGAGGCCTATCCGATGGCGCTTCTCAAGGCGAGCCTGAATGCCCTCAAGCGCGACGGCGAGATCGAGTTTGAAGACATCGACCTCTTGAGCCGCATGCTGGACGCCATGATCTGCAAGGTGGCGCTGATGCTGCCGGGGGCGGATCACCCGAAGAAGCTGAGGGAGCGCGGACTGAAAATCATCGGCAGCCTGCTTGGCGCCTTCCGCCGCAAATAGGCGCACGCCTCACACGCCGGGCATCGCGGCGATCTCCGTCCCAGGCTTTCGCGCCAGCAGAATTGCAAGCGCGGCGAGGTTTGCGACGAACGCCAGCGCCTGAAGGGCGCCACGGATATCGCCCCAAAACACAAATCCGTCGAGGGCTCGCTGCAGGCCTGCGGGATCATTGATGAGGCGCGGCACGCTTAGCATGTGCGGGCCGGCCAGGAAGGTCATCAATAGTCCGCTGACCGCGAGCAGCGCGCCGCCGTAAGTCGGCAGGGCCGCCAAACCGGGCTCAAAGGGTTCGCGGCGATAGCTGAGCATTGCCGCCACGCTGAGAAGCGCCACGCCGATCCCGAGAAACGGGTAGAGCAACGCGGCGCGGATGCTGAGATCGGCGTTGAGACTATAAGCCGCCCAGGCGGAAGCCCCGAGCCGGTGCCAGGCCGCATTATGCACGAGACTTCGATCGAGATTGAAGCCGGCAAGTAGACCGCTGAGAGCAGTTGCCATGATCAAGAGGTTGCGTGTCGCAAGCGGCCTCATGGGCCCTTCCCCGCCGGCAAGAGGGCCACCAGCGCCCAAAGATTTGAGCCGAAGGTGATTACATGCAACAGCGCCTTGACCTTCCACCAACGGTCGACGCTGGCAAATATCTGCTGCAACTCGGCGACGTTGGCGCCCGCTTGTTTCAAGCTCAGCCGCGGTGGCGCAAGCAGGCCGACGGTGACGACGAGCGCCGCCACGGCCAAGACCACCGCCGCATAGACCGGCACCGCTCCCGACTGCGCCGCGGTTCGATCGAAGTGGAAGGCGGCGGCCGCCGCGGCCGTCAGCAGCAGCGCGCTGCCGCCAATGACGGGAAACAGAATCAGTCCGAGCCCCATATCCTCGGCTCTCGTGAAGCTTGCCCACGAGAGCACGCCGACCTCCGCCCATGCCGGCATCTCAACCAGGACTTTGTTGGTGGCCATGCCCGCCAGCAAGCCGCCAAGCAGGTTTGCTCCAACGACGAGAGCATTGGTCGTCGATGACGCCATGATCTTCCTCCACTTCCGCTAACGGAGGCCTGTTCGGCCAAATTCTCGATTTTGGTTGCAAACAAGCCGTGATTTGTGGTGAGTGCTCACTATACTATTGCAGTAATCACTTCACAACCAGCCTCATGAAGCTTTGACGATTTAAGGAGGTCAGAGATGCCAGAAGCCCGGCGGCCGACACGTTCGGGTGCGGGTCGCGCTGCTCCACATCAGGCCATGGTCAATGCTATGGCCAGGGACAGGGCTCGCGTTTCGATCCGGTCCACGGGAGCATCGCCGGTCAAAAGCCGCGCCAACAAGGTGATCCGATGAACGTCAAGAATACACGTCAGCAGATTCTCGATGCCGCCCAGCGGTTGATCGAGACCGAAGGCGTCATCCGACTCACCACCAAGGAGATTGCCCGCGAAGCGCAATGCGCCGAGGGCACGCTGTTCAAGCATTTCAAGCACAAGGAGGACCTGTGCATCGCGGTGGTTCTCGAGAACGCGCCGAAATTCAAGCAGACCATCGCTCGCATGGAGCCGGGGAAACGAGCGGTCGCCAAAAATCTTGAAGACATTGCGCTGGCAGCGATCCCGTTTTCCGAAAAGCTCATTCCGCTGGGCGTGACGCTGCTTGCCGACGCGAAGCTTTTGGCGCGGCATCGCCGCGGGATCGATCAAGCCAGGGGCGGGCCCAAGGAGGTGTTCGAACTCATCGCGGCTTATGTTGCGGGCGAACAGAGCCTTGGCCGGGTCGGCCGGCATGTCGAGCCGTTAAGCGTCGCAGCACTGTTGTTTGGTCCGTGCTTTCACTGGGCGTTCGTTCGACAGGCCATGGGAAAAAGCTTCCTGCCCATCAAGGACCGGGAGTTTGTCGCCGGACTCGTCGGAACGCTGATGCAGGGACTAGCGCCGACCGCGGAAAAGGCAACTGCTGCCGTCAACCCTCGCATTAGATCAGAAGGCGATCATAGAGCATGATCCGGAAAAGTGGGTACCGGTTTTCCGAAAAGATCATGCTCAAACAAAAGGATAGAGCGGGATGACGATTCGAAGAAAAGTCATCACGCTCTAGGCGTACGACAGGGTCACGACGACTTCGCCGCCGCATTTGCCGCCTCAGCCGCACGCCGCCGCATCAATTCCTGTTCGCGCTTGTTGCCGGCAAGCTCCGCTGCCGCTTCGAACGCGGCGCGCGCCTCGTCATGGCGCCCGAGCTTTTGCAATAGATCGCCGCGGACGCTCGGCAAGAGGTGATAGTTCTTGAGCGCGGGCTCGCCGGCCAAGGCGTCCACGATCGAAAGCGCAGCTTCCGGCCCCTCGGCCATGCCGATCGCCACCGCGCGGTTGAGCTCGATCACGGGCGATCGGACAAGGGCTGCAAGTTCCGCGTAAAGCGCGCAGATGCGCGGCCAGTCGGTTGCCTCCGATGTCGCAGCCTCCGCGTGACAGGCGATGATCGCCGCCTGTAGCGCATAGAAGCCGCTCGATCCGCCGAGTTCGCGGGCGCGCGAAAGCGCCCGTATGCCGCGGCGGATCTGGAGCTGGTCCCACAGCGCGCGGTTCTGGTCCATCAAGAGAACGGGATCGCCGGCCTGATCGGTGCGCGCCGCCGCGCGCGAGCCGTTCAGCTCCATCAGCGCCAGCAATCCATGCGCTTCCGGCTCGCGCGGCGCGATTTTTGTGAGCACGCGGCCCATCCGCAACGCCTCATGGCAAAGCTGCGGCCGCAGCCACTCCTCACCGCGCGCGGCGGTATAGCCTTCGTTGAAGATGAGGTAGACGACCTCGAACACGGAGGCGAGCCGCTCCGACAATTCCTCACCGCGCGGGGTCTCGTAACTGAGCCCGGATTCGGCGAGCGTCCGCTTGGCCCGCACGACGCGCTGCGCCACCGTTGCCTCCGGCACCAGAAACGCGCGCGCGATCTCCTCGGTGGTCAGGCCGCAAATCATCCTAAGCGCCAGCGCCGCGCGAGCCTCGCGCGACAGCAGCGGATGACAGGCGGTGAAGATCAGCCGCAACAATTCGTCGCCGATATCGTCATCCAGAGCGGAGTCCAGATCGGGCATCGCCTGTTGCTCCTGCGCCATGTCGCGCGCGATGGCCTCGTGCTTCTGCGCCAGCATCTTGCCGCGGCGCAGATGATCGAGCGCACGGCGTTTTGCCACCGCCATCAGCCAGGCGCCCGGCTTTTCGGGCACGCCCGTCGTGGACCAATGCTCCAGCGCCACCAGCAGGGTTTCCTGCGTCAGATCCTCGGCCAGCGGCACATCGCGCAGCATGCGCGACAGGCTCGTGATCAGCCGTGGCTGCTCGATGCGCCAGACCGCGAGGATGGTGCGATGGATGTCGGCTTCCGTCATCGCCGCCGACGATTTGTGCCGGGCTTCCGCGTCATTGCGGCGGGCTGGCAAACGCGCGAACCTCGCACGTCCCTTCCCAGCCCGGCATGTGCTCGAGGTGCAGCTGCATGAACTCCTTCCCCATCGCCAGGGCCTCTTCCTTGTCGCGCAGCTCGAAGATCGCGTAGCCGCCGATGACTTCCTTGGCCTCGACGAAGGGACCGTCGATGACGCTGAGCTTGCCGTCGGCGATACGCACCCGCGCGCCGGTCTGCAACGGCATCAGCCCGCCATTATCGATCATACGCCCGGCCTTGATCTCGCGGTCGGCGAGCTTGTGCATGGCGCCCAATAGTTCAGGCGTCGGCCCCATGTTGGGCTTGGGCGAGGTGACGATATACATGAACCGCATCTTGAAAACTCCTGTTGAGGCGAGCTGCGGGTAATTATTACCCACGAAACCATCCCGCTAACAGGATCGACGATCGGGCCAGAGGCGGATCGACATCGGTTTAAGAAATTTTGGCCAGGCCGGAGCCGGCCCGCCTCGCTAGGCCGGAAGCAATACCCGCCGGCTGTACATGCATAAGTTGTAACCTGAACGGTTGACGCTGCCTGAATTCGGGGTGACCCTTGCGCGCCACGCCTCTTCCGGAGCGCAGCATGGTCCATTCGCGAATTGCTGTCCGTTTTGCGCTCGCGATTGAACTTGTCCTGGGCCTTGCGCTGTTTGTCGCGCCGTCACCGCAACTTGCCGTCGCCCAGCAAGCCGCAGCGAAAACGACACTGATTACGTTGGGCACGCAAGGTGGACCGCTGCGAAGCAAAAGCCGATCGCAGCCGGCCAACGTCCTCATCGTCAACGACGAGCCCTACATCATCGACGCCGGAAACGGTGTCGCCGGACGGCTCGCGATGGCCGGGGTACCGCTCGGCCGAGTAGGCCAGATATTTATCACGCACAACCATGACGACCACAATGCCGACCTCGGAACGATGATGGGCCTTGCGTGGACGTTGGGCCGATCCGCTCCCATAACCGTTCACGGCCCAAAGGGCACGCGCGAAATGATCGACGGTTTCCTCAAGTTTTTCAGCGTAAATCGAGACATCCGGCGCTCGGACTTTCCGGACTTTTACAAGACGATGCCAGAGCAGCTGTTCAATGTGCATGAAATCGAAGGGCCGGGTGTCATTTACAAGGACGGCAATGTCGAGGTCGAAGCAATCGAAAATTGCCACTTCCACTTTCCGGGCTCTATTGGCAGCGACGCCAAGTCCTACGCGCTGCGCTTCAAGACGGCGGAAAGAACGATCGTTTTCAGCGGCGATACCGGGTCGTGTGAAGCGATGGTCAACTTCGCCATGGGCGCGGACGTGCTGGTCCACGAGGTCATCAATCTCGATTTGTACGAAGCCGTGCTGAAAACGCGCCCGTTCTCGCCGGAACAGCGCCAAAATGTGCTGCGGCACATGCAGGAAGATCACGCGACGCCTGATGAGGTTGGAAAACTCGCCGCAAGCGCAAAGGTCGGGATGGTCGTTCTCACGCATCTTATCCCCGGTGGAGAGGATGATCCCGACAAGGCCTATAGCGACGGCGTCGCCGCGCGCTATTCGGGAAAAATCGTGGTCGCGAAAGATTTGATGCGGTTTTGAAATTTGCTGGCGAGCGATCGCGGTTTATTGACCGCGCAGCATGATCAGGGGATCGGCGCTGTCGGGCACTTTCCGCCACTGCGCATTGTCGTCGGCCTCGAACTGCCAGGTTTCGCCAGCCTTCGACATCAGAAGCATCTGGCCGTGATCGAGCCGCCATTGCGCCGGCGCGAAGGCTGCGACCGCGGCATCGCATTTCGGCTTCAAGAACACCTGGAAATTATCCTGGTCGGCCTCGGTGTTGGTCAGCACCAGACCGCAGATCGCCTGGCCGTTGCCGCGCACCATCGACCAGTCGCCGATCATCTGGTCCATCGATTTGGCGAGCGAACGGGCGGCCGCGAGGTTTTGCAGGATGTAGACGCCCTCGTTCTGTCTCAAGCCCTCGAAGATTCCGGTCTCGACCTCCGTGAAGTCGATCACCGCTTCACCCGCTGTATCCTGCAATCGCACGATATCCAGTCCCCTGATATTCCAGGCGGTGATGTCCTTGGTGAAGGGCAGCGCCGTCGCACAGCCAGGCTCGAGTTCAAGCTTCAAGCCTTGTGCGGTTGAATCCGGCTTTAGCGTCACGACGCAGGTCTTGCTGCGGTCGGTGGTGGCAAGCTCCCACTGCCCGACCATGTCCTTCTTCAGCGCGGCGGCATCCCGCTGCGCCCGTGCGGGCGATATCGCGGCCAGCGTCAACAGCGCCGCAAGCACGATACCAAACCGAAGCGTCATCAGCGGGCCTTTGCAGGGGTCTCGGCTACCGGGGTTAGCGGCGGCTTTCCGGCGAACCAGGCTTTCAGATTGTCGACGACAAGCTGATCCATGGCATTTCGCGTTACCACCGAAGCTGAACCAATATGTGGCAGCAAGACGACATTCTGCATCGCCCTCAGTTCGTCCGGGACGTTGGGCTCCTTTTCAAAGACGTCGAGGCCCGCCGCAAGAATGGTGCCCGATTTGAGGGCAGCGACCAGGGCCTGTTCGTCGACGACGGTGCCGCGCGCGACATTGATGATCACGCCGCGCGGCCCGAGCGCCTTCATGACGTCGGCGTTGACCATCTTCGCGGTGCCCGCCCCGCCCGGGACAATCACAACCAGGGTGTCCACCGCCTTGGCCATCTCGATCAAACTCGGATAGTGCTTATGGGAAACGCCGTCGGCCGGCTTGCGCGAGTGATAAACCACCGGCACTTTCGAGGCTTCGAGCCGGCGCGCGATCGCCTGTCCAATGCGCCCCATGCCGACCATGCCGACTTTGCGGTCGCGAAGCGATCCGACGCTCAATGGAAACTGCTGGGTCTGCCACAATCCAGAGCGCAAGTAGCGGTCGGCCTTGATGAATTCGCGCAAGGTCGAGATCAATAGCCCCATCGCGATGTCGGCGACCTCTTCGGTCAAGACATCGGGTGTGTTGGTGACCATGATGTTGTGGTCGCGCGCATAGGCGGCATCGACATGATCATAGCCGACGCCGAACGCGGACACGATCTCGAGTTTTGGGAAACGCGCCAGCGTTTTGGCGTCGCCCCGCACCGTATTGTAGGTGATCGCCATGCCGCGCACTTTGGCCGCGACCTCGGGCGTCAATCGCTCCAGATCGTGGGTCGTCTCAAAATTGTGCAGCACGAACTGGTCGGAAAACCCGTTATCGACGATCGGCTTGTTCGGTCCATGAACCAGCAGATCGATTTTCTCGGAAGAGATAGTCCCGCTCGCCATCAGTTTTCCTTTCCAAGCGCACTTTCGTGCCAGCGCCTCAATACCAGATGCGAAATTAGCGCCAGCAGGCCATAGATGACAATCCCGGCGACGGAGAGCAGCAATAGGGCCGCGAACATTCGGGGAATATTGAGACGATAGCCGGATTCGGCGATTCTGTAGGCAAGGCCAGAACCCGCGCCGGCCGTGCCGGCCGCGATCTCGGCAACCACCGCGCCGATCAGCGACAGGCCGCCGGCGATCCGCAAACCTCCGAGGATATAGGGCAACGCTGACGGCAATTTGAGCAGACGCAGCGTCTGCATCCGCGAAGCGCCATAAAGCTGAAACAGGCCTGCGAGATTGCGGTCGACGGAATTGAGGCCGAGCGTGGTGTTGGACAGCACCGGAAAGAAACCGACAATCCAGGCGCACACGATCACGGCGGTCTGCTGCGGCAGATAGATCAAAAGCAGCGGCGCGATCGCAATCACCGGGGTGACCTGGAGGATCACGGCATAGGGAAACAGCGAATATTCCAGCCATTTCGACTGGTTGAACAACAACGCCAGCCCAACGCCGCCGATCGCCGCCGCGACAAAACCTTCGAGCGTGGTCAGAAGCGTCGTCACCAGTGATTGCGACAACACCGGCCAATCCGAAACCAGCGTGCCGAACACCGCCATCGGTCCCGGCAACACGTAAGGCGGGATATTGTTGAGTCGGACCACCAGCTCCCACAGCGCCGTGCCCACCGCGAGTACCACAATCGGCAGCAGGATCCGCACGTAGCGCATCGGATCGGGTGCGGCCGGCGATGTCTGCGGAGCACTCACAGCGCCGACTGCCCGGAATAGGACGGCGCCAGCGCAGCTGAAACCTCGCGGCAGAAATGCGCATATTCGGCAGACGTCCGAAACTCCTCGCCGCGCGGCTCAGGCGTCTCGATTTTGATCTCGGCGCCGATGCGGCCCGGCCGCTGCGTCATCACGAGCACACGCTGCGCCAGATAGACCGACTCGAACACCGAATGGGTGACGAAGATGACGGTCTTCCCCAGATTGCGCCACAGCGCCAACAGATCGTTGTTCAGCCGAAAGCGGGTGATCTCGTCGAGCGCCGCGAACGGCTCGTCCATCAGGAGAATATCCGGATCGGTCACCAGCGCGCGCGCCAGCGATACCCGCATCTTCATGCCGCCCGACAATTCGCGCGGATAGCTGTCGGCGAATTCAGTTAGCCCGACGCGCGCCAAGGCCTCGTCGACCCGTGCACCTGCTTCCGCGGCCGGCGCATGCGCGAGCTTTAGCGGCAACCGCACATTTTCGCTAACGCTGGTCCAGGGCATCAGCGTCGGCTCCTGGAACACGAAGCCGATTTTTCGACCTGGCCGCGTTTCGCCTTCATGATGCGAAACCTCGACCATGCCCGATGTCGGCGCGGCGAGGCCTGCGATCAGCCGCAGCGCGGTCGACTTGCCGCAGCCGGACGGCCCGAGCAGCGCGACAAATTCACCCTTCCGCACATCGAGATCGAGCGGCCCCAGCGCCATGACGCCATTGTCATAGGCCTTGGTGACGCCGCACAGGCTGACCGCAAGGCCGGAGGTAGCGCCGTCGATGTCGGAGGAGGCCTCGACCATCTCGCTGTTGGGCCTGTTTGTTCGGATTTGCTGCTCGGATCTATTACTCGGATTATTTCTTGGGCCGCAGATCGAGCCCGACGCCCTTGTTGACGAAGCGAAGCGTGTAAGACTTGCGGTAATCCATGTCGGAACGGACCACGCCGGCCTTTACCATCTTGTTGAAGAAGCTCGCCACGCGATCGTCAGTCATCGCGCCGATGCCGTCGCGCAGACTGTCGCCGGAATCGACGATGCCATATTCCTTCATCTTGCCCACCGAATAGGCCAGCAACTCATCGGTCATTTCCGGATTGAGCTTCTTGATCATCGCGTTGCCGGCCGAATTGTCGCCGTAGAGGTAGTTGTACCAGCCGACGATCGAGGCGTCGACGAAGCGTTGCACCAGGTCCGGCTTCTTGTCGATCACGTCGCGCCGCGTCTCGATCAGGGTCGAGTAGGTGTTGAAGCCATAATCGGCGAGCAGGATGATGCCGGGCTTGAAGCCGGCGGTCTTTTCGATCGCGAACGGCTCCGAGGTGACATAGCCCTGCATCGCGCTCTGGGGGCTCGCGATGAACGGCTGGGGGTTGAACGTATACGGACGGACGTTCTTCTCGGGAAAGCCGTATTCGGACTTCAGCCACTGGAAATAGCTGGAGATGCCTTCCTTGGAGACGAACAGCGTCAGCGGCTTCAACTCTTCGAGTTTTGTCACCTTCAATTCCGGATGGGTCAGCAGAACTTGCGGGTCCTTTTGGAAGATGGCGGCGATCGTCACCACCGGCACGTCGTTGCTGACCGCGTCGAATGACATCAACGTGTTGGCCGCCATGAAGAAGTCGATCTTGCCGGCGATCAGGAGCATGCGGTTGTTGTCGTTCGGCCCGCCCGGCACGATGGTGACGTCGAGCCCGTATTTCCTGTAAGTGCCGTCGGCGACCGCTTGAAAGAAGCCGCCGTGTTCGGCCTCGGCCACCCAGTTGGTTCCGAACGAGACCTTGTCCAGCTTCTCTTGTTTTTCGCCTTGTTTTTCTTGGGCCGTGGCGGGCGGGACCAGCAAAAAGGCCGCCAAAAGGCCTGCCATTAACGCTCGCGGCAAAAGGGCCACCTTCATGATTGGACTCCGTCCTTCGTTCTGCCCCATGATAGGGAAAGCCACCCTAATTAGCCTGCAAATCCGGCGAAAGAAACATCTCGCGCGATGACCGGCGTCCCTCCCCGCGACTGGACCGATATCAACCGGGCCGACGTTGACGCCAAAGCGGCGGCGCAATGGATCGCGGTGCTGCCGCTCGCCGCAACCGAGCAGCACGGCCCGCATCTGCCACTCGAAACCGATGTGATGATCGCCCACGCCTACCTCGCGCGCGTGCGCGAGCTTTTGCCTGACACCGTTCCCGCGACATTTCTGCCCATTGAGAGGATCGGGATTTCCACCGAGCACATCGATTTTCCGGGCACGCTGACCTTGTCGACGGCAGCAGCGCTGAAGCAATGGATGGCGCTCGGGATCAGCGTCGCGCAGGCCGGCATCAAAAAGCTCGTCATGGTCACGAGCCACGGCGGCAACAGTGCGGCGATGACGCTGGTCGCGCAGGATCTGCGCGCCCATCACGGGCTTCTCGCGGTCACCACGTCATGGTCGCGCTTCGGGGTGCCGGAGGGATTGTTTCCCGCGGACGAAATACGCCACGGCATCCATGGCGGCGCGGTCGAAACATCGATCATGCTGGCACGCTACAAGGAGCATGTGCGCCTCGAGGCGATCGCTGATTTTTGCTCCCGTGGCATCGCGATGGTAAAGGATTATCGCTGGTTGTCCGCGCAGCGGCCGGCGCCGTTCGCCTGGCAGGCGCAGGATCTCCATGAAAGTGGCGCGGTCGGAAATGCCAAATTGGCCTCGGCGGAAAAAGGCGAACGGCTGATCGAGCACGGCGCCCGCGCCTTCATCGAATTGCTCGAGGACGTCGAGAAGTTCGATCTGAACATGCTCTCGGCAGGCCCCGGGAAGTGAAATTTGGTGCTACTAAGCTATTGTTATTACTTAATTAACTTTCATTGCGGAACTTTCACCCGTCCCCACTCGAACCGGAATCGGCAAGCCTCCGTCCAATCGGGCATGCGGACCATAACGGCCGCACTTCCAAGAGGATGGAGTTTACTATGTCGATCAAGACCAAGATTGCCGCTGTCGCCCTTGCTGCGCTTGCCGTCACCGGCAGCATCGCTGCCACCACCACCCAGGCACAAGCCGGTGGCGGCGGTGGTGGCCTCGGCTGGGGCGTCGGAGCCGGCCTCGTCGGCGCCGCCATCGTCGGCACCGCGATCGCCGCGAGCAATCCTTATCCCTACTACGGCTATCGCCGCTGCGGCTGGGTTCGCCAGTTCGATGCCTACGGCAATTACATGGGCCGCATCAACACCTGCTACTGATCGACGGAGCTTAAGATCTGACGCGTTTTCTTCACGCGAACCGGGAGTCCACTTCGCTTGAAAACGCTTTGGATCGTGGATCCTGCGTCCGGCACGGGCGCCTCATCCACCCCGTGTCGTACCCGACCCGCCCGGCCGTCCCCCCGGGCGGGTCATCGTTTTTTGAAGGCTTGCAGCGATATCGCCGACGGCGTCAGGTTGTTACCGCCCCCAGCGGTCCTGCCACATCTTCTCGCCGATCAGACAAGGCACCCGCGGCTCTTTTTCGGCGACCGGAACGATCCGGTGCTCCGGCGTCCGGCCCGCGACCTCGAGGATGAGCTTGGTGCGGATCGCCTCCTTGAATTTTTCCCGATCCTTGATCGATACCACGAACGAACCTGGGCCCCCAATGACGCAGTCCTCGTAGTAGAAATCGAGGTTGTCGATGTCCATCGTCGAATAGGACGGCTCCTTCACCATGATCGGCAGGCCGTTGATGGTAATGCCCTTCTGGAGTGCTTCATCGCGCGCGCCGGTGACGGGAGCGCCATTGTTGTTGGGGCCGTCGCCGGAGATGTCGATGACGCGCCTCAAGCCGTGATAAGGATTTTCCTCGAACAGCGGCATGGCGAAGTTGATCGCACCGGAGATCGAGGTGCGCGAGCCTCGGCGAACCGGCGTTTTCATGATCTCGTCAGCGACGGCGTCGGCCGATTCCGGGCCGTCGATCACGCGCCAGGGAATGACAATCTTCTGGTCGCTCGATGCCGACCACTCGAAATAGGTTATGGCCACCTTGCTGTGCGGTCCGTTCTTCATCGCCTGCAGGAATTCTTTCGAGACGATGGCTTGCGCGTAGCCCTCGCGCTGAACCGCAAGTTCGTCCAAATCCATCGAATAGGAGACATCGACGGCGATGACCAGTTCGATATCGACGGTGGACGAACCGTCCCTGGCATCGGTCAGTTGGGATCTGGAATCGGGCGCCGCTATGCCCGCGACGCTACTGGCAGCTATCGCCCCCGCAACAAGCATCGCCCCGATCGAAACATGCCAGCGCATCCCGCGCCCTCCCGTCGTTCGGGATCGTGACACGCAAAGTCCGTTGCGCAAAGTCAGAACCCCTTGTTGTGCTTCACGTTCCGGTTAGTCGCGCCCGGTCGGCGTGGACACCTTAGCCGGCTATGAACATCATCGCCGCCGCCAGGCCCATCACCGAGGCACCGGTCCAGCCGAGGATCACGATCGGCCGGCTTGAGGTGAACGCGCCCATCACGGATTTACTTGAAGCGATCAGGATGATCACGACCATCAGAGGGACCGCCACAACTCCGTTGATCACGGCACTCCAGAACAACGCCTTCATCGGGCTGATCGGCGAATACTGGATGACCAATCCGACCAGCACGCTGACCGCGATCACACCGTAGAAGCCTCGCGCATCGGTCGCTTTGCGTTCAAGGCCGGATTTCCAGTCCATGGCTTCGGCGAGAGCATAAGCCGCGGAGCCGGCGAGCACCGGCACCCCGATCAAGCCGACGCCGAGGATTCCGATCGCGAACAGGAGGAAGGCGAAATCGCCGGCCAGCGGCCGCAACGCGCTCGCCGCCTGCGCCGCCGTCTCGATCTCGGTAACCCCCGACACATGGAGCGTGACGGCGGTGGCGAGCATGATGAAATAGGCCGTGAGATCGGAATAGAACATTCCGCTCCAGGTGTCCCACTGGATGCGGCGCAGCTCGGCGGGGGCGGCGGCGCGATCCTGAAGAAGCGGCGCGGTACCTCCCTTGGCGAGCATGTCCTCTACTTCCTCGGATGCCTGCCAGAAGAAGAGATATGGGCTGATCGTCGTACCGAAGACGCCAACGACCACGGCCGCGACGCTCGAATTCAATGTCAGGTTCGGCCAGACCGTTCTCAGCGCAACCTCGCTCCACGGAACATGGACGGTGAACAGCACGGCGGCATAGGCCAGCAGCGAAAGCGTCAGCCACTTCAGGAAGAAGACGTAGCGGTGATATGGCACGAAGATCTGCAGCAGTAGCGTTCCGATGACAAAAAGCGCCGTCATCAGGTGGCGATCGAAACCGCTCACGAGCTCTGCGACTTCGCCCATGGCGGCCACGTCCGCGGCGATATTGAGCGTGTTGGCCATCAACAGCAGCAGGACCACGCCCTTGAGCACGATCGGCGGGAACGCAGTCTTGATATTGGCGGCGAGCCCCTTGCCGGTGACCCGCCCGATCTGCGCGCACATTGCCTGGATCGCGGCCATTAGCGGATAGGCCAAGGGCATCGTCCAGAGCATGTTGAGGCCGAACTGCGCCCCCGCCTGGGAGTAGGTGGCAATACCGCTTGGGTCGTCGTCAGCCACGCCTGTGATGAGGCCTGGACCCAGCCGCGCCAGCGGATGCTCCTTGAGACGGTCCCAAAGGACGAGAAGAGGCTTCGTGGGCCGAGGTTTCCGATCGCTGTCCTCAGACAACTGCACCGCCCTTCGCCGCATTCCCTTGTGAGACTATGAGGGCATTTTCGACGACTCGGCCAAAGTACCCGATATCATTGTGAATTAAACCCACCGTGACAGGCCTTGTCGGTCCCGATCCCATGCAATCGCGATTCGAGCAACCTTGATTGGTCGGGGACTGGCGCCATCAAGTGCGCCTGGCGGCCATCACGAAGTTCGTCGATGGTCGATCGGCGGCTTTCGTCAGGTTGACATGGTATAGGGGGGTACCCTATATATCCCCTCATGACACACACAATCCGAGAAAAGAAAAAGCTGCTCGCCCGCGTCGGCCGCATTCGCGGCCAGATCGAAGCGATCGAGCGGGCGTTGAACGATGAAGCTGGATGCGAGCGCATCATGCACATGATCGCCGGCGTCCGCGGCGGCGTTGCTGGCCTGATGGCCGAGGTGGTGGAAGACCACATCCGCACCCATCTCGTCGACCCCGACAAGAATCCGGGCGCGCTTAATGCCGACGCGGCGGATCAACTCATCGAAGTGGTCCACACCTATCTCAAGTGAGGGACATCATGATCGACAACAACGGGGCGGCGGCAGCCTTTCATAACCAAGTCTTGCATAACCATGTCTTCCTCGGCGAAGGCCACGAGAAGAGCGAGCGCAAGACCTGGGCGGTGATCTGGCTCTGCGGCATCATGATGGTTGCCGAAATCATCGGCGGGCTCATGTTCGGTTCGATCGCGCTGGTGGCGGACGGGCTGCACATGAGCACGCATGCCGGCGCGCTGTTATTGGCCGCGCTCGCCTACACCTATGCGCGCAAACACGCCGACAATCCGGCGTTCACGTTCGGCACCGGTAAGCTCGGCGATCTCGCCGGCTTCACCAGCGCCATCGTGCTGGCGATGATCGCGCTCCTGATCGGCTATGAATCCGTCAGCCGCATCTTTGCTCCCGTCCCGATTCATTTTGCCGAGGCGATCCCGATCGCCTGCCTCGGTCTTGCGGTCAACGTCGCGAGCGCCTGGCTGCTTGCCGGCGGCGAGCATCATGACCGTGGTCGCGGGCATAGTCACGGACATGGCCACAGCCATAGTCACGACCACGCCCATGAAGGTCATGATCATGACGAGCAGCATGAGATCGCGACCGCCCGCGGGCGCGTTGTGGTCGAAGTTTTTGAGGACGGTGTCCCGCCGCGCTTCCGGCTTCGCGCCATCACCGGCGCCGCCCTGATGGCGCAGGCATCATCGATCGAAACGCTGCGCCCCGATGGAACGAAACAGCTTTTCGCGATGGCCGACAGAGGCGAGTTCCTGGAGTCGTATGACGAAATTCCGGAACCGCACGCCTTCACCGCGACGGTCAAGATCGGCGAACAAAATTATCCCGTGGCGTTCGAGGAGCACGAGCACGCCCACGGTTCAACTGCTCGCGACAACAATATGCGCGCTGCGGTGATCCATGTGATCGCGGATGCGGCTGTGTCGGTGCTGGTGATCGCAGGCCTGTTGCTTGCCCGCGCCTTTGGCTGGCTGTGGATGGATCCGCTCGCCGGCATCATCGGGGCTTTCGTCATCGCCAGCTGGTCCTACGGGTTGATCCGCGACACCGGCGCGATCCTGCTCGATATGAATCCCGACAAGAGCATGGCCAACAGGCTGCGCGAGGAAGTCGAGGCCGATGGCGACAAGCTCGCCGATCTGCATCTCTGGCGGCTCGGGCCGGGACATCTCGGCGCGATCATTTCGGTGATCACCAGCAAACAGCGCGACGCCGATTATTACCGTGCCCGGCTCGCCCGCTTCAAATCGCTGTCGCATCTCACCATCGAGATCGCGCACAGGCCCTGATTTTTCGGTTATGCAGCCATGGCCTCGCTATCCGCTGTTCTTGCCGGGCGAAATGTCGGCGCGAAATTTCGCCCTCGCCTTTCGCTTGCCTGGTCGAGCGCCCTGATCGCCGCACTGGCTGCGCCGCCGCTATCGCAGACCGCTCGCGCGCACGGCATTGCCGGCAACCGGTATTTTCCGGGGACGCTCACATTTGACGATCCTGCCGTCGCCGACGAGGCGATCGTGCCGAATTTTTCGAGATGGGATCATCCTGCGGCGGGCGGCGATGCAACCGACAATCGCATCAACTGGTCGTTCACTCGCCTTCTCACGCCGACGGTCGGATTTTTCGTCGATAGCAGCTGGATGGATCGGAATTGGGGTCCATCCCATCGCGCCGGCTTCGATGTGACGACGCTCGGGGTCAAATGGGAAGTTTATCGAGATAATCCCGGCGAAGCCCTGATATCTGCGAGCCTTGCCTGGGGTATCGGCCATTCGGGCGCACAAGGGATCGCCGCCGACGCGCCCGATACGATCAAGCCGGGACTGTTTTTTGGCAAAGGTTTTGGCGATCTGCCGGACAGTGTCTCGTGGTTGCGGCCGTTCGCCATTACCGGCGCATTCGTCCTGGAGCACCCGGCCGGCAGCGTGTCGCGAAATTTCGGCATCGACCCCGTCAGTGGCCAGCTCGCGCCGATGCCGACAACCAACGTCGACATCCTGCATTGGGGTTTTGCGGTCGAATTCTCGACGCTGTATCTGACCAGCCGCTTCACCGGCGGCCCACCAAAGGAAGAGCCGTTCAATCAGCTGGTGCCGCTCGTCGAGTTCGCGTTCGACAGCTCGCAAGGAACAAAGTCGATCGCCACCATGAACCCCGGCCTCTCCTATGTCGCGGTCACCTGGCAG
>Ga0210408_10002801_pt1 | contig 16603 bp, 18 predicted proteins | sample IncBWH4MmetaG_FD_155471 | JGI IMG/M metagenome (GOLD analysis project Ga0210408, IMG submission 155471) | Forest soil microbial communities from Barre Woods Harvard Forest LTER site, Petersham, Massachusetts, United States - Inc-BW-H-4-M | ecosystem: Environmental > Terrestrial > Soil >...
CTCGTTGAGCGGAATCACCTGGTCGAGCAACTCACGACGGCAGCTTCCCACCCATCGCTCCGCTACTCCGTTCTGCCAGGGGCATGCAATCGAACTTCGCAGTGGCGAAATGCTCATTGCGCGAATCGTGGCTGGCACTTCGAGTCCGTATTTGGCGTCATGATCGAACACGACGAATCTGGGGACGTCGGCATATGGGAAGGCATCTCGGAGTTGCTGAGCTGTCCAGATACTGGTTGGATGCCGGGTGACATTGAAGTGCAAGATACGCCTGCGATCATGGGCAATGATGAAGAAGCAATACAAAAGGCCAAAGGTGACGGTCGGCACTGCGAAGAAATCCACCGCGGCAATCACTTCGCGGTGGTTATGCAGAAAGGTTCGCCAGCGTTGCGCCGCTTCGCTGACTCTGGGTGCACGTCTCATCCAACGTGAAACGGTTCGTTCCGAAACATCGAGACCCAGCATCAAAAGCTCACCATGAACGCGGGGAGCGCCCCAATTGGGGTTCTCTGCGACCATCTTGAAGATCAGCTCTCGAATCTCCTTCGAGATCTTCTTTCTACCGGGCGTCTTACGCACCCGCGAGAGCATGCTCCAGTACCAGCGGAAACCAGCCCGGTGCCACTGCCCAACTGTCTCCGGGTTGACCAAAAGGAGTGCTTCCTTCCAGGAGGACCAAAGGCGGCGAGCTAGCAGCCAGAAGAGTCTGTCAGCCGCTGTGAGCATCGGACGCGGATGTCTGCGCTTGAGGACGCTCAACTGCTGCCGCAGTGCCAAGTTCGCGGTGAGGAGCCTTCTACGGGAACAAAAGCAGCCCAAGACCAGACCCAGCCAGAGGCGGAACATGGGCAATGTTCATACCAGATAGAAGCTTGTGGACGCACTGACAACCTGTTGATTTCGTGGACGGATAGGATTTTGGCGAACCACAGCCGGATACAGGAAGTCGGTGCAAAATCCGGTGCAGGTAAGCCCGCACGAGACCGACGTTCCAACCCGCTCAGTTCGAGTTTTCTGTCTGGACGGGTCGGAGCCGGAGGAATCGCATGCTAGCTCTTTGTGAAATCAAATCTATCTGGCGTGATAGGTTTCCGAAGGAATCGCTCGACATCGAAAGCCTTCACCCCCTTTGGTAACCGCTATCGTCAGCCCGTGCGGGCGGCACTTTCGATGGATCCACGATCAACCTCAGAGAAAACCCGGACTTGTGGACGAATAATTCCGGGGGTGTCGGTCGATCTGGAAAACGAGGAAATCCTTCCGTTTCGCCGGTGTTAAGCAAGCCCTAGATAGCGGCAGGTAGCGCCGATGTGCCTGGGTACACGATAATTGCCAAAGAGTTGGTTGGGCTTGGGAACGGAAATTGCGGAATTGAATGCAATCGTGAGGGAGCGCATATGGACCTTAAAACTCTGCTCGATACACCCCCATGGGACTGGCCAGGAGACGCAGGGAGAACATTTTGGAGGATTCTGACTGATCCGCGATCCAACGAATCCGACCGCCTGGTCGCCGCCGAACTGGCGGGCGATTTTACGGTCATCAACGACGAATTGGCCGATACGTTAGTGACGATCGCAAGTAGTGCCAACGAGCCAGAGCAACTACGCGCACGGGCGGCAATTTCCCTTGGGCCAGTCCTGGAACAAGCGGACACCGATGGATTCGAGGATCCGGATGACGTGCCCGTTACTGAGGATACGTTTCGCACCATCCAGGAATCGCTCGAGAAGCTTTATCTCGGTAAAAGCACTCCCAAGGAAGTGCGACGGCGAAGTTTGGAAGCATCGGTGCGCGCACCCCAGATGTGGCATCAGGGAGCGATCGAGCAGGCTTATTCCAGCGGAGACAAAGAGTGGATGCTGACCGCCGTGTTTGCGATGCGATGGGTTCGCGGTTTTGACGATCAAATACTGGCGGCCTTGAAAAGCAGCGATCTCGAAATCAAATACCAGGCAGTCATCGCGGCGGGCAACTGGGGACTGGACGCTGCTTGGTCGCCCATCGTCGAACTCCTAAATGACGCTCACTGCCCAAAACATTTTCTGCTTGCCGCCATCGGCGCTGTGGGCAGTATCCGTCCCAATGAGGCGCCGGAAATCCTAGTCGATCTGGCCAATTCCGATGACGAGGAAATCGCTGAAGCCGTTGAGGAGGCCGTGGCGCCAGCTGACGTGGCTTCAGACGAGGAAGACAGCGAAGAGGACGAGTGGATCCATTGATCGGCATTACCGCTGCACGGATCGGAAATGGCAGCCGAGCGGGTACTCAATGAGTATTGCTCGACCATAGCCGCGCCGGGAGTTTCGTCTGCCAAATGGTGCCGACAACATCGTCGGGGCATGGTTGACGCAAGTAGCCTACAAAGATTGATCCCTGGGCGGCTCTTAGCTCCCACAAGCGAGCCGTGAAGGATGTGAATCTCTGTGCGTCATTCGCCTTTACACGAGGATTGCGAACAGAAGAGCTGAAGACGCGAACCTGATCGTGATGCGAGTTCCTCGCGATCGCGACGAACAAGACTGCAGTAATGCAGAACCGAACTCGGAAACGGGACTTGACCCATGAACTGTTTGCCAACCATTCCCCTGTTCCCGCCAGGCCAAATCGTAGCGACGCCGGGGCGCACTTCGATTGCTGGACAAAACCGACAAATCGCCCTTGGAATTCTTCTCCCGCCATCTTCGCGGAGACTGATAGTTATGTGGAATCAATTTAGCAAGGGGCAATGTTGCATTCGACTTTACCCTGTTGCTGTGGCAATGTGTGCGACCCCTCCCGGAACGAAGGACTGCGACACCGTAGGCGGAGCGTTTAGGCCGAAGCGGAGGGAGGGGTCGCGCGAGGCGAGAGGCAGGTCCTTCCCCTCTTCCGCCACTATAGCCTCACATCGGCCAGTGTCCATGCGCCACTAGGATCTCTTTCTTTGATTGACAAACAGCTCGGCATAGGCATATATGTCATAAACATATATGGCGATAACGAATGCGGGCTTTGATCGGGAATTGAAGAAAGGAAGCGCGGAGCTGCTGATCCTCTCGCTGTTGCAAGGCCGAGCCCGCCACGGTTACGAAATCAACCAACTTATCGAGCAGCGTTCGGCCGGTACGCTCAAGTTCAATGTGGCCTCTCTCTATCCCTTGCTGTACCGGCTGGAGAAGCGCGGGTGGATCGAAGGTCAGTGGGTCGAGAAACCCGGTCAGCGCCGGAGGCGCTATTACCGGTTAATCCCAGCCGGGAAGGCGATGCTAAAGCAACAGCGGCGGACTTGGGCAGAGTTCGTGGCCGCGATGCAGCGGATTACTGGAGTAAGCCATGCCTGATTTTAAAAAGATGGTGCGCGATCGGCTCCGCGACTGCGGACTTTCGCCGATGCGTGAGTGCGAGATCGTTGATGAGATCTCGCAGCATCTGCGCGACCGGTACGAGGCACAGCTGTCGAACGGCGCCAATGAAGACGCAGCACAGCGTGAAATCATTGAAGAACTGGAGGGACGCGATCTGGCGGGCGATCTGCGAAAGATCGAGGAGCGCTGGATCGAACCGGTAGAGCTGGGGACGGGTGAGGGCAGCGATGTCTGGTCAGGCCTGTGGCAGGACCTGCGCTACGCCACGCGCACATTGCGATTGAACCCGGGATTCACGACAGCATGCGTACTTTCACTGGCGCTAGGCATTGGGGCAAATACAGCTATCTTCCAGCTCATCGACGCAGTGAGGATGAGGGTTCTTCCAGTGGCGCATCCGGAAGAATTAGCGGTGATCCGGCCGACAGATTTCCATGTCACAGGCCGGCACCACGGTCGCTACGGATACGTGACCAATCAGATGTGGGAGCAGATCCGTGCGCAGCAGCAAGGGTTCAGCGGCGTATTTGCATTCGGCAACGAGGATTTCAATCTGGCGACGCGCGGGCAAGTGCGATACGCACAGGGACTATGGGTCAGTGGTGAATTTTTCGATGTGCTCGGGATTCAGCCAGTACTCGGGCAGGTATTTCACCGGCCGGATGATCGCGCGGGTTGTGGTACGCCCGGCACAGTAATTAGCTATGAGTTTTGGCAGAGCGAATTTGGCGGACAGGCCAGTGCCATCGGTAAGACACTCGAATTGGAAGGCCACCCGTTTGCGGTGCTCGGTGTAACCCCAGCGAACTTTCATGGAGTAGACGTCGGCCACAGCTTTGATGTTGCGGTGCTCATCTGCTCTGAACCAACCATCGCAGGTGAGAGCAGCCTTTACGTGTTGCCACACGGATGGTGGCTGGTGGCCATGGGCCGATTAAAGCCCGGATGGAGGCTAGACAAGGCATCGGCGCAACTCGAGGCAATCTCTCCGGGACTCATGCAGGAAACCTTGCCGCCCGGGTACCAGACGGAAGCCCGAAAACAATACCTGCAGAAGAAACTGGCAGCGTATCCGGGAAGCACAGGGGTGTCCAATCTTCGGCAGCAGTATGAGTCGCCTTTATGGCTGCTGCTGGCGATCACGGGACTTGTATTGCTGATCGCGTGCGCAAACCTCGCGAACCTCTTGCTGGCTCGCGCCAGCGCGCGAGAAAAAGAAATTGCCGTACGCATCGCGCTCGGCGCGGCAAGAGGACGCATTGTCCGCCAGTTGTTCACCGAGAGCCTGCTTCTCGCGCTGCTCGGTGCGACATTTGGAATGGTATTAGCTCGCCTGCTGAGTTCCTTCCTCGTCCGGTATCTCAGCGGGGAAGGCGATGTACGCCACATCTTCGTTGGTCTCGCAACGGACTGGCGAGTACTTGGATTTACGGCCGGTCTCGCTGTGCTCACCTGTGTGCTGGTGGGGCTTGCTCCTGCGATCAAATCGACCAGGATGGCGCCTGCGCTGGTGATGAGCCTAGCGGGGCGCGGTTTGACCACAACCCGCGAGCGCTTCAGTCTCCGCCGGGCACTCGTCGTCGCGCAGGTCGCTCTTTCCCTCGTTCTGGTGGTGAGCGCGTTGCTGTTCGGCGAAAGCCTGCGGAAGATCCTCACTTTGGATGCCGGATTCCAACGCGATGGCGTGCTGGTGATGGATATCGACTACACGCGTCTCAATCTCCCCTACGATCAGCGAGGTCCATTCCGGGAGCGCATCGTCGAGCGCGTGCGCTCACTGCCCGGAGTGCAATCGGCCGCGGAGACGAACGAGGTGCCTCTAGGCGGGAGTTACTGGAATGATGAAGTCGTGGTCAATAGCGAGGTGAAGAAGGGTTGGGTCGACATGGGCAACATCACACCAGGGTACTTCCAGACGATCGGGACGCCATTGTTAGGCGGACGCAATTTCAATGAGCGCGATGCCGCGAGTTCGCCAAAGGTGGCGATCGTCAATCAGGAGTTTGCCCGGAAGATCATGGGAACCGAAAATCCTGTCGGCAGGACGTTTAAAATCAATGTGTATCGGGGACAGCCGCAGTACGAGTATGAGATCGTCGGGCTGATGGCAAATGCGAAATACGACGACTTGCGGAAAGAGTTCGATCCAATCGCATTTTATCCTCAGTTGCAGGATGACCGGCCCGACACCAACGGGGAAATTATCGTCCGCTCAAGCGGATTGCTCGAATCGATTGTGGGGGAGTTGCGGCAAGCTATGGCTGACGTGAATCCCGAGATCGCAATCGATTTTCATTCACTCGCCGCCCAAATCAACGACGGATTACTGAAAGAGCGTCTCTTGGCAATTTTGAGCGGGTTCTTTGGCTTGCTGGCCGCAATTCTGGCAACCGTCGGACTCTATGGAGTGATGGCATACATGGTGGCAAAAAGGACAAGCGAGATCGGGATCAGGATGGCATTGGGCGCAGCGCCGATACAAATGATCGAACTGGTTCTGAGCGAGGCAGGAAAGCTGTGCGGAGTCGGAGTTGCAGTCGGGGTTGTGATGACCCTGGTCGTCGGCAGGTGGGCGGCGTCTCTCTTATTTGGATTGAAGCCCTACAATCCCGCAGTACTGGCGACCGCCTGTCTGGGACTGGCTGTGGTGGCGGTGCTCGCCAGTGGGGTCCCAGCAAGAAGGGCGGCGAAGCTACAGCCAATGGTGGCGCTGAGGGAAGAGTAGCGGCTGGTAATGACCAGAGCCCGTTACAAATGTTCTGTGTGAGCAGAGAATTGTGCTGTCTGCGCTTGATGAGCAAGAAACTTCTGGTGGCTCTCACCATGGAGGGGAAGTTTGCCGGGGAGGGACTGCAGTCCATCGACGAGACGATGCGAGAAATGGAATTGGGGAATCCGCCGACGCCGTCTGGAAAGCTCTGAATCGAGAGCATCAGAAACTGTTTCCTGCGACTTCTGGATCAAGCGAAGATGTTGCATCGATTAATATGCCCAGAGTCTTCGACGACACTCAGGCTAACCCTCGAGACATCGTAAAAGAAGCTATCGTAGACGGCTCGGTTTTGATCTTCGGGCAACGGCCGGGCTCTCTGGGCGCTCGAAAGTCGCGGCGCAAGGCTGTCACGGAGCAGGGATCGCTATTCAACTTCGGATGATGAACCTGAGGGAGGTGTGCCTCTTTGGAGTTTTACTGCGTCCAGTCTTCCGGAGGCGATTGGATGCCCCAAACATTGCCCGGCTCATCGAGCGCCAATCCGAGGAGCCAAAGCTTTTCATACTGTCCCGTCGAAATGCAATTCACCACGCGCGCGCTGGCGCTCCCGCCTGCTGGAAGTCGCTCTAAGCGCACCGTCGTCCCAACTGCCAGCGGCTGACCGAATCGGACTGCACATCCCTCAGGGTTTACCAGAATCACCAAGCCTGTCTCGGAAAGCGGCTTAGCCGAATCCGGGCTGACGAGAGTAATTGGAATCTCGCAAGGAATTCGAGTGCCCCGTCGGCCCCCAGCTTTCTTTTCGGTCGAACCCACATTTGAGTCTATCGGGTCGTGACGCCAGTTCGAGGATGCCGCGACCGGTGTTCGGATTTCGTAACTGCTGTTCGTATTTCAGCAGGGAATAAAGGAGGAAGTAGTATGTCTGAAAAATGTACGCTCATTGGCTACAGCGGCCGAACGATTGGCCGCGAAGAACTGGCGCTGGTGCCTACACCGGCGGCAACCGAAACTCACCGCCCGATCCCGCATCATGAGATCGTGAGGGCATTGATCGAAACTCTCGGGTTTCGCCACATCGGAGTGGTTCATGACGAATATGCAGTTTCGCCGGATGGGATGAAGATGTTCGGCGTCCTCGACCTGGCAAGCGAGATGGAGGGCTGTCGCTTCTCCATAGGGTTGCGCAATTCGCATGACGAGAGCATGCGTCTGGCAATGACCTGCGGCTATCGGGTGTTTGTGTGCTCGAACATGGCGTTTTCGGGAGACTTGGCACCAGTGCTGCCCAACGGAAGCTGTGGTTCAAGCCGACCGAAGCGCAGCGGAAAGCTGAAGCGCATCGAGGAGATTCTGTTGAGTTGCGAAATCCTGCTGCGTCATTGATCGTATCTTCCCAACCGAGATGCCACTGCTCGCCTTTGAGTTCCCCTGGGGCGGTGTACTTACGTGACGCCGTTTCCCAGATTGTGCCACCCCGGGCGAATGGCCCATATCTCTTCTGGCGAGCCAAACCCGCGGTGGTGGGCTCGGCCGGAGACTTCATATGGTTTCAACTCCCGCCAAGCCCATTGACTGGAGATATTCGGCTTGCTACACGAGCAGTACAGGATGCATCCCGCCGAAAGGCTTGCAGTCAGCGGTATCAAGTACGACCCGTTCGGATACGGATTCGATCCAGGCAGGTATCGAGTGTGGCATTTTGGGCATTCGACGCAATGACGAACGCGAGACATGACGCTAAGGGACCCTCTGTGTAAATGGACTCATTTCCCGACCTCGACATCCCACGATCCATTTCCCAAGCTGAAGGCTTCGGAGTTCGCAGGATGGTAACGGCTGCTTTGCCAGTTATGAGTTTCGGTCGTTACAAACTCCAATCTCTCAGATTTTCCAGAGTTCATTTTGAATGGGCTGCATCGATGGCGAAGCGACTGAAGGTTCCCGCAAACGGCCGACGACCGCTTTCAGTAGCGGCCTTGCTGTAAAAGTTGGTTTCACCCAGGTGGGCAAAAGACTGATTGCCGCTATACACGGGAACAGCCAAGAAAGCTACGGTCGCGTTCGTATTCGTATCAAGAGCAAAGCCGACGATCTCACCGGCGTCATTGATGTCATTGGCGAGAAGGAGTTGAAGCGATGAGTTGGGCTGAATGAGCGCGTTCAAGTCCGTCAACAACCCATTCTCATAAAGGAAGGCTCTCGCCGCACCAGTAATCAGATTGAAGGACTGCCCGACTACCTGGCCATGCTCGTTGATTCCCCAGGCCCAACTCTGCTTGTCATCACCAATCGGCGGGATGGGCTGAATGGTGTGCGCGCGGTCCCAGAAGAAACCGATCGGGTTGAATGAATTCGCCGGGCTGCCCTGTTGGTTGCCGAAGCCAACCACCTGGCCACGGTTGTTAAGGGCAGTGGGCGTGTTCCATGCCAGGCCGCCGTCAAAGTTGCCAAGGTCAATCGGAGGGGCGTGTTTGTTCTCCCAGAGCACGGCGTGCTCGGCGCTGGTGCTGCCCGCAGCATTGGCACAAAGACCTGAAATTCCGACGATCAGACCTTTGTCGTTAATCGCGGTCGCAGCGGAGTCTGGGTCGGGAGCGAGAGGAGAGAGTTGAGCCATCTCGCCTAAGTTCGGTCCCCATACGACTGCTTCGAACTGCAGAACCTGGTTTACTGGAGGGGTATTATTACAAGTCGGGTCGTGAACGCCATTTTCCGCCCAACCGGCCACTTGCCCCTTGTTGTTGATGCCAGCGGCGTAACTGTCAATGCCGCCGGACAACGGGGGGAGTGCAGTCATCACGCCGGCCTCCCAGCGGAACCCAAAACACACATGGTTCGTGATTGACAGAAAGTTGGCTTGCGCGCAACTCCAGGCCTCGTTGAGCGGATTCATATCGGCGGTTTCTGCGATGCCTGCAATCTGCCCTCTGTTGTTCTTGTTGGGCCAAGCTACGACGCTATTCGGCCCTCCCAACGTGCCGAGGTCGAAGGGAGTGCCAACCCAAAGTTCGGCATGCAGGTTTTCGCTTTCTGCCTGAAGCGCGTCGCCGGCGATCCAGCCAATGTTGTTGATGCTGGCGGCTGCGGCCAGATTCCCACCGCCAGGGTCCCCGAGGTTAAAGACGTAATACCTTTGCGTTTGTCTTGCTTCTTGGGCCGCGGAAATAGGAATTGAGATCGACAATGTACAGACTGCAGCGATTGCAGTGACGCATGTCAGCATCCTGGGTTGCATGTTGCCTCCATTCTGGGTCTACTCCGGATCGAAAAACTAGAACCTATCTGAGCAGCGCTTCTCTCTACTCTCTCTCTCTCTGCAGTAGTGCGCTGCTCGACGCGATTTTGAACGATAGCGAAATAGATGGCGCCTGAGTGGACATTCGCGGACCTCGATAGCTGCAGACAGGACGTTTCCGGACCTCGATAGAGCGGCAGAATTGGGTTTTGTCGCGGTCCGAAAACGTCCACAATCCGATTTCAGAGTCAGCTATCCTTGGAGGCGATTCGGCCTTTTACGTGTACTGCCAACAATATGGATCTGGACTGGCGAGTATGTTCGCGAGCGCGGCTGTCGCGTGACGCGCGATTTGATGGAAAGTTCTTTATAGGGGTGCTTACCACTAAGATCTATTGCCGTCCGATTTGTCCGGCTCGCACATGCAAAGAGAGCAACGTCCGTTATTATCCGAGCGCTGCTGCGGCAGCGGAAGCGGGATTTCGTCCCTGCCTGCGTTGTCGTCCTGAATGCTCGCCCGGAACTCCTGCATGGCTGGGAACTTCAAATACGGTTTCGCGAGCTCTGCGCCTAATCGGTGAAAGCGGGCTCGGGGACAGGGGGGTTGAAGGTCTCGCGGAACGACTGGGAGTAGGGTCGCGGCATCTTCGCCGGTTGTTCCTGCGACATTTGGGAGCGACTCCTCTCGCGATAGCTCAGACTCGACGCCTTCATTTTGCCAAGAAGCTCATCGATGAGACTCGTCTGCCGATGAATCAGATTGCCCTGGCGTCGGGATTCGGCTGTGTTCGCCGTTTCAACGCGGCTATCCGCAACTTCTATCATCGAACGCCCACTCAGATCCGGCATCTCGCACGGCAGAAAGAGATTCAGTCCGAAGACCAATACATATTTCGTCTCAATTTCCGGCCGCCGTATCACTGGCAGGGGATGCTCGACTTTCTGGCGCCGCGTTGCACACCAGGCGTGGAGGTAGTGGAAGCGGGCTGTTATCGGCGAACCATATCCGCGAATGGGCACGACGGCTATTTTGAAGTCTCTCCTGACAACGAGCGCAACTTGCTGGTTGCGCGGATCGAAATTGCGGATCCGCAGTCGCTCTTCTTCATTGTAGAACGCATCCGGGCAATGTTCGACCTGAACGCGGACTGGGCGGATATCGTGGAGACCCTCGGGAACGACCCTATGCTAAGGGACCGATTGGAGGCGGACCCGGGTCTTCGAGTGCCGGGTTGTTGGAACGGGTTTGAGCTTGCGACGCGCGCGATCCTGGGACAACAGGTTACGGTAAAAGGTGCAACGGCACTGGCTGGCCGATTGGTCACCAGATTCGGCAAACCCTTCCGCGGCCCGAATGGGCTCACTCATCTATTTCCTGAACCTGAAGTTCTTGCTGACGCAAAACTTGCCACCGTTGGCCTAACTGCAGCGCGTGGTGAGACGATTCGAGCTCTCGCTCGCGGCGTTTGTGACGGCAAGATAAATTTTGTGGGCATCGTGGACTCAGAGGCGTTCTTGTGTCGCTTATGTGAAATTCCCGGCATCGGGAAGTGGACTGCGTACTATGTCGCGATGAGAGCCTTGGGGGAACCTGACGCTTTCCCCTCGACCGATCTTGGGTTACTTCGTGCGATGAATCTGACAAGCTCGCATGAACTGGAGCGCCGCTCGGAAACTTGGAGGCCATGGCGGGCATATGCCGCCATGTATCTGTGGAGATTTGGCACTCGGCGTCCGCCAGAAACAGGCCTTTTGCCAGGCTCAGCAGACAACTATCGGAGACAGGACGTCTCGCCAGCGCCTTCCTTAGCACAATGATCGAAGGAGAAGTCTCAATCCCACCGCTGGCCCCTGACCTCAACGAGCAATTTGAAGTCATCTGCAAGTGCGTCCGGAATCTTGGAACCACCTTTGGTGCTGGTCGCTTCATTTCACGTCAGCAAAGGAGCGCGGTTCCAGTTTGCAACGTTGTTCCAGGCGCGTCGACCGTGTGAACGCAAAAGATAATTTGGGCCAGTATTGGGCTCGGGCGGTTCGTGGCTTGGGCGAATTCCATGGTTCGGATCGGGCGAAGAGGTCGGCAGGGGAATGGAATGGCGGATTGTGATGTTGTCACTGCTCACGAGGATCTCATGCCAGCAATCGTACGACTCTCTGACGCTCTGCGACTTCCAGGACATTTCCCCTGGCGCGCAGTCGTGTGCGGAACTGGGCGAGGGTTTCCACCAAGCGCAAGTTACGGGTTGGGTCGACAGCCGTCATCTCCAGCGATTGCAGCTCCGCTTCATTTGCCCGCTGCTGTTTGCGCAGATCCGGCATGCGGCAGCGGAGCTCTTCTAAGGTGATCAGATTCTCCTGGTATCCGGTCAGCAGCCGCTCCATGCTCTTGGTCAGGCGCGCTTGGTCGCGACGGAGCGCCTCTTCGCGCCGCTTCAGAGGATCAGTGGTTTGAGCTGCGTGCAGCCGGCGATCTAACTCCGCCTGCAGCAAGGTGGGATCTTCCAGCAGCCGCATAATCTGCCGAGTCGGCCCGGGGAATTTCGCCCCGAGCCGCTCACAGAGCCGGACGTGAATCTCTCGATTCATCCGGCTCGTGCCACCCCTGAAAGGCTGCCGCCTTGCGGCAAGACAATGAGTTCCTCCGGTTTCCCGTTGACTCCATCCCGACGTGGGTGACCTGCCCCCTTCGCTCCACGGGAGTTGCCCCGCTTCCTCGCTACTACGAAGCAGTTCGCCCCTGGCTTACGCGTTGGTACTTTCGGCCTCACGGGACTTCCGCTTGTGCCTTTTCCCTTCCCATCGCAAACCAAGTTCTCAAGTTCCGTACGAAAGCCCAGACTAGAGTCACGCCCCCTGTACACCGGACATCGCACGGCCAGTAAGTAGGTTGCTGCCGTGCTCCTCCCGGCCCTGGCAGGCAGTTCCGGTTCTGATGTCGTCCGAGTGGTGTTTCGATGCGTAGTCGGAGGTTCATTTGCATTCGTCTCTCTAATCCCTACATGACGTGATCTGATGCCACGCCTTTTAACCGTGACGTTCACCACCGCAGCTTTTGACTGAAGCAGCTCACGGCTGTTTGAAGCCTCCCCCTACAGAGTGGCTCCGAAGGGCCCACCTTCATCTTTCGTACAGCATGACGCTTGCGCGTCTTCTTGACACAACCTGCTACACCACCGCATCGAGCTGCTCCTGATGAATCGGCGGGTTGTCGCAAACCGCGCCCTTCAGATGCCGGTAGCCATCCCGTCCTAAGCCAGGAAGATAAAGTATCGCAGCTAATGTAACCAGGGTCGGATGTCCTGCTCTTCACTTCGCAACACCGCTGCTTTCACTCTCATCAGCTACGCGTCCGTCTCGGACAGTCCAATTCTGCAAGTCATCCTCAATTTTATATTCAATCGCGCGAACAATTTTAGGAAGGGATTTGTTACGGGCGAGCTTGTCCGTTTTCCGCACTGACGGGCGAGAATGGATTCCGGGCTCGGCGCGGTATATTCGTTCTCTCCGGGCTCGAGCCAGCGGTTAACACGGACAGGGGTGTGTAGGAAACCTTTAAGCTCTCTGCTGGCATCTGACCTGCGCTAAATCGTCATTCCAGTTCAGCTCGTCATGTACAGTGCTCACATCAGCCCAGGAAAACCGGGCAAGGTATTCTGATGCTCGGGCAAGAGGAGGCTCCATGCGTAAGATTCCCTCCATCCGAAATTTGCTGATCGCACTCACCCTGCTGGCTACGTCAATGCCGTCATTCGCACAGGTGCGAATCTCGGTCGCGTTCGGTCCCCCGGCTCTTCCCGTCTACGAGCAACCTCTTTGTCCCGGTGACGGCTATATCTGGACTCCTGGTTACTGGGCCTGGGACGACGATGATGGTGATTATTACTGGGTGCCGGGCACCTGGGTAGAAGCTCCTCAGGTTGGCTTACTATGGACGCCCGGTTATTGGACGTGGCGCGGCGACGGATTCTTTTTCAATGAGGGCTATTGGGGCCCGCACGTAGGTTTCTATGGTGGAATCAGTTACGGCTACGGTTATTTCGGCGAGGGCTACGAAGGTGGACGGTGGGACAACGGACGCTTCTTCTACAACCGCTCGGTGAACAATGTGAACGTCACCAACATTCACAACGTTTACAACACAACAGTGATCAACAACACCACGACCGTGAATCGTGTCAGCTACAACGGCGGTAACGGCGGGATAAACGCTCGTCCGAGGCCTGAGGATCAGATGGCAGCACGTGACAGACACATTCCCCCTGTATCCGTTCAAGCTCAACATGTGCAAGCTGCCCGCACCAACCCGCAGTTGCGGGCTTCCGTGAATCGGGGCAGGCCCCCGGTCGCCGCCACTCCCAGGCCGGGAGCCTTTAACGACCGCGCAGTCGCACCGGCCAGAGAAGCAGGAGCGCCTTACAACCCTCCAGTCAATCGTGGCGCAGCTCCGCCACGCGCCAATACCCCTGCTCCGCATCCAGAGAACAATGTTCCTCCGCCCAATGCAATCCACGCCAAGGACATTCAACCGCATGCACGTCCCGCTCCCCCAAATACAGGAAACCCTAAACTGGACCAGAAATACCAGCAACAGCAGCAAAGGCTCTACGCACAGCAGGAGCAGGAGCACCAGAAACTCCAGCAGAAACAAGAACAGGAGCACCAGCAGCTGGCGCAACGGCAGGCTAGTGGCGCGAGAAACCAGCAGATCGAGCAGAAGCACCAGCAACAGACACAGCAAATGGAGCAAAAACATGTAGAAGAGCAGCAGCGGATGCAGCAACGACAACAACCTCCCAAGAAGAGGTAACCCCATCGGATTTTGAGAGTGCTGTCATACGGTCCTTTCGCGATTGTTGCGTTTCCCCTCAGGGTTGGATTATTTGCTTCAGGGCAACGATATCCGACCACATGAGAATCTAGCCTTGTAGGCGGTGTGAAACTGTGAAAGGTCGTGGCGAATGAGACTGGATTCTCGATTCTGAAGTACTGTGGACAGAGTGCTGCTATTGCCACTTGCCAGCGGTGCCACTTGAAGTTTTTCACGCCAGCGAAAGTGATGCAAGAGGGGGTTGGGGCAGAAGAGTACCTCCGGAAGAAGTACAACGAACGTTGGTGTGCAGTCGCAGTCGCACATAATCAACAAAGACGGAAGCTCTTACAGCAGCGAAGATCATTCTTTTCGGCGAAGTGGTAACCAATCACATTCGCCAAGCAGCAGCCGAGATATCGGCAGTGTGATTGGCAAGTGTCATCCGAGCGCGTCAGTCGAGAATGCGGCTGAGCAGTGCCCCCAATGGCAATGTGGCGTCCCAGAACGGCTCTCAGGATGGCGCCAACGACAGTCTGCAGGATCGGCAGGTGGGACACACCTCCCGTGCCACAACGGGTCAAAACTATAAGAATGGCAACCGCGGCTACAGTCGCAGCTTCTGGGCATCGTGGCGGCGCACTAGCGCGGATCGCGCAACCAAGGACCAGTACACAGCGTCGTACCGTGAGGCCTACATTCAGGGATACGAAAAGGGCTTAAAGGCGAGGGCTCCGACAACCGATAATCCCGCTCGAAGTACGGCAGGATTCGCGCGACAAGGAAGCAGCCTCCTACGGAGTGTGATGCTCACGCCTCTCAGTTATTGCAATCGCGGGGGTCACTGAGTGAAATAGGGATGTTTCACCAACGATCTGCAGGCCACTAGCGATTGAACCAAAGGGAGCGGCGCTTGCTGAACCGGAGCCAAAGGTAGTCTGGTTCAAAAGTGACTCCAGAGCGATGCGCAGTCTGGGGTGGCTTTCAATCGTCCATGGCAACGATTTCAAAGGGCGCAGCCAATAAGGTTGCGCCCTCTCTTTCCTTTCTTCTCTGGCCCCCGGTTCACTCTTCAGGGGCAGTCGTTGTGGCGCGGGCTCGGCGCAGGCTCGCCCGCGACGCAGGGGATCGCGCTCAGATATTCGTAGATAGCACGAAGGTCACGGTCAGTCATGTTGTGATAGATGGGCCATGGCATTATTTGGAGACGAGTGCCGTCGAACGGGGGCGGCAGACAATTCCCGTCGGGGGCGCCGGTACAGGTTGGATGGAGGTTATCCATGTCGACGCCTGTCCTTATGATCTGAACAAACTCGTCAAATGTGTGACCCCCTTCAGGAAGCCCAGTTTTGTCCGGGGTCAAATTGCGCGAGATGATGTGTGGAAACGGACCTGGCCCGGGGAAGAGACCAAAATCCCTGCCGCCACCCAAGTAGGTCGCCGGGTTGACCTGCGTCGGCTGGCCAAAGTATGGGTTTCCGCCTGGGACGAATTCGGTAGCAGGGCCAGCACTGTGGCAACCATTGCAGTCGCCTTGTGCGTTGACAATGTAGCTACCGAGTCCCACCAGTGCGCGGTTTTTTCCATCCAGATTCAGCGGGACCGGGGCTATCTTGAAACCAACCCGAATCTTTGATTCGTTATCATCGTCATTGGCGTATACGCGTGGGGACCGAATCAATATCCCCGCAAGAGCGACCACAGCAAGTGCTGCAAGTGCCAGGAGAAACGGAGAGTTGCGGAATTTCATGGTGCCTCCAGATTTTTCTAAGCGGCGTGTTAACCTCACCCCAAGTCTTTAAGGACCCTACACCGCCCGTGGCAACCATAGGCCTGGCAGCCATGGCTCGACTGCTCACAATTGCTCACTCTGCGCAACCGCGTCGTCCTCCATAAGCCGCCGCAACTCGGAGATGCAGTGCTTAAGAGCGTCGTCGGACACAAGGGTGTCTGGCCACACAGTCTGCACCAGGTTTTCCTTGGCAATCGTCTCGCCGGCACCGAGGCACGCAGCGTGGGCGGCGGATACGCGGACGAGACACTTACTGGAAAGTGGACTGTCAACCCAGACTGCACGGGTACGGTAATCGCGAGCTTTTTCGAAGACGGGCAGTTGGTTCGCACCTGCTGGCCGTCGTATTCGATGAGAACTCCAAACAATTCCGCATGGTTCAAAAATCTCTGACTTTGCCGGATAGCACCCAGTTGCCGGTCGTCATAACCGGCAGTCAGTAGAGGTGCAACATGCGTCATCTCCTTCGAAAGCTGTGGCTTACGGACGACGGGCAGGGCACTGCTGAATACGCGGTCATGCTGGCCGTCATCCTTGTTTTGGTAGTGGGTACGGTTCGTCCCGTCGGCTCGAATGCAAACAATGCGTTTTCCAGCGTTTCGAGTTCACTCCAATGACCAGACCTTTCGTTCTGCCGGGTACGAAGCGGGGGCGTGGAAATCCGCACTGGGGTAAGCCGTTCGCAGCTCTCCCCGTTATGCTG
>Ga0210408_10002802_pt1 | contig 16599 bp, 14 predicted proteins | sample IncBWH4MmetaG_FD_155471 | JGI IMG/M metagenome (GOLD analysis project Ga0210408, IMG submission 155471) | Forest soil microbial communities from Barre Woods Harvard Forest LTER site, Petersham, Massachusetts, United States - Inc-BW-H-4-M | ecosystem: Environmental > Terrestrial > Soil >...
TGATGTCCTGGCCCTTGATGGTCTGCTTCAAGGACATGCCGACCAGGCGCAGCACCTGGTCGCCGGTGAGATGGCCATAGCTGTCGTTGAACGATTTGAAATGGTCGATGTCGAACATCAGGAGCGACAGCGGTTCGCCATCGGCGAGCGCCGCCTGCACCGCCATGTCGATCATGCGGTCGAAATATTTGCGGTTGCCGAGCCCGGTGAGCGGATCGGTGAGGCTCTCGGCCCGGATCGCCTCGAGGCTTTGCTGCAGATCGCTAATTTCGGACTTTGACAGCGTCAGCCGTTCCTCGAGCGCCTTGTTGGTCTCGCGCATCTCGCGGGTGGATTTCGAAAGCGAATCGACGATGGCCTTCACCTGACCACGATCCTTGGCGGCTGCGAGTTTCTGGCTCGCGCTAGACAGGCTGGCGTCATAGGTTGCCGACATTCCCAAGGCATCGTTGATCAGGCTCATCACGTCGTCGATTTCGCCGATCACGCGCGCGCCGACCTTGTCGATGCGGTCGGTGGTCTTCAGATGCGAAAGATAGGTCTCGTAGATCTGCTCGAGGTCGGCTTCGGTCAGCCTGCCGTTGCGCGCCAGTGTCTCGTTGATGACCTTGTTGAGCGGCGCGTTATAGCCGGTGGCGTAGACGTACCAGATTTCATAATTGCGGGGGATGGCGGTCTGTCGCAGTGACCTGATCTGACCGAGCGCGACTTCGGCAAAGGCCATCGTGCGTTCGTGTTCGTCGAGCACCTTGACCACGGATCGTATCCCCATAGCCGGGCAAATCCGCCCGCCCGCAGCAATGACTAAATTATCATCGTCAAGCTAAAGGAGGAGAATGAACGACCGGTAAACATGGAACCCGGCGGCGCCGCGCTACCCGCTCAGACGCGGGCGCGAACAGGCCGCAGCAGGAATGCCGGAAGGTGCGAATGATCGGCAGGCTCGGATTCGGTCTCACGCGCAACCCGCTGCGGCTCGGCACGGCCGATCGACGGCGGACGCGGGGCCGGCGGCGCTTGCGGCTTCGGATTGCCATGATGGCCGCCCTTGTCACCGGCTTTGCCGTGCCGCGGCTCGCGTTCGCGCCGCGGCTTGCGGCCGCCGCGCGAGCCCTCGCGTGAGCGATGCTCGCGCGGCTGATCGCTTTCATCCGCGCGGGATTCGCCACGGGATTCGCCTTGGCCTTCCGCGCGGGGAATGGTCTGTCCGATCAGCTTTTCGATCGCGACGATGGACTTGGTGTCTAGCGGGGTAACGATGGAGATTGCGGTGCCGGTGCGCCCGGCGCGGCCGGTGCGGCCGATGCGATGGACGTAGTCGTCGGCATGATGCGGCACGTCGAAATTGAAGATATGGCTTACGGCAGGAATATCGAGGCCACGGGCGGCGACGTCGGACGCGACCAATAGCGGTATTTCGCCCTTGCGGAATTGATCGAGAGCTGCGGTGCGGGCCGACTGATCCATGTCGCCATGCAGCGCGCCGACGCTGAAACCGTGCTTCTGCAGCGATTTGTAGAGCAACGCCACTTCGCGCTTGCGGTTGCAGAAGATAATCGCGTTCTGCAAGTCCTTGGCGTCGCGCAGCAGGCGGCGCAGCGTCTCGCGCTTGTCGTGCGCCTCGCGACCGACGCTGACCTGAAATTGCGCCACGCCGGTGGCTGTGGTCGCCGGCCTGGAAACTTCGATCTTTTGCGGGTTGTGCAGGAAGGTTTCAGTGATGCGCGCGATTTCAGGGGGCATCGTCGCGGTGAAGAACAGCGTCTGCCGGGTAAAGGGAACGAGCTTGCAGATGCGTTCGATGTCGGGAATGAAGCCCATGTCCAGCATGCGGTCGGCTTCGTCGATGACCAGCAGTTCGACGCCGGTGAGCAGCAGTCCGCCGCGCTCGGTATGGTCGAGCAGCCGGCCCGGGGTTGCGATCAAGACGTCGACGCCGCGCGTCAATTTTGAGTCCTGATCGCCGAACGACACGCCGCCGATCAGAAGTGCGACATTGAGCTTCTGGCCTGCGCCATATTTGTCGAAGCTTTCCTTCACCTGGGCGGCGAGCTCGCGGGTCGGCTCCAGGATCAGGGTGCGGGGCATTCGGGCGCGGGCGCGGCCCTTTTCCAGCAAGGTGAGCATCGGAAGGACAAAGGCGGCGGTCTTGCCGGTGCCGGTCTGGGCGATGCCGAGGACGTCCCGGCGAGCCAGAACGTGGGGGATTGCCTGTTCCTGAATGGGGGTCGGGGTGGTGTAACCGGTGGCCGCAACTGCGGCGAGCACCTTTTCGGACAAACCGAGATGAGAAAAAGACATTGAGCCTCTAGTCGACACCGCCGTTCGGAATCGAGGGTAAAAAGGCTGTCGCGTTTAGCCCTGAAACGGCGTGCTTTTTTGAAGCTCTAGGGCTCTGACTGACGCTGACGAGCGGCAAACCTTTGGGAATCGCGTTTCGATCCAAGGCCGCGCTGAGCGGGAACATAGGGTCGAATTGGCAGAAGTCAATGGAGCATGGGCGGGAAGTGTTGAAAAAGCTTAATGTTTTTGCATCAATGACGCCCAAGCATACAGGAACCGCCACGTTTTCAAGAAAGCGTCTGGATATGCTCAACGATGGAATCTTCGGCGTCGCCATGCGTGGCTTGTTCTCGACGCAAGCGTATAGGGTGCGCATGATTGCCATCACGCGTAACCTGGTCCCGCCTAGTTGAACCGGCGGCGCAACAATACCGACTATGGCATAAGGCGGTGCGCGCGAGCCGCGATCGATCGTGCAAGGTGGGGACTGCCGATGAAGACCTGGTTGTTCAAGGCTGCATCGGCGTGGAGCCTTGCGGCGTCGTTGCTCGTGTTCACCGCGCCGGCCCACGCGGAAAAACGTGTCGCGCTGGTGATCGGCAACAACGACTACAAGAACGTCCCCAAATTGCAGAAGGCCGTCAACGACGCCCGCACCATGGGCGATACGCTAAAGCAGCTCGGCTTTTCCGTCATGGTCGCGGAAAATCAGAACCGGCAGCAATTCAGCCAGACGCTGCTCGCCTTCGACAACGCGGTCGGGCCCGGCGACACCGCGTTCTTCTTCTATGCCGGCCATGGTTTTGAGATCGCGGGGCAGAACTATCTGCTGCCGACGGACGTGCCGGCGGCGACCGAAGGCCAGGAAGAGCTGGTGCGCGACGCCTCGGTGCTGGCCGACCGCATCGTCGAGCGGCTGCAGAACCGGAAGGTGCGTACCTCGATCCTGGTGTTCGACGCCTGCCGCAACAATCCGTTCGAGCGCTCGGGCACGCGTGCGGTTTCCGGCGGCGGCGGGCTCGCGCCGATGGCGCAACTGCCGGAAGGCGTGTTTTCGGTGTTTTCGGCGGGCTACAAGCAGACCGCGCTCGACCGGCTGTCGAGCGACGACAACAGCCCCAATTCCGTGTTCACACGCACGTTCGCCAGGGAGCTGCTGCAACCCGGCGAGAACCTCGTCGAAGTCGCCCAGCATACGCGGCGGCTGGTCAGCGAGATGGCCGACACCATCGGCCACAAGCAGATCCCGGCCTATTCCGACCAGATGGTCGACAATGTCTTCTTGAACGGGGAGGCGAGGGGGCAGGCCAACGCGCAAAAAGCAGGCGAGCCGCCGCCGCAGAAAGTCGCGGCGCTGCCGCCGGTGTCGGTGCCGCGCATGGCGCCCTCGAACGATTCCCTCAACGCGCCGATCGCGATGTTCTCGCGCCACAATGGCGGCTGGACCGTGGTGTTCTCGATCGTCGACCCGACGCTTGGGATCTCATGGCGAATGGGCGATAGCGGCGACTTCCGCGAGACCGGATTTTTGGACACGCTCGATCCGCGCACCCGCAAGCGCATGCCCAATCCCTCGATCGAGCTTGCCGCCGACGCGCCGGCGGCAACGATCCAGGTCCGCTATGTCGATACATCAGGCGAGATGCAGGGACCGTTTCCGATCAAGTTCGATCCGGAGGCGGCGTTGTTCCACGATCAGCGCAAGATTCTCGATATGACCGCGACAAGCTGGCTGTCGTTTCGCGAGTTCAATGGGCTACTGGTCTACTACACCCACCTAGTGTCCTATCGATGCGCGATCCGCCAAGTGAAGATCGGCATCGACACGGCGGTACCGGACAAGGTGTTGCAGATGCCGCCTTGCGATATGAGGGACCCCAGCGTGATTCCCTATGGTGCGCCGCTTTATATGAAGCTCGCGCCATCGACCCAATTCATGTCGGTTGAATTGACCTATCGTGACGGCAGCGTGTCGGAGATCAAGACCTTTCGGACGGCTAATCGCAGCAACAATTGACTGCTGCTTCTTTTGATGGCCACACGTTCGATCGATCAATCAGCCCATGATTGAGAACCCGCCATCGACGGGGATCGCGGTCCCGGTGACGAAGTTGGAAGCCGACGAGCTGAGAAACACCGCAATCCCGGCGAAGTCCGCGATCGCGCCCCATCGCGCCGCCGGCGTGCGCGCCAGAACCTTGTCGTGCAAGCCGTCGATCTGTTGGCGTGCGCGCCTGGTCAAATCGGTATCGATCCAGCCCGGCAGCAGCGCATTGACCTGGATATTGTCGGGCGCCCAGGCGACCGCGCAGGAGCGGGTGAATTGCACGATGCCGCCTTTGCTCGCCGCGTAGGCCGGTGCGAAGCTCGCGCCGAAGATCGACATCATCGAGCCGATATTGATGATCTTGCCGCCGCCGGTTTTCTTCATCGCCGGGTAGGCCGCCTGCGAGCACAGGAATGCGCTGGTCAGGTTGGTCTTGATGACGCTGTCCCATTCCTCGGGATCGAGCACGTGCGGCGGTTTGCGGATATTGATGCCGGCATTGTTGACGAGGATGTCGATCCGGCCGAACTCGCGGTTGACGCGCTCGACCATATCGGCAACGGCAGCCTTGTCGGTGACGTCGGCGATGACGGATATCGCCTTGACGCCTCGGTCGCGCAGATCAGCGACCGCCGTATTCGACTTCGCTTCGTTGCGTCCGACGACGGCGATGCCGGCACCGGCCTCCGCCAGGCCGCGCGCCATGCCGAGCCCGATGCCGCCGTTGCCGCCGGTGACGATCGCGACCTTGCCGCTGAGATCGAATAGCTTTGATGTCATTGGTGATGTCCCGTTTGCGTAGGGTGGGCAGAGCGAAGCGTGCCCACCCTCCTGGATCGAATGCGAATCGGATGGTGGGCACGGCGCCAAGGGCGCCTTGCCCACCCTACCAAATCTACGATCTAGCGCTTGCTTTGCCAGATCAGGATCAGGCCAAGCGCGGCCAGCGCTGCGCCATATCCGGCCCACTGCATCTGGCGGATCATGAAGCTCGATTGCGGCCAGTTGATCACGCCCAGGCCCTGGCCGATCCAGAGCAGGCCGATGGCGAGCCCGAGCAGCCCAACGGTCAGCAGCAGTCTGCGCATGGCATTTCCTCCTATCGCCCGTGGTTTGTCCAAGCCACAGGCCACAGACGGGCTTCGGAAACCTGCTCGGAAGCGCGACCGTAGCTTTCGATCGCATGCAATGCCAGCCGGGCGGCGTGGTCCGGGGATCGATGAGGGCACAAAGCGAGCTGCGCTGCGCCGACCTGCTGCGCGTGCGAGAACCAAATTTGGGACAAAAAATTCCGGACAACAAGAAAGCCCCGGCCGAAGCCGGGGCTTTTAGTTGTCCAAACGCAGGGAGGAGATCAGTACTTGGCGACGATCGGGCCGCCCCAGTTGAAGCGATAGACCAGCGAGGTGCTGATGGTCTGGGTCCAGGGCTTGAAGGCGATGTCGTGAGTGGTGGACAAGTTGGTGCCGTCGAACAGCTCGTTGATGTTCTTGTTGCCGTAATAGGCCGCACGATATTCGGTCTTCATGAACCAGCCCGGTGCGGTGATGCCAAAGATGTTCAAGTTGTTCTCGACGCCGCCGCCGACGAAGACGCCGTTGCGGTTGAACGAGTTGGTGTGGGCACCACTCGCGAAGCCACTGAACGTATTCAGCAGTGTCGTACCCGACCAGTGGGAACCGCTATAACCACCATTCACGTAGGAGAGGACATTCGGGGCCACCAGATAACCGATCCGCGCACCGCCCGCCCAGGCGTCCTGCATCTTGATAGTTGAGGTCCAACCGAAGATCGGGTCCTGAATGGTACCCTTCAGGCTGCCGAACTGGCCATCGCCGAAGATACCGAACACCCAGCTCGGGTTGATCTGCCAGTCGTAGCCGGCACCCACCGTCCCGAACCAGCCGTCGCCGCCCTGCGTCTGATTGATGCTGAGGCCGGTGCCGACCCCCGTGCGCCGGGTGTTGGTGCTGGCATCCCAGATGCCGCCGCCGGCACCGCCGAAGATATAGAAGCCGGTCCAGGAATACACCGGCGCCATCGGTGGCGGAGCCTTGGTGTAGGCCTTGGGCGCCATGTCGGCGGCTATCGCTGATCCGGTGAAAGCCGCCGCCGCGGTCATCGCGATCAAGAACTTTTTCATTTTCAATTCCTCAGTATTCAGGTGTTCAAACCTGGCCGCGTGGAAGGGCAAGGGCACCGATTCCTGGAGCCCATTGAGCGTCACTATAGTCGGTTCGGGCTAAATTGCTGTTGCCGGGCCAACACACTTGCCGGAAAACGGGCCTTGGAATTTGCCAAGAAAAGCTGCAATGGCCCGAAAATCAGGCCAAATCGCCTCTCGAACGGCCAAAATCGCCTTCCGCGATCAGAATGCCCGGATTCGGTTCCCTAAACGTCCAGCAAATCCTCGCTGGCGAACTCGGCCTTGTCCGAAATGAAGGCGAAGCGGGCCTCGGCCTTGGTGCCCATCAGCCGCTCGACCGAATCGGCGGTGCCCTCGCGGTCTTCGGTCAAAAGGACCACGCGCAGCAGGGTGCGCTTGGCCGGGTCCATCGTGGTCTCCTTGAGCTGTGCCGGCATCATTTCGCCAAGCCCCTTGAAGCGGCCGATGTCGACCTTGGCGTTGGCGTTGAATTCGCTCTTTAGAAGAGCGTCCCTATGGGCGTCGTCGCGGGCGTAGACCGTCTTGCTGCCATGGGTCAGCTTATAGAGTGGCGGCACGGCAAGGTAGAGGTGACCTTGGTCGATCAGCGGCTGCATCGTCCGGTAGAAGAACGTGATCAGCAATGAGGCGATATGCGCGCCGTCGACGTCGGCGTCGGTCATGATGATGATGCGCGAATAACGCAAATCCTCTTCGCGATAATGTGCGCCGGTGCCGCAGCCGATCGCCTGGGTCAGGTCGGCGAGTTGCACGTTGGCGGTGAGCTTGTCCTTGCCGGCGGAGGCGACGTTGAGGATTTTTCCGCGGAGCGGGAGGATGGCCTGAATCTTGCGGTCGCGCGCGACCTTGGCCGTGCCGCCGGCGGAATCGCCCTCGACGATAAAGAGTTCGGAGCCTTCAGCTGCGGTGTTGGTGCAGTCGGTGAGCTTGCCGGGCAGGCGCGCTTTCTTTCCCGCCGCCTTGCGCGATATTTCCTTCTCGGCGCGGCGGCGCAGCCTTTCGTCGGCGCGCTCGATCACAAAGTCGAGCAGCCTGTTGGCCTGTAACGGATTGCCCGACAGCCAGTGGTCGAACGGGTCCTTGATGGCCTGCTCGACGATGCGCTGCGCCTCGGCGGTGGCAAGCCGGTCCTTGGTCTGGCCCTGGAATTCGGGTTCGCGCACGAATACCGACAGCATCACCGCAGCGCCCACCATGACGTCTTCCGAGGTCACGGAGCCGGCGCGCTTGCCCTGGCCGACGCGCTCGGCGTGGTCCTTCAAGCCGCGCAAGAGCGCGCTGCGCATGCCCGACTCGTGGGTACCGCCGTCAGGCGTCGGCACTGTGTTGCAGTAGGACGAAAGAAAGCCGTCGGCGTCCGCGGTCCATGCCACCGCCCATTCGCAGGCGCCGTGGGCGCCGTTGCGGCCGGATTTGCCGGAAAAGATATCCGGATGCACCAGCGTGTCGGCGTGGATCGCGGCGGAGAGATAATCCTTCAATCCGCCCGGGAAGTGGAAACTGTCCTCGGCGGGGACGTCTTCGACGCCCTTCAAAAGCTCCGGCGCGCAACGCCAGCGGATCTCGACGCCGCCGAACAGATAGGCCTTGGAGCGCGTCATTTTGAACAGGCGCTGCGGCTTGAAGGTCGCCTTGGCACCGAAGATATCGGCGTCCGGCTTGAAGCGAATCTTGGTGCCGCGGCGGTTGTTGATCTTGCCGAGGTCTTCGAGCTTGCCCTTGGGATGGCCGCGCTCGAAGCTCATCCGATAGAGCTTTTGGCTGCGCGCCACTTCGACCTCGAGCCGCGAGGACAGAGCATTCACGACCGACACGCCGACGCCGTGCAGGCCGCCGGAAGTCTCGTAGACCTTGGAGTCGAATTTGCCGCCGGAATGCAGCGTGCACATGATGACTTCGAGCGCCGACTTCTTTGGAAATTTCGGATGCGGATCGACCGGGATGCCGCGGCCGTTATCGGTGACGGTCAAGAATCCGTCGGCGCCCAGCTCCACCTCGATAAAGGAAGCGTGCCCCGCCAGCGCCTCGTCCATGGCATTGTCGATGACTTCCGCAAACAGATGATGCAGCGCCTTCTCATCGGTGCCGCCGATATACATGCCCGGCCGGCGCCGTACCGGCTCCAGCCCCTCGAGCACTTCGATGTCGCGGGCGGTGTAGCCGGCTTCGGCGCTGGAACCGCGTGCGGCGACCTTGAGGCTGGCGCGTCCCTTCGGTTCGCCGGCGCTGAACAGGTCGTTGGTTGCCTTGTTTTTAGCAAGGGCTTTCAATGATTTGGCCATAGGTTTTCATGTTTTGCGTGCGGCTTGCCGCAACGAATCGATTGCTCTGACTATGCCACGGTTGGGCTTAAAAAGTGACCGCCGATGCTTAAGGATGCGCGGTCCGGAACACGATCACGGCGAACAGCGCCATCGCCGCAGTTACGATCAGGGAGCCCACAATCGGTATCGCGACGAGCGCTTCGCCCTTCACAATGACGATGGCGACGCCAATCGGGAACGCGATGGCGCCTATGATGTGCAGCCAGCCCTGCACCTTCGCGAGCGTGCTGGTCCCGGCGGCCGGAATAAGCCGGTAGTATAGCCCGAACAGGAACAACAACACGCCGCCGACCAGATTGAGGTGCGCGTGCGCGGGTGCGAGCGCGAAGTCCTGCTTGATGCCCATCACGATGCCGGCAAGCATTCCGGCCAGCAGAATTACCGCGCTTACACACATCATCAACGATCCGATCATCCATAATTTCCTTCGGGTTGAGAGGGGGACTGAAAAGCCGGGTGGGGCAGAAGACGGGTTCACGCCTTGTATCTGCCTTTGTGACTTGAAGTCAAACCGGGCTGTTTTTCTAACCCGCTATCCGCCCACACAGTTTTCGTGTGGGCATCGATTTTGCCCAATTTTCGAAGGCACTTCTGTTGACATCCCGTGACGTTCGGAGTCCACTCGCGGACACTCGAAGGACATTCGAGGTGCCCACACAGTGCCCACACGGGGGACGCGATGCCAGCGATCAGTGAAAAAATTGTGGAAAACCTGCCGGTTCCGGAAGCCGGCAACAAGGTGCACTTTTTCAGCGGCGCCACGCTGCAGGGCAAGAAGGCCCCGTCAGGCTTTGCCGTGCGCGTCACCGCGGCGGGCACAAAATCATTTGTGCTGTTCCATCGCGCCGGCGGCCGGAAATATCTTGAGACGCTGGGACGCTGGGACGAGAACCCCCAAGGGGGCACGCTCACGGTGCGGGACGCGATCGTCAAGGCGGACAAGCTCGCCAAGGACATCAAGAACGGCCGACGAGAGGATCCGCGCCCGGAGCGCACCCGCCGCCTGCAGGACGGCGATAGACCTGGTGGGCTTGATGTAGCCGGACTGCTCGACAGATTCGTCGATCGCTACCTGAAGAAAGAGGCCCAGCTGCGCAGCGCCGACATGATAGAGGCGACCTTCGACCGGCTGGTGAAACCAGCGATCGGCAAGCTTGGCATTTACGAAATCCGCCGCTCACACGTCGTGGATATGCTCGACGACATCGCCGACGAGAGCGGCCCGGTAATGGCCGACCGAACGCTTGCCTACGTCCGCAAGGCCTTCAATTGGTACGCGACACGCGATGACGAATTTACGCCGCCGATCGTCCGGGGCATGGCGCGCACCAAGCCGAATGACAGGAAGCGCAAGCGCATCTTGTCCGATGACGAAATCCGCGATCTCTGGAAAGCGCTCGACACCATGGAAGGGTGCTATCCGGCTTTCGTTAAAACCCTGCTTCTCACGGCGACGAGGCGGAATGAATGCGCCGACATGCATTCAGATGAGTTTGATGGCGACCTCTGGACCATTCCGGCCGTGCGCTACAAGACCAAGCTCGACCATGTCGTCCCGTTGTCAGAGACGGCCCACGCCTTGATTGGCAAACCCAAGGGGTACGCATTCACTGCGGGAGCGCGGCCGTTCAATGATTTTACGAGAGCAAAGCTTACGCTCGACAAGGTCATGGCCGCAATCCGGGGAGCGCCGCTGGAAAATTGGACTTTGCATGATCTGAGAAGGACCGCGCGCAGTCTCATGTCCCGCGCCAAGGTGCCGACCGACCACGCCGAGCGCGCCCTGGGGCATGTCATGGGCGGCGTGCGCGAGACGTACGACCGCTACGAATATCTCGACGAGAAGCGAGATGCCTTCGAAGCATTGGCGGTGATGATCGACATGATCCTCAATCCAAAATCGAACGTCACGCCGTTGCGGAGGGCATGATGGAGATCACCAAGGATGAGATCGCCAGTATCATCGATTGGCTGGGCGGCAAGTTCACGAAAGATCCGGATAAGGACCAGGAGGCAAGAAGCGCGCTCGCCAAGGCGTTGCGCCATTGGCCGCCCGATCGGACGATCCTCCTCGTTCTCGCGGATCTGCTCGACCCAAATTTGAGTGACATCGGACTGCGGCTTTTACTCAAGCGCTCTCAAGGTGCCGTGAGAACAATGGACCGCCTGAAGGTGGCAAAGATCATTCGGCATGAGCGCAATGCCGGCAAACAAATGAAAGCCGCAGTGGGCATCGCGATGGATCGGTGTGGTGTTAGCCGCAGCAAGGCACTGGAGGCCCATAAGGAACACCTATCCTTCCTCGAAAGATGGGCCCCAAAAATGAAAGCCCTGAGGGAGATTTGATTAAGCCGATGTCCCCGAAACCTGAAGTTATGGGGACATATCTCTTCTGGTGATCCGCCCACGGGCGTCGCATACCGCCGACCAGCGCAACGCATTGCTCGGTGGCACCGATGAACGGCATCAAAATCAATCAACGGCTCGAATTTCTCGACGATCTTATCCCGCGCAAGACGCTGGCCAAGGAGATCGACAAGAGCGAAGCCACGCTTATCCGATGGGAAAAAGACGGTCGCGGACCGCCCGTAACCCGGATTGGTCGCGACGTTAATTATTCTGCGTCGGGTGTGGAGAAATGGCTGCGCGCCCAAGAGAAGGCACCGGCCGCATAACAGCCGCCGGCATCGCAACCCCACTACCATCATCAAGGATAACGATTTCGATGTCGTGCCACCGGGCGCGAGCACGGCATCTTCATCAAGTGCCCATGAGCAAGGACAAAGGAAAATGGCTTTAGGTTTTAATTATAACAGCGGCAACGGCGGCGACATCGTTCCGTTTATTAAATACGACGCACGGGCAGGGCGGTTGTTCCGTAAATGACCGGAAAGAGGTCAACGGCAACTACACCAATGTTGCCTTCGACATCACCACCAGCTTCAAGGCCGTGATGGATTTCGAGAACGTCGAGGTGGGCTACATCCGCTTCGCCGCTAACAGCGCACCCGAATATCTACTAGTACCATTCGGCGAGCAGCAACCACCAAGGCCGGACATCACCTGGAAACAGGGGATGCGCATCATGCTGAAGCTCGATCCGGGCTGCGGTGGCGATATCCGGGAAATCTCTTCCAATGCGCAGGCGTTCCTGAAGGGCTTCGACGAGTTACACGACAAGTACGAAGCCGAGAAATCCAAGAACCGCGGTTGGCTTCCTGTCGTCATCCTGCGCGCTACGCAACCGATCACGACCGGCGCCGGTGACAAGAAGTCGACCAATTACCAGCCGACATTCGAAATCACCGGATGGGTGCCAAGACCCCCCGACCTCGTGCATGTGCCGAAACAGGCCGACGACGGCACACCCTAAGACCCCCAAGCAAACGGAGTGGGCGCTGGATAGCGCTCGCCTGTTTCCCCAAAACGCTGTCTATCGCGTGCTTGAGACTTGAAGGAGCCTGATTTGGACGAAGAAATTTCGGCCCTGTTTAAGCGGTTCCCGACACCTAACCCCGAGGAGTTGGAGGCGACTACGCTTCAACGCGAGAAAGAGTGGCGGAAGGAATGCAGAGCGCAATTTAAGCAGCGCAGGGCCGATGGTGTGCTCGTTCTTGAGATGCTCGCCGCTGGCCACCGATCAGTGGCGAAGAGATTACATCCCGACCTTGGCGGTTCGACGGATGCGATGGTGCGGCTCACTAAGTCGCGCGATCAGAGCGAGCAAGTGAGACGACAATTCGGGATTAAAGCCAAACCCGGAGGCCAAGTAAGTTAACCGCGTATTGCAATCCATTAAGTTGAAATCTGCATCACCATGCCCGCCTATCACGACAATGTTTCTCGCGCCGAGAAGGCCGCCGGTGGCCTCAAGAATCGAAAGATGAACGGCGGCGGCGAGCCCCCGGTGGCCACCCCGGAAGAAATCACCGCCATCCGTTTACGCCTTCACGGCAACGGCTATCATCCGGTGCCGATCGTCGGCATCCATGTCGCCGGCGTTAACTCGCCTAGCAAGCAACCGCGGATGCCGAATTGGCAGGTTGTCTGCCCGCAGGCTACGCCGCAAGATATTGAAGGCTGGATCCAGAAAGATCCGGACTGCGTCAACACGGGAATCGCGTGTGACAATCTCGCCGGCATCGATATCGACATCCTCGACCCCGAGATAGCCGCCGAGCGCGTCGCGCGAGCGCAAGAGCTATTCGGACCTACACCGTTAATCCGGATTGGCCGCGCTCCGAAAACCTTGCTGGTGTATCGGATCGAAGCGCCGCATGACAAGTTCTCAACGCAAGAGATGTTCTTCGGCGATGACGTCGATCACAAGGACATGAAGGTCCAGGTCGAATTCCTGGGATGCCATCGGCAGCAATTCGTGGCGTTCGGTCGTCATCCGGATACTCGCGAGCAATATCAGTGGCCGGACAAAAGCCCGCTCGATATTCCATGGGATGATGTCCCGCTGGTCAAGCTGGAAGACCTGCAACACTTCAAAGCGGAAACCGAACAAGCAATGCGTGCCGCGGGGGCGCGATCGCGGAGTGAAATTCAGGACGAGATCAGGGAGCGGGAAAGTCATGGCGGTGAAGCTGCCGGAATCCACGATGGAGAAAAACCGACCCGAGCGAAGGTGGAGGATGCGCTTAACCACATTCCGAACGACGTCGACCGCGGCACCTATATAAATATTGGATTCGCTGTTTATGAAGCCCTCGGCGAAAGCGGCTGGTCTCTGTTCGATGGCTGGGCCAGGCAATATTCGGGTTACAAAAAGAACCATACAACAAGTGACTGGCGCAGTTTCAGGAAGGGGCGAAAGATAACCGTCAGAACGCTGTTCTGGCACGCCGCGCAAAGAGGGTGGCGATCGAAGGATGCGTCGTCGGCCAACGGGAAATCAAAGGATGGACCGCGCGCTGGTGCAGAGGCAAAGCCAGAACCACCGCGACCGCTGATCAGAGAACTGCCACCTGCTGATCTGTTCCCGATCGATGCACTTGGTGATGTTCTTGGTGACGCGGCCAAAGGCATCCACGACCGCGTGCAATCACCACCAGCGATCTGCGGCCAGTCGGTGCTGGCAGTGGCGACGCTCGCAGTCCAGGGTTATGCCAATATCGAGCTGCCGACGGGACAGAAGAATCCGCTCTCCAGTTTTTTCATAACTGTCGCGGCATCCGGCGAGCGGAAGAGCGCCACCGATACCGAGGCGCTGTGGCCCGTTGCCAAGCACGAAAACGCGCTGCGGGAAAAATATGCGGTTGATTACCCGAAGTACGAGGATGAACAAACCGCGTGGGACAAGGCGAAGGAACACCTCATAAAGAAGGCAAAGGGCGATCGCGCCGAGATCCGCTCCGCGCTGGTTAATCTTGGACCGCCTCCTGTCGCCCCGTTGACGCCGCTGTTGACCTGTCCTGAGCCGACGTTTGAGGGGTTGTGCAAGCATCTTGTCCTAGGCCAACCCGGTATCGGCATTTTCTCCGACGAAGGCGGGATGTTCATCGGCGGCCACGGGATGAACCCGGAGGCGAAGTTACGAACCGCGGCGGGACTATCCGGACTGTGGGATGGGAAACCCATCAAGCGCATCCGGGCGGTGGACGGCACGACCATCTTGCCGGGGCGGCGATGCTCCCTTCATTTGATGTGCCAGCCCGATGTCGCAGCAAAGATGTTATCGGACCCGGAACTGTTGGATCAGGGGTTGCTGTCCAGATGCCTGGTCACTGCACCAGAAACAAATTCAGGTTCGCGGCTGTGGCACGAACCAGACGCGGCATCAGATAGCGCCATCAAGCGCTACGGCGGCGCCATCCTGAAGATACTGTAGCTGCCGCTACCCCTCGTTGAGGGCAAGGCCAACGAACTTTCGCCGCGCACAGTGACGCTATCGCAAGGCGCGGTCGAGATGTGGAAGAACTTTTCCGACAGCATCGAGGTACAGCTCAAGCCCGATGGCAAGTTGGCCTCAATAAGAGGACTGGCCAACAAGTTGCCGGAACACGCCGCGCGGCTGTCGGCGGTGCTGACGCTCGTTGAGGACATCTGGGCCCGTGAGGTTTCGGCGACGAAGATGGCCGCCGGCATCATGCTGGCTCAACATTACGCCGAAGAAGCCCTGCGATTGTTCGAAAGCAGCCTGATCACCGAGGACCTGCGCAAAGCGCAAGGACTCTTGGATTGGTTGGGACATTCCTGGACCAAGGACAGCATATGCCTGCGCGATATCTACCAGCTTGGCCCGCGCACGATCCGCTCCAAGGAAGTCGCCATCAAAATTGTAGCGATCCTTGAGGACCATGGATGGCTGCAAAAGATCGGGGGCGGTTTCGAGATTGATGGTCATCACCGGCGCGACGTCTGGAACGTCATCAAGGGGTAGCGCATGGCCGGATTTGAGAAGTTCGACCCCTACGCTTTTCTAAGGGAACTGGAAGCGGAAGAACGGGCAGCCGCTGCCGGGGGTACCCAAAAACCATCCATCAAGGATGAGATTTGTAGCACGTGTAGCCGTGTAGCCAAAGGGCCTCACGAAAATGAAAAACAGGATGCTGGAAGTGTAGCCATTGTAGCCGGGCTGGAGCGGGCGAATCTGCTCTCATTCCCTAACCCTCAAAATCAGAATTCTTTGAGGCCCTTTGGCTACACGGCTACACCGGCTACAATTAGTGCTCATATACCTCCTACCCTAGAGGCCGCTTTCGCCGCTCTCCAACGGCGATGTCCGGATTACGTCGATCCAAACCACTGGTACGTCTTCATCGCCGACGGACAGCGCTTCCTGGAGATGTGGGGTGAACAGGCGGCGGCGCTTGGTTGGACTGCGGATGAATTGTTCGGCCTGCATCAACCACCAGCCAAACCACATTCGTTGTATAATAGGCTGTCGCGATATGATTGCTCCGGACTGGTCTGGATGTTGCGAAGCCTTCCTGTCGTCGCGCTGACCGAGACCACCGCTGCCATCAGGAGTGATACCGGAACGATCATAACCTACCGCAAACTGAACAAGCCGGCGCTAGGACCGTTAGGCGACTCGCTCGACGATTTTGTTTGACGGTGAGTCGAGCGAAAATTAAGTGACAAGGCGACAACCAAAAGAGGGGTTGAACATGAAGTTCAAGAACAGTTCCGACGGCCTGATCGGGATGTGGGCACATACCTTTGATGAAGACGACGATATCGACCAGCAGATCCAGGTCATCCGTAGAAGCGGAGACGTGTACATCTGTAGAGCTTATGATTGGGAGAACGGGTATCCCGCCGACTGCATTGTCATCGCCCGCAACAAGCTCCTAAAGCTGCAACTCTATGAGTCGAGCTATCGGCTGAACCTCGCCCTTGAAAAGCACGGACAAGAGCGGCGGCTTCGACAGCAGGCCGCGTCCATGCATAACGTGGTGACCTTTCCATCGGCACAATCTCCGGATCGCGGCGCAGGGTAGCCAAGCGCCACAGATCGGTCCGGCGAGTCCACTGGTGCGATATTTCTAGTGGCCGGTGGTTTGCCTCGGAGCTGATAAACGCGCTGTAGAGTCGCGCTAGGGCTGTCGGGGGATCTGTCGCAGGATTGTTCTAGGGAAACCGATCTGGTGCTTCTGCTTTGACCTCAACAACGGACATGTGGCGACCGCTTCGGCATGTCTGAAAAGTGCCAATGAACGAAAGCGCTTCGCGCTAGCTTGAGGGCAAGCAGGGCGTACAGCGTGGCGCTGGTGCCTGAGGCAAGTAAAGTAAGGTGAATGGGAAGCGTCCTGGCTTGAGGATCGAGG